>Ga0308418_1001098_pt1 | contig 14691 bp, 8 predicted proteins | sample HotsprSampleR4cd_FD_203517 | JGI IMG/M metagenome (GOLD analysis project Ga0308418, IMG submission 203517) | Hot spring phototrophic mat microbial communities from Mushroom Spring, Yellowstone National Park, Wyoming, United States - 20090729_R4cd ... | reverse complement strand
ATAAAACGCTTCGCAATCTGGGTTTGGGACAAGTGGTTAGGCAAATCACCCCCCCCCCCCCCCCCGCTGCTCCTCGCCCACTGCTGCATCTTTTTGATGGCGCGCTGGCTTATCTTCTTGGCGCGTTCCACAGGAATACCAAGTGTGGCAGCTATCGTTTCAAAGGTCTGCCCCTCCAAGTGGTGCATCTCTACAATCGCCCGCTCCAACGGGCGCAGCTGCCCCAACGCCTGCTCCAAAAACGCTCGATCTTCTGCCTGTTGAAACCCCGACTCGGCGACGGCAACGCAACAGCAGGCGTCCAGCGACTGGCAGTTCGGCTCGCGGGCGCACTGGCGGAGATGGTCGTACAGCACGCTCTGACAGACGCGGTGCAGATAGGCGCGCGTGAGGGGCTGCCCCCGCTGCTGACACCTTAGGAGCCGCAGGATAGCTTCTTGGGTCAGGTCTTCTGCCAAGTTCGCCTCGCCCCCACGAGCAAGGAACCACCGCCACGCCGCCTCGCGCCACCCCAACTCGTCTGCTGTAGACCAGTCGCTGCGCGTCATAACACTCACCTGCGCATAAATACAACAGGCGGGTGGGGGATTCCTGCTGGTTTGTGGGCGGATTTGCGCCTGTGCAGCGTCGCTGCCAAGCAGCACGCTGGCAATCGGAACCATACGCACCGTGCTGCGCTGAGCGGGGTATCATGCGGGGCGATGAAACGGCTACGCCCGATCTCGTTCGCGCAAGTGGCGATTGACGACGCCTTCTGGACGCCGCGCCAACAGACCAACCGCACGGCGACATTGCCCCACCTGTTCGCGGAGCTGGAACGCGCGGGCAACATCCCGAACCTGCGCCTCGCCGCCGACGGCAAACGCGAGGGCTATCAGGGACCCGTCTACATGGACTCTGACCTCTACAAGGCGTTGGAGGCAGCGGCATATGTGCTGCAGCAGCACCCCGACGACCCCATCCGCGCCACTGTGGACGAGGTGATTGGCGTTCTGGAGCGGGCGCAGCAGCCCGACGGCTACCTCAACAGCTACTTCCAAGTGGTCGCCCCCGACAAACGCTGGAGCAACCTGCGCGACTGGCACGAACTGTACTGCGCGGGGCATCTCATCGAGGCGGCAGTCGCCCACTACCACGCCACAGGCAGCGAGCGGTTGCTAACCGTTGCCCGACGCTTCGCCGACTACATCGACTCGGTCTTTGGCGACGCGCCCGATAAGCGACTGGGCTACTGCGGGCATCCCGAAATCGAACTCGCGCTGTTTCGGCTGTACCGCGCGACGGGCGAACCGCGCTACAAGCGGCTTGCCGAGTTTTTCCTGCTAAATCGCGGCAAAAAGATTTTCGCGCAGGAGCATAACATTCCGCTGGAGGAGTACGACGGCGCGATTTGGCAGGACAACCTGCCGTTGCTGGAACATCGGGAGATTGTGGGGCACGCGGTGCGCGCGGCGTACCTATTTGCGGGCGCGACCGACCTCGCTGCCGAGACCGACGACCCCGCCCTGCGCGAGCAACTGGTGCAGATGCTGCTGCGCGTGTGGGACAACATGATTCAGCGGCGCGTCTACATCACGGGCGGCATCGGCAACGAGCCGAAGCACGAGGGCTTCACGGCTGACTACGAGCTGCCCAATCGCACGGCGTATCAGGAGACCTGCGCGTCGATTGCGCTTATCTTCTGGGCGCATCGGCTGGGGCTGCTGCTGGGCGAAGCGCGGTTTTACGACGCGCTGGAGCGTGCGCTGTATAACGGCGCGCTGGCAGGCGTGTCGCTGGACGGCAAACGCTTTTTCTATGTGAACCCGCTGGAGAGCGACGGCGCGCACCACCGCAAGGCGTGGTACGGCTGCGCCTGTTGCCCGCCGAACATCGCGCGGCTGATTGCCGCGCTGGGCGACTATATCTACGCGCAGGGCGACGACGCGCTGTATGTGAACCTGTATATCGGCAGCCGTGTGCGCACGACGCTGGGCGGCGCGCCGCTGACGCTGGAGATGCGCACAGGCTACCCGTGGCAGGAGACGGTGGCGATACGCCTTCTGGAGGGCGCGCCGCGACGCCTGCGCCTGATGCTGCGCCTTCCCGCGTGGTGCGACGCGCCCGAACTGCGCATCAACGGCAGCCCCCTCCCGCTGCAGCGCGAGCACGGCTACGCCGTCGTTGAGCGCGACTGGACGCCCGACGATGTGCTGGAGCTGCGCCTGCCGATGACGCCCGTGCTGATGGAGGCGCACCCGCGCATACAAGCCGACTGCTGGCAGGTCGCCCTGCAGTGCGGACCCATCGTCTACTGCCTCGAAGGGTGCGACCAGCCCGCCCCGCTGGAGCGCATGGCGATTCGGCGCGACCATCCCGTTCACAGCGTGTGGGCGCCTGAGCTGCTGGGCGGCATCGTTGTGCTGGAGGGAATGGCAGAAGTGTTAGACAGCGATGAGGCGTGGGGCAGCGCGCTGTATCGCCCGCTGCGCGAGCGCGCCCGCATGCCCTTCCGCGCGATTCCGTACTATGCGTGGGATCACCGTCGCCCGTGCCCGATGCGCGTGTGGCTGCCAGTTGTATGAACGGAAAAGCCCGCGAGGCTACTGCTCTTCACGGTTTCTCTCCAGCGCTGGAGTCGCGCGAAAGCGCAATCGGTAGGGGCATGCGCAGGCAAGATACACCACTGGCGCCCCCGGCGGGACTCGAACCCACAACCAACGGCTTAGAAGGCCGCTGCTCTGTCCATTGAGCTACGGGGGCGCGAGCAATACAATTATACACCACACCTGCGCCCGCAACAATCCGACAATTTGCCCCGAAAATCGCAGAAATCGCTTCAATACCTGTCCGCTTTGCGGGGAATTTTGAGTCTTTATGTGTGGATGTCGAAATGACCGATGCCCGCCATCGTATGGCAGGCACATACGGCATCTAATCTGACTCGGAGGTACAACAGGATGAAAGGGCTTAAACTTTTCGGTATCGCGCTGTCCATAGCAGCGGTCTCGGTAGCGTTCGCCAGTGGCTGGACGGTCAGCGTCACGACGAGCAGGGGGGTGTTCTTCCCGCCGTCTACGCAGACGAATGTGCCGTTTATCATCAACACATCGGATCCGCTGTTCTCGCCAGCGACAGTGGTTGTCAACACCCTGCCACAGGTGACCTTCCTGACGGCGCAGGGCAATCCCCCAATTCTCGCGGGCGACGGCACCTCGTTTACAGGAGGCACCTACACCGCTGCCTACACGATTACGGGCGGTCCGCAACTGACGGGCTTCAACTTCGTCGTAAGCGGATATGTCTACGAACTGGGACAAATCATCTGGACGAAGAAGGTGGTGGACATCAACACCAGCCAGATCCTGTATAACGGCAGCGGCGTGTTCAGCGGCAGCGGCTACCAAGGCGGCAGCGACGGGAATGTCAACTTTTCGAGCTTCATCCCGCTCGCGCGCCCATCGGCGAATGTGCAGGTCATCGAGACCTTCATCGTGCATATCGATGGCGCGCCCGCGCCGGGTACCTCGATCGCCTCGCTATTGCAAGTGGAGCAGGACTGGGTGCCCGAGCCTGCAAGCATGCTCGCGCTGAGCGCGGGACTGACAGGACTGCTGCTACGCCGACGCGCAAAGAAGTGATGCTTTGAATTGCTCGTTCTGAGCGACGCTGCGAAAGACCGCGCCCCGCCGACAAAGCGGCGGGGCGTTTCGCTTACTCTTCCTGCTGAATCGGGCTGAACAGGTTCACCCCATCGCGCGTGCGGTAGAGTCGCTGGAGGGTCGTCCAGCGCAGGCGCGGGGCGAGCGTCTCTAAAACCGCGCCGACTTCCGCTTCGCTCAGCGGCGTCTCAGAGAGGTAGCGCGCGCGGAACCAGTTCAGTAGGTAGCGGTCGCCGACTTGCGTTGGCTCCAACGCGACGCCGCGGTTCGATATTGCCTGCAGGCGCGCCGCGCCGATTTGCGCAGGCAGGTCGGTCGGCGGCGTAAGCGCGTGGAAAAACAGGTCTACCCCAACGGTCTGCCATCCTTCGGCGTCGGTGCGGCGTGGGGGCAGCATTGGCGTGCGGTACGGCTCGCCGATGGGTTCGTTGCGCGCCTGCACTTGGCTGCGCGGGGGCAGGTTGCTGATGATGGCTTTGGTGAACTCGCGCGTGTTCGCGTTGCCGCCCAAGTCGCGCGTGCGGATGCCCGACACAAGCGTGTAGCGCAGCGCGTTCTCGATACGCTCGGCGTCCCCGTGCAGCCCCAGATGGCGCAGCATCTGCACCGCCGAGAGCAGAAACGCCGTCGGGTTGGCAATCCCCTTGCCCGCAATATCGGGCGCGGAGCCGTGCACCGCCTCGAACACCGCGTAGCCGTTGCCGATGTTGCCCCCCGGCGCGACGCCCAGCCCGCCAATCAGTCCCGCGCACAAATCGCTCACGATGTCGCCAAACAGGTTCGGCAGCACCAGCACATCGAACCGTTCCGGGCGCATCACCAACTGCATGCAGGCGTTGTCCACCAGAATATCGTCGCTTTCGAGGTCGGGGTACTCGGCGGCAATCGCGCGGAAGCACTCCAGAAACAGCCCGTCGGAGAGTTTCTGGATGTTCGCCTTGTGGACGCAGGTGACCTTGCGCCTGCCCAGCCGACGCGCCAAGTCGAAGGCATAGCGGATCACCGCCGCCGAGCCAGGGCGCGAAATCAGGCGCAACGACTCGGCGACATCGGGCGTCTGCCAATACTCCACCCCCGCGTAGGTGTCCTCGATGTTCTCGCGCACCAGAATCAGGTCGATGTCGTTGTAGCGGGTCTGCACGCCAGGGATAGAGCGGGCGGGGCGCACATTCGCGAACAGTTCGAACGCCTTGCGGATGGCGACATTGATGCTCCTGTGCCCGCCGCCGACGGGCGTGGTCGTGGGACCTTTGAGCGCGACGCGGTTGCGTCGGATGGACTCCAGCGTCGCTTCGGGGATGGGCGTGCCGTGCCGTTCCAGACATGCCAGCCCCGCCTCTGCCTCTTCCCAGCGGATGGGCGCTTCGGCGGCAGCGAACACTTCCAGCACGCTCTCGGCGATTTCGGGACCGATCCCGTCGCCGCGAATGAGGGTAATCGTGTAGGTCTGCATCGCGGGAGGTTATACCCCATTCCGCTTGTGGACGCCTGCCCTGCTGCTGTCGTGCGAGTTTCGGCGCGAATTCCGCGTTGGTTGGAGGCGTTTGGTGGGGGCAAGCTGTGCGAGTTCCGCGTTGGTGAGCGCGCGCCACTGCCCAGGCTTGAGGTCGCGCGGGAGGCGCAGGTCGCCAATCGCGATGCGCACGAGCCGCTGCACGGGATGCCCGACGGCTTGACACATGCGTCGGATCTGGCGTTTGCGCCCTTCGTGCAGCACGATTTCCAGCAGGGTTCGGTCGCGTTCGGCGCGCAGGCGTTTCACTTGAGCGGGCGCGGTGATGCCGTCGTCCAGCGGCACGCCCTCGCGGAGTTGCCGAAGCGCACGCTCGGACGGATTGCCCGCCACCCACACGCGATAGGTCTTGGGCAGTTTGTAGCGTGGGTGCATGATGCGGTTGGCGAACGCGCCGTCGTTGGTGAACAGCAGCAGCCCTTCCGAGTCGGCGTCCAGCCTGCCGACGGGGAACACGGGCGCAGGCGCGTCTTTGAGCAGTTCCATCACGGTGCGCGGGGCGTGGGGGTCTTTGCAGGTCGTGACATAGCCGCGCGGCTTGTGGAGCATCAGGTACACAGGCGCGCCTTGCGGCGGTTGCACGGGCTTGCCGTCCACTGTGATGGCGTCGCGTGTGGGGTCAACTTTCATGCCGAGCGTGGCGGGCGCGCCGTTCACTGCCACGCGCCCCTGCTGAATGAGCTGTTCGCAGGCGCGTCGGGAGCCGTAGCCACAGTGCGCCAGCCACTTCTGCAAGCGCAGGGGTTCCATAAAATGCGTATGGCTCCTGGGGCAGGACTCGAACCTGCAACCTGGTGGTTAACAGCCACCCGCTCTGCCCGTTGAGCTACCCAGGAGCGTCGGCGAGGATATTGTACCACATTTCGCGCCCGATTGTCAAGGGGTTGGGGGTTCCCGCTGCCTACCGCCTGCCACGCCGCAGGCGGTACACATACGCCAGCACCTCGGCGACCGCTTGGTAGAGTGCGCTGGGGATCTCCTCGCCGACCTCCACCTGCGCGTAGAGGCTGCGCGCCAGCGGCGGGTTCGGCACAATCGGCACATGCCAGCGTAGCGCCTCTTCGCGGATGCGCTGCGCGAGCCAGCCCCTGCCTTTGGCGACCACGCGCGGCGCGGTCATTGTCGCGCGGTCATAGCGCAACGCTACCGCGTAGGTCACGGGGTTCGTAACGACCACATCGGCGCGACGCACATCGCGAATGGAACGCTGACGCGCCGCCTCCTGCATCCGCTGCCGAATGCGCGCCCGCAGGTACGGGTCGCCCTCCATCTGCTTGAACTCCTCTTTGAGTTCGTAGCGCGACATGCGAATCGTCTTCTCGAAGTCCCACCGCTGGTACAGGTAGTCCAGGATTGCCAGCACGAGCCACAGCGCGCCCACGCGCAGCCCGACTTGGTAGAGCGCGTCGGTCATCGGCGCAAGCGCATAGGGCATCGGCAACTGCGACGCAGCGACCAGCCGTTCGGTCTCCGCCTGCAGCGTGCGCCATGCGACCCACGCAATCAGCCCGAACTTGAGGACGGCTTTGAGCAACTCTACTGCCGAGCGCTGCGAAAAGAGCCGCTGGAAGCCCTTGAGGGGGTTGATGCGGTTCAGGTCGGGCTGCAGCGGCTGCGCGGTGAAGTAGATGCCGACCTGCATCGCGTTGGCAATCAGCGCGGTCAGGAACGCCGCCGCCATCAGGGGCGCCAGCACCATCAGCGCGCTGAGTCCAATCGCGTCGGAGAGTCGCCCCACGCCCGCCTGCAGAATCTGCTGCTGGAACGCGGCGAGGAACCGTTCGCCGCCCCAGCGCATCGCCATCGGCAGCGTCAGCACCAGCGTGAGGAAAATCGCCGCGCCGTTAATCTCGGTGGAGCGGGCGACTTGCCCCTTTTTGCGCGCCTCTTGCCGCTTGCGCGGCGTCGCCTGTTCCGTGCGTTCCTCGTCTGCCATCCCCGCAGAATTATCGGCGTGCGGTAGAATATCTCTATGCAACGCGCCCCAAGTGCGTGGCGTCTGGCGCTGGCAGCGGCGGCGCTGGCGTGTGCGCCGTTCCTGCGGGGGTGGCTACAAGGAGAGGTGGTCTTCGCCCCGCTGAAGTTGCTGTACCATTTCGAGCCGTGGCGCAGCCTGCCGAACGCGCCGCAGCCCCCGCCTTGGGATGTGCTGGTGTGGGACGGCGTGGCGCAGTTCTATGTGTGGCGCGACCTCATTCGCGGGGGATGGTTCGGCGAAGGCGCGCTGAACTGGAACCCCTACGCGCTGTGCGGGACGCCCCTGCTGGCGAACAGCCAATCTGCGCCGTACTACTTGCCCCACATTCTGGCGATGCTGCTGCCCACTTGGCTGGCGGTGGGCGTGTTGGCGTACTTCCACCTGTTTTGGGCAGGGCTGGGGATGGGGCTATGGCTGCGCCTGCGGGGGCTACACACAGGCGCGTTCGTCGGGATGGGGCTGTGGATGCTGAGCCTGTTTTTCGTGTCGTGGCTGCCGCTGAGTTCCGTGCCCGCAACGCTGAGTTGGTTCGGCTGGCTGCTGTGGGGGTTGGAGATGGCACGCAGGCGCGGCGTCGGGCTGTTTTCGGCTTTTGGGCTACCGTTCGGGCTGATGCTGCTGGCGGGGCACTTGCAGTTCGCGTTCTACGGCGTGCTGTTGAGCCTGTTGTACGCGCTGTGGCTGGGCTATGAGACGCGCGCGCAGGGCAAACTCTGGCAGTACGGGCTGACGGTCGGCTTGGGGTACTTGTTGGGCGGGCTGTTCGCGTCGGTGCAAGTGCTGCCTGCGCTGGAGTTGGCGGGCTACAGCCACCGTCAGTCGCCGCCGACGGAGGCGGGCTACGCGGCGTATGTGCGCAACGCGCTGCCGCTGTTCCACATGATTACGGCGTACTTCCCGACAGCGTTCGGCGACCCGCGCGCGGGCGGATACTGGGGCGCAGTGCATTACGCGGAGCTTGCGCTGTCGGTGGGGGCGTTCGGGTGGCTGCTGGCGTTGATGGGCGTGCGTCGGCGTGGGCAGGGGGCGTTCTGGCTGGGCGTCGGGCTGCTTGCGCTGCTGATCGCGCTGGGCACGCCGCTGACGCGCCTGCTGTATTTCTACCTGCCAGGCTTCAGCGCGACGGGGTCGCCTGCGCGGGTGCTGTGCCTGTGGGCGTTCAGCGCAGCAGTGCTGGCGGCGTATGGAGCGCAGGAGCCGCGCGCGTGGCGCACGGCGCTGGGCGCGTGGCTGGCGATACTGGCGGGCGCGCTGCTACTGACGCTGACGACGCTGCCCGAAGGCATATCGCGTGCGCCGCTATGGGCGGGCATCGGCGCGAGCGCGCTTGTGCTGACGGCGGTTGCGCTAACGGTCGGGCTGGCATGGGCGGGGCTGCCGCGCCTGCGCACCGCGCTGACGCCTGCAGGGTGGCTGAGCCTGCTCGCGCTTGCGCCTGTGGTCATCTACGCGCTGGGCTACCCGTGGACCGCGCCCCTGCGAGCAGCGTTCCCCCCACTGCCCGACCTGCCCGCGCTGAACATCGGCGAGCGCGTCGCGATTGTGAACACGCAGTGGAGCCTCTACGAGCCCCCGCCTGCCCGCATGCCGCCCAACACCGCCGCGATGTACCGCTTGCCCGAAGTCGGCGGCTACGACTCGCTGCTGCCCCGTCACGCGAAACGCTTTCTGGACTTGCTGAACGGTCAGGACAGCGCGCCGCCTGAAAACGGCAACATGTTGTTCGTGAAGCAGGCGCGCCCTGAGTTGGCGTACCTGCGCGTGCGCGCTGTGCTGACGCCCGAAGGCTGGGTTGCGCTGCCCCCTGCGCCCGTGCGCCTGCAGCCCATCGAAGTGCTGCCCGACGAAGAGTCGGTCTGGGCGCGCCTGCAAACCAACCCGTTCCCCGACGCCATACCCGTGTGGGGCGAAGAGGCGCGGAGTGCCGTGCAACAGTATGGGCGGGGCGCGCGTGTGCCCAACGCGCAGGTGGTGTGGGAAGAGTACGGCGACAGCCGCCTGCGCCTGCGCGTAGTCAACCCGTCCCCGCAGACCGCGTGGCTGCTGATTACCGACACATGGTATCCCGGCTGGCGTGCGACGGTGAACCGCGAGCCTGTGCCCATCTTGCAGGCGAACGGCGCGTTCCGCGCGGCGCCCGTCCCGCCAGGCGAGTCGGTGGTGCGAATGGATTTCCGAACGCGCAACTGGTGGATTGTGTGGTTGGGCTGGCTTCCCCTGGTCTTAGCGCCGTTCCTTGCCAAACTTGTGGCGCCTCGGAAGCGTCTTTGGGCAGCCGAGACCGAGACGATTGCACGCTGTCTATCGCAAGGCGCGCTGCCATCAGGTACAATTCCCCCGCTATGAACCAGGCGTTTATACGCAACTTCTGCATCATCGCCCATGTCGATCATGGGAAGTCCACCCTCGCTGACCGCCTGCTGGAGTATACAGGCGCGATAAAACGCGGGGGCGCCGTCGAGCAGGTGCTGGACACGATGGACTTGGAGCGCGAGCGGGGCATTACGATTAAGATGACCGCTGTGCGCCTGTTGTACACCGCCAAAGACGGCAAGACCTACCAACTGAACCTCATCGACACGCCAGGGCATGTGGACTTCACCTACGAGGTTTCGCGCAGCCTCGCCGCGTGCGAGGGCGCGATTCTGGTGGTGGACGCCGCGCAGGGCGTGGAAGCGCAGACCATCGCCAACACGAACCTCGCCTACAATCAGGGGCTGGCAATCGTACCCGTCATCAACAAGATTGACCTGCCCGCCGCCGAACCTGAGCGCGTCAAAGACGAAATCGAACACGCGCTGCTGATTGAAGCCGACGAGGTCATCCTCGCCAGCGCGAAGGAGGGTATTGGCATCGAGGCGATTCTGGACGCTATCGTCGAGCGCGTGCCGCCCCCCAGCGGCGACTCGAACGCCCCGCTGCGCGCGCTGGTGTACGACTCGCACTACGACGCCTATGTCGGCGTGGTCGCGTATGTGCGCGTGGTGGACGGCAGCGTGCAGCCTGGCGATAGGATTATGTTCATGTCCAACGGCAAGACCTTCGAGGTCGCCCAAGTCGGCTACTTCACGCCGAAGTTGTGCCCTGCCGAGCGGCTGAACACGGGCGAGGTGGGCTACATCACGGCGTCTATCAAGTCGGTCAAGGACGCCCAAGTTGGCGACACGATTACCAACGCCGACCGCCCCGCCCAAGAGCCGCTGCCAGGCTTTCGCAAGGTCAAGCCGATGGTCTTCTGCGGGCTGTACCCCGTAGAGGGCGACAAGTACGCCGACCTGCGCGACGCTTTGGAGAAACTCAGCCTCAACGACGCGGCGATTACCTTCGAGCCTGAAAACAGCGCGGCGCTGGGCTTTGGCTTCCGCTGCGGCTTTCTGGGGCTGCTGCATATGGAAATCGTGCAAGAGCGGCTGGAGCGCGAGTTCGGGTTGGAACTCATCGCCACCGCGCCCAGCGTCGCCTACCGCGTCTACACCGAAGACGGCAAGGTGCTGGAAATCGACAACCCCACCCACTGGCCCAACCCCGGAAAAATCGACACGGTGGAAGAGCCGATTGTGAGCGCCACGGTGATGGTACCCAACGACTATGTGGGCGCGGTGATGGACTTGTGCATGAATCGGCGGGGCGAGTTCGTGCGGATGGAGTACCCCACGCCGCAGCGCGTGATTCTGTATTACCGCCTGCCGCTGAGCGAGATTCTGCTGGACTTCTATGACCAACTCAAGACGCGCACGCGCGGCTACGCCTCGTTCGACTACGAGCCTGCGGGCTATCGCGAGGCGGATATGGTGAAGATCGACATCATGATTAACGGCGACCCTGTGGACGCGCTGAGCTTCATTGCGCCGCGCGAACGGGCGTACCCTCGCGCGAAAGCGTTGGTGGAGAAACTCAAAGATGTCGTGCCGCGCCAGCAGTTCGAAGTGCGCATCCAAGCGGCAATAGGCGCGCGGGTGATTGCCTCTGAGACCATCAAGCCGTTCCGCAAAAATGTGATTGCCAAGTGCTACGGGGGCGACATCACGCGCAAGCGCAAGCTGCTGGAGCGCCAGAAGGAGGGCAAAAAGCGCATGAAGCAGGTCGGCGCGGTCGAGGTGCCCCAAGAGGCGTTTCTGAGCGTGCTGAAGGTGAGTGACTGAACGCGATGCTGACGCGCCTGTTGGTACGACGGTTCAAACTCTTTGAGCAGATCGACATCGAACTTGGGCAGCGGGTGCTGTTCGTGGGTCCGAATAACTCGGGCAAGACATCCGCGCTGCAAGCGTTGGCGCTATGGGAGCAAGGCGTGAAGCGATGGGTGGAGCGACGCGGCTTGCAAGCCCCCGAAAAGCGCCCTGGCGTCACTTTGAACCGAAAAGACCTGACCAGCATACCTGTCGCGATTGCGAACTACCTCTGGCGCGACCTGCGCACGCGCGCCGCTAAGCAAAACGGCACGATGAACCTCCTAATTGAAATCCTCGTGGAGGGCGAGGACGCAAGCGGTAAGTGGGCGTGCGGCATGGAGTTCGACTACGCGAACGAGGAGTCGTTCTACTGTCGTCCGATGCGCGACTCGGCGGGCAATCGGATGCCCATCCCAGAGGGGGCGCGGCAGACGCGCGTGGCTTACTTGCCGCCGATGTCGGGCTTAGCGCCCAGCGAATTGCGACTCGAACCCGGCGCGGTTCAGGCGCGTATCGGCGAGGGCAGAACCGCCGAAGTGCTGCGCAACCTCTGCTATCAGGTGTATGAGGAACGCCGTGAACGGTGGCAAACGATTAGCGATACCATGCGCCGTCTGTTCCTCATCGAGCTGGAACCGCCGTTGTACCTGCCTGAGCGCGGCGAGCTGGAACTCTACTACCGCACGCCCCAGAAGACGCGCCTCGAAATCAACCTCAGCGGACGCGGGCAGCAACAGGTGCTGCTCCTACTGGCGTATATGGAAGCCAACCCGGGCGCAGTCATCCTGATTGACGAGCCTGACGCCCATCTGGAGATTCTGCGCCAGCGCGAGATTTACAACCTGCTCGCCGATTTTTCCGAAAAGACCCACAGCCAGATTATCTGCGCCAGCCACTCGGAGGTGCTGCTCAACGAGGCGGCGGATCGCGACTTGGTGATTGCGTTTCTGGGACGCCCGCATCGAATCGACGATCGCGGGCAGCAGCTGCTCAAATCGCTGCGGGACATCCCGTTCGTGGACTATTACCAAGCGGAGCAGACGGGCTGGGTGCTGTATCTGGAGGGCGCGACCGACTTGGCGATTCTGCGCGCGTTCGCAACGCGGTTGGCGCATCCCGCGGCGCAGCGTCTGGAGCGCGTCTTCGTCAAGTATGTTGGCAACCAGCCTGTAGAGGCGCAGAAGCACTTTCACGGGCTGCGCGAGGCAATCCCCCATCTGAGGGGCTTCGCGCTGTTCGATCGCCTGGAACGCGAGCTGCCGCAGAACACGCGCCTGCAGATGCGCCAGTGGCGTCGACGCGAGATCGAAAACTACCTCTGCACGCCAGAGACGCTACTCGCCTTTGCCGAAGCCGAAGCGCGGCGGGAAACGGGCGCAGACATAGAGACAACCGACCTGTTCACGCAGCAGCGCATCGTGGAGTTGTGCGCCCTGATGCAGCAGTGCATCGCAGAGGTCAGCGACGCGCTCGCCAAGCTGGGCAAGCCTGACCCGTTCAGCCCCGACCTCAAAGTCAGCGACGAGTTCCTAACGCCCCTGTTCACGATGTTCTACAATCGGCTGGGCAAGAGCAACCGCCTGCAGAAGTCCGACTTCCACCAGCTGGCGGCGCATGCGCCCGAATCGGCGATTGACCCCGAAGTGCGCGAGGTACTCGACGCGATAGAGGCTGTAGCAAGTTCTGCGTAGCGCTTGTAAACCAATCGCTGCAGCGCAACCCGCTCGCCCGCGAACCTGTGATTAGCCTGCAGCCCCTGCGTCAGCAGCGGCGCTCGATGGAGCCAAACGAACATAATAAGTGCCCATGCGCTGTATTTTCGACACAGCGGGCAACCACAAGGGTTGCCCCTACGGAGGCGCGGCGACACCAACCTTGTAGGGGCAGGTCTTGTGCCTGCCCGATTCGCATGTGGCAATCATATCGCAAAGACACTTATTAGTCATACAGCGCGTCCAGGTAGCGTTTCAGCACTTCGTCCACCACGCCGCGAAACGGCAGCGAGTTCGCCATGCCGTAGATCGGCGCCATCTCGCCCTTCTCGTCGGGGTGCGCCTTGACATACGCTACCGATTCGCGCAGGTCGCTCAGGAACGCTTCGGCGACGCCCGATTGCGTGTGGCGCACCGTCACGGCGAGGTGCAGTCCAGGCGGTCGTTGCAGGGCGTTCAATCGCCACCCGCGCTGGCGCATCTGATCCAGCACTTGGTAGATGTTGAGCCGCTCATGCGCGCGGGTGAAGGCGATGAGGAACAGCGGCTCGCCCATCAGGCGCAGGTCGGGCATCTGCTCGATGCCCTTGCGAATGGCGACGGCGGTCTCCATAATTTGGCGCGCGGCGTCCAAGTAGCCCTGCTTGCCGATGGCGACCATCGCCGCCCAGCCCGCCACGCTCAGCGCGCCGGGGCGACTGCCCGGCAGCGTCGGCGAGGCATACAGACCGCCCTGCCAGTCCGTGTAGGTGAAGTACTGATACCGCCGCAGCGACCTGCCCCGATACAGCACCACCGACAGCCCTTTGGGAGTGTAGCCGTACTTATGCGGGTCTACCGACATGGAGGTCACGCCCGCCACGCGGAAGTCGAACGGCGTCACGGGGTAGCCGAGTTGCTCAATAAACGGCAAAATGAACCCGCCCAAGCAGGCGTCCACATGCATGCCAATGCCATACTGCTGGGCAATCGCCGCCATCTGCGGGATGGGGTCAATTATGCCGTGCGGGTAGCTCGGCGCGGAGCCGACGATGGCAATCGTGTTGCGCGTGAGCGCGTCCTGAATCGGCTCCAGTTTCGCCTTGAAGTCGTCGCCGACGGGCGTGCGGATGAGTCGGATGCCGAACAGGTGCGCGGCTTTGTCGAAGGCAGGGTGCGCGGTTTCGGGGGCGATGACTTCGGGGTCGGTGATGCGTTTTTCGGCGCGCGCCCAGTCGCGATAGGTCTTCATCGCCAGCAGGATGCTCTCCGTGCCGCCAGAGGTCGTTGTGCCCACGACCTGCCCGTCGGGGTCGTCGGTGTCGGGCGCGTGCAGGAGGTGGGCGGTCATGCGCACGATTTCCGCTTCGAAGCGCACGGTGCTGGGGAACAGGTCGGCGTGCAGCGGGTTGCTCTGCGCGTGCAGGGCGTACACGCGGCTCAGAAACTCGCTCAGGTCAGGCTCGCCGTGATAGACCGTGCCCGACACGCGCCCCTGCATCCATGGGGGCGATTCCTGCGTGCGCAGTTGCTGCAGCCAGTCCAGAATCTGCTCGCGTGGGACGCCCGCGTCGGGCAGTTCGTTGAAGTCGGGCAGCGCGTCGAGTTTGGGGCGCATCTGCGCGCGCACCATCTGCTCCACTTGAGCGTACTCGGCTTCGAGCCGCTTTTGGACGGCGGGGATGCGCTGCGCGACCTT
>Ga0308418_1001089_pt1 | contig 14726 bp, 10 predicted proteins | sample HotsprSampleR4cd_FD_203517 | JGI IMG/M metagenome (GOLD analysis project Ga0308418, IMG submission 203517) | Hot spring phototrophic mat microbial communities from Mushroom Spring, Yellowstone National Park, Wyoming, United States - 20090729_R4cd ... | reverse complement strand
CACGATGACGGAGCCGCGGTCCACCTGCCGGCGCTGGTCGGCGCCAATGGTGGTGAACAGGTCGCGGACGCCCGGAAGTTCTCTCAGGTCCCGTTCGACCAGCTCCATCACCTGCGCGGTGCCGTCGAGCGAGGAGCCCACGGGCATGCGGATGTTGATTTCGAACTCCGACTGGTCGTCGGTCGGCAGGAAGTCGACGCCCATGGCGCGGATCATCGGCACCGTGGAAAGCATCACGGCCAGCGCCCCAAGCGCCACCGCCCAGCGGTGTGTGAGCGACCACGCGAGCATCTTCTGATAAGGCCGCGCTATCAGCGCCTCGTACCAGCCCGCCTTGGTCGCCTTCTTCTCCGGCTCCACTTTCAGAAAACGCGAGCACAGCATCGGCGTCAGCGTAAAAGAGACGATGAGCGAGATGCCCACGGCAAACGCCGCCGTGTAGCCGAACGAGGACATGAAGCGGCCCACAATGCCTGGCATGATGGCGATCGGGATGAAGATGATGATCAGCGACAGCGTCGTGGCCAGCACCGCCAGGCCGATCTCCTTCGTCCCGATGAAGGCTGCCTCCATAGGGGGCAGCCTCTTTTCCTCCATGTTGCGGAAAATGTTTTCGAGCACCACGATGGCATCGTCGATGACGATGCCCACCATCAGCGTGAGGGCAAGCATCGTGATCTGGTTGAGGCTGAACCCCATCCAGTTCATCAGCGAAAAGGTCGAGATGATCGACGTCGGGATGGCGATCGCCGCAATCAGCGTCGAGCGCCAGTTGCGGATGAAGAACAGCACGACGATCGCCGCGAAGAAGCCGCCCAGGACCAGGTGCTCGAGCACCGCGTTGTAGGAGGCGCGGATGAAGCCGGACTGGTCCCGCGTGTAGGTGATGCGGAAATCCGGCGGCAGCGAGGGCCGGATCTCCTCGATGCGCTGCTTGATGGCCGCAATGACCTCGAGCGAGTTGGTGCCGGCCTGCTTGCGCACGGCCAGGGCCACGGCGGGCACGCCGTTGAGCCGCGCCAGCGAGCGCGGCTCCTCCACCGAGTCCTGCACCTCGCCGATGTCGGAAATCCGCACCGGGGCGCCGTTGATGTTGGCGACAATGATCCGCGCGAAGTCCGCCGGCTGCTGCACCCTGCCGAGAGTGCGCAGCGTGAGCTCGCGGTTGCCCTCGTCAATGCGGCCGCCGGGGACCTCGACGTTCTGAGCGGCCAGCGCCAGGCGGACCTGCTCGATGTTGAGGTTGTAGGCGGCCAGTTTCTCCGGGTTCAGCAGCACCTGGATCTGCCGCTTGCGCTCGCCCACGAAGCGCACCTGGCCGACGCCGTTGATCGTCTCGATGTTCTTCTTGATCTGGTCGTCGACGATCTTGGTCACCTCGCGCAGGTCTCGGGGGGAACTGATGACGACGTTCAGCACCGGCGCTGCGTCGGTGGCGAGCTTTTCCACCACCGGCGTGCGCGCGTCCCGGGGCAGCTGCCCGAGCACCGTGCTGACCTTGTCGCGCACCTCCTGGGCCGCAATTTCGGGGTCCTTCTCGAGCACGAAGCCGATGGTGATGATGGAGATGCCCTCGGCGGAAGTGGAATTCAGCTCGTCGATGCCGGAGATCGTGTTGACGGCCTCTTCCAGCACCTTGGTGACCTGGGACTCGACCTCTTCGGGCGAGGCTCCCGGCAGCACGGTGGTGATGGAGACGTAGGGGAACTCGATCTTCGGGAAGAAGTCGACGCCGAGCTTGCGGTAGGAATCCAGGCCGATCACCACCAGCGCAAGAATCAGCATGGTGGCGAAAACCGGCCTGCGAATGCAGATTTCAGCCAGCTTTTGCATGGAAAATGGCTCCGAAAATCACCGCGATTCTGGCCGGATGGTAACGGCCGCCCCGTCGCTCAGCATCGGCACGTTGGACACGGCCACCAGCGCGCCGGCCCGGATCACGCCCGGGGGGATTTCGACGAAGCCGTCACTCGCCAGGATCTCCGCAATGCGGTGCTCCACGGCCTTGCCGTTTTCGATGGTGAAAAACTTGTTCAGGCCGGCCACCGTGTAGACGGCCGCGCGCGGGATGGACACCACCGGGAAGGCAGGGTCGGTCACCAGCCGCACCTGCACGAAGGCGCCCGGCTTGAGCCGCTCGTCGCGCGACTCGATGCGCGCCTCGGCCGTCAGCGTGCGGGCCCGCGGATCGAGCGCCGGGTTCACCGTGCGGATGGTGGCGCGGAACTCGGCGCCCGGCGCCGCGCTGGTCGTAAAGACCAGCATCGTCCCCGGGCGGGCGTGCGGAACCGCAGGCTCGGGGATCTCCACGCGCAACCGCAACGGCCACGCCTTCACCAGCGTGTAGATCGGCGCGTTGTCGCGCACATACTGGCCCTCCGCCACGTGGCGGACCTGAACCACGCCGTCCAGCGGGGCCACAATGGTGGCGTCCCGCAGCCGCTTCTCGGCCAGGGCCACCTCGGCCCGCAGCGAACGGATCAGCGCCAGCTGCGTCCGCAGATCGTCGAGCGCGGCTTCGTAGGCGGCCTTGCGGGCCAGGTACATCTTCTCGATTTCGACGAAGCGTTCCCGCGCGATGTCGCCGGTCCGGATGAGCTTTTTCGCGTTCTCGTACTTCGAAAGCGCGTCTTCCATCTGCGCCTTCGCCTGGCGGATCATCGGGGTGGTCTCGGGCTCCTTCATCGTCTCCTTGTCCATCCCGACTCGCGCCATGGCCTGCTCGAGCGCCGCCCGCGCGCGCTCGGCCTGCAAGCTGAGCTCCTGCCGGTCCAGCTCCGCCATGACTTGCCCTTTGCGCACCGGCTGGCCGAAATCAAAATAGAGCTTCGCCACGCGGCCCGCCACCTCGCAGGAAACGGTGGTGGTGTCGTCGGCCAACAAGGAGCCGGTCACCATGATGAAGCGCTCCACCGTCCGTTCCTCCGCCACGGCCGTGCGCACCGCCACCGGCGCCGCCGGCCGCGAGGCCGCCTTTGCTGTCGTCTCCTGCCGGCCCGTGCACCCGGCCAGCAGAATGCCGGAAATTGCCAGAATCAATGCCGAATATTTCGCCGAAATGCTCATGCTGTTATTCCCTGCCTGCCTGGGGTCTCACCAGAATCCCGTTCAGAAAAATGTCGACAAACCGGGCCACCACCTCCGCATCCGGCTGGGGCAGCCGGTAATCGGGGAAAAGAAGGCACGAAAACCCGTAATGGGCCACCATGTAAATGAACGCCCGCGCCACCACCGCGGGTTCGCGGATTGTGAATGCGCCCTGCTCCACCCGCTTCTCCACATACCGCTCGACCCAGCGGATGAATTCGACCGTGGCCTTCTGGTACCACAGCTCGGCCAGCTCATGGCCTTCCAGAGCGCTGAACAACAGCAGCCGGATCTGCTCCGGGGTCTCCGAGTAGTAGCTGAGAATGCTCTCGCCGAGCCACTGGAAGAACTGGCGGTCGGTGCAGTCCGGCTCCAGCTGCCTGGCGCGCTCGTCGAACCGTGCATGCGTCTTGAGGATCAGGTGGTCGACGATGGCCGTGTACAGGTCCCGCTTGGTGGCGAAGTGCTGGTACAGCACCGGCTCGCTCACCCCGGAGGCGGCGGCCAGTTCCCGCGTCGTCGTGCCGCGGAAGCCGTGCATGGCAAACCTTGCGATCGCCGCCTCGACGATCGCCGCGCGCCGCTCGGCAGCGGTCATCCGGGACTTGTTCTTCGTCTGTGTCCCGGGAGGGGTCTCTTCGGGCTTAGCGTCCGCTAACATGATCAATTACTAAGATAGCGGATGCTAACGAGCCGGGGTAATTAATTTTCGTTCATTTTTGCGGCTTAGTCGCGTACCACTGCCTTCAGACCGGGACGCCCGTCGTTCCGCCGGAGCTCATCGGCGGCTTCCAGCGCTTCGATGAACTCCTCGAAGGCCGCTTCGGCATTCTGGCGCAGTGCATCGGGATTGGGGAAGACCACGAGCAACCCCTTTTCAGCGCGGCAGGGAAAGGCGGCCAGAGCACGCCGAAGGGAAGGTAAGCTGTGATCGAAGGTGGCGGGCCAGCCGAGCAGCCTGCCGAGCGCCGCCATCAGCGAATCGAGGTCGAAAATCGGCCCTTGGTCGCCGAGATTCAGCACCTGGTAACCTCGGCTGGCGGCGTAGGAAGGCAGGTTTTCCCACAGAGACTCGGGCAGAGCCGGGTCCAGCCAGACGACCGGCGTGGCGGGGTCTTCCAGCCGCGAAAGGATCTGCTCGAGTGATAAGCTCATGGGCAAGAAAGGCAGCCTGCGGCAGCCATCGGTTGAAAGGCATTGTATGACGAGACGGGACCTTCTGGCCAGCGCCGGCCTGGCGCTCCTTGCGCCCGGCACGAAGATGAAGATCCAGCTGGATTGCGGCGCCATCGGGGTGAAAGCTTCGCTGCCGGAGGCCGTGGCGTTTGCGGCGCGGTACGGCTTCGAGGCGGTGACGGCGGACTCGGGCTGGCTCGCGGCGGCTTCCCAGGCCGAACGGGAGAGCCTGCTCGCCCGCATGAAGGAGGCGAGGCTCGTTTGGGGGCAGGCGGGCCTCCCGGTGGACTTCCGCCGCGGCGAAGAGGAATTCCGCAAGGGACTTCAGGAATTGCCCGCGCGGGCGCGCGCTCTACAGCAGGCGGGCGCCGACCGCGTGACGACGTGGATCAGCCCGGCAAGCGACGATCTGACGTATCTCGAAAACTTCCGCCTCCACGTGCGCCGTCTGCGGGAAGTGGCTGCCGTGCTCGGCGATCACGGCTGCCGTTTCGGCCTTGAATATGTCGGGCCGAAGACCTCCTGGACGGCGCGCCGGTTCCCGTTCATTCACACCATGCGCGAGGCGCGCGAGCTGATCGCCGAAATCGGCAGGACGAACGTCGGACTGGTGCTGGACAGCTGGCACTGGTACACGGCAGGCGAAACCGTGGACGAGCTCCGCTCGCTGCGGGCGGAAGACGTGATCTCCATCGACCTGAACGACGCTCCCGCCGGCCGCGCCCGCGATGAGCAGAAGGACCTGGAACGCGAGTTGCCGCTGGCCACCGGAGTGATCCCGTTGGCGGATTTTCTCAACACGCTGAACGCCCTCGGTTGCGACGCGCCGGCGCGTTGCGAGCCGTTCAACGCGGCCCTGCGAGCCATGCCGCCCGGGCAGGCGCTGGCGGCCACGGCGGCGGCGATGCGCAAGGCCTTCGCCCTGATCCGCCCCTCCGCCTGAACGCGTTTTGCGGGGCCGGCGGCCGGAGGCGGCCGTCACGAGTCCTGGAAACCTTCCCGGAAAACACCCCGTCTGAAGGGACGATGAGGCGCAGGAAAGCGGTCCGGCGCCGCGAAAACAACGGTGTTTGTCCCGGATTTGCGTCGGCAATCCCGTCCATTGCAGCGTGGAGGATCTACTCCTTGCGGCGGAAACAGCAGGCAGATCCTTGACAAAATTATTGGGGGGGGTAAATCTGTGGTATGAGGAAAGGCCAGGTATTTTGGGCTGCTGTTCTCGCTTTCGCTTCTCTTTTCGGAACGGCGCGTGGTGAAACGAAGTCGACGGACTGGCCCCCGTGCGAGTCATGCACCCCTCTCACCTGGTGCTCTCATGGCGGGGCCGGCACCCTTTATATGACGTGCAACGGTTGGCGGGTATCGATGAACTGCTGCAACGAGCCCGGCGTGCGTTCCTCGTGCTCGGGCAGCTGTTTCCTGTGGTATATGTCGTGCTCGTATTTTGACGAGTACAGACAAATGTACGTCGTCGATACATTTCATTGCTGCGCATGCGATGAAATGTGTGTGGAATAGGGCATCACGAGAGGGAAAAGGAGGCGAACAATGAAATTCCCATGGGTCCTTTTGGCAATGGGCGGGTTCCTCTGCGCTGTAGCCGCGGTTGCCCCGCAGGAAACCCAAACGGCGCCGGTCAGCGTGTCGATGCGGGTGGATGCTTCCGGAACGCCCGCAAAGGCGGTTCTCGAACTGCAAAACGTCGCCGACAAGCCGGTGGCCGCCTACGCGGTGCGGCTGATCCGGCGCGGCGAGGACGGCAAAGCGCTCTCCATTCGGACTCACTCGGCCGCGACCCGCAGCCTCGGGCTGAGCGTCGGCCGCGCGAGCTTTCAGCCCGGAGAAAAATGGACCGATACGATCGATCTGCCCGAGGGCGGGCCGGTGGAGGTGAAGCTGGACCTGGTGCTGTTCGAAGATGGCACCCACTGGGGCCCGAACAAATCCGGGCAACTGGAGCGCTTCCTCGGCATGCGGGACGGCGCGCGGCTCGAGCGGGAAGCGGCCAGGAAGTAACCTGCGAAGCGCGGCACCGCAGAGCGGAGCGGCGTGCGACCGGGGCGGTGTTTCGTGACCCCGGAACGGTGCCAACCGCCGGGTGTCAGGAACATTTCCGGGACCCGGCAAGCCGGACTGGCGCATAGCGGGCGGCGCTTTCGCTGTGTTTCCACGGATCCTGCGGCGTGCACGCGATGGCAACGGGATGCCGGGAAGCCCTGCTCCTGAAATGATGGCGTCGGCGAGGCGTTGAGAAACTTCAGCCGGCGGCGAGGCGGCGCGCGTGCCGGACTCCGGCCGCCGGCTGGCGAGGCTCGCGAACCGGCGAGCCTTTGCGCAGCCGCCCCGCCGGGCGGAATGCGCGCCTGCCGCAGCCCTCCGGGATGGTGGCGGCGCGGCAGGCTTGGCGGCGCCAAAACCGGCGCGGTTCGCGATATTGTATTGGGCAGGAGCAGACAGCTTTGACCGGGAAAGACACAGGCATCTCGATCTGGTTCTTCATCGGAACCCTGCTGGTGATTTACGGCATTCTCATCGTGGGCGCGGACGTGTATTACCACAACCACCCCGGCATCCACGACGTGGTGATGAAAGAGTTGCGCGTCGGCCTGTGGTGGGGGGCTTTTCTGTTCCTGCTGGGGGTGTTTTACTGCTGGAAGTTCCGGCCGCGGCGCGGTTGAGCCGCTTGCGGCCTCAGCGCTGCCAGGGCCGCGGTGCGGCGCCCGAGTCCCGGCCCGCCACGCGGTCGTACAGGTGCTTCTCGTTGGTCGTTCCCAGGCTCTCGTTGTAGAGGCTTTCCAGCCCCAGCACTTCCACAAGATCCTCGCGGAAATCATGCAGCGCGTGCAGGTGCTCGGCCAGCGCGGCCGTGCGCTTGCCGCTCGGGGCGAGGAAGATCTTCTGGAATCCGACGTCGGTGAGTACCGCCAGCTCGTTGCCGAGCAGGATGCCCGTGTCGACAATCTCCGGGCTGCCGTCGGCGCGTTCTTTCAGGAGCGCGCCCAGACGGTTGCGCGTGACGAGAGTCATTCCTTGCGGACCTGGCTGGGTCTGGAATCCGGCCGCGCGCAGGTTCTCGAGGTGCTCGGCGAATGTGAGGACGCGGGGTTTGGGGCGTTTGAAAAACATGGGAAGCCTTGGCCCGTCGGCCTGATCCCATTTTGACAGATCCCTCCTGCCCCCGCAGCACTGCCTGGTGTCGGTTGGCGGCGCGGCGTCGCGCGTTGATTTTCTCCACACTCCGGATGTAGAGCTGGACTATTCGGTCCGGGACTCTCACCCGTTCAGGGACTGGACTGCAAAATATAGGATAAAAACATGAGAAAACCCTTGACACCCGCCTGGCATCTGGACAAGATTTAGTTGACGTATCTGTCAGGGAGGTTTCCCATGCGTCCGCTCGTTCTTTTTCTCGCCATTCTCTCTATCATCGCCATTGGCACGGCGGCCCTCGTGGAGCCGCCCGCCGTCAAGATGCCCGGCACGCAGCCCGGGCAGGTCAGCAACCTCGAGACGCCGAACAAGTGCGACAATTGCCATGGCGGCTACAACCGGGCGGTGGAGCCCGCCTTCAACTGGCGCGGCAGCATGATGGGCAACGCGTCGCGCGACCCGATTTTCTGGGCGACCCTGGCCATCGCCGAGCAGGACTTCGACGGCGCCGGCGACCTCTGCATCCGATGCCACGCGACTTCCGGCTGGTATGCAGGACGGTCCACGCCCACCGACGGCTCGCGCCTCATGTCGGGCGACGCCGATGGCGTCGAATGCGACACCTGCCACAAGATGACCAACCCCGACAACAGCGAGCACCTCGGCGTCATGATCAGCCCGTTCATCGCCAACAAAGGCGGCGAGGGCTTCTACGGCAGCGGCATGCTCTCGCTCTGGCCCAACTCCCACAAGCTCGGTCCCTACAGCGATGCCGATGCGCGGCACCAGTTCATGCAGTCCAGGTTCCATCGGGACATCCGCTTCTGCGGCTCCTGTCATGACGTGTCCAATCCCGTCACCGGAGATGTCGCGCATAACAACGGCAGGCAGAGCACTTCGGATCCGGTCGTCGCGAGCGGCGACCTCAACTCCCAGCTCTCGGCCAAGGCAGCCTTCAACAACCCGCCATACATGTACGGCATCGTCGAGCGCACCTTCAGCGAGTTCATGGCGGGCGCGCTTTCCAAAACGCCCGTCACGAGTTACTCGTCTCTCCCGGATGATCTCAAGGCCGGCGCCATCGCCGCCGTGGCCGCCAGCGGCAACTACGCCGACGGCACGACGCGCTATTTCAGCTGCCAGACCTGCCATATGCGGGCCGTCACCGGGGCCGGCGCCAACAAGGCGGGCGTCCCAATCCGCACAGACCTGCCGCTGCACGACATGACCGGCGGCAATTACTGGACGCCGGATGCCATCCTCTACCAGAACACCCGCGGCTGGCTGCGGCTGGGCGGCGGCCTCACCACCACGCAGATCGACGCCCTGAAAGCAGGCAAGGACCGCGCCATGCAGCAACTGAAGCTGGCTGCGACGCTGTCTGTCGCCGGCAACACGCTGAAGATCGTCAACCACACCGGCCACAAGCTCATCAGCGGCTACCCGGAAGGACGCCGCATGTGGGTCAACATCCAATGGTTTGACGCTTCCGGCAATCTGGTGCGCGAGGACGGCAAGTACGACGTCGTCGCTTATGTCAACGGTGCGCCTGTCAAGTCCATCGTGGATCTGAGCGGTACGAATACGAAGATCTACGAGGCCCACTACGGGATGACCAAAGAATGGGCCCAACAGCTTCGGGAACTCGGTTATCCGGCGGATATGCCGCTTGCATTCGACCGCTCGGATGGCAGGGTGACTCTGACTCTGGGCCAGTTGGCCGGCGGATCGGCGCCTTACGCCGACACCTTCCACTTCGTCCTCAACAACACCGTCACCAAGGACAACCGCATCCCGCCGTACGGGTTCAGCTACGAGGAGGCGCGCAAGCGCAACGCGCTGCCGGTGCCGGCCGATCAATATCGCAACCCCGACGGCACCTATCGCTACTACGACGAACTGACGCTGAATCCGCCCACAGGCGCCACATATGCCCGGATCCGGCTCCTCTATCAGCCCACAAGCTGGGAGTACGTGCAGTTCCTCTATCTGGCAAACAGGAAGACCAACGCCTTCCTGGCCAGCGAAGGAGACAATCTCCTGAACACGTGGCTTGCCACGGGCATGACCGAACCTTTCGTGATGGCGGAGACAACGTGGGGCACGCCGCTTCAGGAAAGCTGCGCGGCGCCCAACGCCCCGCAGGGATTGACCGCCACCGCGGGCAAGAAGTCCATCACATTGACGTGGACAGCGGTCAGCCCCGCGCCCAGCGGCTACCGCGTCTATTACGATCAGTCGGGCAAGCTTCAGCTCCGCGCCGAAGTCTCCGCCACAACAACGTCTTACAAGGACACGGGACTCACCAGCCGGGTGACGTACACTTACGTGGTCACCGCGTTCAGAAACTGCGGTTCGACAACTGCCGAGAGCCAGCCGAGCAACAAGGTGTCGGCGACAGCGCAGTAACGCGGGCCTGTTCGCGGCGCCGGGTGGGCGGTCATCGCGGCCGCTGGGTTCAGAGCCGTGCGCCGGCGGCCGGCGTTCACCAGAACGGCGGCCAGAGTGAGCGGTCCCCCCGCGGCGGCGCACACCGCGCCCCACCAGGCAACCATGCCGAAGGCGAAATCGAGTCGGGCAACGGCGCTGGAACCGCTCGCTCTCGCGGCGCTGCGCGCCGCTTCGCTCGCGGCTCTGAAAAGGCCTCGGGCCGATTGGGTCGCGGAGCGGAAAAGGGGCAATCTTCAGTCGCGGCCGGCGTTTGGCGTCAGCCGCCCGATCGCCTGCCAGAAGTCCGCCCGCATCGCTTCGGCGTCGATCGACACCGCCACATCCACCTCCCGCTGCGTGTTCTCGGGCGGCGTCCGAAGCGGCTTCCACTTCACCAGCTCCGGCTTAAGCAGCCACTCGGCCGCCGCCAGGTCCCACATGATCCACGTCGAGGCGCCCGGCGCGTGCTGCTTCCAGCGGTTGAGCAGGAACTCGCCGAGGCGGCCGTGGCGCGCGAGCCCCTTGGCCGTTGACTCGTAGTCGAACGTGAGCGCGCGGGCGACGCTGGCAGGCATGACGTGGACTTCCAGTTCCTTGCGGTTCAACACCTCGTTGAGCGCCGGGATGTCGTTCAGGCAATTGAATTCGCTCTTGTCCCAGACGCCCCGGTCGGTGTCGATGAACGCCCCCAGCCAGTAAAGCCGCAGCTTCGGCGCGATGGACGGCTCGATCATCAGCGCCGAGGCGACGTTGGTCAACGCGCCCAGCGCTATCACCGTCAGCTTCTGCCCCGCCGGCTGCGCCTGTGCGGCGCGGATCAAATGATACGCTGCCGCCGAATACGCCGCCCGGTCCGCACCCCACCAGTAGACGCCCGTGGCGGCCCCGCGCGGGTGCGGGATGGACATCCGGCCCGCAAGCCCGAGCAGCGCTTCGTTCAGCCGCTGGCTCGCCTCGAGCGTGTTGCCCTCGGCCGCCGGCGACTTGCTCCACTGCGCCGATGACAGCGCCACGATTTCGATCTCCGGCGCCGCCAGCAGGCGCGTGATGGCGTACAGGTCGTCGATTTCGTTGGCGGTGTCGGCGTCGATCCAGACGCGGGTTTGCGCCGTTGCGGCAAGACTCAGAAGCAGGGCGGTCAACAGCCTCTTTCTCATGTCATCTATCCTGACACCGGCCGCGCCGCCGCGGCCCGGGTCAGAACTTCCACCGCAGGCTCAGCATCCCCTGGCGCGGCGTGCCCGCGGGCAGGAAAACGTGCGTGCTGGTGATGGTTCCGCCGGCGCTGACGTTGACCGTCATGTTCGGCTGACCAGGGTTCATGTGATTGAGGACATTGGTGAACGACGCCCCGATTTGCAGTTCCTGCTCGCGGGGCAGCGAGAGGCGTTTCTGCGCGCCCGTGTTGAAGATCACGTAGCCTGGGCCTTCGACGATGTTGCGGCCTGCGTTGCCGAAGCGCCCGGCGTTGGCCGGCGGCGCAACGAAGGCCGTACGGTCGAACCAGGCCGCCAGCGTCTTCGGGTAGCGCAGCGCGCCGGCGACGTCCGGGCGTCCGCCGAAGGTGTTGGTATTGGAAGGGTCCGAGCCGGTGAACACCGGATTCAGCCAGTGGCCTGTGCTGACGTTGAACAGGAAGTTGAGCTGCCAGCCGCCGAGCAGCGGCCCCCGGCCGAAGGGCACGTCCCACAGCGCCTGGTTCATCCACTGGTGGCGCGGGACGGAGTACACGTTGGCGCGGTCGCGGCGGCGGTCCCACGCGTTTTCGATCTGCGTGTTCAGCTCCGCATTGTTCGTGTCATCGACCTCGCTCAGCTGCTTGGCCGAGACCCATGCCGATTGCAGCTGAAGGCCCCGCGAGTAGCGCTTCAGCACGCCCGCCTGAAGCCCCTGATAGCTGTTGTTGGCGCCGTTTTCGGCGAAAATTACGTTGTTGTAAACCGGGTAAGGCCGCCGGTTTTGCGAAAAAGGCTGCGTCGACGGCAACGGCTGGTTGATATTTCTCAGGTAGGGCAGCTGCGTCCCTTTCGTGCCGATATAGCTGAGCCTCACTCCGAGGTTGCGGCTCAGCTCGCGCTCCACGCTGAGGGTGTACTGCAACGAGTGCATGTTGCGCAGATCCGGCGTCAGCCCGTTGACGTTCAGCGTGCCCGCCGAGCCGGGCGCCGCGAACGGGTTGGCCAGCGTGAACAGCGGCTGGCCGCCCATGATGGCGTTGTTGGCCGTGGTGGAAACGGCGAACGGCCCGGCCACCTGGTTGGCCAGCGCCGCCACGCTGAAGTGGCCGTAGTAATATCCGGCCCCGCCCCGCACCACGGTCTTTCCCGCCCCGTCCAGCCGCCAGGAGAAGCCCAGCCGCGGCGCCCAGTTGTTCAGGTCGGCGCGGCGGAGGGTGCGGTCCAGCCCGGCGTCCGCGGCCGTTTCCACGGGCAGTGTGGAGGGGTAGAACGGGCTGACCAGCCGGCGCGCGGCGGCCGAGGCCAGCGTAACGGCGCCGGTGGCGGGATTGAAATTGTAAAAATTGTCGTCGCGCGCATGCGGCGGGCCGTTATATTCGTAACGAATCCCGTAGCTCAGGCTGAAAGCAGGCGTGACTTTCCAGTCATCCTGGATGAAAAAGGAGAAGTCATTCCATCGGAAATATTGGGCCGCCCACGGATCAATTCGCCCCACGGTGGTCGGCAATCCGAGCAGAAAATCACCATAGGGCTGCCCGCTGAAACGGTTGCTGAAATTGAAATCGCCGAACAGCGCCGGGTTCGAGGTCACGTGGCGGTTCACAAACCAGCGGATGTATTCGGCCCCGCCCTTGACGGTGTGCCGGCCGGAAACGCGGGTGAGGTTGTCGGAGACCTGGATGTGGCCGTCGATGACCGGGTTCAGGAGGATCTGCGTGAAGGTGCTGAGCCCGGCGACCGCGAAGCGGGGCACGCCCGGCGCGCCGGGGCGCGGCGGCAGGCCGCGGATGCCGATCCTGTCGAGCAGGTCCTGCCCCTTGACGTCGGCCGAGGATTTGGACTCCAGAACAACCAGCCCCGCGCGAAACTCGTTGAACATCGACGGGCTCAGCGTCCAGGCATGTCCCGCCACGGCCATGTGCATCTTCCGGACGTTGTTCGAAGTGCCTTCCGTCACCGGGGGAAGCTGGCCGCGCGCGCCGGGGATGTCATAGTCGTCGTGCTTGTACTCGTAGCGCAGGAATCCGGACTGCGCGCCCGGGAAATTGTGGTCGATACGGCCTTCCAGCAGGCGGTGCCACTCGGCGCCGTTGAACGCGGCGCGGTAGTTGCCTGCGGCGAGCGTCTCGGGGCCGAAATTCGGCAGCGGGTACAGCAGCTGCTGCGCGCGCGCCGCCTCGGGCGCGATGCGGGCAGGCGGGATCCGGTTGTCGGCAAAGGGCGCGTTGCCTGCCAGCGGGTCGCGCACGGGGCCGGTGAACTCGCCGCGCCGCATCGCCAGCGTGGGCACGTTGGACGTGAACGTGTAGCCGCGGACGCCGTCGATGAGATCCGCGGTGGCGGTGAAAAATGTCCGGTTGCGGCGGACCGGGCCGGACAACGTTGCGCCGTAGTTGTGGATATTCTGGAAGCCGCGCGCCGGCAGGAACGGGTTGCGCGCGTCCAGCGCGGCGTTGCGCCCGTACCAGAACAACGACCCGTGCAAATCGTTCGTGCCCGTCCGGGTCACCGTGGTCACCGCGCCCAGCCCGCTGAACTCGGCCCGGTTGCCGGCGATGCTGGCGGTGAACTCCTCAACCGATTCCATCGAAGGCTGCGACACGGGGTCCGGGCTGCCGAAGTTGCCGAACGTCGTGTCGATGCCGTCCACTTTGACGCGCAGTCCGTTCGGCCCCGCCCCGGGCGACATCCAGTAGGCGCCATTGCCCATCTGCACCACGCCCGGCACGGTGAGCGGCATGAGGTTGGCGATGAGTCCGGAGTCGCCGGCGTTGTTGTACACGCTGCGCAGATTGGTGGGCAGTTCGAGAATCAGGCGGCTGTCAAGCTGCACGCCGACGCCGGGCGTCTCGCTTTGCACAACCGGCGAGGCGGCCGCGGTGACGGTGACTTCGGCGGCCTGCGAGGCGAGTTCAAACCGCACGTCCTGCCGCACGGTGCGGTAGGCGGCCGCTTCGATCCCGCCGGCTTCAAAGCGGCGAAAGCCCGCTGCTTCCGCGCTCAGGCGGTAAACGCCGGGAGCGAGATTCGGGAACACATACAGGCCTGTTGCATTCGTGCGCGTTTCCTGGCGCACGCCGGTCGCCGTGTTTTCCAGCTCCACGCGCGCGTCGGGCACCGGCGCGCCGCTCGGATCGAGGGCGAGTCCGGTGATGCTGGCCAGCGGGGATTGCCCGAAGGCTGCGCCTCCGGCCAGCGCCAGAGCCGCCGCAAGCAGAACGGCTGCCCGCGCCAGCGCGCCGGCCGAAGCAAAAGTCCCGCGTCCTGTTTGGATCAGATCCGCGCAATGATGTTTCCATCGGCGCCGGGCGCAGCGCTTCCGGGCCGGCGAGTCTTCCGCCGCGCCCGGCAACGGAAGGCTGAGAAAAACCAAAGCAAGAAGACGTTCCATCGCTTTTCATTCTTTCACAGGCATCCGGACGGGTCCCGCTTCGCCAGGGGCTGCGATCGGGCCCGCCACCCCCGCGCTTTGGCCGGAATTCGGCGCGAATGGAAGGCGGCGGCGCGCGGGTGATCCGTCATGGTGCGCCGGTCTCGTCAGGTCACGCGATGACCGCTCACTCTGGCCAGGGTTCTGGCGAACCCCGGCCCCCGTTCGCGGCTCCGAACGTGGTGCTTTCAGAGCCGCGAGCGGAGCGGCCAACGACGGGGTCCAGGCGCCTTACGGCGACTGCGCCGAGGCGGAACCAGAATGAGCCGCCGTTC
>Ga0308418_1001083_pt1 | contig 14779 bp, 15 predicted proteins | sample HotsprSampleR4cd_FD_203517 | JGI IMG/M metagenome (GOLD analysis project Ga0308418, IMG submission 203517) | Hot spring phototrophic mat microbial communities from Mushroom Spring, Yellowstone National Park, Wyoming, United States - 20090729_R4cd ... | reverse complement strand
CGGGTCGAGTCGAGCAGAAGCCGGCTGAACTGCCGCGGGGTGAAGCGGAAGATGAGCAACTACAACCTGCGCCCACGCAAGCGGCACAGAACCCGCCGGATCGATGCCGCCAAACGAATCAGGATTGTTAAGTGAACAGTATTGCGCCTAGGCCAGATCCTCCAGCAACGTGAAGTGGCGCCACCAGCGGCTGTTCCTTGCGGGTGCGGAACAGGCGCTCCACGCAGTCATTGCCTGCCGATGGTTCATCGTCCCTTGCTGTCGCAGCCGCCCATCGTCTCCTTCCCCGCCATCCCCGGGCCCTTTTCGGGTGCAGCCAGCGGGAATCCGCAAGGGGCAGGATCCTTCGAATGAACCACACTGCCTTCCCCGGAGATTCCGCGGAGCGGAAGGCTCCCTACGAGTGGCGGCAGGCAAGGCGGTGACTTGAAGAGTGAATGCTGGGTAGCTCAATAACACTTTCGTTGAAACACAACACATCAAATGGGTGAATATCGTTCTGAAAGCACGCATTGTCCCTATTGTGTGCTCCTGTGTGCGCATGCTACCTCAGGGCATGGCTGGTCAGATCATCTCCCGCGGCAAGAATGTGTGGCTCGTCCGCATCTACCTCGGCCGCGACGAGGCGGGCAAGCGCATCTACCTCAACAAGACCATCCACGGCCCGCGCAAGGCCGCCCAGGCGTGGCTCAACCAGCGCCTCACCGAGCGCGATGCCGGCGTCGCGGTCAAGCCCGCGCAGCAAACCCTGAACGAATACCTTGACCGCTGGCTGGAAACCGCCGCAAAGCTCAAGGTCCGCCCGAAGACGCTGGTTGGCTACCAAAGTGTTCTTGACTGCCACATCCGCCCCGCCCTCGGCTCCCGGCCGCTGAGCAAAATCACGCCGCTTGAGGTGCAGCAGGCCTTTCAGGCGATGCAGGAAAAGGGCCTTTCTGCGCGCACCATCGAGTATGCGCGTATGATCCTGAAGCAGGCTTTCAAGCGGGCCATTCAGTGGCGGCTGCTGACGTTCAACCCCTGCGACGGAGTGCCGATTCCGCGGCGCGAGCGGCGTGAGATGCAGGCACTGAGCCCGGAGCAGGCGCGCCGCTTCCTGGCCGTGGTGCGCGGCACGCGCTACGGCGCGTTGTTCGAGCTGGCGCTGACCACGGGGCTGAGGCCCTCGGAATACCTGGCCCTGAAGTGGGAGGACATCGATTTCGAGCGTGGCACGCTGAGCGTGGTGCGCAGCCTTGATGCCGAACCCGGCGGGGGATACCGGCTGGAGGAGACCAAGACGCGCAACAGCCGCCGCGTGGTGAAGCTGCTGCCGGGCGTGCTGAGCGCGCTGGTCGAGCACCGGCAGGCGCAGCAGCGACAGCGGGAGGAGGCGGGCGAGCGATGGAACGAGCAGGGCTTCGTGTTCACCAACGGGCAGGGCGGACCGCTGGACGGACATAATCTGGCACGCAGGCACCTCCCCAGGATTCTTGAGGAGGCTGGGCTGCCGCAGATCCGGCTCTACGATCTGCGGCACACGGCGGCGACGCTGGCGCTGTCCGCGGGGGTGCCCGTGAAGGTGGTCAGCGAGATGCTGGGCCACTCCAGCGTGGCGCTGACGTTGGACGTCTACAGCCACGTTTTGCCACACATGCAGGAAGACGCGGCGCGGAAAATGGCAGCGCTGCTGGGGGACAGCGGGGGCGACCAAGGCCCCAAGCGGCACACTATAGGCTCACCGCCCGTGGCGATCCTGAAGGGGAATGTCACGTAAGTGACTGAAAAGGCTGGTACGCCCGGCAGGATTCGAACCTGCGGCCTTTTGCTCCGGAGGCAGAGGGTCGAGCCGCGCGCCGCGCAGCAGGATCTCGCCGCTGGTGGGCTGCTCGAAGCCGGCGATCAGCCGCAGCGTCGTCGTCTTGCCGCAGCCCGAAGGGCCGAGCAGCGCGAAGAACTCGCCTGCGCGGATCCCGAGCGAAAGTCCGGCCAGCGCCGTATGTCCCGGGTACTGTTTGACGAGATTGCGCAGCTCCAGATGTGCGCCCATCTGCGGTTGCCAACGATCTTACCGCGAATCGGCCGGCTCGCCGGGCGCGATCGTCACCGCCGTGCCGGACGCGGTCACCATCAGCATGCCGCCGCCGTGCGAGCCCGTGATGGTCTCATAGTCGAGATCCACGGCGATGACGGCGTTGGCGCCCATCGAGCGCGCCTCGTCGCACATCTCGTCGAGGGCGAGCCGCTTGGCCTTGCGCAGCTCGCCTTCATAGGCGGCCGAGCGGCCGCCGACGATGTCGCGGATGCCCGCGAAGAAATCCTTGAAGATGTTGGCGCCGAGAATCGCCTCGCCGCTCACCAGCCCGTGGTAGCGCTGGATCCTCCAGCCCTGCAACGTGTGCGAAGTGACAACCAGCATGGGAACTCCGGATCAGTAGGGGATGCGGTGCGCGCTGGCAAGCCAGGCCGCGAAGGGCTCGGCGGACTCGGCCAGCGCAATGCGGCACGTGGGCAAGGCCCGCTGCGCCTCCTCGAGCGCGAACTGCTCGTAAAGGAAGCTGTCGTCGAATCCCGCCTGCGCGGCGTCCCCGCGCCCGGCGGCGTAATACAGCGCGTCCAGCCGCGCCCAGTAGATGGCGCCGAGGCACATCGGGCACGGCTCGCAGGAAGAATAGATCGCCGCGCCGCGGAGGTCGAAGCGGCCCAGCTTGCGGCAGGCGGCCCGGATGGCGACGATTTCGGCGTGCGCCGTCGGGTCGAGGTCCGTGGTGACGTGATTGGCGCCTTCGGCGATGATCTCGCCGCCGGCCGTGATGACCGCCCCAAACGGGCCGCCGCGCCCCTGCCTGACGTTTTCCACGGCAAGCCGGATGGCGCGGCGGAGAAATTCCTCGTGCATTCGCTTCAGGGCCTGCTCAAGCCCATTATGCAGCCAAACGCAGGCCGCTCAGGCTGCGCCGCCGGCGAACTGCTTCGAATACTCCTGGAGCCGGAAACGCTCCTCGGCTTTCTCCCAGTTCACCACGTTCCACCAGTTGGCGATGTATTCGGCGCGCCGGTTCTGGTACTTCAGGTAGTAGGCGTGCTCCCACACGTCCAGGCCGATGATGGCGAATTTGTTCTCCATCAGCGGGTTGTCCTGGTTCGGCGTGGAGATGATTTCCAGGCCCCGGTCGCCGATGATCAGCCACGCCCAGCCGGAGCCGAACCGGCCCATGCCGGCGGCGGCGAACTTCTCCTTAAACTGGTTGAAGTCGCCGAAGACGCGCTGGATGGCCTTGGCCAGCAGTCCGGTCGGCTCGCCGCCCTTCTTCGGCCCCATGATCTCCCAGAACAGCGAGTGATTCCAGTGGCCGCCGCCGTTGTTGCGCACGGCCGTGCGGATCGATTCGGGGACGATGGCCAGGTTGTTGGCGAGCAGCTCCTCGAGGCTCTTGTTGGCCAGCTCCGGCGCGGTCGCCAGCGCCTTGTTGACGTTGTCGACGTAGGCGCCGTGGTGCTTGGTGTGGTGGATCTCCATCGTGCGCGCGTCGATATAAGGCTCGAGCGCGTCGTATGCGTACGGAAGCGGAGGCAGAGTGAACGGCATTTTCAGTGAAACTCCTTCAGCTATCCCAGATGAACGAAGCAGTCGTTCGGATGCGGCTTCCTTGGCCGGGAGCCGCGGATTTCGTTCTCCATTGTAGAAAATGCGGCGCGCCCGCCGCGCTTTCCCTCAAAGGCTGCCGCCGCCGGCGCGCTCGAAAGCATCCCCGATCCGGAACAGCAGCGGCTCGCCGAAATGGGGCGCGATCAGCTGAAGCCCCACGGGCAGCCCTTCGGGCGTGCGGCCGCAGGGCACGCTGATGGCCGGCAGCCCGGCCAGCGACGCGGTGATCGTGAAAATGTCGGACAAATACATTTGCAGCGGGTCGTCCAGCTTCTCGCCGAGCCGGAACGCCGGAAACGGGCTCACCGGCGCGAGAATGGCATCCACCTGTTCGAAGGCGGCCAGAAAATCCCGCGTGATGAGCGTGCGCACCTTCTGCGCCTTCAGATAGTACGCATCGTAATAGCCCGCGCTCAGCACATAGGTGCCCAGCATGATGCGGCGCTTGCACTCGGCCCCGAAGCCCTGCCCGCGCGTTCTCGCGTACATCTCGGCCAGCGTCGCGGCATCCGGCGCGCGCCAGGTGTAGCGGACGCCGTCATAGCGGGCCAGGTTGGAGCTGGCCTCCGCCGTGGCGATGATGTAATAGCACGGCACCGCCCAGGGCGTGTGCGGCAGGCTGATCGCGCGCAGCTCGCACCCGAGCGAGGCCAGCAGCGCGCGCGCCTTCTCCATCTGCGCCGCGGTGCCGCCGGCCAGCCCCTCGAAATACTCGCGCGGCAGCCCGAGCCGCAGCCCGCGCACATCGCCGCTCATCGCCGCTTCGTAGTCCGGCACGGGCGCGAAGGCGCTGGTCGAGTCGCGCTCGTCCCGGCCGGCGATGGCTTCGAGCAGTTGCGCCGCGTCGCGCACCGTGCGGGCCAGCGGCCCGATGCGGTCCAGGGACGACGCGAAGGCCACCAGCCCGTAGCGGGAAACGCGCCCGTAAGTCGGGCTCAGGCCGGCCACGCCGCAGAAGCTGGCCGGCTGGCGGATGCTGCCACCCGTGTCCGAGCCGAGCGCCGCCACCGCAATGCCCTGCGCCACCGCCGCCGCCGAGCCGCCGGAGCTGCCGCCAGGCACGCGGTCCGGCGCCACAGGGTTGCGCACCGGCCCGAAGGCGGAATTTTCGTTCGACGAGCCCATCGCGAACTCGTCCAGGTTCGTCTTGGCGATCACCAGCGCGCCGGCGGCCTCCAGCCGCTCGACCGCCGTGGCGTCGTACGGCGGCACGAATTCCGCCAGCAGGCGCGAGCCGCAGGTGGTGCGCAGGCCGCGCGTCACGATGTTGTCCTTGACGGCCACGGGCACGCCGGCCAGCGGACCCGGGTCCTCGCCCCGCGCCAACGCTTCGTCGACGCGCGCCGCCGCGGCCAGCGCCCGCTCCTCGGCCAGCGTCAGGCAGGCGTTCGTCTTCGGGTTCTCCTCGCGCGCGATCCGCAGGGCTTCCTGCGCAATCTCCCGCGCGCTCGCCTCGCGCCTGGCCAGCGCCGAGCGGATCGAACCGATGGTCGCCGTGCGAAGATCCATGCCCGCCCCTTCAGCGTTCAATCACCCGCGGCACCTTGAACTGGCCCGCGCCCGCGGCGGGCGCGTTGGCCAGCGCCTCCTCGTGCGGCAGCGGCGCGCGCGGCTCGTCCTCGCGCAGGGTGGCGTTCTCGCTGCCCGGGAACAGCACCTGCGCCATCGGCTCGACGTTCTCCGTGTCGAGCTCCCGCAGCCGGTCCATGTAGGCCAGGATCTGGTCCAGCTCGTGCGTCATGCGCCGGATCTCGTCCGGCCCGAGCTCGAGGTGCGCCAGCGCGGCCACGTAGCGGACTTCCTGTTCGGTGATCTTCACGATGCCAGCGCCTTTCGTTTCGAAAGAAGATAAACGCGGCGCAGGCCGGGATCCTCGATGCGCGCCGCCTCGTCGGCCTGCTGCGGCGGCGCCAGCCGGAAGCCTTCCCCGCTGCCCACGCTTCGCACCGGCCGCCGCGGCGGCGCGAGCCGGAACTCGACGGCCTTCGGCGCCGTGAAGCCGAGCAGCGACGCCAGGTTGGCGAGAATCTGCCGGCTCAGCAGCTCCAGGTTCCGCCGCCAGAGCTCGTCGCCGACTTCCACCACCAGCACATCGCCCCGCAACTGGACCGCCCGCGTGTGGCGCGCCGCCTTCGGCCCCGCCGCCGCCGGCCACGCAGCCAGCGCCAGCTCTTCGGCGGACAGATGGCGCCGCGCGCTCTTCGAAGATGCCAACAACCGGCCCGCCCGTTCCATGGCCAATCCCTCGCGATTTTAGCATGCGCGGCAGCGCCGGCCGCGCCCTCCCGTTGTAACCCGGCGGACCATCGCGGCGGCAACACACCCTCGGGATTTCCTGCAAACCCTCCGTGCTGCCGCAAAAGAAGCGCCGCCCGTGCTACGCTGGCAAGCCGATGGTCGTTCTTGCATCGCAGTCCCCTCGCCGGCGCGAGCTGCTGGCCAATGCGGGCATCGCCTGCGAGGTCCGGCCGGCGGATATCGACGAGCAGCCGCTCGAAGGGGAGAGTCCGGAACAATATGTGCTGCGGCTGGCGCGCGAGAAGGCGGAAGCCGTGCAGGCCGCGCCGGAAGAGTTCGTGCTCGCCGCCGACACGACGGTCGTGGTCGACGGGGCGATCCTCGGCAAGCCGCATTCGGCCGAAGAAGCCGAACGGATGCTGCGCCTGCTGCACGGCCGCGATCACGCGGTGCTCACCGGCGTTTGCCTCCGCCACGCGGGCCGCGTCTGGACGGCCGCCGAGGAAACGCGCGTCTGGTTCATCCCGCTGCGGGATGAGGAGATCGCCGCGTACGCCCGCTCAGGCGAGCCGCTCGACAAGGCCGGCGGCTACGCCATCCAGGGGCTGGCCTCGCGCTTTGCCGAGCGCATCGAGGGTTGCTATTTCAACGTCGTTGGCCTGCCGGTCTCGCGCGTCTACCGGATGCTGCGCGCCGCCGGCTACAACTTCAACGCGGGATAGCGGCTGCGCATCCAGTCGAGAAACGCATCCGGCACGTCCATGGTGGACAGCCGCCCCTGCCTCACCAGCGCCCAGCCGTCGAACAGCCCGCTCTGTTTGATTTCCCTGAGCGTCACCGGTGGCTCGATGCGGCGCAGAAACTCGACATCCACTACCCAGGATTTCGGGTTGCCGGGATCCGGGCGCGGCGCCGAGACGATTTTCGCCAGCGCGACGATGGCGGACTCGCCCCCGCTGTGGTAGAGAAACGCGCGGTCGCCTTTCTTCATCTCGCGAATGAACCGCACCGCCTGCGGGTTGGTCACCCCGTCCCATACGGTGCGGCCCTCGCGCTCGAGATCCGCGGCCGAATATGTGGAAGGATCCGTCTTCATCAGGAAATAGCGCATCGCAATTTTTTTGGATGTGGAGCCGGGACTTTGGTTCCAGAACCCCGGTTCCGGGCCGGGGCGGAACGCATGCCGCGCGGGATGGAACCAAAGGCATGGGACAAAGGCCGCCTGTTTCCCCGGCGGGCGGACGGCCCGGGTCTTGTAGAATAAGAGTGCCGGCATCCGGATGAAGCGCGCAAAATGCCGTTTCCTCCGGGCGGCTTTCGGCGGCATTCATCCCGTGCCGGGTTGGCGTGCCGCAGTCGGAGGAGTAGAGGTCATGAAGAATTCCATTTCGCACTGCTGGCTGCTGGTGTTGTCCGTTGCCGCGTTTTTGCCCGCGTCGTTGCCGGCGCAGGCGCCGCAAGCGCCGCAGCCGGCCGCCGCGCCAGCCGCATCGCGCCAGCAGGCGACGGGCCAGGGCCTCGACCTGGCCGCTCCCGTGGATCCGAAAACCTACAAAATCGGCGTGGAGGACGTGCTCGGCATCCGCGTCTGGCGCGAAGCCGAACTGAGCGGCAACGTCGTCGTGCGCCCGGACGGCATGATCACCATGCCGCTGGCCGGCGAGATCCAGGCCGCCGGGCTGACGCCGGAGCAGCTGGGGCAGAAAATCGCCGAGGCGTTGAGCAAGTTCCTGACCAAGCCGGAGGTGATCGTCTCCGTCCTCGACGTGCGGAGCAAGCGGTACTACATCTCCGGCAACGTCCTGCATTCCGGCCCCGTGCCGCTGGTGACGCCCACCACGGTCCTTCAGGCGCTGAGCAGCGCCGGGCTGGGCCCGTGGGCGAAGAGGAACAAGATCGTCATCATGCGCGGCACGCAGCGGCTGAAATTCAACTACAACGAAGTGATCAAGGGGAAGAAGCTCGAGCAAAACATCTTCCTCCAGGACGGCGACCATATCTTCGTCCCCTGAGCCTGCCGAGGAGTCATCATGTCCACGACCACCGCCCCGACGCTGCTGCCGCAGACGGAACCGCCCCTTTCCGTTCCCCGCCGCGCGCTGGACTTCGAAGACTACATCGACATCCTTCGCCGGCACCGCTCCTGGATCCTCGGCCCGGCCTACCTCGGCCTGGTTCTCGGCGTGATCACCGCCTTCCTCTGGGAGGACTCCTACGTCGCCCGAGGCAAGATCCGCATCGCCCCGCCCCAGGTGCCGGCGCGGTTCGTCCCGGGCAATGTCAACGAGGAGATGACGACGCGGATCAACGCCATCGCCCAGGAGATCATCACCCGCTCGAGCCTCCAAAACCTCATCCAGACCTACAACCTGTACCCGGACGACCGCAAGCGCCTTCCCATGGAGGACGTCATCGACAGGATGCGCCGCTCCATCGGCATCGAGAATATCCAGTCCGTCTCCCGCTCCGGCTCCCCGCAGTACCACGTCTTCACCGTCAGCTTCGTTTACTCCGACCGGCGCCTGGCCCAGAAGATCTGCGCCGAGCTGATCGACCGGTTCACCAAACAGAGCATCGAAAGCCGCCTGAACAGCTCCCGGCAGACGACTCTCTTTCTTTCCGACCAGTACGAGGCGGCCAAGCGGGAACTCGACGAGCTGGATGCGAAGATCGCCGTCTTCAAGTCGAAGTACTTCGGCGAGCTGCCCGAGCAGTCCCAGATGATCCTGACCCGGCTTTCCAGCCTCGAGTCCGCCATCCAGGCCACCACCGGGCAGCTCAGCCGCGCGCAGCAGGACAAGCTGCAACTGGAAACCCAGCTCCGCGATCTGCGCGACCAGATGGCCTCGCTCATGCAACCGCCGCCTGCCGAAACACCCGCCGCAGCCGCGCAGCGCAACCCGCGCATCGCCGAGCTGCATAGGGAGATCGAGCGCGCCAGGAACACGCTGCGGGTGATGCGCGAAAGCTATACGGATTCCCACCCTGACGTGCGGCGCCTGGTCGCTTTCATCGAAGGCCGCGAGAAGCAGCTTGAGGAGCTGATGGAGGAAGAGCGCAAGTCGCAGCCGGATTCCGCCGGCCAGCAAGGCAGCGCCGCAGCCCGCCAGCCCCGGCTTTCGCCGGAGCTCCAGGAGCGCGTGCGCCAGCTCAACAGTTCGATTGTCCGCCTTCAGGCGGCTTTGCAGGCCAAGGACGCCGAAATCGAGGACTACAACCGCGAGATCCAGACGCTCAAGGCCCGCCTCAAGGAGACCCAGGGGAAGCTCGAGGGGGGCGCCTCCATCAGCCAGGAGTACTTGCAGCTGGTGCGCGACCGCGAGATTGCCGCCCGCCGCTACGAGGATCTCGGCCGCAAGCTGCAAGACTCGAGCATGGCTACCGACCTGGTCAGCCGCGGCCAGAGCGAAACGATGGAAGTGCTCGAATCCCCGGTGATCCCCGAGGAGCCCATCGCGCCCAACCGTCCGCTGATCATCGCCGTCGGCCTGGCGATCGGCGCGGCCGTCGGCATCGGGCTGGCCAGCGTCCGCGAGATCAAGGACACGTCGCTCAAGAACCTGAAGGATGTCCGCGCCTATACCCGTCTCACCGTGCTCGGCAGCATTCCGCTGCTTGAAAACGACTTCGTCGTGCGCCGCCGCCGCCGCATCGCGTGGCTGCTCTGGGCGCTGGCGATCCTGATCGGAATGCTGCTGATGGCGGGTTCCGTGTTCTACTATTACACCCAGCGCGGCTAGCCGGCGCTGAACTGGATTCGAGGACCGCGGAGGAGAGATAGCAACGATGAGCCGAGTTCACGACGCCCTGAGGAAAGCCCGGACCGGCGGCGCCGACGCGCCTGCGCCGGCCGCGCCCGGAGGCATGGCGGCGCACGCGGAGGTGCCGCCGTCAGCCGCCCTGGCCGACCTGCTCGGCAAAGTCCAGACCGTGCCGTTCAGCCCGGCGCCGGACGCCTCGCTGCTGGACCCCTCCCGCCCCGGGGAAGCCCCGGCGGAGGAATTCCGCAGCCTGCGGACGCGGCTGAACCACATCCAGACGCTGCAACCGATCCATTCGCTGGTCATCACCTCGCCCTCGCCGGCCGAAGGCAAGTCGTTCACCGCAGCCAACCTCGCCATCGCGCAGGCGCAGCTGGAGGGCAATTTCACCCTGCTGGCGGATTTCGACTTCCGCCGCCCCGTCATTCATACCCTTTTCCAGCAGGCGCGCTCGCCGGGCATCACGGACTACCTCCAGGGCAAAGCCCCGCTCGAGGCGATCATCCGCCGCCTGGAAGGCACCAACCTGTTCATCATGACCGCGGGCGAAGCCGTCCTGAACCCCCTCGAGCTGCTGAACCTGCCCGAAGCCAAACACCTGATCGACGGCCTGCCCTCGCTGTTCAACTGGGTCATCATCGATACGCCGCCGCTTCTGTTCGCCGCCGATGCCAACCTCCTGTCCACCATGGCGCACGCCCTGCTGCTCGTGGTCCGCATCGGCACCACGACCATTGATTCCGTTACGCGCGCCATCGGCTCCCTCTGCCAGAACAACATCCTCGGGATCGTCGTCAATGCCGCCCAGAAGAGCGAACTGTACAGCAAGTACACCTACTACCACTCCTACTATGCGGCTCCGGAGAGCTGAGCCGGCGCCTGTGCCTGCAAGGCGGCCATGACGCCCGTCCCGCGGCAGGACGCTGCCGCGCCTCCCGGCTGGTTCCTCCGCCTGCTGGCCGGCGTCGACTCGGGCGCCGGGGCGGCGCTGGCCGCAGTCGCGTGGTTCGCCGTCCATTCGCGCCTGGCGGGCGAGCCGTGGTGGGCGAAGTACAACCTCGCCGCCGCAACATTTTATGGCGTAAATGTTTTTACCATGGGGCTCGGCCGCGCCACGGCCGCCGGCGCCGCGCTGCTGTTCGCCGCCTACACCCTGCTCGGCGTGGCGTTCGCTTTTCTCGCCGCCGGCCGCGGCCCTGTCCGCAGCTTCCTGCGCGCCTGCCTGTGGATGGCGTGCTGGCATGTGGCGGCCGGCCGCTACGTCTGGCCGTGGCTGGATCCATCGGCGCCGCACTACTTCCCATGGCATGCCACCGTGCCCGCCCATCTGGCGGGCGCCATTCTGCTCGCCCGCTTCCCGGCCCGGCTGCACCGGCTTCGCCTGCTGTGGGAGCCCTCCGAAAGCGGGCAGGCGCACGCCGCCCGCAGCGAGGCCGGCGGCGGCGATGGCCCCCCTGACGGCTCACCCGCAGACGGGGAGCCGCCCGCCGCGGATCCCGGCGATTGTTGAGCCTCCGCCGTTTTGGCTAGAATGAAGTCTTTGAGCCCGCTGGCCGAATTCATGGGTGAAACGCCTGCGCCGCATCGAGCGTCTCTCGCGCAGGCGCGATCAGAAAGGATCACTTCTGCCTAAGATGACCTTCAGGCGAAAGAGCCTGCCCGTCTTTCCCCTGTCCTTGCTCCTCCTGGGGGTCTTGCCCGTGTCTTCGCCGGCCGAGGCGGACAACCCGGAGGCCCAGGCAGCGGATCCGGCCGGCCCACGGCAAGCGCCTGCGGCAAAGCCCAAGAGCCCCTTTGAATCCGTTCCGTCCGCGGAAGCCCAGCCCCCGGCCGCGCCCAAGCCGCCGGAGGCGAAGAAGCCCGGCCCTTTCGAGACGGTTCCTGAAGTGAAGGAGCCCGAAGCCCCCAAGCCGGCCGCGCCGCAGGCCGAGGCGGCCAAGCCCGGCGCCCCCGTGGTGGTCCCGGATGTGATCGAGGCCATCGAGTTCCGCGGCTCGCGGCGCGTCCCCCAGGACACCCTGCGCGCCATGATCTTCTCGCGCCGGGGCGACCGCTATGACCCGGAAGCCATCCACCGCGACTTCATGGCGCTGTGGAACACCGGCCGCTTCGACGACATCACCGTCGAGCGCGAACCCGGCAAGACCGGCTGGATCATCCGCTTCCTCCTCACCGAGCGCCGCGTCATCCGCACCATCAAATACGAGGGCGTCAAATCGCTCACCGTCTCCGAGATCCTCGACCGCTTCAAGGAGCGCCGCGTCGGCCTCGCCGTCGAGCAGCAGTTCGACCAGGGCAAAGTCCAGCGCGCCACCAACGTGCTCAAGGAATACCTGGCCGAGCGCGGCCGCCAGTTCGCCACCGTCACCCCCGTCGTGCGCCAGATCCCGCCCGCCAGCGTGGAGCTGACCTTCCGCGTCGAGGAAGGCCCCAAGGTCAAGGTGGGCAAGATCGAGATCCTCAACAACAAGGTCTTCGGCGACCGCGCCGTGCGCCGCGCCATGAAGAACCTCCGCCCCGTGGGCATCCCCTACAGCATCTTCCTTGAAAACCTGTTCTCCAAGACCTTCGACCAGGCCAAGCTCGAAGAGGACAAGGAGCGGATCCGGTTTTTCTACTCCTCGCGCGGCTACTTCCTGGCCCGCGTCGTCGACAGCGACGTGAAGTTGCGCGACGTCCGCGGCCGCCTCTGGGTGCCGCCCTTCAAGGCCACCAAGCCGGGCAAGAAGGCCGACATCCGGCTCGATGTCGAGGAAGGCCTGCTTTACCGCATCCGCAACGTCAACTTCGTCGGCGTGAAGGCCCTGAAGACCCCGGAAATCTTCGTCAAGCCGATTTTCGGCATGGGGCCGGGCGACATCTTCTCCACCGAAAAGCTGCAAAAGGGCATAAAAAACTTCCAGAAATTCTATGGCGAGCTCGGCTACATCGACGCCGTGCCCGAGCCGGACTTCAACCCGCTGCCCAACGGCCAGATCGATCTCACCATCAACGTCGACGAGGGCAAGCAGTTCTTCGTGCGCCGCATCGACTTCCAGGGAAACACCACTACGCGCGACAAGGTCATCCGCCGCGAGCTGCTGCTCGACGAAGGCGACATGTACAACACGCGCCTCTGGGAGCTCAGCATCCTCCGCCTGAACCAGCTCGGCTACTTCGAGGCGCTCAAGGAAGAAGAAGCCGCCACCATCACCCGCGACACCAGGAACAACACCGTCGACATCACGCTGAAGGTGAAGGAGCGCGGCAAGAACAGCATCACCCTGAACGGCGGCGTCAGCGGCATCGCCGGCAGCTTCATCGGCTTCGGCTACGCCACCAACAACTTCCTCGGCCTCGGCGAGACGCTCTCCATCAGCGCCGAGCTCGGCGACCGCCTCCGCAACGTCACCTTCGGCTTCACCGAGCCCTACCTGTTCGACCGGCCCATCTCGGCGGGCTTCACCATCTACACCCAGCGCTTCAACTACGACCAGGCGCGCGAGGTCTCGCTGTTCTCCGGCCGCAACCTGATCCCGCTCTACGAAGCCATCGGCCGCGACAACCTGCTCAACTACGTCTCTAACGGCTGGGGCGGCACGGTGTTTCTCAGCTATCCCCTGCGGCGCACGTTCGCCCGGCTCAGCTTCACCTACGGCTACGACCGTTCCAACATCCGCGCCCTGAACACCTCCTCCAACAGCTATTTCCAGTATTCGAACTTTCTCAACTTCGAGGGGCCGAACTCGCTGTCGGGCATCGTCACCAGCCGCGTCATCCCCGCCTACACCTACAACACCGTCGACCACCCGATCACGCCCTCGCGCGGCAAGAGTTTCTTCGCCTCCATTTCCTTCGCGGGCGGGCCGCTTGGCGGCAACGTCAACATGATCGAGCCGACCGTTTCGGCCACCTACTTCCGCCGCGGGCTCGCCCCGCGCCATGTGATCGGCAGCCGCATTCTCGGCCGCATCATCACCGGCTATGGCGGCAAGGTGGCGCCGCCGTTCAACCGCGTCTTCATGGGCGGCGAGAACGACATTCGCGGCTTCGAGATCTGGAGCATCCTGCCCTTCGTCTACATCCCCAGCGAAGGCGCGGTCAACGTGCTCAACCCCGACGGCAGCGCGCGGCAGCAAAAGGTGATCGTGGACGGCAAGGAACAGACCGTCAACGTGGTCCAGACCATCCCTATCTACCAGCTCGTCCCCACCGGCGGCGACACCCAGGGCGTGGCGAACTTCGAATACCGCATCCCGATCGTCGGGCCGCTCACCCTCGCGCTGTTCTTCGACGCCGGCGTCAACCGCATCAGCCTTCCCGGCCAGCTCCGCCTGAACCCCGGCCGCATCGCGTCGCTCAACGACACCTTCCCCCAGGCGGGCTTCCGGAACCGTTCCATCGTGATCGACGCCACGCAGAAGATCCGCACCTCCACCGGCCTCGAACTCCAGATCATGATGCCCGTGGTCAACGCGCCCTTCCGCCTGTACTGGGCCTACAACCCGACCATCGTCGAGCAGTGGTTCGTGCCGCCCATCGCCGTGGTCCCGTCCATGTTCCCCAACATGGCGACCTTCCAGAACGCCACGCGCACGTTCGCCAACCCCGCGCCGTATTTCGAACGCCGCACCATGTTCCGTTTCACCATCAGCCGGACATTCTGACGCGTCAATGCTAACATTCCAAGTTTGAGGAGCCTATCGACAGTGACTTCCGTTCGCAACACACTCCGCCTGGCAACGCTGGTTGCCGCCACCGCCGCCTTTGCGCCGGCCCAGACGCCGACCAAAGTGGCCATCATCAACATCCAGGGCGCCATCGTGGCCACCAAGGACGGGGCGAAGGCGCGCGACGCCATCCGCGACAAGTACGAGCCCCGCGCCAAACAGATCGAGGCCCTGAACAACGAGATCCAGAAGCTGCGCAACCAGCTGGCCACGCTCGCCAACACGGCCTCCCAGGAGACCCGCGACAAGATCAGCCGCGAGATCGACGACAAGCAGAAGAAGCTGCAATGGGACTCCGAGGACCTGCAAAACGAGCTTCAGCAGGAAGAGGGCCGGCTGGTGAACGAGATCGGCCAGCGCATGATGCAGATCATCGACGAGTACGCCAAGGCGCAGGGCTTCGCCCTCGTGCTCGACGTCAGCTCTCAGCAGAGCCCCGTCGT
>Ga0308418_1001082_pt1 | contig 14784 bp, 10 predicted proteins | sample HotsprSampleR4cd_FD_203517 | JGI IMG/M metagenome (GOLD analysis project Ga0308418, IMG submission 203517) | Hot spring phototrophic mat microbial communities from Mushroom Spring, Yellowstone National Park, Wyoming, United States - 20090729_R4cd ... | reverse complement strand
GACCGAAGTGCGTAGCACGCAAAACCCAAACATTTTGAACTTTATCGACTTCAGTTTCAAAAACTCGATTGTGCCTGACGAGAAAACCGTGCAAGGATTAGTTGTAGAAGGCGATGCAGAAACAAAATTAGACAAACTCATGAAATCGGTTGTTGAATACTTCAATGTTGAAATCGGTGTGCTTAACAAGCAACTGCCTGAAGTAAGAGCCAACGTCACAAGAGATGTCGATGAACTCGTCAGAGCCATGAAGGCACAAGGATACAAGTTCAAATCAACGCCAGTGCTGACTAAATAGTATCGGTTTTGATGCACTCGCCTTTCTTGCTTTTAATGTCAAAACCGTCCGTCGTGCTTGCATTTCTTGCAAACGCATCGGGCGGTTTATCTTTCGTTATTCAATATGGGAACGTCAAAATTTCGTCTCGACCAACGCATAACGATTCTTGTCGGAATCATTTTTGCAACTGCATTTATTGCGGTCAACGCCGTTCTGCAAATCAGAGAAAGACATCAAATTGAAGCTCAGCTCAAAGAGGAAGTAATTTCAACGGCGACAACCCTGCAAGGCATGTGGGAACATAATGCCACAACGATTCTGCGACAACCGTTTTCCATTACGGATTCCACAAGCGACTTGCTCACGCTGATTCACTATAACCCGACTCTTCTCCCAGTTGATACCATGTTTCAAACTCTTCCGCCGTCAAGCCAATATGATATTCGTAACATCAAAATTCGACAAGTTTCTCTCAATTTTCGCAACCCCAAAAATAAGCCCGATTTATTTGAAGAGAAATCGCTTAAAGAAATTTCACAAACCCTTGCCGAACTTAAAACAAAAGGTCAAACAAAAATCAATCCTGAATCTATTGGGATATGGCAAGAAACGAAATTTGAAGGCAAACCTGTCTATCGCTACGTGCAACCGATATTTATCCGCAAACCGTGCCTAACTTGTCACGGCGATAGAGCCGATGCGCCTGAGTTCGTGCAATCAAAATACGAGACAGGCTACGGCTATCGTCAAGGCGATTTACGCGGCTTGATTTCTATCATTGTGCCAGTTGAAACCACACGTAAAGCCACAACACTTACTTTGCTAACAGGTATCGCACTCACGATTTTAGGCATTGCGGTTGCTGTGGTTGCTGTCTATTTTCTTTTGCGACATCAGCTCTCCGAACCTATTCAACGCATTGCGGCATCGGCACAACGCATCTCCGAAGGCAATCTCACCGAGCGTGTCTCATACACGTCTGCCGATGAATTAAGTTTCGTTGTTGCTTCGTTCAATACGATTGTCGATAATGTTAAAGAATCCGTCCGCGAAATTCTTGATATGACCATGCGACTCAATCAGATTGCCTTAGACATCAGCAACTCATCAACAAGTGTTATGAAAAGCTCGGAGGCACAAGACAATGCCGTTAAGGATATTGTGCAATCTACTGCCAAGATAGAAGAGACCACCCTGTCGATTTCAGAAGGCATGCAAGGCTTGACTATCAATGTTCGTGAAATACGCTCATTTATTGAAGACCTCATCAGTTCAATTCAAGAAGCAGCGCGAAGCATTCAAGATTCAAACCAAGTGTTTAGCCAAGTCATCAATGAAGTTCAGGGCGGGAAGTTCGGCATTGAGCAAATCAGCCTGACAATTCTCGGCATCACCGATAAAATTGATTCACTTAGCCAACAAATTGCACAGTTAGACAAAAACATTCGTGAAATTGACATTACTGCTGGGGCTACTTCTCGCGCTGCAAAACAAACTAACTTGCTTGCCGTTAATGCTACGATTGAATCGGCGATTGCTAGCGAGTCAAGCAAAGGGTTTAGGGTTGTTGCTAATGAAATTCGTGGATTAGCCGAACAGTCGGCGCGCACCTCCATGCAGATTCAAGACATGATTAGCGGGATTCAACTGAACATGCTGAAAATCAACGATACCATTTTGGAAACCAATCAAGCCGTGCGCGACAGTTTCAACACGATTAAAGATGCAGAGAAAACACTTGATAAAATTACACAATACTACTCACGCTCCAGCGCAATTATGGGTCGCCTGTCCAGTCTTGTTGATGCGCAAATGCGAAGCAGTCAACAGGTTACCATGAAAACTACTGATATGACGATTCGCACAACACAAATTATTGAGCAAGCGGAGCAACAACGCGCGGTTGGAAAAAAACTTCTCAAATCGCTTGATGCACTCAATCAAACTATTCAACGCAATAAAGACTCCTCCACTGAAATCACGCAATTAACACAAGAGCTTATTGGACAAGCCGAACAACTGCAAAACACGGTGCGTCAATACAAAATCACAGAATCCTCACAGATTTTCAGATAAGTTATTCGTGGGATTATTCACGGGAAACTTGCGCTTCGTAATCGCGGCGATATTTTTCAAGCCCTTCAAAAATGGCTTCGGCAATTTGATTCTGCCCTGTTTCAGAGGCTAAGAATTTCTCTTCGTTTGGGTTGGAAATGTAACCTGTTTCAATCAAGATACTGGGCATGGAAGGTGTCCAAAGCACCATGAAACCAGCCTGCCTGACGCCACGATTCTGACGATTGGCTCGCCGCGCAATATCGTTGCTAATGATTTCCGCAAGTTTTTCAGATTGATGCAAGAAGGCGTTTTGTGCCATCGTAATCATAATCAAGTTTTCTTCGGTGAAATTTTTATAGCGTTCTTCGTAGTTGCTCTCCTCAAACACCACTGCGTTTTCGCGTTGAGCAACTTTGAGTGCGGCATCGGTTTTGTGAAGCCCAAGCAAATACACTTCAACCCCATCAGCCTTACGATTAACACTGGCATTACAATGCACGCTGACAAAGAGCTTAGCATGGTTGCGATTGGCGATTTTGCCACGCTCATCGAGTTCGACAAACCTATCGGAATCTCGTGTATAAACGACCTTAACATCGCTCCAATTTTTCTCAATCAACTTGCCAACCTTTTTGACAATCGCCAGTGTAATGTCTTTCTCGTAAGTTCCGCCTGCGCCGATTGCGCCGACGTCTTTCCCGCCGTGTCCCGCATCAAGCGCAATCACATCTAATTTCCATTTGTTACGCTGTTCATCAAGCACGGCGTTGATTTGCTGTTCCTTGTTTTCTTGCTCAATGATTTCTTGAACATTCACATCGCGCAAGGCAAGCAAGATGAAATTGTTTGTGCCTTGTTCGCGCGTAAGGTCTGTGGATTTGATAACATATTTTTGCGCATCAAATTCGAGTGTCAGTTGCAGACTTCCTCTAAGTGAAATGGGTGTAATGCGTCGGAGAAATCCGTTTTTGAATGTTTGAGAAAGTGCTTGCATATCGCCTGTTGCGCTAACGAAAGTCAAATACGCAAGACCGTTTTTATCAGGCGGAATGAACTCATACTTTACATCGGGCTTGGTAGAGATAATGCGCACAATCACGCCGTTGGCTTTCTCTTCAACGATGATGTTTTGAATCGTGTATTGCGCAATCCTTTCAATCGGGGTGAAGGTTTGGGCAGTATCAAGTGAAAACGGTTGGGTAAAGTCAAATGAGAGTGTTCCGCCAAGTGTGTCGCTTTTTGCATCAAGAAGTATTCCAAAGAGCAATCGTGCTTGATGTGGCTCGAGATAGATTTTATCGCCATAAAGCATGAGTGGCGATGTCAGTTGCACGATTTTATGTGGCTTGTTTTCGGTTGCATTATGAATTTTGATGAAGTGATTATTGGCTTTAAGTTCAAGCACAAGTCGCTGTTGGGTTTTGCTGAATGTGGAAACGCTGAGGCTTTGGTTTGTAACCGTTGGTGTTATCTTGAGCGCACTGCATACATCGTTAGCCGTTACGACCAGTTTGTTTTGCAGGGTGTAGGCAGGAATATCATCGACATAACTTCGCCCTCCCTCTAACATCACAGCTACGCTATACTTTTGTTGTCCCAAAGCCGTCGCCACCCCACATACTAAAAAGAGCCATGCAAGTGTATATTTGCGTGCGGAGAGAAGAAGAAAACGCTTAAAAAAGCGCGCTCCCGTGTTTGGGAGAAGTGTATTGTATAATTCCATTACCCTAACTGTTATGCACCTGATAAAGCAGTTATGTTCTTGCTGTGTTTTTTTATGTTTGACAACGCTTCAAATCAAAGCCCAAGCCCTTGACCTCATCAACGAAGCGAATTTAGTTACAATTTCATCACTGACCAATTCACAGACGCCCTACGCCGATTCTATCAATTTCATACCGCGATTTCTCCTCCAAACGATAACGCTTATTGAGCGTGAATCGCAGGTTATTTCGCGCCGATTGTCAGACAACACCCTTGTCAACAACTTCGAGAAATTTGCTTTTGTTGCAAAAGGGATTTTTCAGAACGCCCACACGCTCAACGCAAAAAGTTATGAAATCGCTATCAGCAGTGAAGCCAAAACAGGACGCATTTCACTTTACAGCGACCTCAACTTTCAGTTTAATTCTATCATGATGCGGTGGCGGAAACTTAAAGACGGCACGCAGTTCAGCCTTAAACGCCTCATCGGTAACACTATCAAAGAAGAAACCTTGCGAATCGATACAGACGGAAGCGGCTTCTACGAATTGACCCTCAATCGACAGACAACACTTTTTTTGAAGTGGAATCAATCAGGAAAACTCTTAACGCATCAAGGCGAATAGCCTGTGTCAATCTGTAAGTGTGGCGATTGTGCGGCGGCAGTGGCGAGCGCATCGCATCGCTCGTTTTCTTCAATGCCTGAATGTCCTTTCACCCAACAAAATTCAACCTCATGTTGTTCGCAAAGCGATAGCAATCGTTTCCATAAATCTGCGTTTGGAGTTGGTTTGTTTTGAGCATTACGCCATCCGTTTCGCCGCCAATTTTGCACCCACCCTTCGTTCATTGCTTTGACGACATATGTTGAATCGGAGTAGAGTTTAACTTTGCATGGCTGTTGAAGTGCTGTAAGGGCTTCAATCACAGCAAGGAGTTCCATTCGGTTGTTGGTTGTGCGTTGAAATCCGCCTGAAAGTTCTTGGCGTTTCTCGCCCCACAGTATCACCACGCCGTAGCCGCCACGACCGGGATTGCCTTCACACGCACCGTCCGTGTAAATGATAACCTCTGGTTTTGACTGTGCTTTTCTCAATGCTTGATGTGCTTACTTGAAGAATTAACGATACGAATGTTTCTTAACTATATTGTTTTGCGCTTCAATGATGGTTTTGAGTAGTTGATTTTTTCTTCGTTCTAAAACCTTATCTTTTCTATTCAGTGTTCAATCTCAATTCAACTTATTCAAGTCAACAAGGAGAACAACTTTGAATCGTAGAGACTTTATTCAACTTGCCGCGCTTGGCACGGGCGCAATGCTCTTGCTGCGACCTGCTTTCAGCAAAGAGATTTCCGAAACGGAACTTGTTACGCCGATTTTATCCGTTGCCGATAAAAAACGCCTTGCTGATGTTGCGCTCAACACAGCGAAATCCAACGGCGCAAGTTACTGCGATGTTCGAATCGGTCGCTATCTGCGTCAATCTATTTTCACTCGCGAAAACAAAGTTCAAGGGATTCAAAATACAGAATCGTTTGGCGTTGGAATTCGCGTGATTGCCAACGGCACTTGGGGCTTTGCTTCAACAAACCGCGTAACCGTCGATGGTATAAAGAAAGCGGCAGAAACGGCAGTCGCGATTGCCAAAGCCAATTCCAAATTTCAGAAAGAGCCTGTCCGACTTGCGCCAACCAAGGCACTCGGCGACGTGCGTTGGAAAACACCCATTGAAAAAAACGCCTTTGAAGTTCCTATCAAAGAAAAAACAGATTTTCTTTTAAGCGTTAATGATGTTGCCTTGAAGCACGGCGCAAATTTCGTCAGTTCTTCCCTCTTTCTTGTCAATGAACAAAAGTATTTTGCTTCAACTGATGGTTCATACATTGACCAAGATGTTCATCGAATTTGGCCAACGTTTAATGTTACCGTTGTTGATAAACAGACGGGCAAATTTCAATCGCGCTCGGAACTTGCCGCGCCGATGGGCATGGGTTACGAGTATCTTTCGGCGCGTCCCGAAGGCAAGTATCAACTGCCCGAAGGCGTTGTCGGCTACGGCAAGTATTACGATATGATTGAAGATGCGACACTTGCCGCAAAGCAAGTTCGTGAGAAACTCAACGCCAAATCGGTTGAGCCGGGCAAGTATGATTTAGTTTTAGACCCTGCACACCTTTGGCTCACAATTCACGAATCGGTCGGACACCCGCTCGAGCTTGACCGTGTGCTTGGCTACGAAGCCAATTACGCTGGCACCAGTTTCGCCACACTCGATAAGTGGCAAAGCAAATCCTTTAACTACGGCAGTCCGATTGTTACCCTGTTTGCTGATAAAACACAGCCAACTTCGCTCGGTGCAGTGGGCTATGACGATGAAGGCGTGAAAACAAAACAGTGGGATTTAGTCAAAGACGGCATTTTAGTCAATTATCAAGCCATTCGCGACCAAGTGCATATTCTCGGCGAAACCGAATCACACGGCTGTTGCTATGCGGATAGTTGGAGTTCCATTCAATTTCAACGCATGCCGAATGTCTCGCTTGTGCCAGGCAAAACGAAACTCTCCGTCGCTGAAATGATTGCAGGTGTCGACAAAGGCATCTACATCGTTGGCGATAGTTCCTACTCGATTGACCAACAACGCTATAACTTCCAATTCACAGGGCAACTGTTCTACGAAATCAAGAACGGCAAAATTGTCGGAATGCTCAAAGATGTCGCCTATCAATCCAACACGCAAGAGTTTTGGAACAGTTGCGTTGCAATTTGCGATGAACGCGATTACCGCTTGGGCGGCAGTTTCTTTGATGGCAAAGGTCAGCCCGGACAAGTGAGCGCAGTCTCGCATGGCAGCTCAACCACGCGCTTCAACAATGTGAATGTGATTAACACGGCGCGAAATGTTTGATTTCAGAAAAATGGAAAAAGACCTGAAAATGTCTGAACCTCAACTTGAAAACACAATCCATCATTGGAGAGAACTTTCTGCAATTTTGCGCGTCCCACATACCGAAGATGAGTATGAAACACTCGTTACGCTGTTGGACAAGTTAATTGATATTGTTGGCGAAAATGAATCTCACCCATTAGCCTCTCTCATGGAAGTTGTCGGAGTTCTCATTGAGAAATATGAAGACGAGCATATTTCGCAGTTGTGAAGTTTTTCTCGTCAAAACTATCATCTAACGAATCAATGTCTGTCTTATCAAAAGAAGAAGCAAAAAAAATTCTTGACAAGGCACTTTCGTTTTCAAAGGCGGAAGAGTGCCAAGTCACTTTGGGCGGCAATGTGAGCGGCAATGTGCGCTACGCCCGAAACACCATTACCACAAGCGGATTTAACGAAGACATTAGCCTAAGTGTCAGCGCGAAATTCGGTCTGCGCATTGGCAGTGCTTCAACCAATGAACTTGACGATGCTTCTATTGAGAAATGTGTGCGACGCGCCGAAGAACTTGCTCGACTTGCGCCCGAAAACCCTGAAGCCATGCCGTTTTTAGAGCCGCAATCCTATTTGGATTCTCAAACCTACTTTGACTCCACTGCGACCATCTCGCCTGAATACCGTGCGACAGTCGCCCACGAAGGCATTTCACAAGCGGAAAAACTCGGCATGACGGCGGCGGGATTTTTTGAACATAGTACGGGCTTTTCTGCACTCGCAAATTCAAAAGGCTTGTTTGCTTACAACAAAGCAACCAACATGGAATTTACGCTCACCGTGCGCACCAACGATGGCACTGGCTCGGGCTACGCCATCAAAGATTACAACGATGTTACGAAGTTCCGTCCGAAAGAAGATTCGGAAATCGCCGTACGCAAAGCCGAACTCTCACGCAATCCGCGTGCGATTGAGCCAGGCAAATACACGGTCATTCTCGAACCTGCGGCACTTGTTTCCGATGAAGGATTGCTCAACAACATGATTTTCTCAATGAACGCACGCGCCGCTGACGAAGGCAGAAGTTTCTTTTCCAAAAAAGGTGGCGGCAACAAAATCGGCGAGAAAATCGTTGATGAACGCATCACTATTTATTCTGACCCCACTCACCCTGAAATTCCTGCGCAAACTTGGCAAGGCAACGGATTGCCGCGCGAAAAAACAGTTTGGATTAAAAACGGTGTGCTTCAAAATCTCTTTTACGACCGTTATTGGGCGGCTCAAAAAGGCGTTAAGCCTGTTGCGTTCCCTGCGGGCGTTATCATTGATGGCACATCGGCAACGGTAGAAGATTTAATCAAGGACACTAAAAAAGGGATTCTTGTGACACGGCTCTGGTATATCCGAAGCGTCGACCCGCAAACCTTGCTCTATACAGGTCTCACGCGCGATGGCACGTTCTACATTGAGAATGGGAAAATTCAATACGCAATTAAAAATATGCGCTTCAATGAAAGCCCCATCATCATGCTCAATAATCTTGATGCGCTTGGCAAATCGGAACGGCTTAACGGTAACCTCATTCCGCCGATGCGTATTCGCGACTTCACCTTCACGAGTTTGAGCGACGCAGTTTGACTGCTGATTTCTTGCCGATGAACAGAGAGCGAAGCGCAGTGAAGCAACCGAATGAGTAATGAGTAGCGAAGTCTTTTTCATTCTTCATTGCTCACTGTTCACTACTCATTACGCAATTATTTGCTGGTGCAACTTATGCTTCGACTTCGGCGGCAGATTTCTTGCGCTTGGCTTCGCGGTTGCGCGTGGTCTCGTCCAAAATCTTTTTGCGGATTCGGATAGATTTCGGCGTGACTTCTACGAGTTCATCATCGTTGATGAATTCGAGCGATTGTTCGAGCGTGAGTTTGCGGGGTGGCGTGATTTTGAGGGCTTCGTCAGAGCCTGATGCACGCATGTTGGTGAGTTTCTTCGTTTTGCACACATTGACCGTCATGTCGAAGTCGCGTGCCGATTCGCCAACGACCATGCCTTCGTAGACAGGCGTTCCGGGTTCGATGAAGAATGTGCCTCTGTCGTCTAATTGCGCCAGGGCGTAGGCAACGGCTTCACCTGTTTCAGCCGAAACTAATGCGCCAGTGGGACGCGAATTAATTTCGCCCTTGTAAGGTTCGTAGGATTTGAAGACATGGGTTAAAATTCCTTCGCCTTTCGTATCCATCAAAAATTCTGATTGAAATCCTAACAATCCTCTGGTTGGAATTTCAAATTCTAATCGTGTCATGCCGCCTTCGAGCGTGGTCATATTTTTCATATCGCCTTTGCGCTTGCCCATTTTTTCAATGACAATACCGACAAACTCTTGCGGCACATCAATCGTAACGGATTCATAGGGTTCGAGCAATTTGCCGGTTGCATCGCGCTTCAAAATCACTTCGGGGCGCGAGACTTGAAGTTCGAAGCCTTCACGGCGCATCGCTTCAATCAGCACAGAAAGGTGCAATTCGCCACGTCCAGAAACCTTGAACGTATCGGCACTGTCAGTGTCTTCGACTTTCAGGGCTACGTTTGTAACGACTTCTTTGTAAAGGCGCTCGCGGATATTTCGGCTTGTTACAAACTTGCCTTCTTTTCCTGCAAAGGGGGAATTGTTGACGGAAAAGAACATTGAAACAGTTGGTTCAGTAATCGCAAGGGGTTCGAGTGCGATGGGGAAATCGGGGTGACAGAGTGTTGAGCCGATATTGCCTTCTTCAATACCAGAGAGCGCGACAATGTCGCCTGCAAAGGCTTCGGGGGCTTCCACTTTGCCAAGTTTTTCAAAGAGAAAGAGTTTGGCAACTTTTGCCTTCTTGACCGACACGCCTGACTGTGTTTTCTCAACAATAGCGACAGGGTCATTTGGCTTGATTTTGCCTTTCATAATTCTTCCAACCACAATTTTGCCCAAGTAGTCACTGTAATCAAGTGAATTGACAAGCATTTGGAACGGCGCGTCAATGTCGGCTTCGGGCGCAGGGATTTTTTCCAAAATCATATCGAGAAGAGGCGTAATGTCTTTGCTTTCATCTTCTAACTGGTATTTCGCATATCCGGCTTTGCCTGATGCGAAAATGTAAGGGAAATCAATTTGCTCGTCGGTTGCGCCCAAGTGAATGAAGAGGTCAAGCACTTCATCAATGACTTGCAACGGGCGCGCATTTGGGCGGTCGATTTTGTTAATGACGACAATAATTTTCAGCCCTGCTTCGAGCGCACGGCGCAAGACAAACTTCGTTTGTGGCATCGGTCCTTCAAGCGCATCGACCAAGAGCAATGCGCCATCAACCATTTTCAAAATACGCTCGACTTCGCCGCCGAAGTCGGCATGTCCAGGCGTGTCGACGATATTGACCTTATGATTTTTGTAGTTATAGCCTGCGTTCTTAGCGAAGATGGTAATTCCGCGTTCTCGCTCTTGCGGATTGGAATCCAGAATCCGTTCCTCGACTTTTTGATTGTCTCGGAAGGTTCCTGTTTGTTTGAGAATTGCATCGACAAGCGTTGTCTTTCCATGGTCAACGTGAGCGATGATAGCAATGTTGCGAATGTCTTCGCGGCGACGAGTTGACATAGTTTGAGTTTGTTGTAAGTTTCAAAAATTGATATAGCGAACGGCGCATCTTGAAAACTGCGGGCGAATATACGGCTTTACACGCACAAGCCTAAATCACAAGTGTTGCAGTTTACTTTTTCTTTACGTTGTTTTTAATTTGCTTGAAACCACTAAATTTGTAGTTAACTTTCCTTCCAAAAGTTATCATGAACAGCACCATGCAAAACGCATCTCGCATCTTATTAGTTGATGACGAACCGCTGATTCTCTCATCAATGCGCGATTTATTGGAAGTGGACTACATTGTTCACACAGCGGAAAGCGGGCAGAAAGCGTTAGAAATTTTATCCAAGTTTCCAATAAAGGTGCTGATTAGCGATGAGCGTATGCCTCAAATGCGCGGGCATCAACTGCTTAAACGTGCTAAACAGATAAGCCCACACACGATTCGCATTTTGCTGACAGGCTACGCCGATTTAGAAAGCGTGATGAACTCGGTCAATGCAGGCGAGATTTTCCGATACCTCAACAAACCGTGCCGCAACGATGCACTTTTGAATGTGGTTCGTCTTGGCGTTCAAATTTATGACCGGCTGTCAAACTTGAAGCCGGTGCAACCTGCAAGTGATTCAAAAAGCGATGTTAAGCCTGACCTGACACTTCCCAAATACGATGCGCTCTTTGTCGGGTTCACGCCTGATGAAATTGCGCGACTTCAACTTCGGCTCTCCAAACATTTTACCATTCGCACTGCGGCAACCGTTGTCGATGCCTTGAAACTTATTGGCGAAACGCCACCTGCGGTGGTTGTAAGCGAATTGAAATTAGGAGATTACGAAGGACTTGATTTTCTGAAAGCCGTGGTCAGTGAACACCCGCAACTGGTTATCATTGTGCTTACCGATACGGTCGATGTGGGTTTGATTACAGAAGCGGTTAATGAGATCAATGTATTTCGCTACTTGCCGAAATCCGCTTCGCAAGAAGAAATCGAGCGGGCACTCATGGACGCCGCGGCGCGAAGTGCCATTTATCGCTCGCAACCTAATGCCAATCTGAAATTCACCGCCTCGCAGATTGAACCATCTAAAAAAACAACGACGACAGCATCGGAACTGCTTAATCGTTTGAAATCATTTCAAGACGAGCTAAAGAAAAATAAGGGCGATTAGAAGACTCTCAACACGAGTTCTCCGTTACTAGCGAGAAGTGTTCTTAATCTCAACAGCGGTAAAGTTGCAGGCGGCTGCACCACATTACCCTGACTATCAAATCGCGACCCATGACAACGACACGTCCAAATTTCGTTGCTAAGACTCATTCCGCCACAGCCTGCGTGCGTGCAAGTTAATTCCAACGCAAGAAACTCATTCTCGGAAAGCCGCTCTACACTCACATTTGCCGCCGTTGGCTCTGTAACCCTGTTGCCTTGCGTATCAAAAAACTGCGTGTGCCAATCTGCGGAACCTCGGTTGCGCGGATTTTGAGTTGTGCCCTTGCGCTTGGAGACGCTTCCGAACGTGCCGATACTGCGCCCCTCGCTGTTTTTGCAACCACTTGATACCTCACATCATTCTCGCCTGTGCCTGCATCTATGAAAATCGTTCCTGGATTGCGTATCTCTTGCACGAATTGAAACTCGCCGTCAGGCATCACCTTTCTAAAAATTTGGTAGCCTTGTAAGTCATTGAGCGGCGAGCCATCGGTGTTGGTTGTTGGCGCGTTCCAAATCAGCATCACATAGCGAAGCGTCTCCGAGACGCGCAAGTCGGTTGGCGGATTGGGAATCGTGTTCGTGGTCGGTTCAGACGTTGGGCTATCAGTGCAAGAAGCCAAAGCGGGGAGAGCCATGGCGACTGCTCCCCACGCGGCGTGCTGAATAAATTTTCTTCGTGATGGATTCATTTATCGAGTTAGTATTCGCCTCCAAGTTTGCGGCGGTTCAAAGAAAGGTCGGATAGTTTAGGCAGTGCAGTAGGCTTTGAGGTCAAGCCCACTGTATCTGTAAGCGTTTTCACAAAGGCAATTACATCTTGAATCTCTTGTTTAGAAAGCCCCAGCGAATCGAACGGCAAGGTTTGATTGGGCAACTCAATCCCAATGCCTTTTCCGCCGCCCATGTTGTAGAATCGCATGACCTCATCAAGCGTTTTGTAAACGCCGTTGTGCATGTAGGGTGAGGTCAGTTCAGCATTGCGAACCGATGTGGTCTTGAAGGCATAGCGATAAATCTCGTGCGGCACAATCGCACTTTTGCCAGTGTCAGGGTCAATGACCGCTTGTTTCCACTTGGCTTCTTTGGGCACGCCAATCACTTCGGATTCATTTGAAGAGTAAGTGGGTGGAATCGTGCCGTTGAAGAGCGGCATGAAGTGGCAAGTGCCACATTTCGCTTTGCCCATAAAGAGATTAAACCCATGCTTTTCTTGTTCATTCATTTGCGATTTATCGCCGCGCATGTATCGGTCGAAGCGTGAGTTGAGGCTGATAAGCATGCGCAAGTATGCGCCAATGGCAATTTTGAGATTATCGGCGGTAACCACATTTCCATCTTCGACCACCACATTTGCAGATTTATTGCCAAAGGCTTGCTTAAATCGCGCCACATATTCTTCACTTTGTTGGAGTTTCTTTGCCGCTTCCCAAAGTGAACTGTGCATTTCATCTTTGCTTTCCAAGACTTTCATGACACGGTCTTCGAGGAACTGCGTGCTTTGGTCGTAGGAAGAACTGGCTTGAAGTGCCGCATTGAGCAATGTCGGCGTATTGCGAAGTTTGGGTTCGGCGTTGATAGTGAGTGCCTTTGGAAGCCCATCAGTAAAGGCTCTTTCAGGTTGATGACACGAGGCGCAGGCGCGTTTGCCATTCTGCGAGAGAATCGGGTCGTGAAAAAGCAATCGCCCTAACTCAATTCGTGCGGTGTTTGCGCCGCGTGCGTAGCTCGGTGTGTAGGCTTCGGGATTGAAGGCATCTTTTTCAAACACTGTTTTTGCTGTGTAGGAAAGCGGACGAATGAACTTCGGATACGGAATGTTCAATGCCACTTGTGCATCGTGCAGTAGTGATGAGAGCGGATTAGCGTAATCGGTGATGAAGGTTAATCGGTCGAAATCGTTAAATGAGACTTCTTGTTGGAGAAAGGCTTTTGCTTCTGCGATTGAGCGGCGAATATCGGAAAGGAGCGTCGCGTGTTTTTGTTCAAGGTCTTTGGCAAAGAGTTGAACGCCATCTTCAATGCCTGTGAGTGCGTCTTGCGCATCTTGAATTGAGGAAAGTCGCACAGGTGCGTCGAAGCCTGTTAGCCCCAGCGCAATAATTCGGATAATTTCTAAACGCATGGCATCAAGGAGAAATGCATCGTCAAATCCGCTTCCGTTGATGAGTTCGCGCATACGTCGCAGTGCGCCTTGAAGCGCGTTGATGTCTTGCGAAAGCTCTTGTCGCTTATCAAGCGAAAAGTCCGAAAAGATAAGTTCTTCAAGCACCTGAAAGCCCGAAGGGTAAGTGAATCGATTATCGTCAGGCTCGTAGTCGGGGAGTGGTGGACCGTTAATCAAGCGTGCGGTTCCGGGGCTGACATCTTCCAAGAACCATTCCATGCGTTTGTATTCGCGACGCGTGTCAATAAATGCGGTTTGAATTGCCTGAACGACTTTTGCCGAGTCGCTCTCTTCTTTCAAGAGTTTGCGAAGATTGGCAAGCGTTGAGTCCATTCGTGATAAGCGCATTTGATACTCACGTTGAAGGGCTTGCGAGCGAGACAGCGGTGGGGCAGGCGTTGAGCCGTCTTTCCGTTATACGCTGTCTTGGGAAGCGGAACTGCATTCTCCGTGCTCATACGCCAAGCGCAGGAAGCGACTTCGCCGTGTTCTTTGCGCCAAGCGGATTGATTGCCCAGATGCGCGAATCCGCATTGCCATTGCCGCCTGGACCGCTGAAGCCTTCGCTACCTGAAAGGAAGGTCGGACCGAAACCATGTTCTTCGGGTTCAGCCAGCGTGCCTGAACATTGCCGCCAGTTGCCTTGTGAAGAGGTCATCACATAATCAAGCGTGAGCGGCTTGAGGTCTTTGTCCAATTTCAGACGAGAAACGGCGTAGTTGTCTTCGTGTTCGGTGAGAAGCGTGTAGGTGCCATCGCTGTTGCGCAAGAAACCTGCACCATCTGCCGCGCCTCCGAAGACATATTGCTTGTTGTCGCCTGCGGGTGCAGGGATTTGGTCATCACTGCTGATGAGCGTGAAGACTT
>Ga0308418_1001080_pt1 | contig 14803 bp, 16 predicted proteins | sample HotsprSampleR4cd_FD_203517 | JGI IMG/M metagenome (GOLD analysis project Ga0308418, IMG submission 203517) | Hot spring phototrophic mat microbial communities from Mushroom Spring, Yellowstone National Park, Wyoming, United States - 20090729_R4cd ... | reverse complement strand
CCCGTCGGCGAGAAGCTCGCGTCGATGGTAACGAGGCTATCCGACCCAAACCCGATGTTGCCGAGCGTGCCCGCGTCGAACTCCTCACCAGCGACGAGCCCCAGCTCGCCATCAGCAGGTTCGTAATTCTATGGGAGGCAGGCGATGCGCGATTCGATTTGGAACATGCTCCTGCAGGATATGCTCGGCTATGCTTTGAGCTGCGGGCAATCTGGCGCGACCGACTGCGAAATCATCTTGCTAAGTTATCGCAGGCACGAGGTTCCGAGTCAGGTGACGCGGGGCTATAAGCGCCCGCAGGATGCACGCGCGGCGTATACGAAGCTGGAACGAGCCTTCCGCAAGGAACTCTTGGGGCAGTGGGACAAGTATGAATCGGGTCAGATGACGCTGGAGGAGTTCGAGGGCTGGTTCGCCGTGCGTCAGCAGGAGACGCTGGTGCATGCGTTCGCGCTCGGTCTGGCAGGTCGCGGGATACGCGGTAAGACACGGTTCACGGACGACGAGCTGCGCTACCTGCACGGTCAATACTCGCAGCAGATGCGCTACTTCAATCGGTTCATGCGCGATGTGCGTGCGGGTCGCGGACGGATGCCGTACCGTCAGCGTCTGGAGCTGTACGGACGCGACTTGTACGGGGTCTTCATGACCGCATGGTTCGCCTACGGCGCTGATCGCTCGCATCGGTTCCTGTGGCGTCTCTCGCCCGATGCGGAACACTGCGAGGACTGCGTGCAACGCGCGACGGAATCGCGTGCGAAGGGCGGGTACACTTACGACGAACTCATTAAGCTGGGTCTGCCAGGCACAGGCAAGACGCGCTGCTTGAATAACTGCCGCTGCTGGATCGAAGAAATCACGACGGGTCAGAAGACGACGCCGAGGAGGCTAAGACCGAAGCGATGACTCCGATAGCGCCTGTACGGCAGTGGATCATGGAACGGCTCACGGAGTACGCGAGCTACTGCGAGGCGTTCGGGCTCGCGCGCCCGACGGTGTACGAATGGTATCCGTCGGAAGTGCCGTTCGACAGGTTCCCCATCGTGATGGTGGGCAAGCTGCAGTCCTCGCTGGTCTCGCTGGCGCTCCCTGAACTGTTCGAGCAGCGTCATGTGTATAGCGTCGTCGGGGCGGTCTACTCGCCCGACCCGCGCGAGAGCATCCTGCAACAGGAGTGGTACGCCGACCTCTGGCTGGACTATGTGCATCAGCATCCGCATCGGTTCCGTATGCATGCGTCGGAGTTCTACACATCGGATACATGGACGCCGCAGGTCACGATGACGCCCGTCTACATACAGGAGCATCCGTTGCATGGGTGGTCGTGCGAGGTGATGGTGACGCGCATCGTGCGCGGCGGGACGCGGGGTGATGGTTCGTGATACTCTCGGTCGCGGAGCAGCGGGTCATTCGCCTCTGTCGGATTATCGGGTACGGTCATATTGACGCGCTGTATGTCTCAGGCGGTGAGCCGTCGCATCTGGTGGGCGAACGCGCGATTGAGTGTCGCATCGATCCCACTAAAGGCGACTCGCGCTGCGTGGAGCCGTTCGAACTGCAGGAGCCTGAGGCGGATATTGCACTCCATCCCAACGAGGAGCGACTCGTGCATCTGATACGCTCTATTCAGCGCGGGTTCATCCGAGTCGCGGTCAAGGACGGTATCCCCGTCAGCTGGAACTACTATCCCGACTTGCCGTCGCGTGCGGCGCTGCGGGACAAGGCGGTAGACGAGCTGTTGCTCGATCCGAAATAGCGAATTTCGCCGTATAATTGGTCGATGTAGCAGGCGGTGCGCTTGCATCATGCGAGCGCACCGCCTGCTTCGTTTTGGGAGCAGCAGAATGGTAGTCGTGACACTGTCGGATGCGGAGGCGGTAACGCGCGGGTCGCGTCCTGCGATTCGCGTGGAGGTGCTGCGCACGGGCGAGTGGCTGCACGAGATGGCGCCTGAAGGGCGGCTCGTCGTCACGGAACGCGACCTTGACGAAATCGTGCGGAACTTCCGCGACGGGGTGTTCGGGTACGAGCTGCCCGTCAACCTGAACCACATGGACGATTCGACCGACGCGGTCGGATGGGTCACGGCGCTGGAGCGTCAGGGCGAGTCGCTGTACGCGACGATTCGACCGACCACCGACGAGGTTCTCGACCGCGTGCGGGACGGTCGTCTGCGGTTTGCCAGTGCGGAGCTGGTCGTGCGCGGGCGAGACCCTGAAACACGACGCGAGGTCACCGCGCTCCGCGCAGTCGCGCTCACGAACCGACCGTACATCAAGCGCATGGATCCCGCACAGGTGGTCACGCTATCGGAACGCGCTCGAACCGCAACCTATCAGGGAGGCTACAACACGATGAATACGCAAGCAACCGTACCACAAGACGAGATTCGCGATTTGCGAGTGCGTCTGTCGGAGCTTGAGGAGCGGCAGTGGGAAGCCGACAGGGACTTGCTCCTGTCGGAGTACGAGCATACCGTTCCGCCGTCGATACTGCGTCTCGCGCGGTACATCTTCGACTCGCTACGCGGTCGTGCAGTGACGCTGTCGGATGTGCGCTCCGAGATGCCCGAGTCACGGATCGTGCGCCTGAGCGAGAACGCGCCGTCGGACGCGCGAGTCCCCGTCGAGGACTTCGTACTCGCGATACTGGAAGAAGTCGCGCAGATGGTTCCCAATCGCCCGCGCGTGAACTTGTCGGAGCAGCCGCTACGGTACACGCTGCGCACGGGTGAGGAACGCACCACGCGCGAACTTATCGCACGCGCTGAACGCATCGCCGCGAGTGAGAACCTCACCTTCGGCGAGGCCATCAAACGCGCTGCACGCGAGATTTAGGGGGTGACATGAATGCAAGCACATAAGACCCATTTCACGACGACCTTTCGGTACTACGACTTCGATCGCACGCGTCGCGCCGCGATTGCGCGGTACACAGCGGTCATCCTGTGGGACGCGCAACACGGCTCGATTCCTGAGCCTGGCATCAACCCCGAAGCGGGACTAATCGTCTCCGCTGGGAACCCGACGGCGCACTGGGCGAATGTCGCGCAGGGCTCCACGCAGCAGTGGGCGCTGGTGCGTCCCATCATCGGCGTCACGCTCCAGTTCGCACTGGACGGGAAAGAGGTCATGGTCGCACTGGACGGGATTGCCCCGCTCATCGTCAACGCGCAGGTAAACGCGGGCGACCTGCTGTTCGCGGCGCTGGCAGCTGGCGACACGACAGCAAGCAACCGCCTGCTGGTGCGCTCGTCGTCGCAGACGCCGTTCAGTCGCATCCCCGAACTCCGTCCGATTATCCACCCAGAGTTCGGACGCGACTACAACTTCCTCATTACCCCCGTGCGTGCGCTTGCGAACAACGACGCTGCGTTTAACCGCACGGGTAACAACCAGCAGCAGCGGTTCTTCCCCATCGGCATCGCGCTGCGCTCGACAACCGCCGACGCGGCGACGAACCCGCAGGTCATCCCTGTCCGCCTGCTAACAGGCACCGTATTCGTGCAATAAGGAGGCTAAGAAGATGGCAGTCGCACAAGCGCAACGAGTTCACTACGATGAGGTGCTGACGAATGTCAGCATTAAGTACCGTCCCGAAGGGTACATCGCGGAGCGCATCTTCCCGTCGATGCCCGTGAAGAAGGAAAGCGACCTGTTCTATGTGTACGACCTCTCCGCGTTTCGGTATGTTGATGACACGCGGCAGGACGGCGACACGGCGAAGCAGGCGTCGTTCGGGTGGAAGGCAGACTGGTACATGTGCGAGCAGCACTCGCTGCGCGATATTATCACACCGCGTCAGCGTGAGAATGTGTCGGGGCCCATCGACTTGGAAGTCGACATGACGGAGCATTTGACCGACCTGCTGATGCTCAACCGCGAGATCCGCGCGGCGCGAACCCTGCGCGACCCTGCGAACAACCTGCATGCGTTCACACCGTCGACGCCGTGGGACAACTATACCGTCTCGTCACCGAAGACCGACCTGATTAACGCGAGCAACCTCATCTTCACGGCGACGGGGCGTCGTCCGAATGTGGTCGTAATCCCCTCGACGATTGCACGGCGGATGCTGGCAATCGAGGAGATCAAGGAAGAGCGACGCTATGTGACCGACTTGACGCAGAGCGGGCTCCCACAGAACCTGTGGGGTCTGGAGGTGCTGGAAGCGGCGGCGCTTCAGCTCCCGACAGACCCGTTCGGCTCGCGCAGTCTCGACCCGCAGGAAATCACGCTGACCAGTCGGATGGATGAGATATGGGGACGCGATGTCTGGGTGGGCTATGTCGATAAGCCAGGTCTGCGTCGTCTGACCTACGGGGCGACCTTCGAGGCGCGTCAGCGGAATGTGCGCACCTACATCGATGTCGAACGCGACGGCGGCACATGGATCGAGGTGGACTGGATTTACACGCACAAGGTCATCGCCCGTGCATGCGGGGTGCTAATCCAGAATGTGATGTCGGCAGCATAATCGTAGCGGGTGCGCTCTGATGCGGAGCGCACCCACATCCAAACATCACGGGAGAACTTAGCCATGTCGTGGGTGACGCCAGCGCAAGTGCGGTTCTATGTGCGGAATCTGGAGCCGATAGACGATTCCGTGTTGCAGGCGGCTATCGATGCTGCAGAGTCGTACATCCGTTCGCGCTTGGTGCGGTTGTACCCGCGCATGATGACGACGAACGAGCCTGCGAAGCCACCGATACCCACGATAGCGATGCAGCTGGCGGCGGCGCTGGTGGAGGCGCGAACGCTGGCGATAACCAACATCGGCGCGTCCATGAACCCCTACGCCCAACAGTTGTATCAGCAGGCGGAAGACGAGTTGCAGCGACTGGAACGGGGCTGGGCGCATGTGCTGGGCGAATCGGTCGAATGGATGCTGCCAGTGTTCGCGCCGCTGTCGCAGCCGACGCCCGTGCGAAGCGTTCGGAGTGTACGGCGCACGGGAAGCGGATGGTAATCTATGACGCGATGGCGGGAGATGCTCGTCGCTTTGGAGCGCGGTCATGAGACCTGCGAGTACGACCTGTTTGCGGAGTGTGTGCGCGACTGCGCGTTTGCGTGGTATCTCAAAGCGTACCATATCGAGACCGACGAGGCGGAGTCGCTGGCGAACGAGGTCGCAGTCAAACTGTGGGTGAACGCGCCGCGCATCCGCATGGAGAGCGCCGAGCGGTACATCCGCCGCGCGATTGCGAACACGGGTCGAGAATACCTGCGCAAACGGAAGGAGATTGCCTACAACGAGTGGGACATCATGTGTGCGATACACGCTGAGGCGTCTGGTGATGCGCTGGAATGGACGGCGACTCTGGCAGTGATGTCGCCAGAAGAGCGTGAGGTGGCGGAACGGCTCGTGTCGGGTCAATCGCGCACGGATATTGGACGCGAGCTGGGCATGAGCAGTAGGTATCTTGACGCGGTCATCGAATCGATTCGTCGGAGGCTGGAATAAGATGAAGCGACCGCCGATTGTGCAGGAGATTCTGCAGGTTGAGGACATCGACGCGCTGTTGGAGCGTGTTCGTGATGTCGGCGTCGCATGCGCCATGGCGCGTCTGGGCGATGCGGATCCGCGCGAGCTGCTACAGCACCTGCTGGACTTAGCCGAGTCGTATCAGGGCGACCCCGACTCCTCGCCGTGGATGGTGCTGGTCGGTCTCATCGATGTGCTTGCGGATGAGGTTCGCAACAGCGACGCGCCGAGCGACACGGATTTGGTCTCACGAGTCGATGCGCTGGTCTCAACGGCGTATACCCATCATGGAGCGTCTCATGCGAATCGTTACATCGAATCGGATTAGTCGCAAGCGTCGCGTCTGGTGGCGCACGGTGCTGTTCTCGGAGCGGTACGAGTACCATCCGAGCCCGATGTCGCGTGGTCTACACCCTGAGAAGCGAATGGTGCATCGCGAGGGCACGACCTACCAGCAGACCTACTGGGTGCGCGGCGAGTCGCTCGAAGCACGCAAGCAGAAGTCTTCCCCTGCATCGCCAACCTCCTCACCTCCTCCTTCCGTGTCTCATCCTCTCGTGTCTCCTCCTCAGGCGCCCGCGCCGTCGCACGGCGCGGGCGCTCCCAGCGCCGCGCCCGCAGGACTGGATGTCGAACAGCTCCCTGAAGAGGTACGCGAAACGCTGCGCAACGCCATCGACCGACTGAACCCGATGGAGCGCCAGATGATGCTCGCACATCTCGCCGTGCGTATCCATGAGAACGGGAACGCCGTCGGACACCCCGTGATGATGCTCTCCGCCCCTGGCGTGGGCAAGACCACGCTGTGGGAAGCGATGATGAACATGAGCGACGCCATGTCGGAACAGAATGCCGCGCCGTTCCGCGTCCATATCGTGAATGTGCAATCGGCAGTCTACAACATCACAGAGCAGATGGGCGCACAAGCGATTGACGAGGGCATGGTGCGGTTCATGTTCACAGCGGATTTGGAACACAAGATTCAGTATTGCAAACAGCACGGCGTACCGCTGGTGCTGGTATTCGATGAGGCGACCAAGTCACCGCAGATTCTGCAGACGATGCTGTCGCTCATCACAAACGGTATCGTTGCTGACCGTCGGCTGGGCGTTCCGTTCCGCATCGTGATGCTCGGTAACCGCGCGGATTGGGAAGGCGAGATGGGCAAGATGCGCTCCTCGCTGGTTCCGTTCGCGGACAGGTTCCTGTACTATGTGACGACGCCTGCGGAAGAGGACGAGTATGTACGCGCGATTCAGTCGGTGTTTGAGCAGGAGGCGTCGCGCGAATCGGCAGGTGCGCGTGAGCGTCTGCGTCGGTTCGTTCTGGATTATGACGAGGAGGCGGAGCGAGAAGCGGAAGAGGCGCGTCAGGCGCGTCAGGCGTCGTCGCCCGAGCTGGCGGGCGCGGCGGGCGAGCTGGAACAGATGCGAGCGAAACTGGAGACGGGTCGTCCCGCACGCGAGGTGATGCGCGAGCATCAGAATCTGATGACGCTGCTGAAGCTGATGTCGTCACGCGGGCTACGCTCGGATCTCCGCGCGGAATGCGCAAAGACGAACTACCGCATCGCGAGTGCGCTCATCGACGCGATGGTATCAGGCGACCTCGCGGGGATGTGGCATAACTTCAAGTCTGACCCGAACTATATGCCCGATTACGCCTCGATGGACTCCGATCGCAAACATATGTCGCCGCGGCGCGTGATGATACTCGCCGACCAGCTGTCCGTGCTGTTCGCGCTCGGATACGACTTGGACTCGCCAGAGGTGGAGCGGTTCCTCGCATGTAATGTGGGGCGCCCGAACATCCCGAAGATTCACGAGATTATCCAGACGGCGCTCAAACCGCGAGGGGTGGAATCGGTCGAAGCGATTATGGACGACGCTGCGGTGAGCGATACGCATCACGGTCGGACAGTGCATCGCGCGACGCGGGTACACGACGCCGCGACGCATGAGGGAGTGTTCATCACGCACTCCGACCGCGCGAAGGAGGCAGGCGCAAAGGATACCCGCGCGACCTTCAAGAGCCAGCCGATTGAGACCGTCGACGACTTGATTCGCGTGCTATCCAGCGACGACACGCCCCCGTCGCAGCAACCCTACGGGTTCTCGCTCCCACTGCACTATCTGGATACCGACACGGGCAAGCTGCATGTCAGCACGAACCCCGACGGAACATCCGAACTGCACATGCCAGGGTTCGACTCGCATGCATCGGTCGACCTCACGCGCTCGAAGCACCTGCTCCACTTGGCGGGTCAGCATGGCGCACCTGCAGCGCACGCGCTACACCTTGAAGCGGTCGACCCGCGCTCGCCGTTGGGACGGGGCGTGCGTGCGATACTCGGCTCGGGCAACCCCGAAATCGTAGCACAACGCCTGCACGACACGCACACGGAGACGGAACGCAGTCTCAACCGTCTCGACAGTCTGCTGGAGACTCTCGCACAAAGCCGCGATGCATCGACGGTGCATGCGATTTCGCGGGAGGCGCATCGCGCGGCTGCAGGGATGGGACTGCTGTCGATGTTCCATACGCCCGTCATCGACGCAGAATCGGGTCAGGAGATACTCCCAGAGGAGATGCACGACGAATATCGCGCCTACCATGAGGATGCGCGTCGCAAGCAGCACGCGGAACTCGGTCGATTGTCAGGTCATGCGCCTGAGCATGTGGCGCAGGTGCTGTCGCATCCCGCTGTGAATGTCGCGCCGCTCCATGCGAGCGCACGAGGCAGAATCCGAGACACGATAGAACGGCACTGGGAGACGGTCAATAATGTGTGGGAGCATCTCTCGCCTGAGCATCGCGAGGAGCTGCTCCACGCACTGCACCTGCTGAGCGCACACGGTCACCTGACCGATGCGCCGTATGGTACAATCGCGGAGAGGCGATGAGTAAGTCGCGCGTGGTCTGGTGGGATTCGGTCATCCTGAGCGACCCGTCGCACGGGGGCAGGCTCCATCCCGAACCACATATGGTGCGCGGGACGCACGGAGTGTTCCAGCGGCGCTACTGGGTACTCCCTGAGTCTGCCGTGCATGCCCGTGCGGAGTCTAAGACGCCGTCGGAACCCGCGCCTGCATCGCCTTCGCAGTCTCTGGCGCGAGCGCAGGAAATCGTCGGGAACGCCTTCACACGACTGCGCTCGGTGTTCCCGTCCCTCTCACGCCTGCTCCCGTTCCAGAAGATTGTCTACACGAACGAGCTGGATACGATGGCGGTCGACCCGTTCGGACACCTCTACATCTCGCCAGACTTCGTGACGCGCGAGATTCCGAAAATCATGGCGGAACAGCACCAGAAGCGCACGGGAGAGAAGATAAGCGAGTCTGACCTTGTGCGGGCGACCGTCGACATGGTGCAGGTGGTGCTGTTGCATGAGGCGCTGCACCTCGCACTCACCCACTTCCCACGATTCGATGACTATAAGCGTCTCAATCGCGATATTATCGGCGAGCTGGAACGAGCAGGCGTGAGTCCGCACTCGGTATTCAACGATGTGGCGGATCTGGAAATCAACACGCTCATCGAGGGGCTGCTGAAGTCGATGCGCGAGGCGCGTGTCGTCTCGCCAGAGGCGAACTTCGATTGGGCAATACACAAGCTTGAGGATTGCGATCCCTACCTGCCGTGGGAGTCGAACTACCGCACGCATGCGGGGAACCAAATCGCAGAGGCACAGTCCCAGCAGTCGCAGCAGTCGCAGCAGTCATCGCAGTCGGCGCAATCGTCGCAGTCGCAGTCGCAGTCAAGCGGAGGTCAGTCGCAGCAGTCATCGCAGTCGCAGTCGCAGTCGCAGTCAAGCGGAGGTCAGTCGCAGCAGTCATCGCAGTCGCAGTCGCAGTCGCAGTCAGGCGGGAGTCAGTCGCAGCAGTCGGGCGGGGCAACTGGCAACCAAGCATCCCAGAATCCGTTGGGGCGCGACATGCTGGATGAGAATCATGAGCTGGTGCGTCGCACGGTCGAGCGTCGGGCGGCAGAATCGGGCATGACGCCTGAGGAATATATGGAGCGTGAGCGTAACCGTGTGGCACGCGAGTCGCACGCGGCGTCAGAGGAGGCGGGTCGGAAGGCTGGCAAGGGCAGCGCGAACGCGCAGCGTCTCATCAGCGCGATTCGGGGCATGCGCCGCGTTAATTGGCAACAGGTGCTGCGCGAGTTTATGAGCGAGTCGATGGGATTCGCAAGGCGGTGGCGTCCGAACATCGCCATCGGGCGCAGGCACCCGTCACAGCTCGCCGTCGGGAATGTGCTGCTCCCGCGTGGGATACGACGCGACTCGATGCGTATACTGGTACTCGTCGATGCGTCGGGCTCCATAGACGACGCGATGCTCAGCAAGTTTCTGGGTCACATGCAAGACCTCGCCGAGAACTCTGGCGCGGATGAGGGCGTGCGGTTCACCTTCGTGCCGTTCACGGGATCCCTGCACGCTGAACGCGCGATTGAGGTTAACGCCGAGGAACTGCGCAGCCGAACTAAAGATATCGCGAAACAGTTGCAGGTATCGGGCAGCACGGATGTGACGGGTAGTCTCATGCAAGCCGTCGATGAGTTAATCGTGCCGCGACAGAGAGATGAAGAGGGGGGATACAGCGGCGTGCTGGTGCTAACGGACGGGGAGACCAGCTGGGATGGCGACTGGGACGCACAGTTTCGTCAGAAGACGCAGGGGATGCCCCTGCGAATCGGTATCACGGAGAATACCTACGGTCAGTATTGGCAGGCGCATCCGTCGCTTCCGAATCTGTCGTTCCCGCTTCCGATGGAGTAGCGTCTGGCGTAGCGTCGTCAGGTTCTGACGGGATCGTAGCGTCAAGGCTCGGCATACCCGCGATTGCTCGAACGCGCTCGAACTGCTCAGGGTCTGGGTCTTCCTGCATGGCGAGCATACCGAGCGTTTCGTTGGCGTGCGCTTCCGCCATCTCCAGTTCGCGGAGTCGCTCGATGTCCGCTTCGTACTGCGCGAGCGCGTCACGGTAATGTGCCGAGGGCTGCGCGGGCGGCTGGGGGTATCGTCTTCGGTACATCTCGACGCGTCGCGCGATTTCATCACGCTCGCGCTCGATGCGCTCGTATAACTCCAGCATCTCCTCTTGCAGTCGTAGCGCGTTGGCGCGATCCGCTGCCAAGACGCGATGCAACATGCGCTCGGTCTCAGTGTCTTCATCGTGACGCTCGCGCACACGCGCGTTCGCGGGCAAGCGATGTATCCGCCCGCATCGGGTACAGAGGTTCGCAACCGCTGGATACCCATCCGTGCTTTCGAGATGAACATCGACGCGATGCTCATCCGCACAATCGCAGATAGGCTCGTCACTCACAACACGCGCCGTCGTCTGCTGGTTCCGCCGCGACATGCCGTGCAATTATACCGATTCATCCGACTTGCGCTTCAGCCGTTGTTCTATATCGTGTATAGCGTCCACAACCATCGCTCGACGCTGTGGCGGAAGTGAACCACTCAACAGAGGACGAAGCTTAGAGAGCGCGTACTCTGACCCCCACTCCTTGATGACATCCAGCGTTCTATCGAACGCCTCAGTGGACAAGTCTTCGGTCAAGAGAATCGACACCAACCCGTCGATAAGCGTCTCTTCGATGCGAGTGGGTATCTGCCCTTGAGCCGCCTTCTCGAAATCGAAACGCTTGTAGTTCAACGCGGCAAGGATGGGGTTTATCTCGCCTTTGGGTTTGGGCTCGAACCATTTGCCTTGCATCGCAAGTCCGAGCGTCTCCAACGCATCGAGTATCTCCTCCCTTGTCGGCGTGATTCCTTTACCGATTAGGTTTTCCATCGTGACTTTAAGATTGATTGCCAAGTTGAAGATAGCGGAGCGAGCCGTCCATTCGTCGGTCGCCTTGTCGGCTATCTCGCGAAACAAACGCGGCGCACGCGGATTCATAGATTTCGCTATCGTAATGACAGCTGCGTATTGCAAATGCCAGTTGGAGGGTTCGGTCGCCAATCGCACGAGCAGCGACTCCGCCTCAGGATACCCACGCGACAAATAATGTTGCAGGAAAGACATCGGCCCATCATCCGACGACTTCGTTTCCTCATACTGTTGCACCAGCGAGCGGTAGAGCAACTCCTGCACCGATGGGTTCTGCAGGAGTTTCCGTGCAAGTTCCTGCTCCTTGCGCGATTCCGCCGTAGGGAGACGGTCGCGCATAACGCCGATGACCGCATCGTCATGCTCGCGTGTCGACGCGACCCAGTACCGCTGGGACACACCATCCCGACGAACCTTCCGTACCTGATACTTAGCATTCATCGCCACAGCATTCACCCCGACTTGCGCCTCAGCTGGTGTTCTATCTCGTTTATCGCGTCGATGACCATTTGTCGACGCTGTTGCGAAATGACGCCTCTCAACAAGGAAATAGCGCCTCTCAAGTAGGAACGGAGCTTGGAGAGCGCGTACTCTGACCCCCACTCCTTGATGACATCCAGCGTTCGCTCGAACCCCTCAGTGGTCAAGCTGCCCAACGAGAGAATCGACATCAGCCCGTTGATAACCTGCTTTTCAACGCGAGCAGGTATCTGCCCTTGAGCCGCCTGCTCGAATTCCGAACGATTGTAGTTCAAGGCGGAGAGAATGGAGTCTATCTCGCCTTCGGGTCTGAACCACTCGCCTTGCATCGCGAGTCCGAGCGTCTCCAACGCATCGAGTACCGCCTCCCTTGCAGGCGTGATTCCTTCACCGATCAGGTTTTCCATCGTGATGTCAAGGTAGCCTGCCAAGTCGACGATGGCGACGCGAGCCGTCCATTCGTCGGTTGCCTTGTCGGCGACCTCGCGAAGCAAGCGCGGCGCACGCGCATCCATAGAGGTCGCTATCGTATGGATAGCGGCGCTTCGTACATTCCCGTCGGATGGTTCGGTTGCCAATCGCACGAGAAGCGCCTCTGCCTCTGGATGACCATGCGCTAAGTAGTTTTGCAGGAACAACATCAGTTCCACATTCGAGGACTTCGTTTCCTCATACTGTCGCACCAGCGAGCGGTAGAGCGATTCCTGCACCGATGGGTTCTGTAGGAGTTTCCGTGCAAGTTCCTGCGCCTCGCGCGATTCCGCCGAGGCGAGGTTGCCGCTCATGACTGCGGTAACCGCACTGTCATGCTCGCGTGTCGGCGCGACCCAGTACCGCTGAGCCACACCATCCCGACGCACCTTCCGTACCTGATACTTACCACTCATCGTCGCAGCGTTCACCCCGACTTGCGCTTCAGCCGTTGTTCTATATCGTGTATAGCGTCCACAACCATCGCTCGACGCTTTGGCGGAAGTGCTTCGTTCAACAGAGATCGGAGCTTGGGGAGCGAGTACGCTGACTTCCAATTCCTGACGATCTCCATCGCCTTCTCGAACTCATCATCGGGCAAGTTTCCTGATGAGAGAATCGACACCAGCCCGTCGATAACCTGCTCTTCAACGCGAGCGGGTATCTGCCCTTGAGCCGCCTTCTCGAAATCGAAACGGAAGTAGTCCAACGCGGCGAGGATGGAACCTATCTCGTCTTTGGGCTCGAACCACTTGCCTTGCAGCGCGAGTCCGAGAGTCTCCAGCGTATCGAGTACCGCATCCCGCGTCGGCGTGATTTTCTTTCTGATTAGGTGTTCCATCGTGACATGAAGTGAGGCTGCCAATTCGGCGATGGCGTAGCGAGCCGTGTCTTCGTTGGGCGCCTTGTCGAGAACCTCGCGAATCAAACGCGGGACAAACGGCTCCATAGACTTCGCTATCGTATAGATAGCTGTGGCTCGTATATACCATTCGGAGGGTTCGGTCGCCAATCGCACGAGCAGCGTCTCCGCCTCTGGATACCCACGCGACAAGTAGTCTCTCAGAAACAACATCGGTTGCGCATCGATCAACTTCGTTGTCTCATACCGTTGTACCAGCGAGCGGTAGACCGACTCCTGCACCGATGGGTTCTGCAGGAGTTTCCGTGCGAGTTCCTGCTCCTTGCGCGATTCCGCCGAGGCGAGGTTGCCGCTCATGACTGCGGTAACCGCACTGTCATGCTCGCGTGTCGGCGCGACCCAGTACCGCTGAGCCACACCATCCCGACGCACCTTCCGTACCTGATACTTACCACTCATCGCCGAATTGTACCGCTCGGTCGCCATCGGTACTCGTCGGGGATTCGTCCGAGCGCGATGCGCTTGCGAATCAGGTCTGCGTATACGGGGTCGATTTCGGCAGTGAGCCATCGTCGATTCAGCTCGTGGCAGACAGCGACTTCTGAGCCTGCGCCTCCGAACAGCACCAGCACCAAGTCGCCCTCAAGCGTCGACGCGCGGAGCAGCAGCTCGAACAGGCGACGCGGCACCTGACACGGATGGATTGTCTTCTCGCGCGAGCCCGCTTTGACATACTCGATGTAGAACCAATCGTAGGGCATGCGTCCTGGCGAGCCTTTGGCGAGCGTGCGCTGAATGCGCTTGTCGTGGGGATTCTTATACGGCAGTGCGACGGCGTGCTTGTACCAGCGCGTGCGCTTCTGCTTCCGCGCGTGCAGTATCGTGCGATGCGCCGTAGTAAACCGATAGGGGCTGAACCCCACATCGGGTGAGTAGCACCATGCGTACTCATGCACCTCATAGCAGGCGTCGTCGAGGTAGCGCACGCGCAGGTAGGCGTTCTGCTTCGGCATGTTGAGGAAGAATGCGTTCCCGTCGTCTTTCAGCACGCGCAGACTCTCACGCGCGAGCCGAATGTACCAGTCGATGTAGTCGTCCCACGATTTCCTGTGCCGTCGCCCGTTGTAGCGTATGCCCATATTGTAGTCGGGGTCGCTGAAGACCATGTCGACGGAGCGATCGGGCAGCATGCGGAGCAGGTCGAAGACATCGCCCTCGTAGACCGTGCAGGGTTGGAGTTCGCCACTCATAGCAGTCCCTCTGTGTCGGGTCGGATGACGGCGTCGGCGAGGTATTCGAAGAGCGCGTCGTGGATGTCGTCCTCGTCTTGTTGCGTGAGCCTCAGGAACGGTCGTGCGGGCACGCCAGGGTGATAGACGCGTCTGCGGTACACCCAGCGACCTTGGCTGTCGACAAATCGGAGTGCGCGTGCGCGTCGCGGGTAGATCCAGTAGGGCCGCGTGCCGAATTCGTGGATGGGCGCAAGCGGATGCGAGGTGCCGACTTCGACTCGGTCTTTGGAGATGCGCATGATGTGGTGTGGGTGGTTCTTCTGCGCGACGCTATCGCGCAGCTCGCCTGTGAGGATGAGGATGGTACGCTCGTTGAGTTGCCCGCGCTGCAGGAGTCGGCGCGGGACGCGCCCCGATGGCGTGCGCAG
>Ga0308418_1001077_pt1 | contig 14814 bp, 6 predicted proteins | sample HotsprSampleR4cd_FD_203517 | JGI IMG/M metagenome (GOLD analysis project Ga0308418, IMG submission 203517) | Hot spring phototrophic mat microbial communities from Mushroom Spring, Yellowstone National Park, Wyoming, United States - 20090729_R4cd ... | reverse complement strand
GTTTCGACTCACCGATCGGGTCTCCTCCAAACAAATCATCAAGCACACAATGCTCTATGGATTCGTGGATTTTGAAGAAGAATCTGGTCCATTTTCTGTCGAGGGTTAGACTTCGGTATGGGTTTCTTCGGACGGTTGAGGTCCCGGCATGGGATCAATTGGTTTCGGCTCGATCGGCTGAGGAACGGGCTTTTCGGCGCCCGGTTTTCCCCCCGGAACGTTCTCTTTCGCAGGTTGCTCCGACGGCGCCGGTTGGAGTGGCTTGTCTCCGGGCGTCGGAGGTTGCTTTTCGGCAGGTGGGAGCGGTTTTTCTTCTTTTTCTTCCGAAGGCGCTTCTTTGGGAGCGATTTGGATGGGTTTAGACGGTTTTTCGGATGGGCTCTCTGGGGCTTTTTCCGAAGGGCCTTCTTTGGATGCTTTTTCCTCCGGTTTTTCTTTCGGCGGCGTCTCTTCCGGCCATTGGCCCTTCTGAAACTCCATCTGGCTTACCATAAAGACGCCGAAGACGATGTCGCCATACCGGACTTCCATCCGCTGCGGCAGCCATCGACCTTCGATAAGCCGGTAGTCATGGAAATACACTTCACAGGGATCCAAAAGTTCATCACCAAACAGCTCCACCAACACCAGATGTCCTTCGGCGGGGTCGAAATAGAATCGGGTTTCCACCCCCGCATATTGGCCTTGCAGAACATCGGCCAGTCCGGGCCGGTTGATCACCGGTGCAGTGCCCCAGTAGCTGACCTCGCCGAAGCGCTGGGCGCCCAGGAGGGCCAACCGCCGCCACAGATACAGGGCCGGGAACAGCCCGCCGCTATGTTGCGGCTCCAGCAGGGTGCTCAAATCCGGCCCGGCCGACCAACGCACCGGATTGGCCCCTACCTTCATGCTAAGGCCCTGGTTGGTCAGCACCAATTCGAACTCAGCGCCGGTGTCCAGTTTGCCGCGCAGGGTCCAATCGCCCGCCAAACCCTCCACCGGGAACTTTTCTTTCCAGGCCTTGAGCACCCGGTCCCGATGCAGCTTGTTGAAATAGTAGTTCGCATAGCCGCGTTTGGCCTCGAAATGTTTTTTGACAATCTCCGGCATCGGCAGCGGCGCCATGGGCATCCGACCGGGTATGGGCGGCTGGCCCGGCTGGGGCATGGGAATGGGGATTTGTTTCGGTGTTGGTTTGGCCACCGATTCAGGCTTGCCGTTGGGTTTTTCCGTAGGGTTTCCCTTTTCGACGGGAGGAGTTTGGCCGGGTTTTTCCACCGAAGGATTCTCACCACCGGGTTTTTCCGCTGAATCCTTTTTCCCTTCCCCGGCGGGTTGGACCGTTGGAGGTTTTTCTTCGGCGGGGGGTTCCGGGGAAGGTTTTTCTTCAGCGGGTTGTGCAGCCGGGGATTTTTCTGATCCTGATTTTCCGGGGGAAAGTTTTTCTGCAGGGGCTTTTTCTGCTGGCGGTTTTTCTTCGGCAGGTTCAGCCACCGAAGGTTTTGCGCCAGGTGGGTGTTCTCCGGGAGGTTTTTCGCCGGACGGCTTTTCTCCGGGCGATTTTTCTGCAGAAGGCTTTTGCGGTGCGGGTTTTTCGGCGGAGGGTTTTTCTGGGGAGGGCTTTTCTGGGTTGGGTTTTTCCTCCGGTTTGGGGATCGGCATGGGCATAGGGCCGCCCTGGCGACGACCTTCCAAAAGTTCTAGGAGTTCATCGGTCCGGTGTACACCGGCCAGGCGAACATGGACATCGTATCGCTGCCCATCATGGAGAAACGACAATGGCACTCGCCAGCCTTTCGGGAAGATACCCAGAACGTTTTTGAAGTGGTTGGGTGTGGAGATGGGGCGACCGGCAAAGGAGAGGATTTCGTCATCTGGATTGAGGCCCCGTCGGTAGGCGTCGGAGCTTTCCAGGATGTGGTTGACGATTACCCGGCCTTTCTCGTCGGTGGTCACGGTGGCCCCCAGGGTGGCATGATCGACGATCAGGCCGCCGTGCAGATGCCCGAGGAAGTTTTTGATCTGATTGATGGAGATGGCGTAGCCGACGCCCACATTGACCCGGCCTCGTTTTTCGAAGGAGCCTCGGCCGTTGATGCCGATCAGTCGGCCTTTGGCGTCGAACAGCGGGCCTCCGGAATTGCCCGGATTGATCGAGGCATCCGTCTGGATGCAATCGGTGTATTCCAGGATGGTGCCGGCCGGTGGCTGATAGCGATGAACCCCAGAAACAATGCCGTAGGTAACTGTGGGTTGGAAATCATTGGCCAGCATGAAGGGGTTGCCCATGGCAAAGACCCAATCGCCCATCTGGACCTGATCGCTATCGCCCATTTCGGCGGCGGGGAAATCGTCGCGGCCGAAAAGTTTGATGAGGCCCACGTCGCCGGTCGGATCCAGGCCGACCACCACGGCGTCATAGACTTTACCGTCGGGCAGGCCGCATTTCATCCAGTTACCGCAAGGCCGGACTACGTGAAAATTTGTAAGCGCATAGCCATCTTTCGAGATCAGCACTCCGGAGCCGCCCCCCGGGCCCGCAGGCGGGAAAACGGCCACCACCGAAGGTTTGGCTTTTTCGATGGCGGCAATGCGCTCTGCCTCCGCTTGCAGGACGGCCTGGGGCGGCTGGGCCAAAACGGCCGAACCCCCGCCCACCACACAGACCATCCCCCCCAACCAACCGATCACGCACACTGCCCTTTGTTTCATGCTTCTCCCTCACTGCCAGGAAATGGCATGGATTCCTATTGCACCAATTTGATGTCGCCCAAAAGGAGGTGATCGCCGATGTCCATGTCTTGGCCGAAATCCACCAGGATCACCAGCCGACGCACGCCGCTAATGTCCAGGTCGATCAGTTTAGGCGATTGGGTGCCGGAGATGGGCTGATCCAGCAGTACCTTGTCGTCGCCCCGGATGACCAGTTGAACATGGCCGGCCGGTCGGATCAGGTCGTCGATGCCCACCACGGCCTGCAAGCGTCGGAACGGCCGGGGCAAGCGATAGACCATTTCGGTCCGACTGTGGATGGCCAGGCCTTTGGAGTATTTTTTGCCGCCCAACTGGATCGGACGGGGTTCCAAGGCCCGATCTTTTCGGGGTGCGAAAAACTCGGCCTGGCTTGCCGGTGTCTCGGCCGGGCCAAAAAATGGCGTCCACCGAACCGACTCCGGCTCCAGATCGCTTAGATATACAATTTTACCTTCCGAAAAATCCAAACGCAGGAGGTCTTCAAGTGGTGTAATGCCGGTCAGGCCTGCCGGGGTGGTCCATCGGAGCGCCTGGCCATCCAACTCCACCTTTTGGACCTGCCACTGGCTGCCGCTGCTGTCGTGGAGGATACCTACCGGGGTGGGCAAACTCCGGCCTTCCGGATGTCGGAAAATCAGGCCGAAAACCCGGGCCCGTTTGACCGGAATTCGCTCCCGATCCAGTTCAAATTGGACGGTTTCCGCGCTAACGCCGTGGATGACGCCCCGGTGGTAATCCAGGGCCTGATCCGTCCGGAGCACAAGCAGATCTGTATCTATCTTGCTTTCCAGCAGGCGTTTCCAGGCCGGTCCGAGGGTTTCGGTCTCCGGTTGCAGCCGAACCCAGGCCACATCCCGCCGCCCACACTCCCACGGCCGATCCGTACCGGGTAGGCGGAGTTGGACCTTTCCACCCACCAAGAGAAAATCCTGCACGGCGGCCCTGGAACCATCGACCAGTTGCACCCAGACGGAAGGGGCCGGTTTGGGAGATGGCGGTGTTTTGGGCGTCAGTTCCGCCACCCGCTCCAGGGGGACTGAGACCGGCCCATTGCTGGTCTGCAACCCGATGGTCTGTTCTGTGAGAACGGTGAGGGTACCTATGTGTACCTGGCCATCCAGTGTGCGTACATGCATCTCCGGCCCCGCACTTAGGGCCAAACCAACGAAGCAAACACACCCAAAATATCCCATCGGTGTCGTCTCCGTCATTAAGGGGATTTTTTGGTTTCGGGGGACTCGGCCAATTTACGGAAGTATTGTTCGATTTTGTCGCGGTATTGGGCGGGGAAGTCTCGGCCGATCTGCTGAAGGATTTCTTCGCGCTGTTTGGGCGGGAGGTTTCCCCAGCCGCTGCCGGAGCCGATGTCCCGTTTTTCTACTTCTCCGGGGCCTTTGCCGCCGATGATTCGGCTATCGGGGGCGGGGCGGGAGGAGCGGATGGTTCTGCCACCGGCCGATCCGCTGCCGCCGCCCTGTTGTTGCTGTTGTTCTTCGAGGCGTTTGATGATTTTGTCGAGGTCTTCGACGATTTTATCCTGGATGGAGCGGACTTTGGGCCCGGCCCGATACAGACCGAGCCGACGTTCCACATCTTTCATCCGTCGGGCAATGTGATCTAATGTTTCCTCTCGCAAATTTTTGAGGTCCTCTTGCATCAGGGTGGCCAGGGCGACGTATCGGCGGGGGCAATGGTCCGGCTCCCGCAACAGGGCCTCCAACCGCCGCAACCCCTCCTCCTGTTGGAGCAAAAAGTAATTGGCCACCGACTGATAGAAAAGTAGCGTGGCCGGGTCCGCCACATCCTCCGGCTTCAGATCGCCCAACATTTCCAGGGCTTCTTCGTAAAGCATTTCATGCACCAGCCAGCGCCCGTACAGCAACCGCAAATTGGCCGCCATGTACGGGTCGGTCTTCGGATCCTGAAGCCAGGGGAAACTCGGCAGAATCAAGTGCATTCGGGGAGCGGAGCAAAGTTTTACCAATTCGGCAGCATGCACGTCCCCCAACGCATAACTCAGGACCACCCGCACCAGCAGGTCCAGACCGCTCAATTGATTCAGATCCACCGCCCAGAGCTGGTCGATCCTGGCCCGTAGATCCGGCGGCACCTGCCTGCCTTCCACCCAACCGAACACCTTGGCCCGTACCTGTTCGGCCCGAGGCGGTTGCCAGGGAGGCAAGGGGGGCAGTTTCGGTTTGGGCGGTTCCGGCGTTGGCTTGCCAGGCACCAGCTTCTCCATCCGTCCAGGAAGAGGAATCTCCTGCTTCTCCTGGATGATTTTTATCTTGGGGGTTTTTTCTTCGGCGTTTTTGGGTTGTTCGCCTTCGGTCTTCTCGTCTCCAGGAGCCTTGGCTGGTTGGGATTTTTCTGCCGGGACGCCAGCCGGCGCAGGAGTTTCTTTGAGGTTTTCCCTCGCCGAACCGGGCTTCTCAGCAGGTACCGGCGACGGAACTTTTTCTACGGGTTCCATGGGAACTGGTTTTGCGGCTTCTACCAGAACGGGATTTTCCGCCGGAGCCGCCTGGGGCAGTTTTTCTGCCAGTGCCGGTGCCGACGGCCTCGGAGCGGGGGAAGGTTTTTCACCTGCGGGCTTGTGGGCTACTTCGGCTAAAAAGGCCGTTAGGTTTCCGGCAGGTGGCAGGGGGCTCGGTTCGGCCCACGTCTGGAGGCCGCCAGAGGCCAGTACCCAACCCGCCGTCCATGCCACTAGAATCAAAAAGTTACGGTTCATGGCTACCGGTTCCTCCCTGTTTCGATGTCTCGGGTGATTTTGTGGATACGTTGTTCCTGCTCGGCCAATTTTTTCAAGGCCGCTTGCAGTTCGGGGATTTCGGTGGACTGATCGCTGTTGACCAGGCGGCGGTAGCGTTCGGTGCGGTTGTTGACCCGCAGTTGCATGGCCTTGATCATTTTCAGTTCCGCGATCAGATCGACCAGAGCGGGGTCCTGCTGCTGGCCGCCCTGCTGGCCTTGTTGGCCGCCCTGCTGCTGTTGTTGACGTTCCTTTTGGGCCTTTTGCAAGGCTTCGATCATCTCCTCCAGGGCGGCGATGATGTCCAGCTCGATCTGTTGGGTGATCTGGTTGACTTTGAACTGTGCCAGCCGGTCGGCCACCTGCTGCATGTCTTCCCGAACCTGCGTAGTGGCTTCGATGAAGGCAACAGCGGTGCCGTCTTCCTTCAGCAAGGCCAATGCCTTATCCGCCTCCAGGACGATTTCCAGTTCTTTGCTGCTAAGTCGGCTGGACTGAATTTCATGGCTGTAGGTACGTTCCCATTCGGGGACCTGATCGAGTTGAACGGTTCCTTCGTACACCTCCCGCTGCATCTGGAGCATCTTTTTGAAGCGGGCTTCCAGCACGGCCAAAAGCCGACGTATCTCCTCCTCCCGAAGCTGCCGAAGAATTTCTTCGAGCTCCTTCTTGGCTTGCCGAAGTTCTTCCAGGGCCTTTTCTTGCTCTTGGATGGCCCCTTCCCGTTGGGCTTTTCGGAGCCTTTCTTCAGCCTCTCGCATTCGGCGTTCGGCTTCTTCTAACCGACGGCGAACTGGATGGCCCTCCTGCTGAGGTTGGCCTTGTCCCTGCTGGCCCTGGCCCTGGCCTTGTCCTTGCCCTTGTCCCTGCTGGCCCTGGCCCTGACCTTGGCCTTGACCTTGACCCTGTCCCTGTCCTTGACCTTGGCCCTGGCCTTGTCCTTGCCCTTGTCCTTGCCCTTGTCCCTGGCCTTGGCCCTGTCCTTGACCCTGACCCTGTCCTTGGCCTTGTCCTTGCCCCTGGCCTTGGCCCTGACCTTGTCCCTGTCCCTGTCCTTGACCTTGGCCTTGGCCCTGCCCCTGGCCCTGACCTTGACCTTGTCCTTGGCCTTGCCCTTGTCCTTGGCCTTGCCCTTGTCCCTGGCCTTGGCCCTGACCTTGCCCTTGGCCCTGTTGGCCGCCTGGAGTGGGTTTACCGCCCTGGCCGGGCTGACCTTGGCCGGGTTGCCCCTGGCCGGACCGGCCTGTTTCTTCATTCCGTTGGATGCGGCGGGCCAGGTCGCCGGTTTGTCGGCCCAGGTCTTTTTGTTCTTCGGCGAGTCGTCCCATGTGGCCGCCGCCTGCGGTGCGCCCCTGGAGGCCCGATTGGGTCTTGATCAGGCGATTGATCTCCCGGAGATACGCCTGATGCCGGGCGATTTCTGAGGATAATTGGTCGCCCCGGGTCTCACTTAGGAGCAATTCCAGAAGGGCGACCAGATCGGTTTTGAGCTGTTGTTGGTTTTCCAGGGCATCGGCTAGTTTTTCTTCTTTCAGCAGTTGGACGAGCCGCTCAAATTGCACATTGATCATTTCTTCATTGCTCATTTGAACCGCTTTTCGCAGGAGGGCTGCCCGGCGGGGATCCTGCGAGGCGGTCAGCTCGGCCATCCGCAACAGCACCTGTTCGAGCCGACGATACCGCTCCGCCAGCGCCTGCTGTTCTGCGGAAAGTTTTTCTGCGGGTCGAACGGATTTGGCCTGCTCGGCCGAAGGCTCGCCCGACGGCTCTTTTTCTGCTGTGGCCGCGGGATTTTTCTCCTTATCCGGCGGTGCGTTTTGCGCCCATGCCGACGGACTGCACCAAAGCAGCAACCCACCGGCCAACAATACCATCATCCATCTCAAGCCGTTGTACTTCATGACCAGTCCTCCTCGTGGTAACAGGGTATGTGCCTCCGTTTCCTTAATTATTTTATTCCTCCAAGAGTTTCCGGAGTCGTTCTTTGTGATACCGTTGGGTCTCTTGGTGGAGTTTTTCTTGTTCTTCGATGATGGCTCGGAGTGTGGCTACGACTTCGTTGAAGGTTTCCAGTTCGATCATTTGGTGGAGGATTTCTTGGAGTTGTACCAGGAGGGCGTCCAGTTGCTGGACGGCCAGCAGGCGGTTCCGTGGCCCTTCTTCTGGATGATCCAAGGTGGCCTCCAATTCGTGGAGGCGTTGTTCCAGGCGGGGCATCGGCTCCTGGGCCGCCCGGCGCAACGGATCGGCAATCCCCTCTTTCAGCCGACGCCGGAGTTTCTCGCTGTCGATCCGGTTGTTGATCAATTCTTCACGGATTTGGTCGAATGCGTCGGCAATTTCGAGGATGTCGTTTTTATCTTTGATGAGGGTGTTTTGTGCCCGTTGGACGGCCAGGAGTGCCCGGTTCCGGATTTGTTCCGGAGTGCGGGCTGGGGCGGTTTCGGTTTCTTCGCCCGGTTCCAAAGCGGCTGGTGCCGGACGTTCCGCCTCTGGGGCGGAAGGCTTGGCGGCCGGCGGAGTGTTTTCCGCCGTCGGATTTTCTGCTTTTGGTTTTTCCGGTGCAGTTTCAGGCATCGGTTTTTCCGGTGGGGGGGCAGGAGGTTTTTCCTGGGGAGGTATCGAGAGTGGTTTTTCTGGTGCAGGTGCCGGCATCGAGCCAGAACCGGGCGAACCGGCCGCCCCGGGCGATTTGGCGGATGGTTCGGCGATAGGCTTTTCGGCCACTTCGGCGCCTTCGGCTGTCAGGGCGGCAAACGGCCAGCGATCCGGTACGGCCAGGGCGCCGGAGGCTGTCGGCTGCGGCTTGGGTGGGACCGGCTCCTTGGCCGCCGAAGAGGGGAATTCCATTCGGCTCAAAAGTTCCCGTGTCTCTTCCACTTCCCGAATGATCACTTCGAACCGTTGCCGAAGCGTTAGTTCGCGGGCTTCGAGCATCAGACGCAATTGGTCCGGGGTGACCACGTCGAGCATCCATCGGTCGCTGGAGCCGACGTTTGGCCCGCCCTGCCGATCGCATCGGTCGGATGCTTTGAGGGCCAGGAGCAGTTTCTGTCCGGGGCGGAGGTCCAACTCGCTTGCTTCCACGGCCGTGTCCAATAGGTGTTCGGTCGGCGGATTGCCAAACGAGGCGATCTGGATTTCCTTGGCGGTTTCGGAAGGGAGAGATTTTTCGGACGAGGTTGCCTTCTCCGCGCCGGAGGGTTTGTCCGTGGGTTTTTCTCCGGTCTTTTCTGGTTTGGCCGATTCGGATCGAGCTGATTTTTCCGGCGGCGTCTGGATCGTATATTCCCACCAGATGCGGGCCAGTCCGTAATCGTCGGTCAGCCGGCCCACTGCCGGGATGCGGGCCTGGGGGGTAATCGCCTGGCCAATGCCGCGCAGGCGCACCTCCAACTGAGGTTTTTCGTCGGGCACAGCGGCTAGGCTTAGCCGAATCGGCTCCCGACTCCGAATACCATCGGTGTCCGATAACGTGAACAAAAGTGCCGTATCCTGTTCCAGGCTTTCGATAGTATATCGGAAGTGCTGGCGGTCCCGCCAATGTGCGTCCTGGGGCCTGTACCGAAGGACCACCGGCGGCCGATTGGGTTCCAAAACGGAATGGATTTGCACCAGTTCCAGGTCTTTATTGGCCGTAGCATGGATGGTGAGTTTGGTACCCTGGGGGACTGGCATGACGCCGGTAACTTCCACGCTGCGCCGAGGCCGGGCCATGTAGGCCGGGTACTCATATTCCAGTTCCAGCCGCGCCACCGTGGGATTGTCCACCACGTCGATCTCCAGCCCCTCGATCCAGGCATCGCCGCCGTGCAGATCGAAGCGGACATCCGACAGCAACCCCTGGAACGTATAGGCGTAGTCCTGATATTTGTCTTTTCCGGGCTGGGCGTTGCCGATGCGATTCATGGTGGCCCGAATTCGGGTGCCGTCTTCGGTTCGGCCTCGGATATAGATGGCCGAGGGGATTAACAGGGACTTTTCCAGATCGACGCGGGCCAGCAGTTCGACGTCGCCGCCCCGACCGACTTTGACCGGTCGATCAAATCCTTCAACCAGCAGGACGGTTCGCCGAGGCCAAAGCCGATCCGATAGCCCCACCATCCGATCCCACCAAACGCCAAAGGCCTCCGGATATATAACGGCCCACATGAGAATGCTCGTGGCCAGAAGTAGGGCGGCTACGGTAACTCTGTATAGAGGCAAAAAATTGAATACATCCCGAAGCCGAAGCGGTTGTAGTCGCCTTTCGGCCTCCCGACAGGCCAAGGCTAACATCTGGGGACTAAAATGGACTGCCCGGTCCGGCCGGGCTGCCACCTCCACGGCCGTGAGCAACGTCTCGTTGAGTTCCGGGAAGCGGCGTTCCAGGATCATGGCCAAATTGGCCTCGGTGAACCGAACCACCAGGCGGCGCAGCACTTGCCAGAACACGATCGCCGCCAGACCACCGGCCACCACCAGCCAGAAGGCCACCCGCACCTGACGCAGTGGTTCAAAAAACCAATCCACCAGCAGGGTGGCCCAGAACGCTAGGCCCAACCAGACCAGAGCGGCCATCAGGCCTTCCCAACTCACATAGGCCCGAATCCACCATCGGAGCTGCTGAAGCCGCTCCTGAATCGTCGGCGGAATCCGGTTCTCGGTACGATGCTCTAAGGTTGCCATAGTTGCTCGCTGTGAACGATCCGAAGGAAATTTTTCCCTAAGCAAAGGTCAACCGATCAGTTCGAATATTTTGTTGCCGGTTTCACTGCCAAGGTCTTGTTCCCGATTTTGACTCCCGTGTCCCGTTGCCGAGTTTGCAGCGGATGTTTTGTTGCTGGTTTCGCTGCCAAGGTCGGTTGTTCATGTTGGGCTTTGGCCAATCTATAGGGCCAAAGGAACAATGTTTGTATCGGTTCGTTTGTCCCCGTTTTATGCCAGGCGGAGTAGCCGACGGATGGTCCATTCCAGGAACAAGCAGCCGCACAGGACCGCCAGGATCACCTGGAGCCACTGTTCTTTCTGGGGCCGGTTGGGGGCGTCCAGGAGGACGGTGGTCCGGGTTTTATCTCGGAGCAGGGAGATCAAAGCTGGTTTATCTTTTGTGCCCTGGAGGGCCTCTTCAAAGCTCAGATAATATTGGCCGCCTTCGGGGCCTTGGACCAGTCGGCTCAGCACGTCGTCCCGGCGTTGTGGGGTTTCGCTTTCCAGTTTGGGCATTCGCACACGAACGGTTTGCACAAGTCGTTCGTCGGCGCTATCGGGAACCGGCAGTTCCAGGCGGTAGGTGCCTTCTTTGGCGGCGGTAAATTGACCGACAAAAGCACCCGGCCGGGCCGGATCGGCCGTTAGGGTCAGATTCTGTACGAAGCCGGTTTCCACGTGCAACACCTGGGCCTGCACGGAGGGGGCTTCCAGGGGTTGCATCTGGGCGTTGGTCAGTTGGGCACGCACTTCCACGGTATTGCCCAGTTGATACTGTTCTTGGCCGACCAGCAGCACCCCCCGGGGCGAACCCCGCAGGAGTCTGCCCTGGGAGACGTGCCGGATCAGCTTGGTATAAAACATCTCAAAGTATTTTTCATCCACCGCCCGCAGGCGCCACATTTCGCCGCTGCCCATGTAGAAGACCCGGCCGGAGCCGTAAAATTGGGTCACAAAATACGGTGCCCCTTCGCCCCCGGTCCCGGAACTGGGATCGGAAAATCGGGCCAGCACGGTGGCACCCGGCTTGACGCCCCGGACCGGGAAGAAGCTATAGACACCTTTAAATTGGCTCCAGACCTCTTGGCTGGCCGAGGCCGTATCGCCCAACCAGAGGTAGTCGGCCTCCAGGCCGGCCCGGGTGAACTCCAGCGGCCAGGGCTGTTCGGCGGTGTATTCTATCGGGGAGGTGAACGTCAGTTGCCTATGGAACTCCACCGGATACAAGGCTCGGATTTTGGCCAAACTGGGGTCTTCGATCCAGCCGCCCACCGATTCGCCCATGTGCACCGGTCCGGCGATCAGGATCAGACCGCCGCCCTGCTCGGCCACCCAACTTTCGAGCACTTCGGCGCCCTGGGGTCCGATCTTTTTCCAATCCGGATCAAACGCCACAATACAATCATAGGCATACAGTTCCTGCCGGAGCACCGGGAAATCATCCAGAATTTGGTCGGCCTCCTGGGAGATGCCGGGCTGGGCGGTTTGTAAATAAATATCCACGGTTGTGGATTTATCCCGGTACAGGAGGTTCCGAAGGAACTGATACTCACGGGTTGGGCCGCCGGCCACCAAAAGGACCTTGTTTTTCCGCTCGACGATTTCGACCTCGGCTTCGCGGAAGTTGTCGGACGGATCGGTGTCGCCGCTGGGCGGTTGCACCCGGACACAGTAGATGCGGCGTCCTGGTTCCGGGCTGGGAATCTCGAACTTGACGGGCAGGATTTCGCCGTCGGCGCCCAGAATTTGGCGTTGGGAATCTTGCAGTTGGCCGGTGCCCACATCCTGCGGCGAACTGGCCGAAGCGGGCCGGACTAGCAGCTCCACGACTACCTCCCGCTTGGCCAATTGCTGGGCCTGGATGTAGGCCGTGATGGTGAGCCGATCGCCCGGATAGGCCCGAGCCGGGGCCAACAGATCCGACACCCGCACATTGGCCGGTTTTTTATCCGAACCGACGCCGATGGCAAAAATCGGCACCTTCGCCTCTTCGGCCAGCGGCAAAGCCGTCTCCGGCGACGGCCCGGCATTATGGCCGCCGTCGCTGATGACGATCACCCCGGCCAAGGGCGCAGCCCGTTCTTCGATCAGCAGTTGCCGCAGCGACTGCCCCAAGCGGGTCTCGTTCCCTACAGGCCGAAGGAGCTCCGCCCAATTGGGCCTGTTCGGCTGGGAGGCCGAATCGGGCTGCCCGGCCCGATTCTCGGCTTGGCTATCGGGTTGGCTGGAAGACGGTTTGGAACCGGCCTCGGAGGAGTCCGAGGGCTGCTGGTTGGTTTGTCCAGCCTTGGCCGAACCGGACGTCCGCTCCAATTCCAACAGCCGTTTCACCTCCTGATCAAATCGCCATAGGCTGACCTGATGGGTTTGGCGGAGTTGATCCAAAAGCGGGGTTTGTTCCAGCCCATGGGCGACCAGTTGGGCCCGGCTGGCCGTCAGGGTAGTGCCCGGCAGGTTGACATCGGTGATTCCCATGCTCAAGCTGGTATCCACTAGCAGGGCCACCCGGGACGGATGCACCACTTCGCGCTCCGTCCGCCAGGTGGGATCCAGATAGAGGATCAAAAGGGCCAGAAACACGGCGGAGCGGAAGACCGTCAGCACCCAACCGAGCCAGGCGGGCAGCTCCCGGCTATCCTTTTGGTACATCAGCCGCACATAGAGCAAAAGCAGCACACAGGCGGCTACTGGAAGAATCCAATCCACATTGGATTGGATTCTGCTCCATTCGAAGTGGATGCGCTTGGCCTCCGAAGCGGCCCACAACGGGTTGGGCAATAGCCCCAGAATCTGATGTTGCCAAAGCAGGCTGTTCATCGCAGTTGGTCTTTCGGCGCAGCAGTCGGAGTGGCAAGATGATAACTTGCTGAGTAGGCTAACACTTGTTCCAGTACCAATAACACCAACAACCCATAGAACAAAACCTGAAACAGGTTCAAGCCGGATTCTTCGGCCTGATATTGGAACGTATCGGCCTGGGTGTAGGTGAAACGGAGGGGGTCCAGCAGAGTGACCAATTGTTCTCTGCTCATCAGTTTTAGGTTGCCTTCAGCGGGGTCCACATTGTAGGCCACCAGGCGTTCCTCCTGGGTGGCATCCTTTTTCGTCAGTTGGACCCGATAAACGCCTTGGCGGTAGGTATCCAGGAAGGCGGCCACCGGCAACCCTTCCGGGCCGGGCACCGCATCCACCACCTGCGGCAGCCCCTCGGAGCCGATCGGCGGAATGATCCGCACCTGGGACTCATATTGGGCCGGATCGACGGCCACTTCCAGCGGACTGCCCACCTGCCGGCCCTGATCAGCGGCCGGCTGATTGGCCAGATAGGCCTGCATCTGGAGCATGGCAATCACAAAGCTGGGGTCTTTGGCCCAGTTGTTCCAAACCGGAGCGGCTGTGGTGGTAAAGGCGATCACCCGGCCTTTGCCGAACGGCTTTTCCACCACCAGGGGTGCTCCGTTTCGTAACCGGGCCAGCACGCGCAGGCCCGATTCCGCCGTGGGCTTCCAGTTGGCGGGCGTAGCGAAATATTGTTCTACGATGACCGACTGCAAAAACCGGTATCGTTCGCCGGCTAGGATACCCAGGATCGGATGCCGGGGATCGACCACCTCGATATCCGGGGCCCGCTGGAGGTAATCCACCCGGAGGATGGTCGGGGAGGCCACAGGCATGGGAAACAGCCCCTGGCCATTCCGGTACAGTTCGTCGTTGATGAATTTGGTTCGCCAGACCGGGCCGAGGAAAAAGGCCACTCCGCCGCCCGCCGCCGCATATTCCTCCAAGGCCCGAATGGCCGACGCCTCCAGCCGCTCAATATTAACCAAATAGATACTATGGAACTTTTGGAGCGGCTGGAGAGTGAGGTACCGAGGTTGTTCGATTTGGGGGAGGATGCCGGTTCGGGCTCTGGGATCGGATTCCAGGGCCAGGGCGATGAATCGGCCTTCGCTGCCAGCCGGATCCCCGTCGATGACCAGCACCGGAAGTCCGGCGGGCACATCCAGGGCCAGATACCGATAGTTGTCCGCCGAGACCGGATCGGTTTCCAAACGGGCGGTGATAAAATGTTGGCCTGGCTTTTCGAAATGGACCCGGAACCGTTCCCGTACCGTCTCCCCAGGGCGAATGTGCCGAATGGTTACTGCGGGCCGGGGTGAACCATCCTCCTCCAAAGATACCGGTACATTGCTCACCGGGCTTTCGCCGTGGTTGGCGACTGCCACTTCCATGAACATTTCCGCTCCAACCGCCCGGATGCCTGGCAGGACCGTCAGCTCCGCAATCCCCAGGTTGTCATGCATCGCTTCCACACATTGGACAAGGAATATCCGGGCGCCTCGCTGCTGGAGTCGAAGAAGTTGCTCCTTCAGGTCGGCGGGGGCGGCCCACTCCTTGGACCGAAAATCGGAAATCAAATAAAGTACCACCTGCCCACTTTGTTCCTGCTGGCCCAGGAGTTGATCGATGGCTTTTAAGGCGGCCAGCGGTCCGGCTGCCGTCTGCGAAACCTCCACCGGACCCAGCCGATTTTTCACCTCCTGCAGAAACTGGGTATCCACTTGCATCTGCAACAGATCGGGCTGTCGATTTCCGGGCCGATCCGCCTGCGAAAACCGAAGCAGCGTTACCTCTTG
>Ga0308418_1001071_pt1 | contig 14859 bp, 8 predicted proteins | sample HotsprSampleR4cd_FD_203517 | JGI IMG/M metagenome (GOLD analysis project Ga0308418, IMG submission 203517) | Hot spring phototrophic mat microbial communities from Mushroom Spring, Yellowstone National Park, Wyoming, United States - 20090729_R4cd ... | reverse complement strand
CAGCAACTCCTAAGGAGTCGAAACGATGGCGGTACCAGGAACGATGGGGCGTGTGTTGCATGTGGACTTGGAAAAACGACAGCTTCAGATCGAAACGCCGCCGGATGAGGCCTACTTGCAGTATCTAGGCGGCTACGGTCTGGGTGCCTGGTATCTGTATAGGTTGCAGCGGCCCAAGGTGGATCCCCTAGGACCAGACAACTATTTGGGATTTTTTACAGGAATATTGACGGGTACCCCGGCCATTACCGGCAACCGCTATGTGGTGGTGGGCAAGAGTCCGAAGACGGGCACTTGGGGCGACGCCAATTCGGGCGGCGATTTTGGTCCAGCCATGAAAGCGGCCGGTTTCGACGCCGTGCTCATCCGGGGCATCAGCCCGGAGCCGGTCTATCTGCTGCTCCAGGACGGCCAGGCCACCCTTTTGCCTGCGGACGGCTGGTGGGGCCTGGACACCAACCAGTTGGAAGACCTGGTGCAGGAGCGGTATGGCAGCACGGCTCGGACCGCCTGTATCGGACCGGCCGGTGAACGGAAGGCCCTGCTGGCCTGCGTGATCAACGATCGGGGCCGGGCCGCCGGCCGAAGCGGACTGGGGGCGGTCATGGGCTCCAAACGCCTGAAGGCCATTGTGGCCGTGGGAAACCAAACTCCCAGCCTGGCCGACCCCCAGGCCCTGCAAGATGCCATCCAACGCTACCGGGATTTCATGTGTCAGCAGGGCTTCTTCCAGGTGCTTCATCAATACGGTACCGCGGGGATCACGGCCGGTTCGGTGGCCTCGGCCGATTGCCCGATCAAAAACTGGGCCGGCAGTCCGGCCGATTTCCCCACTGCCGCAAAAATCAGCGACGATTCGGTTCTGGCCATCCAAAAACGGAAATATGCTTGCTGGCGGTGTCCGATTGGCTGCGGCGGCGAAACGGAAATCCCCGACGGCCCCTTCGCCTCCAAAGGCCATAAGCCGGAGTATGAAACCCTCGGCTCCTTCGGCGCCATGCTGCTCAATGACAATCTAGCCTCGATCAACCGGTGCAACGAAATCTGCAATCGGGCCGGGCTGGATACGATCAGCACCGGCTGCACCCTCGCTTTTGCCTTCGAGTGCTATGAAAAGGGCATCCTCACCGATGCGGATACCGGTGGTCTGAAGCTCACCTGGGGCAATGCAGAGGCCATTGTGCAACTGACCGAGCAGATTGCCCGGGGCGAAGGATTCGGCCGGGTCTTGCAGGACGGGGCCAAGGCGGCTGCCGAACGAATCGGCCGGGGCGCCGAACAGTACGCCATGCACATCGGCGGGGAAGAGGTGCCGATGCACGATCCCCGGCTTAGCCCCGGAATTGCCGCCAGCTACAAGATGGATGCTACTCCGGGCCGACATACCCAGATGAGCGCTTGGACGGCGGAAGCCCAGTTTGCGCCGCCGGGATTAGTAACCGAGTCATTTGATAAATATAAGTACACCGGTAAAGGACAAATCCATCGGCGGGTGAGCAACCACCATCACGCCAGTTCGGCAGCCGGGATGTGCCTATTTGCTTGGTCGGTCTTGCCGCCAGAGTGCCTGGCCGATGTGCTCACCTGCGTTACCGGCCGGAAATACACGTTGGAGGACCTGGACCGGATCGGCGCCCGGATTGCCGCCCTCCGGATTGCATTCAACCTCCGGGAAGGCATCCGGAACATCGACATTAAAATCCCTGGCCGCATCGTGGGCGATCCGCCGCTCCAGGACGGCCCGGTGGCCGGCGTAACCGTCGATGTCGATACCCAAGTCCGAGAATATCTGGAAGCCATGGGCTGGGATCCCCAGACGGGCATTCCGAAAAAAGAAACCCTGTTGGACTTGGGCCTGGACTTTGTCGCCGCCGACTTGCACGGAAAATAAGAGTCCCTCTCGAAAGCACCATCTTTGATCTTCCTTGGGGGATGGCGAAGTTTGGTCATTAGTGCGGTTCTATTTGTTCAAGGTAGAGAATCCGCTGTGGGTGGGAGGCTTCCAAGAAAAGTAACCGTTCACGGGGTTCTTGCCCTTGCCATGGATGCCGGAACCCCTCGACAGCAGGCACGCAACTGCGGTCTTGAACAGCGGGTTTCTCTCGATCTTGAACAACGGGTCTCGCCCGATCTTAAACAGCGGGTTTCACCCGATCTTGAACAGCGGGGTTCTCCTTGGCAATCGCCCCCCAACATTTTTCCAGAATTCTTGCCTTCCGCGGACAGCCGATGCTCTTGATCCCGCCGCGGGGAATGGGTTGCTTGCCGCCCTATGAAGGTGCGGGAAGCAACCCACGGTGCCGGCGTGCCCCACCGCTGAAATGGGAATGGGTATCTTCCCGCCCTAGGAAGGTGCAGGAAGCAACCCTTTGCCTGAACTGGGAGCATCGGGCGCAACGGGTGGCGACGCTGGAGGACAAACTGCTCCAGACGATCCAGCGGCGCCAGAGGACTAGCGCTCCTGCGGCTGAAGACCTCCAGAAAGATTGACGGACAACCCGCTCCAGACGATCCAGCGTCGCCAGATGACGGCGGCCGGTTTTCAGAGGGCGCTGGAGGCGGACCGGGAACAGCTGCTCCATGTTGCTACCACCGGCGTGCCCAAGGGCAACGACGCTCAGAACCTGGCCAAACGGTCTGGCCAGCACGGGGAAGCGTACTTCCGCTTCCTCACCACACCGCCCCATCGACCCGACGAACCATCTGGCCGAACAGGCGACGGGTTTCGTGGTGATCGACCGGCACATCCGCCAACGGACGCGCAGTGAGAAAGGCCGCCGGTGGTGCAAGCCGATCTGGACGGTGATCGCCACCATATAGACGATGTTAGGCTTCTAGACCACAGGTGGTGCAATCGCATCTGGACGCCGGTCGCCACCTGCGTCCAACAGGGTCGCGAGGTCTTTCAGTTCTTGTCTTGCTCGACTCGGTGCAAGCCTATCTCTCCGGCACTTCGCCACCTTCGCTGTTGCCGTGCGGCCCCTAACGGCATCCCACGCTCCCTGCCTTTCGGTTGTCCTCCGTGGTCCCCCCGGCGCCCCCGTGAACGGTTACAGAGGGGGATAGGGAGACATATCCCCTTAAAGTGGGGGGAAAGCCAGTTCCACAAATCCGGTTTCAGCTGATGCATCCCCAACGGGCACCCCTCCCAGGCTCCCCCAATCCTAACCGGGATTTTAAAGCACACTGATTTGCCTCAGGATCAGGGCCACTTCTGTCCCACCCATGTCGGGATGGCGTTTCTTAAGGAAATTTCCGCCCGACGCCGGAAGCCGGGAGGTGTTCTGGGGGAGGCCGTTGGCCCTTGAAAGCCCGATGGAGTATCCTATACCGGAGAGATTAACACTCCGCATTTTGGACAAGCGATCTTAGATCCGGAGGTGGGAGTTTCCATCCTGCTTTTGTCTATCGGTTTTGCCAGAAGCGGATGCTCCGTCATGCCCACGTTTTGGATATATACGCTCGGTTGCAAAGTCAACCAGTATGAATCGCAGTACGTGCGGGAGGGGCTACAGCGGTTGGGCTTCCAAGAGGCAACACCCGGCGAAAAGGTCGATCTTTGCATCGTCAATACGTGCACGGTAACCGCGGAAAGTGATCTGAAAAGCCGGAAGGTTATCCGCCAACTTGCCCGTCGGCATCCGGAAGCCCGGATCGTGGTCATGGGCTGCTACGCCGCCCGGGCGCCGCAAGAACTGGCCCGGCTCCCGGTGGTCGTCCAACTGATTCCAGACAAGGCCCAGCTACCCCAATGGCTTGCCCAACTGGGATTGGCCGATCCCCCCCAGGGTATCAGCTGCTTCGGTTCCCGGCATCGGGCATTTGTGAAAGTCCAGGACGGCTGCCAACAGCGATGCCGGTACTGCATTATTCCTTTGGTCCGGCCGGTCCTTCGGAGCCGCCCCCTGGGGGAGGTTCTGGAGGAAATCCAACGGCTTGTTTCGGCAGGCTACCGGGAAATCGTGCTGACGGGCATCCATCTTGGCCATTATGGACGGGATTTGCCTGGGCCTCAGCCGACGCTGGCCGATTTAGTGGAGCAGATTCTAAAGTTGCCCGGCAGTTTCCGGCTGCGGCTTTCCAGCCTGGAGGCAATGGAAGTAACGCCAGAATTACTCCGGATGATGGCCGATCGGCCGGATCGGCTTTGTCCTCATCTGCATTTGCCATTGCAAAGCGGCTCGAACAGAGTGTTGGAGCAGATGGGGCGTCCGTATCGGCTGGAGGATTTTCTTCGGGTCTGTGATCAGGTCCGTGCGCAGTTGGACAATCCCGCCTTGACCACGGACATTCTGGTAGGCTTTCCGGGCGAAACAGAGCAAGATTTTCAGGCCAGTTGTCGGGCGGTGGAACAGGTGGGGTTTTGCAAAATTCATAGTTTTCCTTTTAGCCCTCGGCCTGGGACGGCGGCAGCCCAGATGCCGGATCGCCCCCCGTGGGGGGTGGTTCGCCGACGGTGCGGCCAGATCCAGGAGATAGCCCGGCAGCTTCGCCGTCGGTATATGGAAAGTCTTTTGGGCCGCTCGATCCAGGTGCTTGCTGAGGAAAGCCTTCGCCTAGGGGAGGTACAAGGGTTGAGAATTCCCCTGTTCCCCTCATCGGGTGGGGATTTTACCGCTATTAAATGGGATCATATTACATGGAGAAATGTGTTTGATATGCCATCAAATAGGGATATGAACATTACACAGAATGGGGGTTCATTTTCGGCTGGCAAACAGTATACCTCGGATTATACGTCTCCAGAGGGGTTAGATAATATCATTTGCCTCCTTCGTGGAACTTCGGAACGATACCTGCCGGTTTATTTTCGGGGTTCCATGAGTTGGATTGGGCAATTGGTCGGGCTGCATGTCCATGCTCTTTGCGAAGACCATCAAGGGGATCTTGGTCTCTGGGCGGATACATGTGTTGGGAATTCGGACGATCCTCTGGAGAGGTAAACTTTTTCGGCCAATAGCTCAGCCTGGGAAAAGTAGGGGGAATTGGGACCCTTTACTGTAATTTGCAAGGGGTTCCAGATGCCCCAGATTCATTGCCCATTTTATCCAATTTCTCTATATTCCTCAGCGAGCCGGCTTAATTTCTGGAAAATGCCTCGGCCAGGCGGAGACCGCTGCCTGGAGAGCCTGAGGGCCATAGAAAATGTCCCCAAACTCCCCCGAAACTCCGTCTTTTAACCCGAGTTGGCCCCCCTCCGGCAGCACCCTACCACTGGGCAACCCCCCACAAAACGGCACTTGGTAAGGCAGAACTTTTTGGAATGGGCATCCTTTTGAGAGCCGATTTCGGCAGGGCCTCTTTTGGGGAACTCTGCCCTTTTCCTAGCGGAATTCCTCTGGACGGAACGCTTTCTTTTAACTAAATTTGTGCGATTTCTTTTCCGGGGAAATGGCCGGGGTCAACGGGTACGGTGCGCTTGGAGGAAGCGGTGCTCCGGAACCCATTGGACAATCTGCCTTTTCAAGGAGGGATCGGCATGTCCGTCAGGAGGCTTTGGCTGGTTGGGCAATGCATAGTCCTAGTCTGGACCGGCTGGATCGATTGGGGGGCAGGAAGATATCCGGCTTTTGCATCGGAAGGGAGTAGTGGGAATTCGGTCCAGGCAGCTCAGCCGTCCGCCGGGGGGTCTTCTCAAACAGAGACATCGGAACCGGGCGTGCCGGTTCCGGAACAGGGTAGCCCAAACTCCAGGGAGAAAGTTTCTTCCGGCCCGGATCGGGCGGACCAGACCGCCAAAGCCGAGGGCAGCTCCGAGCGGGCACAACCCACCCCGGCAACCTCCGGTTCGGAAAATCCCTCCCCTTCCGTATCCGGCCAGACGTCCAAAGAAAGTCCTCTCGAACCGGTGCCGGAGCCCGAGGATCACGTCTCGATCGAGCCGGCCAGTTTCAACGGGATCACTCCTGGTCAGAGCACCCGGCAAAAGCTCCAGTCGTTGTGGGGACAGCCCAAAGAGGTGCGGCGGCAGGGGGAGATAGAGATTCATTTGTATAGCATCGAACCCTTCCAACGGATTGAAGTCGCCTTGGCCGACCAAAAAGTCGCCTCCATGATCATCTGGCTGCAAGAGGCGTTCCCGGCCCATCAAGTAGCCCAGCAGCTCGGCCTGGCCCGCATCCGGCCCGTCTTCATCTCGAATGAGTTGGGCGAAATCCTCGGCCAAGGGTATCCGGAACGAGGCGTCATCTTCGGGTTTGAACCTGCCCAACAGCCGGGAAAAACGACCCAAAAGGTAATCCAAATCATCCTCGAACCGATCGGACCGGAACTGTTTCTCCTCCGGGCCGAAACCTATCTGGACACCCATCCCAGCCTGTCTTTGGCCGACCTGGAACAAGTGGTTCGGCTGGCGCCCAACCATGCGCGGGCCTATTGGCTCCAAGCCAAGGCGCTGGGCGCCGTCGGCCAAATCGGCAAGGCGTTGGAGTCCGGCGCCAAGGCAGTGCGGTTGGATACGAACGATGGGCAATATCGGCTCACCTACGCCCAACTGCTCGGCGAATTGGGCCGATGGGAGGAAGCTCGCCGTGAGGCTCACCAGGCCATCGAACTCAGCCAACGCCGGCCCCACGTCAAAGCCCAGGCCCTCTGTCTCTTAGGGGATCTGGCTTCTGCGGGGCCGAAACCGGATTGGAAACAAGCCTTGGATTATTATGCCGAGGCCATCAAGACGGCCGAGCCGTTGGGCAGTTCCCCCCATCCGGCCGTGCGTCTGGCAGCGAAAAACACCTTGGTCGAAGCCCATCTGGGCGCTGCCCACACGATTGCCTGGGGACTATTCAAACAAAAAGAGGTGGCCGTCCCCAAATGGTTGGACCGGGCTTCCGCCTTTGCCGAGGAGATCATCGCCAACGAAGGCGGCTCGGAAGCTTATCGGTTTCATGTGGCCGCTCGGGCGCTGAGCGCCTATGTGGGCTTGCAAGGAAAATTAGACCCAAGCGACTGGGCGGAAAAGGCTCTCCAATCCGGCCAACAAGGCCTCCGCACCGCCGAAGATGCCCAACTGAAAGACCAGATTGCCTGGAAACTTGGCACGGCCCTGTACGACGCCCTGCAGGTGTATCAATTTCGGGGGGAAAGCAGCAAAGCTTTGCAGTACGGGGAGCTCGCCCGCCAGACCCTCCAGCAATGCAGCCCCCAACGCCAGCAAAGCTTTGCCTATAACTATCTGCTGGGACGGGTGTATTTTCGACTGGGGGCCATCCATGCGGTAGGCCGACAGGATCACCAGGCGGCCATCCGTTGGTACGAGAAGGCGGTACCGCTGCTTTCGTTGCCGGTGCCGGAGGAGGGCTTTTCGGAATTGGCCCGGCATGGGGAAACCTTTGTGAGTATGGGAGTTTCCTACTGGGAAGTGGGCCAACGGGAACGGGCCTTGGACTTGACGCAGCGCGGCTTGGCCCTGATGGAACAAGCCGTGCGCAGTGGCCTGGCCGATCGCTCCATTCTGGCCGTGCCCTACGGCAACCTGGCCGTCATGCACCAGGCCCTTGGCCGGTCCGCCGAAGCCCGGCGTTTTGCCGAACTAGCCGCCCAAAGCAAATCCACCGCTCAACGCTAAATTGCCCCTTTGCCCGATTACCCTCCCATTTCCTTTAGGCCCGAAGGGCATCCCCTTTCGTACCACGTTAGTTTGCTGGTATCTACCCGCATGGTATCTACCCCCCAGTTTGATAAGTATCTACCCACCAGTTTGATGGTATCTACCCGCCCGGCCCCCTACAGATGGAGGGACTAAAAATCGGATCGAACACCACAGATTGTGGTCGTTGTTCCCGGTAGATACAGTCAAGTTAGCCGAATGAAGCAACCCGCCGCTGCCCGCCGTGGGAGATGCCGGCGGTGCCAAAGGCGTCGCCGGGTGAGAGGCCCCCTTTAGTGTCATTCCCACGAAAGTGGGAATCCCGTATTCCGCCTCTCCCCTTTGCGGGAGAGGCCGGCGGAGTGAAGTGAAGCCGGGTGAGGGGCCCCCGTGTCATTCCTGCGCAAGCAGGAACCCAGAAAAAAACAACTGGATTCCCCCTTTCGCGGGAATGACATACAAGGGGGATTTGAGTGGCAGAAGTCGGCGGGATTCCTGTTTACGCTGCAGTGACACATCCCCCCTTCATTGGGCTAAAATCTCACCTCTTCCTGATTTTCCAGAGACACCTTCCTAAGCCCTTGGAACACGAGAAGCTCGGGGGTAGAATCCAAAAGTAACGATCGAAAGCTCCTTCCTCCAAGGTTTTTCTAGGAAAAAGCAACAGGAGGGCTATGTTGTAGCCCGAATGGCCCGCCTTTTTCAAAACTCTCTCAGGACTGTAGAGAAAGGAAAACCCACATGGATAGAACGCATGTTTCTGCCCAGCCGAAAACACCACCGCCACGTCTTATCATCGATTTTTGCTTCAAGAATGAACCCCAGAGGCAGAGCAGATGGGACCTCTCACCGGCAGCTCGGGCAATCCCATTGCCGGTTGCCCGGCAAACCAGACCTTGGAGGATATGGGTTATTCGGTTGGCAATTTTTTTTAGGGGCTTTCTGGCTGGGAATTGTAAACACCTTTTTATCGCTGGCGGGGGGGCAAGAGTATCCGGACCAGAAGGTCCTCTGGGAAAAAAAGTCGCCCTACAACTATATTTTGGTGACCGAGGATGCTCAGGGGCTGCGCACGTTGTGGTTCGAGCGGTGGGGGGCTCGGCAGAGCGTGGTCAAACCGGGCGATCCGGCGCATGTGGAGTTGCCCTATGCACGGGCCATGCCGGTGGGGCTTTTGTTGGCCGAGCGGACGGAGCGGGTGCTGATCGTCGGCCTGGGCGGCGGAACCATTCCCCGTTTCCTCCACCACTACTATCCCCGGCTAAAAATCGATGTGGTAGAACTGGACCCGGAGGTGGTCACGGCGGCCAAAAAGTTCTTCGGGTTTCAGGAGGACCAGAACCTGCGGGCTTTTGTGCAGGATGGACGAAAGTACATAGAAGAGACGAAGCTCCGGTACGATGTGATCTTTCTGGACGCCTTTGGGGCCGACAATGTCCCACCGCCTTTGACCACCCGGGAATTCCTGCAAGCCTGCCGGCGGGCGCTGACGCCGGGCGGCTTGGTCGTAGGCAATATCTGGAGCCGGGCCTCCAATCCCCTCTACGACTCCATGATCCGCACCTATCAGGATGTGTTCGAGACGGTTTATATCCTGGATGTGCCGGGCTCGGGCAATCGGATTGTGTTTGCTCTGCCGCAGAAGAAAACCATCCAGAAGGCGGAGCTCGCCCGGCGGGCAAGTCAGGAGTCGGGCCGGCTCAAGTTCCGCTTCGACATGGGCGATCCGGTGGAAGTGGGGTTCCGCTTGCCGGGAGATGACGGTCTGCGAGGCCGGGTGCTTCTGGACAAAGATATGCTTGGGCCTCCCAGGGAGCCGAAACCGAAACGCCCCGGCCTTGCTCCCACGCCGGCACCGGTGGAATAACTTCTGGGACCCTATTGCAGAACAAAAGATCATCTTCTCTGCGGGCGCAGCAGGGGATGAAAACCGGCCGCTGTGCAGAAGCTGTCCCGAGATCGACTCCCGGAAGATCACACTTGATTGCTACCAACACCTTCTGCTTTATCCAACCATCTTTTGGTCGGGGTTCTCGAAGTTGGGAGGCTGCCCGATGGCCGGCTATCCGGGCTAAAAAGGAGTTTCGGGACAGCGTCCCCGGATCGGTTCACTCGGGCAGGAAGACGTTTTGGCCCAATTGGCGTGCCCATCGCATGGTGGCCATGAATTTGGGCGATTGGCGGGGGTCTTCGTCGTACCATTGGAGGATGCCCCAACTGCCCCATTTGGTCCATCGCCCTACCGAGCTGAAATAGCAGAACAGATCGCCGCCCGCTTCGGTCCAGGCCTGGTAGTATTTTTGGTAGATGTCGGCCATGCGGGGATGGGCGTTACAGGCGTGGAACAATCGGGTAAGTGCTTCGTTGTTTTCGCCGCCGGCCACGCCCACCATGTGCTGGCCGCCTTCGTAAGCCACCAGCAGAAGCCCGAATTTGTCGGCTACCTTTTTGGATCGCCGGATAGCGTCGATGGCCCGTGGCAGGGAAACTTTTTCCAGGTAATCCAGGGTTTGCTCCACCGTCCACTGGGCCACCTGGTCGGCGGTAGGTTCTTTTCCTTGTTTGGGGATGTTCATCCAGACGTAGGGGGCAATGGCCAAGGCGTCCGCATGCCGCCAGGCGTCTTCAAACGGAAGCACGATCTTTTCCATCCAATGCTGGTTGCCGGCTTGCCAGGCGATGACCCGGACCAATCGGTCTGTGCCGCCGAAGACCTCCTGCCAGATTTTGAAGATCTGAACGCTTCTTCGGGCGTAGAACATAGCGCCGCCTTCCCAGGGGCGCTCTTTGGGCCCCAAGCCCAGTTCCTTGGCCTTTTCCCAACTGTAGCGGGTTTGCGGAAACTGTGCGTTCCACACCTCATTGGAATATTCGATATAGACCCGCAGTTTCGGATCGAGCCGATCTTTGACCATCTGGGCAAAGCGGCGTACATAATCGTCGTCGGCCAGATGGGGCATACAGAACCAGGCGTCGGCCTGCTGGCGGTTGCAAAGCTCAATCATCCACTCCAGGGCCACGCCTTTGGCGGAGAAGGTGGCATGCTGCGGCGTGGGCCGATCCTCCCACCGTCGAATCTCGGAGCCGTTCGTGTGCATCCAGTCCATGAACCGGAAACAGCGAATGCCCCGCCAACGCCGCAAAAACTCCGGATGAAAAGGTTCTTTCTCATACGTCTTTTCAAACCCCGGCATGATCACCCGGATATTGCGGACGTAATCGTTCGGATCGGTTTCCAGCAGACGGAGAAAGAAGCCGCCTTTTTGGGAATCGACCTGAATCCGGATGCGTCCGGGCTGTTGGTCTACCATGTGGGCGGCGCCCCAAAAATCGAGTTTTCCCCGGCCTTCGTAGAAGACGGTGTATTGGCCGGAGGGATAATGGCCGCCTTGGATAGTGCAAAACGGCGTTTCTGCCCAGCAGTCCGGCGCCAGGCGTTTGACCCAGCCGTACTGGTCCAGTTCCAACGGCGGGCCTTTGCCCCAGGGTTGTCCCTTTTGCTGGCTGACCCAGGGCCTGGACATCCGAAACACGTCCACAAACGGGAGTTCCGTATTCCAGTCGGCCGGCCCGGCCAGATTCATGCCCAAAGCGGGGTGGGGTTTCTTCGGAGCGGCGGGTGGCTCCGCGGGCGAATCAGCCCATGCCTGTGCTAAAAAACTCCCGGCACCCAAGCACCCTAAGATCAGCGCCCTCAGAATGCCCCATTCCCTACGAAAACAGCCAAAACAAGCCAGATCAGTGCGTTTGGCCATCTTTTGAGTCCTCCGAGACGCTCCGGTTGATAAATCGGAATTTTGCCGGGATTCGGCGAAAGCTCATTGGCCTTGGCGGGTTTGGAAGACCACGGAGCGGATTGCCTGGAGGTATTTGGCCGTGGGGTCGCCGGCGGTTGGGACCAAGTAGCCGCCTTCGCCCAGTTCATTCCAGGCGTAGATCAGAAGGAGCCGTTCCGCCGTGGTTTTATCCGGGTTTTGGTCCATCCACCGGATGGCGGATTCTAAAAATTGGGCAAAAGCTTCGGGGGTGTGGTCGGGATAGTAGTAACCGGCCTGCGGGGCTTGGGTGCCCTTTTCTTCCCAGGGCCGTTTGTCCCAGCCCACGGTAACCTGGGGGATAAACGGTTGTTCCGTGGTCCCGTGCCAGGCCCTTTGGTGGGCTTCGACCAGTTCCTGGTATTTGCGGGCCTGGCTGCCGGCCGCATAGCCGGGAACAATGTTGTAGTACGTCCGATGGGTGTACCCGATTTTCGGATCGCCGGAGCCGCAGGCGGCAATAGCCACCCCGGGCAGACCGGCCTGCTTGGCCACTTCTTGCACCGCCTGAAGGCCTTCTTTGCAACCGTCGGCAGGGTTGAAAATGATCAGCAGCGGTCGGCCGCCCACCCGCAGATGCCGGGGATGTTTTAGATACGGTAGCCAGACCTGGGCGGCTTTTCGCCAGTTTTCCGGCGTAGTGATCAAAAAACCCGCATGATTGGCGACCAGCAGACAAAACTGCATCCGATGGTTGTTTTTGGCCTCCAGAAACAGTCGCAGACCGGTGTGCTTGGGATCGTTGTCGATGTCTTCCTGCTTGGGATGCCAGTACCAACAGAAGGCGAAGAAGCCGACGCCATGATCGGCGGCCAGGTCGATTTGCCGCTCCATGATCGGCAGGGTGTCGTCCCGCCAGCCCCACAAGGGCTTTCGGTCGGCAAACTCTTCGACCATTCGGCGGGTTAGATGTGTGGGGGCGTCTTTGGCCCAGGGCTCCTTAGGATCGTCGGCCATTCGGTGGCGACCGGCCCACCCGTCAAAATAATACGCCCCGACTAAAGCCCGCGGCTTGGCCATTTGGGCCGGCGGCTCAGCTTTCGGTTCCGCACCGAGCACCCGGCAGGCCGAAATGGCCCCCACCACACCAAGACCACCGACTAGCACCACTCTCACCCATAGCTGACATCGCATTGGGAAATCTCCTTTCGAGAAACCAAGATCACAGGAAAATCATTTTCAGCGGGAATCCCATGGGCAGGCCACGCAGGGGCAAAACAGCAGTCATCCAGAGGAAGGAGGTTTTCTACGATTATACCAAAGTTTTTCCCTATTTCCCAATGGGCCGGCAGAGTACCTTCCGACACCCTGCCGACGGAAGAAGGGCCCAATAAAAAGCCACGTCCGAGTAGGTGGGGCTTAACCACTAGGCCGCCGGCGCAATAAAAAAGGACGTCCGAGGGACGTCCTGGAAGCCCCTTGCGGGGTATGTTTCCCGGGGGCGGGATAGGTTTTCGGCAGCCGCCGAATTCTCCAGCGGGCCAGTTAGACGAGGCCCTCCGGTTGCTTTCGATCTCTTTGCGTGTGCTTTTCGACGGATACCCAGATAACGAGTCGGTTATACAACGGGCGTCTTTGGGTTTTCGATTTTTTGCATGTTTTTTTCCACAACGGGACTGGATGGATGACCAGGCATCCGGTTACACGACGCCTTGGGCGAGCATGGCGTTAGCCACCCGCACAAAACCGCCGATATTGGCGCCATCGACGTAATCGACATGGCCATCGTCTTTTCGGCCATATCGGCAGCAGGTTTCGTGGATTTTATGCATAATCTGTTGAAGGCGTTGATCGACTTCTTGGCGTGTCCAGGAAAGATGCATGGCGTTTTGGGCCATTTCCAGACCTGAGACGGCCACGCCGCCGGCATTGGCCGCCTTGCCAGGGGCAAACAGAATCTTTGCCTGCCGGAAGACCTCGATGGCTCCTGGAGTGGAAGGCATGTTGGCGCCTTCCGACACACAGATACAGCCGTTTTTCACGAGCGTTTTGGCATCCTCTTCGTCCAATTCGTTTTGGGTGGCGCTGGGCAGGGCGATCTGGCACGGCACGCCCCAGGGCTTTTGGCCGGGATAGTACTCGCAGCGGTATTTTTCGGCGTACTCGCTGATCCGGCCTCGTTTTTCGTTTTTCAGCCATTGGACAAACTCCAGCTTTTCCTGGTCGATGCCGTCCTTGTCGTAGATGAAGCCGCCGGAATCGGATAGGGTAACGCACTTAGCGCCGAGTTCGATGAGTTTTTCCACGGTGTATTGGGCGACATTGCCGGCGCCGGAGACGACGGCGATTTTGCCTTTGACGGACTCCCCGCGGGTAGCTAACATCTCTTGAACGAAATAGACGTTGCCATAACCGGTGGCTTCGGGCCGGATGAGCGAGCCGCCCCAGCCATAGCCTTTGCCGGTAAGAACACCGCTGAACTCGCCGGTAAGCCGCTTGTATTGGCCGAAAAGATAACCGATTTCCCGGACGCCGACGCCGATGTCGCCGGCGGGCACGTCGGTCAAGGGGCCGATATGGCGATAGAGTTCATTCATGAAGCTTTGGCAGAAGCTCATGACTTCGCGGTCGCTTTTGCCTTTGGGGTCGAAGTCGCTTCCGCCTTTGGCGCCGCCCATGGGGAGGGTGGTGAGGCTATTTTTAAACACCTGTTCAAATGCTAAAAACTTCAGGATGCTGAGATTCACGGTGGGGTGGAACCGCAGGCCGCCTTTGTAAGGCCCTAGGGCGCTATTCATTTGGACACGATACCCGCGGTTGATCTGAATCTCGCCGCGGTCATCGACCCAGGCCACCCGGAACATGACGACCCGTTCCGGTTCGGCGATCCGCTGGAGGATTCGCTCGGCCTGGTAGATGGGGTGGGCTTCCAGGTAGGGGAAGAGGCTTTCGGCGACTTCCCGGACGGCCTGATGGAACTCCGGCTCATGGGGGTTTTTACGGACAATTTCCTCCATAAACTGGTTCAATTTGGCCTCGATGGAAAGGGTTTTCATAGGACTCCTCGCTAGAATACAGGGAAAGGAAAAAGGACTACGAAGAATTGGCAATTTTGCCGAAGTTGAAGGCTTTTTTTCTCCAAAAATATCCTAAAATAGGTAAAATTTCGGTATTTTTGCCGATTTTAGGTATTTTTGGCGCCGGAAAAACAGGCACTTTCCGAAAGAATAATCGGCAATTTAATGCCGAATAAAGCAAAGCTTAACACCCTTTGCTGCCGTTGTCCAGAGGAGAGCAGAAAAAAGGTAACTTTTTAGCTTGCCTGTATCTACCGGAAGTAATGACCACAATCTGTTGGGTTTGAGCCGATTTTTACCCCCTACAAGTGGGGGTTTGGCCGGGTAGATACAGTCAAATTAGTGTTTTTGGCAGTCTGAGGCCGCCCATTGGTCCGTACATCCCGGCTCAAAATAGATTTTCGGGACAGCCTCTGAGAAACCCCCCATTCGGCGCCACTGT
>Ga0308418_1001059_pt1 | contig 14972 bp, 13 predicted proteins | sample HotsprSampleR4cd_FD_203517 | JGI IMG/M metagenome (GOLD analysis project Ga0308418, IMG submission 203517) | Hot spring phototrophic mat microbial communities from Mushroom Spring, Yellowstone National Park, Wyoming, United States - 20090729_R4cd ... | reverse complement strand
TTCTGAACGGGGCGCGGCAGGTCGGCAAGACGACCTTAGCGAAGCAGCTTATTGATGCAGGCATGCTGCGCGCCTACTACACGCTGGACACCCTTGAGACTCTCCAAGCGGCGCAAGCCGACCCGCAAGGCTTTGTGGACAACCTGCCGCTGGGCGCGGTGGTGGATGAGGTGCAGCGCGCGCCTGAGCTGTTGCTGCCGCTCAAGCGACGCATCGACGCCGAGCGTCAGGCGGGGATGTTCCTACTGACAGGCTCTGCGAACCCGCTCACGCTGCCGCGCGTGGCGGATGCGCTGGTGGGGCGCATGGCGACCCTAACGCTACACCCTTTCTCGCAAGGCGAACTGGAGGGCACGCAACCGCGCTGGCTGACGCGAGCCTTCACAGGCGCGTTCCAGATGGCGACCTACGAGCCGTTGAGCGACATCTGGGCGCGGGTTGTGCAGGGCGGCTACCCAGAAGCCGTCGCAATCGCAGACCCGCGTCGGCGTCAACTCCGACTCCGCGATTACGCCGACACGCTCCTGACGCGCGATGTGCAGATACTTGCCGACATAGAGCGCACTGCAGATCTGGCGCGCCTGCTGCGCCTGCTGGCGGCGCAGACCTGCCAGAGCCTCAACTTAGCCAGCCTCTCGCGCGAGTCGGGAATCCCGCACTCCACGCTGCAACGGTACTTCGCGCTGTTGGAAACGCTAATGGTGGTCGTGCGCGTCCCACCCTGGTATGCGAACATCAGTCAGCGGTTGCTCAAGTCGCCCAAGGTGATGCTCAACGACACGGGGCTTGCACTGGCGTTGCTGAACTACACGGAGACGCGCCTCGCCGAAGACGACCTGCTGCGCGGGCGAATGCTGGAAAACTTCGTCGGCATGGAGCTGTTGAAACAGATTGCCTGCGCCCCTGAAACCTACCAGTTGTACCATCTGCGCACGGCGAAAGGTCAGGAGGTGGATTTCGTGCTGGAAGACCCTGCGGGCAGGCTGTTTGGCGTCGAAGTGAAGGCGTCGGCGACGGTGCAAACGAACGACTTTCGCCACCTGCGCGCGTTTCGCGCGTGGGCAGGCGAGCGCTGGGCAGGGGGCGTCGTGTTCTATCTGGGCGCGACGCAAGTTCCGTTCGGCGAGGGGCTTTGGGCGTCGCCGCTGCAAACCCTGTGGCGCAATTCGTGATACACCCCCGACGGTTTTTGGGTACACTTAATTTTGCAGGAGGCAGATAACCGTTGGGCGACGCGGGTCAGCCTGCGTGGGGCGTGTGGCTGTCGAGGTTAGAGCAGGGCGCGCCCCCAGGCGAGGCGATTGAAGACGCGCTGCGCTGGCTGCTCGAAGCGACCGCCGCGCAGGTTGCGGTGCTGTTCCTGCCCGACCCCAGCGGCGAGGGGGTGGAGTTCGCCTCTGTGGCAGGCGCGCGCGCGGACGAGTTGCGCGGCTTCCGCCTGCGACCGACCGACGCGCTCGTCGCCCCCGCCCTGCTGAACCGCGAAGTGTGGCGCTACTCTGCCGAGACCTACCAAGAGCCGATTGGCGCAGTCGCCACAGGCATCGCCATCCCGCTGCCGAGCCTGCCGAAAAGCGCGCTCGCCCTGCTGAACCGACCCACGCCCTTCGACGAAACCCACCTCGCCCTACTGGAGCAGAGCGCGCCGCCGATAGAACTGCTCCTGCGCTTGCAGCACGCGCAGACCCAGCTGGAGCAGCGCGAGCGCGCGCTGGGGTGGCTCAGCCGCCTGCCGAAGCGACTCGGCGCAGACTTGAGCCTGCCGCACGCGCTGGAGACCGTCGAATCGCTGATGCGCAAGGTCGCGCCCGAAGGGGGCGGCGTGTGGCTCTACGACGAGAACCGCCGCGCGCTGCTGCTGGCGACCCAGTACGGCGGGGACGCCCTGCCCGAACAGTTTGCGCCCAACGAGCTGCCCCCAAACTGGACGGACGCGCCTGTGGAGACCGTCTGGGGCGGGCGACGCTACCGCGCCTACGCGCTCGCGCTCGCCGAGCAGCCGCTGGGACTGCTCGCGCTCGCCCTGCCCGCCGACGCGCCCGACGCGCTGGAGTGGCTGCCCCCCCTGCTGGGGCACATCGCGCTCACGCTCTCCAACGCGCTGCTGTACGAGCAGACCGCCCAGCGCGCCCAGCATATGGCGAAGCTGTACGACCTGTCGCTGCAGTTGGGCGAGACGCAGAGCCTGCGCGAGGTGCTGCGCCTGCTGTGCCGCACCGCGCACGAACTCATCCCGCACGATTACACCGTCGTGTACCTGCCCAGCCGCCGCGAGCCTGACCGACTTGCGCCCGTGTATGTCGAGCCGCTCAGCGAGACGCTGCTGGCGCACAGCCCCGACGCGCAATATAGCCTGCCTGGCTGGGTCTACGCCTTCAACGCGCCGATCGCCGCGCCCGACTTGGAACAGCACCCGCAGAACCTCAAGGAGCCGCTGCCCGGCAGGTTCGCCTCCGCGCTGGCTGCGCCGTTGCAGGTCGCCGAGCGCACGCTGGGCGCGATTCTGCTACTCACGACCACCCCGCGCGAGTTCACCCTGTCGGAAGTGGAGCTGCTGTTCACCCTTGCGAACACGGGCGCGCTGCGCCTGCACACGCTGGAGCGCACGCATGCGTAAGCCGACCTTCAGCCCCACCAAGCTCACTGCCTACCTCACCTGCCGCGTGAAGTACCACTGGGCGTACATGACCCCCTACGGACGAAGGATGCGCCGTCGGAACCCAGCCTTCGCGTTCGGCGCGAACCTGCACCGCGCGCTGGAGTTTTTTCACACCGCAGGCGGCGCGGAGAGACTCTCGCCCGACGAGTTCCGCCACGCGCTGGAGCGCCTCTGGAGCAACGCAGGCTTCGAATCGGCGCAGCAGAGCGAGGCGTTCAAGCAGCATGGGCACGCGCTGGCGAGCCGATACTACGAAGCGCGGGCGGCGCAGCCCACCGAAGCCGTCGTGCTGCTCACGGAGCGGACGCTGCGGCGCGATATGGGACGCTACATCCTCACAGGGCGCATCGACCGCGTCGATGAACACCCCGACGGCGCACTGGAGATTATCGACTACAAAAGCGGGCGCGCCGAGATCGACGAAGAGCAGGTGCGCAACGACCTCGCACTGCACTGCTATGCCCTGCTGCTGCAGGAGATTTACCCCGACCGCCCGCTGTGGATTGCCATCTACGCCCTGCGCCCCAACAAAAAGGTCGCCGTACCGCTGGACGCAGGGGCGCTTGCCGAGTTCCGCGAGCTGCTCGACGCGCTGGTTGCGCAGATTCTGGACGAGGATTGGGATTTGCTCACCCCGCGCTGGATTGCCCACTGCGCAGGGTGCGAGTTTGTGGAACTCTGCGTGCGCCATTTGGGGCTTAATCCTGCCGAATAACCACCATATTTTCTGCCCAATCGCTTGTAAAATCAGCAGGAATCGGATACAGTCTGTGGTATAGTTTGCGCAACGGAGCGGACGATGGCACGAACAGGGAGGGTTCACGGACTTTGGAGCGTCGCGGTTTGGCTGTTGGCGGTTGGGCTGCTGCTTAGCACGACGCCAAGCACCGTGCGCCATCTGGCGCAGTGGCGCACGCTGCGCGCCGAGAACGCCCAGCTGGAGCAGCGGCTGGCGCGACTGCACGCAGAAGAGCGCGCCTTAGAAGCGGAGCTGAAGCGCGTGCAGACCGACTTGGGGCGCGAGGCGCTCGCCCGACAGCGCGGCTGGCTGCGCAAAGGCGAGGAGCCGCTGCGTATCAATCGCCCCTAAAACACATACGGCGCAGTCTCAGGGTTCGCCCGCAGCGCATCCCACTCCGCATCGGAGACGGGCTGCGGCTTGTCGCGCTCGGCATCTACGGTGCAAAGGAACCCGAACGGCTCGTCGTAGGGGTTCAGCCAGCGGTGCGGCATAAGCGGCGGCACATACACGATGTCCAGCGGCTGGAGTTCGAACACACGCTCGCCCACCAGCGCACGCCCGCGTCCACGCACGACCACTACCAGATGCACATGCGCGTGCCTCTCCAAGCTGGAGTAGCCGTCGGGCGCAATCTCAAAGTAGCGCAGCGCGAAACTCGCCTCAATATACGGGGGGCGTCCGAGGCTGTAGCGTGTAATCCCGCGCCAGCCCATGCCGCGTGCGTCGCCTGCATGCTCCTTATACTGCACGGGCACAATCCCCTGCCACTGGAACTGCGCCGCGTCGAAGGGGATATGTAGCCGCCGAAGCGCGTCCTGCAACGCCTCGGCAGCCTGCGCCATCGTCTCTGCGCTCGGTTTCATTGCCTTCGTAGCAAGCCCTCAAGGTTCACCCGCGCGGGTCGCTCAGGCGCGTCCGCCAACTCCCACGCCAGCCCGAACACCGTGCGCGCCACCTGCGCCATCTTCTCGAAGTCGATTTTCTCCACCGTGTCTGTCACTTGGTGATAGTCCGCGTGCAACCCCGTGAAGAAGAAGACCGCAGGGATGCCCTTGCTGACGAAGCTGTATTGGTCGCTGCGGAAGAAGAGCTGCTCAGGGTGGCTCAGCGAGTCGTACATGGGGTTCAGCTCCATCCGCAGGTACTGGTCGTTCACGCGCTTGAGTACCGCGCCGATGTCGGGGCTGGCGATGTTGGGTCCAATCACATAGACCTCGTTCGGTCCCGACAGGTCGCGGTTGCGCGGGTTCGTGTCGCCTGGTTGCTTGCTGCGCCCCACCATGTCCATGTTGAGGTTCACGACGATGTTCTCCAGCGGCACGGTCGGTCGCTCCACGAACAGGCGCGAGCCGAGCAGTCCCCGCTCCTCGCCAGCGTACCAGAGCAGCAGGATGGAACGCTTCGGGCGGGGTCCTGTGGCGAACGCTTCGGCAATCTCCAGCAGCGCAACGGAGCCAGAGCCGTTGTCGTCCGCGCCGTTGAAGATGCGATCCTCGCCCCGCGCCGCGACGCCCACATGGTCTAAGTGCGCGCCCAGCGAGACATACTCGCGCTTCAGCACAGGGTCGGAGCCTTCCACGACGCCAATCACGCTGCGCGCCGCCTCAACGCGCGTCTGCACGCTGAGCGTGATACTCATCTGCTTGCTGGGGCTAAGCGCGAAGGATGGCGCGGGGTCGTTGTCGTTTGCCCGCCGAATCAGCTCGGCGGCGGAAACCCGCTCGCCTGCAAACAGCGCGTCCAGCATCGGCGCGGAGGCGACAATCACGGGAACCCGACTCGCGTTCTCTAAGCCTTCCACCCCGCGGCGCTGGCTCCACGCGCGGGCGATGCGTTCGATGCGCTCCATGTCCGACGGGTCGATGCGCAGGATTGCCAGTGCGCCCTTCTCTTCGGCGTTCTGTTCGGGCGAGCGCCAGCCAGCGGTCGGCGCAGCGTCCAGCCCCTGCTCGATGACCTCCTTTGGGTAGCCTGCCTGCACCACCAGCACCTTGCCCGCCACCTCCAGCCCCGCGTAGGGGTCGATGCCCTTGTCGGGGTTCGACCAGCCGTTGCCGACATAGACCAGCGGCGCGGTTGCGTTCAACGCCACAGGGCGCGCGACGAAGCCCACCCCATACTCGAAGCTCTGCCCACCAATCCGAATGCGCGACTCAGCGGGGTTCAACGAGTCCGTGCGGAAACGCAGCGTCTGGTAGTAGGTTCCGTTCTCGCCTGCGGGTTTCACCCCCCAGCGCTGCAGATGCGACACGATATACATCCCTGCCAAGTCCAGCCCGCGGGAGGGGGTGTCGCGCCCTTCCAGCTCGTCCGAGGCGATGAACTCCAAGTGCGCGCGAAGATCGGTTGGGGTGATGGTCTCCGCGCGGCTGATCCACGCAGGCGCGTCCGCCCACGCCCACATCAGCCACAGCGCAAGGCTCAGCGACAGAAGGCGTCTCATGACCGTATTGTACCACTTGTGGCAAAGCACTCGGAAGGGCGCAGCGACTACACGCCTACAAATATATCGGGTACAATTCCCTCACTGAACAGTCGGTAGAGGTGGAGCATGGCAGTGAGCTATCTCAAGGGCGAGCCGTTGGAGCTGCGCTGGCGCAGCAGTTGGTGCGAGCATCAGGCGCGCACGATTCCGTCGCTGTTCCAATCGCAAGCGGAGACGCTGGGCGATTCGACGCTTTACTTGGTCAAGCGGGAGGGGGCGTATCAGCCGATTTCGTGGCAGACCGTTAGGCGCGATGTGGAGACGCTCGCCGCCGCCCTGATCGCGCGGGGCGTGCAACCTGGCGACCGCGTCGCGATTCTGTCCGAGAACTGCTACGAGTGGATCGTCGCCGACCTCGCGATTTTGCACGCGGGCGCGGTGTCCGTCACCCTGCACTTCCCGCTCACTCCTGAACAGGTCGAAGAGCAACTGCGCGACTCCGAATCCTGCGCGATTTTCGTCTCCACCGCGCAGCAGGCGCAGAAGGTGGAATCGATCCGCGACCGCCTGCCCGCGCTGAAGCACTCCTTCAGTTTTGACGCCGTCAGCGGCTGGACGCCCCTCGCGCAACTGCAGCGGGAGGGCGAGCAACTGCTGCGCGATAAGCCAACGCTGGTGCGCGAGACAGCGGAACTGAACCACTGGGATAGCCTCGCCACGCTCATCTACACTTCGGGCACCACAGGCGACAGCAAGGGCGTGATGCTCTCGCACGGGAACCTACTCTCCAATATGTACGCCTGCATGCAGGCGTTCCCGCCGCCCGGACGCGACTATGTGATGTTCAACTTTTTGCCCCTAAGTCATATTTACGCGCACACTTGCGACCACCTCGTGGCGATTGCGCTGGGCGTGCAGATGGCGTTCGCCGAGAGCTTCGACACGCTGGCGCAGAACATGCAGGAGGTGCGCCCACATGCGATTAACGGCGTGCCGCGCTTTTACGAAAAAGTGCGCGAGCGCGTGATGCAGGTGATTGGCAGCAAGCCGTTTCTGCGCCTGCTGGGTAGCTACGCCCGCAAAAAGGGCATGCATCGCGCGTTCGGCGGCAGGCTCATCTGGGCAATCAGCGGCGGCGCAGCCTTAGACCCCCAAGTCGCCGAATTCTACTGGGAGAACGGCATCCAACTCTTTCAGGGCTACGGGCTGACCGAGACCTCGCCCGTGCTGACAGGCAACAACCCCAAGCACAACAAAATCGGTACCGTCGGCGTGCCCTTCCCCGGCGTGGAAATCAAAATCGCCGAGGACGGCGAAATCCTCGCGCGCGGTCCCAACATCATGAAGGGCTACTGGCGCAAGCCCGAAGCGACCGCGCAGGCGATTGATCCCGACGGCTGGTTCCACACGGGCGATGTCGGCGAGATTGTGGACGACAAGTACCTACGCATCACCGACCGCAAAAAGGACATCTTCGTGCTGGCGGGCGGCAAAAACATCGCGCCCGTCGCGCTGGAGACTGCCCTCATCCGCAACCCCTACATCGAGCAGGCGGTCATCTACGGCGACAAAAGGAAGTTCGTCGCCGCGCTGATTGTGCCCGACTTCGTGCAACTGGAAGAGTGGGCGCAGCAACAGGGCATCGAGTATCATTCCCGCGAGGAACTGGTGCAGAATCCAACCGTGTACGCCTTTGTTGAGCAACAGGTCGAAGAGGCGATGCGCCCGTTCGCGAACTACGAGCGCGTCAAACGGTTCATTCTGCTGCCGCAGGCGTTCACCTTCGAGGCGGGCGATGTGACCATCACGCTCAAGATGCGCCGCGCCCGTATCATCGAGCGCTACCGTGAACAACTGGACGCACTTTATGAAGAGGAGCGGGTATAATATCCCCTCGATGAGCATACAGGAGGCGTATCGATGCTGAGGATTCGGTTAATGCGCGTTGGCAAAAAGAAGAAGCCTGTGTACCGCGTGGTGGTCACGCCGAGCCAAAGCCCGCGTTCGGGCAAGTGCGTGGAGATTGTCGGGCACTACAACCCGATTACCGACCCCGCGGAGGTTCGGTTCAACGAGGAGCGCGTGCTGCACTGGCTGCGCACAGGCGCCCAGCCGACCGACACCGTGCAGCACCTGCTGAAAATCACGGGCGTCTGGGAGAAGTTCACAACCGACTCGTCGCCAAGCGCGGCGTCAACCAACTAAGGGGATAGGACTATGCTACGGGAGTTTCTGGAAGCGTCGGTTCGCGCGCTGGTCGAAGACCAACAGGCGGTGCAGATTCAGGAAGAGCGCAACGGCTCGATGCTCCGCTACACGATTCAGGTCGCCGAGGGCGATCGCGGGCGCGTGATTGGCAAGCAGGGGCGCATCGTGAACGCGCTGCGCACCGTCGCGCAAGCCGTCGGGGCGAAGAATCGCGTGCGCGTGCAGGTCATCGTGATTACCGACGGCGCGCCCGCCGACACAGGCGACCACGACAGCGCAGGCGACGACGAATAAGCGATGCCCAAGCCGTATGTCCCGAAAATCGCCCGACGCTGGGTGACCGTCGGCGTCATCGTGCGCCCGTTCGGGATACGCGGCGAACTGAAGGTGCGCTCGGAGACCGACTTCCCTGAAGTGCGGTTCCAGCCCGGCGCGCGCCTGCACTGGTGGCTGCCGCCCAAGCCCGAACCCGACGACGCCGAACCCGCGCCCACGCGCAAACGACCCCCACGCACGCAGCCGCCCCAAGCATGCGTCGTCAAAAGCGCCCGCTGGCACGGCGAGCATCTCGTGATTCAACTGGAGGGCGTCGACACACGCGACCAAGCCGAAGCCCTGCGCGGCGCATGGCTGCTGATCCCCCCCGAAGAGCGCATGCCCCTCGAAGAAGGGCAATACTACATCGACGATCTCATCGGCATGGAGGTCTTCACCGAGTCGGGCGAGCGCGTCGGCAAACTCAAGCATGTGCGCCAAGGCGCGGCGTATGACTTCTACGACATCGGCGCGTACACCATCCCCGCTGTGGAGGAGTATATCCTCGAAGTCGATGTGCCCAACAAGCGCATGGTGGTGCGCCTGCCAGAGGTGGACTAAGCGTCCGCGATATAACCCCACAGCTTCGCCAAATCCTCGGCGAATCGCTTCTCGTCGGGCGTTTCGATGAGCATCGGCAGCGCGGCGAAAGTGGGGTCGTTCAGCAGCAGGCGGAACGCGCCCTCGCCTAACTCGCCCTCGCCGATATGCTCGTGGCGGTCTACGCGCGACCCCAACGGCTTTTTGGAGTCGTTCAGGTGCCATACTTGCAGGCGCGATAGCCCAATCAGGCGGTCAAATTCTTCCCACACCGCGCGGTAGGTCTCCTCTGTACGTAGGTCGTACCCCGCCGCGAACAGGTGGCAGGTGTCGGCGCAGATGACCAGCCGCTCGTCGGGCAGCGCGTCCAAGAGACGCGCGAAATGCTCGAACCGATAGCATAGCGCGCTGCCTTGACCCGCCATCGTCTCCATCGCGATGCATACGCCGTCGGGCATCTCGGCAAGCAGGTTGCGCAGGCTTTCGATCAGCAGCTGCATGCCCGTCTCGAAGTCGGGATGCGACCCCATGTGGACGACGGCGTAGCGGATGCCGAGTTTCGCACAGCGGCGCAGTTCCGCCAGGTACGCCTCGTAGGACTTGCGGCGCGTGTCGGGGTCGGGCGAGGCGAGGTTAATCAGGTACGCCGCGTGCGACACCACGCAGTGGATGCCTGTCTCCTGCTCCGCTGCCAGCAGTTTCTGCGCCTGCTCGTCGGAGACATCGGTCGGTTTCCACTGGCGCGGGCTGGCGGTGAAAATCTGCACGGCGGTGCAGCCCAGTCGTTTGCCTTCGTACACGGCGTTCTGCAGACCGCCTGCGGTGGAAGTGTGTGCGCCGATGAGTCGCTGCATAGCGCGGTAGGTTCGGCGCGGGTCAGCCTTTTCCTGCAGGCACGGCTTCGAAGCGCAGGGTGAGGGTGTCGGCGGCGTAGGTGGTCTTTGCGGCGCGGGCAATCAGCACCACGCGCTCGGCACGGCACTGGCGCACCCGCTCCATGAGTTCAATCAGCGTTTCGGGCGAGGTCTCGCCGACGGTTGGGGGCGCGCCCGCTTGCTCCTGTCGGGGCAGGATGCCCGCTTCAATCGCCCGCTCGCGCACCTCCGTCTGCAAAAAGCGCAGCACCTGCTCCAGCGGGCGGCTCTGCGGGCGGCAGTCCAGCGTGATACGGGCGACCTCCGCGCCCTCGTCGAATACCTTGCGGTTGCGGTACAGGCGCAGCTCGATGGGCACAGGCTCGCCCTGCGCGGCGTTCATAATCGCCACCGCAACCACGGCGACCGAGTCGCCCGACGCGCGGATGTTCTGCTGGATGGCTTCGAGGCTCTCGCTCTCGGTGATTTCGGCTTGCTCGCCGCTGACGAGGCGCACGCGCTTGTCGGGGATGAACGCCGCGCGCGTTTGCCCGACGGCAGGCGCAGCGCCCCGCGCACGCGCCGTGCGATCCGCGAGACTCAGCAAGTCCTGCAGCCCCTGCCGCACGCGCACCTCGCTCCAGCCTGCGGGGAACACCGCGCGCCCCAGCTCCTCGCCGAGCTGTACGGCGATGGGGTTCAGCCGAATGTTCGCGAGTTGCGCCAGCTCGCGTGAGGCGCGCTCCAGCTCCTCCAGTTGGCGGCGCAAGGTGGCAGCGCGCTCCAGCAGGTAGGTGTTCTGCGTCTCCAGTTGCTCGTTCGCCTGTGCAAGTTGGCGGTTCTGCTCGGCGAGTTGGGCGTTCTGGGACTGCAGGCGTCGGTTCTCGGATTCGAGCTTGGCGTTCTCGGAGGCGAGTGCCGCGCCCTGCTCGGCGAACTCGTCGTTCTGGGCGCGCAGCTGCGCTTGCTGTCGCTCCAGCGAAGCGATTTGCACGCGCACGGCTTGGATTTGCTGCTGCAGGGCTTCGCGCGCCCGACGCGCCTGCTCCAAGCGCGCCTGCGCCTGACGCAGCAGTTGCCGATTCTGGCGCAACTGTTCGCGCGCCTGCGTCAGTTGCGTCTCCAACTGCTGCACCTGCTGCAGCCGCGCCTGATACTCGCGTTCCAACGCCTTTAGCTCGTTGCCGAGGCGCTCGCCCTCGCGTTGCAGTTTCGCGTTCGTCGCCTGCAGCGCGGCGTTGCGGGTCTGCAGCTCTTTGAGGCGCGCCTCGTTCTCGCGCAGCTCCACCAAGATTCGGTCGCCGCGCGTGATCCACGCACGGAACGACTCGTTGACCAGCGTCATCCCGACGACGGTGAGGGCGACCGTGAGGCAGCCTGTGAGGGTGGTGATCAGCGTGGCGGTATGGCGCGGGCGGATACCGAACAGGCTCAGCCGCTGCTTGCCCAGTCGCCTGCCCAGCCAATCGCCTGCATACGCCAACGCGCCCCCGAACACCACCAGCAGCGCGAAAATCGCAAGCATCGTCGGGGTCATCTAAAAAGATTATACCTGTGGCAAGCGTTGCGGTTCAGCGCGCCGTGCGCCGATACGCATGCGCCCCGACGCCTCGTGCGGGGCTTGTGGGCGCAACTGTGACGGCGCCCGACTCATCCACTGTAATTCGCGGGTCAACCCCATACACGCCCCCCACCTCAGGGGTCGGCAGTCTCGGCGTGCTGCGGGCAGGGTCGTCTATGCAGTACCAGAAGTTGCGGGCAAAGCGGAAGGTGTGCGCCGCTGTACCGTCGCCAATGTTCACCCCGCCCGACGCCCAGCGGTCGATGCGGAACACCACCAGATTGTCTTCGAACGCCCCGTTCCGACACGGTACAAAGCCTTCCGCGCGGGTCTCCTGCAAAATCCGAATTGCCCAGCGGTCGGGGGTGTAGATGGTGTTGAAGCGCACGGTCGCCCCGTCGACGCCGACGAAGGCAATCGGCGCGCCGCCGCCGACGAAAGTGTTGCCCTCCACGCGAATTGCGCGCGCCTCGTACCTGCCGTTGGGTGGCATCGTCTTGACGGGCGGGCGGAAGAACTCCAGCCCTGTGTTGCCGCCGATGTTGACCCCCCGCGCGCCGTACTCGACGAACCGACAGGCGCGCACGGTAATCTGGCTCGAACCGCCCTTCGCCTGCACCGCGCTGTCGCCCCCGTCGCGGAATGTGCAGGTCTCGATTACCCCGTCGTGGCAGCCGACCATATCGACGGCAGAGCCGCCCCACCGCTCGACTCGGCACGCCACGACACGGAACTGCTGCACGCCCGACAGTTTGATCCCGTCGTAGTTGCCCTTCGGGGTGCCGCGCACTGCCACGCGCTCGATGGTGATCTGGCGCGACGGCGTTGCGGGGTTGCCCGCGTCGTCGATGTTCAAGCCGTTGGCGCGGGTGTCCACAATCTGCAGGTCGCGCACCACCAGATGGCTCGCGCCCGAAATCTGGAACCCCGAACCGCCCACGAAGCGCGGGGGATTGTCGCGAGACTGCCCCGCAATCACAATCGGACGTCCCGCTGCGCCGTGCAGCCCCTTCAGAAACACGCCGCCAACATACTCGCCAGGCGCAATCAGAATCGTCGCGCCGGGCTTCGCGTCTGCCGCCGCGCGCCGCAAGTCCCCGACGCTGGAGACGACAACCGCCGACCTGCCGTCCACACGCTGGCACGGGCTGCCCCAAGCCGCCGCAGCGAGCCACAACACCCACAGGCGCATGCAAGAGAGTATACCGACCACTCGCGCATCAGGTACAATCCGACTGAGATGGCAAAACTGGTGAAGGTACGCTATCGTCGTGGGGTTCTGGAACCGTTTGAGCCGTTGGTTCTCGAAGAGGACACGGAACTTACGGTTATAATCCCCGACACTGCGGCAGAGTCAGCAGACGCTGACCCCACTGTTGCAACTGCTGGCGCATGGGGCAACTTGTTGGATTGCGAGCAGTTCGAGAAGGAGGTCTATTCCCAGCGCCTCACTGAGGTCTGCTAATTGTTTCAGCGCCCTGATAAGGTCTCGGCGCTCCCAGAATTTCAGGTACAATCTCCCCTGATGCGCGTACCCATCGAGTGGCTAAAGGACTTTGTGCAGGTAGAGTTGTCGCCCGACGACCTCGCCGAGCGGCTGACGATGGCGGGGCTGGAAGTGGAATCGGTAGAGGACACCCCGCACGGCGCGGTACTGGCGATGTATATCACGCCCAATCGCGGCGACTGCCTGAGCATTTTCGGCATCGCGCGGGAGGTCTACGCGCTGCTGGGCGAGTCGGCGCGCCCGACCGAGCTGTTCCACCGCCTGAACGCGCAGATTCTGAACCCGCCGCATGCCGAGCCGTCGGAAGCCGCGCAGTATGCCCGCGTGGAGATTCGCGACCCCGACCTGTGCCCGCGCTACGCCGCGCGCGTCATCCGCGACATCAAGCCCATCCCCGCGCCTGCACGGGTGCAGAACCGCCTACTGGCGTCGGGCATGCGCCCCATCAACGCCACCGTGGACGCCACCAACTATGTGATGCTGGAACTCGGACAGCCCCTGCACGCTTTTGACCTACACACCCTCAAGGAGCATCGAATTGTCGTGCGCCGCGCCGAGCCAAGCGAACGCATCACGACGCTGGATGGGCAGCAGCACACGCTGGAGCCAAGCATGCTGATGATTTGCGACGCGGAGCAACCCGTCGCCGTCGCGGGCATCATGGGCGGCGCGGAGACCGAAGTGACCGACGACACGCGCCACATCCTGATGGAATCGGCGCACTTCAGCCCGACCTCCATCCGCGCCACCGCCCGCAAACTCGGACTGCGCACCGAGTCGTCGTACCGCTTCGAGCGGTTCGTTGACCCGAACCTCGTGATTGTGGCGCAGCATCGCGTGTGCGAGTTGCTGGAGGGGTGGACGGGCGTCGCTGCTGTGCCAGGCGTAATCGATGTCTACCCGCGCCCGTTCGAGGCGCGCCCGCTGACCGTGCGCTTGGCGCGCGCCTCGAGGCTGCTGGGCTTCGAGGTACGCGCAGACGAGGCGCACGCTGTGCTGGAGCGACTGAATCTGCGCCCTGAACCTATCGAGGGGGGCTTCCGCGTGCAGGTTCCCCCCTACCGCGCCGACCTGCAGCGCGAGGAAGACCTCATCGAGGAGCTGGGGCGCATTCTGGGCTACGAGCGCATCCCCGCCGTCCCGCCCGCAGGCTACACCACGCAGGGCAAGGACAGCCCCGAAGGCGCGTTCGCCGCGCGCGTGCGCACCATCCTCCTCAGCGCGGGGCTGCAGGAAATCGTCGGGCACACGCTGGAAGCCCCCTCCCCGCTGCAAAGCGGCGGCGAGGGCGTCGGCGAGATGATGTACCAGCCCATATCGCTACAGAACCCGATGAGCGAAGACCTCAGCTGCCTGCGCCACTCGCTGATGTCCAGCCTCATCCGCGTCGCCGACCACAACCGCCGTCGCAACCGCCGCGACCTGCACCTGTTCGAAATCGGGCGCGTGTTCGCCCAAGACGAGCAGGGCAACTACCATGAGTGGACGCATCTGGGGATCCTGATGACAGGATTGCTGCACGCGCCGCACTGGGCAAGCAAGCCCCAGCCTGCCGACTTCTACGCGCTCAAGGGCGTGGTGGAGCATCTGCTTGCCGAGCTGGGCATACAGGCGCGGTTTCTCCCTGCCGACGGGCGTGACCATCGCCTGCACCCTGCCCGCGCCGCCTATGTGCATGATGCCGACGACCAGCGACTGGGCATCTTGGGCGAGCTGCACCCTGAGTTGCAGCGGCATTACGAATTCCGCCAGCGCGTCTACTTGGCGGAGTTCGGGCTGAGTGCGCTGATGCGTGCGGCGGCGCACACGGTGCGTTATCATCCGCTGCCCGCCTTCCCGCCTGTGCTGCGCGATATTGCGATTGTGGTCGCGCAGAGCGTCCCCTACACCGCGCTGGAGGCAACCATCCGTGAGGCGGGCGGCGCGTGGCTGGAGTCGCTGCGCCTGTTCGACCGCTACACGGGCGCGCCCGTGCCCGACGGGCATCACAGCCTCGCCTTCGCGCTGGTCTTCCGCGACCCCAGCCGCACCCTCACCGACGAAGAGGTCAACGCGCAGGTGGAAGCCATCTTCACTGCGCTGGAGACCCAACATGTCGCACAGCGCAGGGCATAAATCAACGCGCGTGGGGATACCATTTTCCCCGTCGGCAAGGAAGGGG
>Ga0308418_1001050_pt1 | contig 15026 bp, 14 predicted proteins | sample HotsprSampleR4cd_FD_203517 | JGI IMG/M metagenome (GOLD analysis project Ga0308418, IMG submission 203517) | Hot spring phototrophic mat microbial communities from Mushroom Spring, Yellowstone National Park, Wyoming, United States - 20090729_R4cd ... | reverse complement strand
TACATGAAAAAGTAAAAGGTGTAAGATTGGGTGATATATGTAAAATTCATGTGGGTATTACAACATTATGCGATAAGGCGTATATTTTCCCCATTGAATCAATAGATGACAAAACAGTTTGGGCATACACAAAGCTCAAAGGTAAAGTCAAAATTGAAAAGGCTATTCTAAAACCCATTATCAAAGCTTCTAAACTGAAAAGCAGTAACGATCCTATCAGAGAATACATACTGTTCCCGTACCAAAAAGTGGATGGCAAGATGAAAATCATACCCGAAGAGTTACTGAGGAAAGACTTCCCGTTAGCATATCAGTATCTTTTGGCTATAAAACCTGAGTTAGACAAACGAGATAAAGGCCACCCCAACCCAGTGGCTTGGTACGCATTCGGAAGGAATCAAAGTTTAGACACGGGCTTCGGCAAAAAGATTATTTTTTCACCAATGAATCGCAAGCCAAAATTTATACTCTATGAAAATGAAGAATGTCTGGTCTACTCTGGGTATTTTATCAAGTACGATGGTGATTTGCAATGGTTGCTGGAACGATTGAATTCCCTTGAGATGGAACAATATATAGCTGCTTCATCTCGTTATCTTCGTAATGGTTGGAAAGCCTATAACAAGAAAGTGATAGAAGATTTTATTGTGCCCTTATGATTTATGATCTAAGTAAAAACATCCATTAAAACACTCTAACAAGCCATCCTGCGACGCAACAGAAAGCTTAACTGCAAAAAGTCGAGCAGTCCGCAGATACTAGATCTAGGTCAAAAACTTCGTTTACCTGCGTGCGTAGAAACAGTAAAATCGATTGCAAAATGTGTGCAGTCGCTTTTGATATAAAGTGACTTATGAAATAACTTTCGAGTACCACTTTCGATAGTTGGCATTTGGGACATGGAACACAGGGAAAACTTTTCGGGCGCCAATCTTAAGGAGCAGATAGAGAAAGCAATATACACCGAGGAACTTGCGTATCCAATTAGATTAGTTGATTTTAGCCTTAGAAATTTTAATTTCAAGCATTTAGGCGCTAAACTGCATTACTGGAACATAATACAAATTTATGAGCTACTAGATGATTTTAAGGTATTCCCAGAAAAGCTCGACGATAATATGTGGTATCAATATATTTCGGCTTACCTCATATTACCCAAAATGAAAGAGCTTATAGATATTAATAGTTTTTCATGGAATGAAGCGGTAGAGTCCTATAATAATAGGACTATAAAAGAAGCGGTTAGGATATCGCTCAATCTACTTAAATCTTCGACTCTGAGCAATAAAGTAGTAGAACGTAGATCAACGGCATCCAACGACTCATTACTGTTGGGTAGGATTAACGCTTTACTTAGTAAAAAAGAGCTATCATATCCACTTAATTTATTGGAAATCAAATTAAGAAACATGGAAGTTAAGGTACATTATTCGAATATCATTCCGATGCATTGGTTTTTGAAGTATGCAGGCATATTACCTGATGAGTATGATTACAATATTTGGTATAGGTGCGTTGCATCGTACATTATTGCTTCTTATGTAAATGTAGAAAAGCTCATAGAATTGAACAAATATGGTTGGATTGAATCAGTGAGGGAGGGAAATGAGGAATTAGTGCTGGATGCTGATATAATCACCTTATCATAAAGCGTATAAATAGTTATTTTCGATAGTTAGTAATTGAGATATGAAACTCTGGGAGAACTTTTCGGGCTCCGATCTTAGGGAGCAGTTAAACAAGGTGCTTCATGCCGAAGAACTCGTATATCCACTTAGATTAGTTGATGTTAAGCTCAGGCATTTTGAATTCAAGGAATTAGGTACTCAATTGCACTACTGGCAGATGATACAAATTCATGAATTGCTAAATCATTTTTACTTATTACCAGATCGTTATGACCATGTTCTATGGTATCAATACATTGCAGCGTATCTTCTATTACCTAAAATGGAAGAGCTTATAGAGATCAACCGCTTGCCATGGAATACAGAAGTGAAAGTGGAGAATAGAATGGTTATAGAAGAAGCAGTTAAAATGTCGCTCAATCTACTTAGTTCCCCAACTTTAATAAATAAAATAGTAAAACAAAGTTCGGAAGAATCCATTAATTCAACACTGAAAGATGAGATTAGCGCTGCACTTAGTAGAAGAGAGCTATTCTATCCGATTAGTTTTTTAGAAATCAACTTAAGAGATTTGCGAACGAAATTGCAATATTGGGCTATAATGGAAATACACGAAATTCTGAAGCATACGTATGTATTGCCTGCTGAATATAGCCAAAACTTTTGGTATAGGTGTATTGCGGCATATATTGTTATCAATCATATAGGTTTAGATAAGATTTTAGATATAAATAAAAATGACTGGTCTGATGAAACGAGAATTGAAAATGAAGATCTGATAGGAAGGTTGGATATAGACAACCCTTTATAAACGTATTGAAATTTCTTGCGAGTTGTTAAATTTTGAAGTCTAGATTTTAGATATTTTTGTACATTTGTTCATATGCGCTGGCTGAGAATCTTGAAGACCGCCTGGGAAAATAGGGCTGACATACTAAAAGCGCTTTGGTTGTACATTTTAGATAACACTTATTATGCTGCTCGTCCTACTCCTAGTAAGATGTTGTATGACCTCAGATACAGAACCTGCAGGTTATGCCCGCATCGAGCTAAGTGGTCTACCAAGTGTGGTCTTATCGTGGGCGAATGCTGTGGAATCTGCGGCTGCAATCTAAGGCTGAAGCTTCGTCTCCCAGAGGCAACCTGCCCTTTGGGCAAATGGTGACACTGGAACAGGAAGCTCAACTGTAAAAGGCTTAGCATCACGCGAGTAACATGGTTCAAGAATAATAGGCGGTTAGCAACAGTTGCTAATTTCTGTACAAATTTGTATATTTATAACATAGCATCGCTATGAAGTTCCTAAGTGTAAAAGAGTGTAAAAAATTTTCGATAGTTTAGAGATGGAGATAGTTGTGGTCAATACTTGCAGGCAGAATCTATGAACAAAGAGGTTCTAAAAATGCTGACAGATTGGAGTAACGATAGCGAACTGAATAAGCTGATTTACGAGCACGGGCGTATCCAGACAGTACCGCTTGGTATCTACGAGCCAAATGCAGAAAATATACATAAAAAACTCAAAGTAATAAACATAAAATTGGATGTTATCAAAGAAGTTTTAAAAAATCCAGGTAAAATTATAATAAATACAGTAGATAAATATGAAGATTATGATTGTTCAGATAGTAAATATACATTATGTATTGGCCTGCTAGCCACTAAAGTATAATAAAGCGCTATCTTACTATTCGCTCCAACTTATTCACATCAATCCTTTTCGTATTCTCAAAAGGTTTAGTCATTACATCTAGTCTCATAGCTATTAAGAGTCTTAAGTTTTGGCATTCTATTAGAAGTATTTTACTTGTATCCTTTATTTCTTTTGATTTTATTATATTATTAGTCTTTTCTAAACACTCTTGGTTATCTCCTAATAGAGCATTTAAATGTTTTCTTAGTTCCCTAATCTTTTTATAGTTAAGTGTTCTACTGTATTGCGAGATGGTTTTTAGATACTTTCTTAGAGTTACTTATTTCGATAAATTTAGTATATTTGCGCAGAATGGGACGCACATTGCCATTAAAAGCGTATAAGTATCGTATTTACCCTACTGATGCTCAGATGGTATTCTTTGCAAAGACCTTCGGATGCTGTAGGCTCGTTTGGAACAAAATGCTGGATGAGAAGCTGCAGGCTTACAAAAAGAAAGAACGAATCCCAAGACCCACACCTGCCAAGTATAAAGACGAATTCCCATTTCTCAAAGAAGTAGATAGTTTTGCTCTTTGCAATGTACAACTGCAACTTGAGAAAGCATTCAAAGACCACTTCAGAAATCGTAAGCAATTCAAACTCCCAAAATTCAAAAAGAAAAGAGACAAGCAGTCCTACACTACAAACAATGTCAATAACTCAATAAGAGTGAATTTTGAAAAAGGGCTATTGTATCTACCAAAGCTAAGAGAAGGCGTAAAGATTGAGTTACACAGAAAATTTGATGGTAAAATCAAGTCTGTTACCATAAGCAGAACGAATGAGGGCAAGTACTACGCTTCTATTCTAATAGAAACTCAGAATCCTAGAAACAAAGTTGTAGAGCCTAAGAGTAAAGCTTGCGGGGTAGATTTAGGACTAGAACATTTTGCTACTGTTACTAATGACTTCGGGAGTTACAAAGTTGAACACCCGAAGTATCTTCGTCGAGGTGAAGAAAGACTACGGAGACTGCAGAGGCGTTTTTCACGAAAACAAAAAGGTTCAAAAAAGAGCGAGAAAGCAAGACTGAAACTTGCGAGGCAGCACGCGTACATCACTAACGCTCGCAATGACTTTTTGCATAAGTTGTCCAAAGCCATCATTGACGAAAACCAAGTCGTGGTGGTTGAGGACATCAACGTGAAAGGACTGTTGAAGACAAGACTTGCCAAGTCCATTTCTGACAGCGGATGGTCAAAGTTTCTGACCTACCTCAAGTACAAAGCCGAATGGTATGGGAGAACATTCATTCAGGTAGATCGGTTCTTCCCATCTTCAAAACTTTGCCACCGCTGCGGACACAAAAACAACGACTTGGTACTAAATGACAGAACGTGGTGCTGCCCAGCGTGCGGTGAGACTCACGATAGAGACGTCAACGCGTCAGTAAACCTTTATTTCGTAGGGCTAGGACGGCCCGAAGTTACGCCTGTGGAGCAGGCTCTGGTGGATGACCGTAGTCCTCGTGGGCTACCTAAAAAGCCACCCTGCGTCGAAGCAGGAAGCTCAACTGCAAAATGTTGAGCAGTCCGCAATACTTCTTTGAATTTGCGATCATAATCATTATGTTGTCTGTCTTTGTTTTTTTGTGTCATGTCATTTGATTATGTCGAAATAAAAGTATTTATTTTGTATATTTCCCATGTCATGGTTTTGGAATTGGTGCAAGTTCTAGGTCAGCCTTCGTACGGTAAGTTTATAGTACCGCATACGCCATACGATTTGGATGGTGTATGCAGTGCTTATGCTTTGGGGAAGGTTTTGTCGTCCTACGGGCATGAAGTCAAAGTATGGTTACCACACACACCGCCCACAAAGTTGATGCAGGTCATAAATACGGTAACAGGTACGAGCGAACATCCCCTGCTACATATAGGGTATACCATTGAGGAGCAAGAAACATATAATGATTTTCTAATTACTGAAGTAGCTTCGTATATACTAAACAACTATAAGGTTATCATAGTTGATAAGAACGGCCCTGATAAGGTTTTCATTGACAATACTGAGTTTCAAGATGCTTTCATTAGAACGTTAGAACGTTTTGGTAAGAAAGGTGATATTATGGTAATAGACCATCACGAACTCCAAAATAAATACGATGGAGTAATGTACTATTTACATGACCAGTATTGCGCAAACTCTTTTTGGATGTTTCAAATAATCATGAACTTTTTAGAGAATATTAATGGTAGCTCCGAGGTAGATTGTTCTATATTTTCTCTATTAGTTACTGGCATATTATCGGATACTCTTTTACTGCGTTCTTGTAACTTGAGCGCTGACGAGTATAAGATCTTGTATAAACTTTCGTATTATCTTGAAAGTTGTGGTGATAGTTTAGGTAGGATAATGGATGTGGTGTCTGGGTATCATAAAGATAGTACCTATTACGATCTCTATGAGTTAGTCCGTCGTAGGGTTTATGCCCATAGCTTAGCCCCAGACTTAGCTTTTGTTGTCTTATCCCATGCTGATTTATGGGCTATTTTTGAGAATTATAGTCTGAAAGGTGTCTCGCATCACGTGGGTAACCTGTCTATCGACTTACTTAGCGAGTTTGGTAGATATAACGCGGTTTGCATGTTGTTTGAAGATATTCAAAAGAATAGTGTTTTTGTAGCACTTAATGCTAAAAAGAACATAGACTTGTCTTCGCTTCGTCGTAGCTGGGGAGCACGAGGTCGTAAAAACTACCTCACCTTCTACTATTCAGGCAGTCTAGAGGATATAGTTGGACAGATTATAAGCACATGGCGTTCCTACGCATTAGGGTACATTAATGTATGACAAGCTATCATGATATAAACGATAACGTAGAGGCTTTAGCTGGTAATAACTTACATAGAGGTAATGAAATCATACCTGTAGTTTTAGATGCGCTTACTAGCAATGTAACAGATATAGACTTGTTCGCTCATGATTACATGTGGGCTGATTCTCTTAGCGCATTAGTACATACAGAATGGCATTCCATGCCAGAGGTTAACGATGCGCACCCCACTGTTGAACTCACCTTCAAACAGCCCTATTATGCGACTGCACCGAGTGGATGGGCAACGCTCAGCCGACTAAAAACTAAACCAGCTATTATACATAACGTTCTTTTAGAAGTTACAGTAGCTAAGTACATAACAGGCACAACAGTTATTATAGATGCAAATACAGACTCACTTGGCTACGAGGATATAGAAACATTTCATATCTATATCCCAACAGATGGTTATTATTATCATACTAGTCAAAAATCTAATCCAATGGTGTTTTACATAAACCCTAACCCATACTATAAACAAATTTGTATCGCGGTATTGCCTAAGGAAATCAATATAGACCTTTCTGATCTTAGTCAATACTATAGCTTAGCTGATAATTCTTTATTTTTCTATTCGTTGAAGCAAGCTTACGAGGACAACTTATTTATTAGAAAAATTAGAGTTGTGCATACAAAGTCTTTTATTAATGATATAAAGACTATAGATCTATTAGATAATAATAAGGCCATGCTATACAGGATGTTGGGTGAAGTAGGTAATATGACAGCAGACAATATACGACAAGTTTATAACTCTTTTTTTAGGACTAATAAAAGCTTTGACTTGAAGGTTAATTTGGTTAATGCGGGTAGTAATGATTACGTAAATATATGTCGCTACGAACCCATTTCCTAGACGGACTGCTCAACCGTAAAAGATTGAGAAGCTATCATTGTGGGCCTGGAGGGATTTGAACCCCCGACCAACGGATTATGAGTCCGCTGCTCTAACCGCTGAGCTACAGGCCCCTACGAATGATTATCTCTTAACAATGTCGAAAAAAACGGATGTTGACTATAAAAGACTGAGCGGGGGGGTGGCAAACAAGAATAGCCCGCCCCTCTATTTCAGAAGAAGACTGTAAAAAAGCAATCGCTTTTGTACAGCATTGTTGGTCTAGTATTTCATGAAGTTAATGCCACATATATCGCTAAAAGAAATAAAAGAAAAACAAATAGGATAAACATAAAAACCTTACGAAGCAGTTTACCTAGAAACTTGATGCCGTACTTGAGCGCAAGCAGTCCGATTATCCACTCCATGGCTCTTCTGCCGTCGAATACGCAAGGCAAAGGTAAAAGTCATGTTACTTGATGAACTCTTCAATCCCCTTGAGTACATCGAGGTTCTCAGTACTCTCCAAGCAATGCCAAGTAACGAAGATGTACTTCGATTTTATTTTTTCTTTATAAATCCCCGTTATCGTAATATGTTTTACCTTGCTATCGTCTTCTTTAATAAATAGTCTGAATACTATGTCTTCAAAAAGTTTTACGTAGTTTGATATATCTCTTCTTTTTTTGTCGCCTACGATTATGTAGTAGTTGACGGCGTATTTTTCGCATTGCAGGAACTTTTTATCTATGATTTCTGGGCGATAGCTTAGGATGTCTAAGTAGACTTTACTGTTTACGGAGTAGGGTTTGGTGTATCCCTGACGATTCCTGTATAGCCTATTTACGGATGCGAAGCGGTTGAAGCTGAATAAGACAGCGTTTTCAGTGTAGTGTATGACATATATATTGCCTTTTGAGTTGTTTTTGGGTAGTTTTATAATTTTCTTGATTTTCGCCATTTTAACACTGATTAGGTGGCAGTTCTTGTGTGTAAAGGTTATACGTAGGTGGTTCGCCGCCGCTTGGAGGTGCTGTGATGATGTTGACGCTTAGTGGTTCGCCGTTAGCCATACCAGGGCCTTCAAGTGTCCAAGTCGGCTGGTCGCCCGACGGTAACGGTATACCTGTAAGATTGTAACTAATACCTGCACCTTCTGAGACACCTACGACCGTGATATTGGTATCTATCCCGCTGCCAGGTGCTAGGTCTATTACACGTATCGCTAAATCTAAATCAGCGCCGGAAGCAACACCTATAACATCTATATTGACATCTATACCTTCACCTTGGCTGATTGGAAGCGTAGTGATGTTAATCTGCAAATTCTCACCGTCAGATACAGGTATAGTCTTGATATTAGTATCTATGCTCTCGCCTTTATACAGGTCTATGGTAGTTATATTAAGGTCTAACTCTTCTCCGCTTTTGATGTCTATGGGTCCCGTGTTGATCCTATAGCAAACGTTATCAGCCACAATAAAATATACTAGCTCTCGTTAAATTTTACTATCACACTGTGTGTAATTGTCATTAATTGTGAAGGTATATACTCTTGATGTCCTGCGTTTATAAGAATTTTCAGGCCTCTTTCGTAATCTTGTTCCGTTATAATGAATGTTATAGTATTTTCTTGTTCGACATGACTGCCTGGTTCCAGACCTGTACCGTTACAAGCGCGACAGGTTTCATTATGTTCTATTCTGATGTTAGGATTTGGGCTGCTGACTATCCTCCTACTACCTATCCCGCCGCAGGCTTTACAGGTTTTATCGTATTGTACGACTCGACGTTTATAAGTAATAGTTTTTGTTTTACCGATGTCCGAGCGTTTTACGGGTATTTCTAGTGTTATGTCACCTAATCTAGGACCTGTGTATGCGCTTCTTCCACGGCTTTGAAAAGGGCTAACGTAATCATCATCAGCAAATGCGGAACCGAAGAAGCTCTCAAAGATTTCTGCGAATGGATTAGCGTTGCCGTAGCCACCGCTTGTGCGCCCCCCCCACCCTTCGTAGAAGCCACCCGAACGCATAGCATCGTATTGCCGTCGTTTGTCTTTATCGCTCAAAACTTCATAAGCCTCATTTATCTCCTTGAACTTTTCTTCCGCTTCTTTATTACCTGGGTTTTTATCAGGATGATAAGTATTAGCCAAACGTCTATAAGCCTTCTTAACTTCCTCTATTGTAGCATTCTGGCTAACTCCTAAGACTTTATAATAGTCCTTTCGTGGGTTCATAAACATGATAACCTATCGAAATAAAATAAGTATATTTACGTATGCTTTTAGACATTAACGGTCAGCAGTTTCGTGTAAAGGGAGTTTTTGAATACGACCCCTCTAATCCACACGTTTACGAAAACGGGGACATCGTTTATGTTCCAAACGATCCTAAATTGTACATATACTACAATGATAACAATGTTATTCGTGACTATGCTAGATACGGGTATCTTTACCCTTTATGGTATAAAGATGTTGTTACTGACCTTTACGACTATGTGGCTGCTGAGATTTTACAGGAGTGGCAAGCGGCTTTGGGTAGTACACAATCCAATATAGATGCTGATTTATCTAAAGCGATTAGTGATTTTCTGAGACGCCCCGTAGCAACGGAACTACTGGCTTCTATCCTAAATGCTAAGTTTGGGACAGGGATACTAACACCAGACGGAACTCAACCATTAGACTTAAATCGCATATGTCGCAACGGTAGATACGTGATTGTTTTGGGCGGAATTGGCCGTGTTGATAATCTGCCAAGTGTTATCACCACTAACTTTTCAGCTTCCCCACCATATCCTAATAACATAATCGGTTTAGATGTTTGGGTTGGTAGAAAATACGATACAAGCCCACCTACTAGCAGCAATCAGATTAAAGTATCTGGTTATGTAATAAGACAAACTATATTCACAGTTGTATCGGATACAATGATCATAGCTACCAGATCAGCTAGTTTTAATTTCAGTAATTCGGTTGTGCTGGATGTGAGCTATGATGCTCACAGTCAGTTACGATTAAATACACAGGAAGAGCTATCTCAGGTTATGAATGTGTGTGGTAATAGCGAACAACCTATCCAATGGAATGATTGGACTGTCTTACAGCAATATCCCGTGAATGTTTTGTTCAACTACTTTGCTAATCGTATAGATACACTTATTACCTCTTTTAATCATGCTACCGACAGGATGGTGCTCGGGATTAGACCTATTAATTACCGTTTTGTTGATATGTCCTCTTCTGATTCTGATTCTGATTTAGGTACTGCGCCTGATAGTGATCCCGCACCAGGTAGTTTATGCATTCAAGTAAGCCTCGCAGATATTCCGATGTCTTTACATTCATTGTCCCAAATATCGGCTATAGTTATCAATGCTGTTATTATACCTTCACCTGGTGCTCAGGAAGTCATACAGCAGTTTACTATTCCCATCCCATACTCAAAACCTATCATAACACCACCTTACCTTCCAAACTCTAAAATAGTATTCTCTGGTGATACTAAATTTTACGTCTTTTACACTCCGTGGAACAGCTCAACAAGATACGGAGTCGTTCTTAATATACTCTCAAAAAAATGGGACTTAGTAAAAGGTTCTAACATTTCCGAGAAACAAAATAATATAACTGACATCGTATTACTGACTTAATGTATCATAGAATAACATATTTTCCTCAGAATTATTTAAGTCTCTATAACGATTTATAAAGACACTCATTGAATCAATCACGGTGTTTTTCTCCATTGGCATGAGTGTGGTTCCATACCCATGTACTGTCGGTGGATAAATATGCTGAGTCACATTTTTAGTTTTATTATCTATCATGTAAGTAGATCGCTGGGTTATCTTGATACTTGTGGTCTCACCGATATATAAGTGTAAATTTAGCGTATTTGGATAATATTCAACATTACTTATTTTTACCGAGTTATTTATATTTACATCTATTAGTTCTATGTAACTATACGTATCAACGTTATTTTGCGTAGTTTTATTAATAACTATCACTTTGACTTGTGTTGTGTCATTGGGTATAGACAATAAACCGACGCGTGTACTTGAACCACCCGATTGGTAAGTGTAGACATTTAGTTTTGCGAAAGTAAGAACATCTCTTTGGCCAGCCGCATCAGCCCATCCAGTTATATTGTATTGTAAAATAGTATCTCCATTACTTACAGAAGTGATCTGTCCAGCAGAGCAAGTTGTGAATAATGGAATCAACTTACTAATTGCATTGTATGCGTTTCCTAAACTATTATTTAAGTTTAAACTATTTTCTCTCTGTAGGCCAAATATAGCATTTATTGCTTGTATTAACACATTTAGTTCGGTTCCACTGTATGCAGAGTTTATCTCGTATTCAATTTTGTAGATGCCAGTATGTTCGAGCTGAAGTATATCGTCAGCACCTCCCGTTGTCATTGGTTTGTAATGAGTAATAGGTATCTTACGAAAAGTCCCTACTAGTGGTACCCAAAACCAATGGTTGCTATTATTATATTCCCGCTTAACCAACATTACTAACATATCATGAAATATACGCGAACCACTCAGCTTTTCGCAGGCTGCTTAACCTTTCACAGTTATTCAGTCCGCATAAAACTACTTTTGCCAGATTTTGATGATCTAGAACTGGCTTGCTAACGCGGACTGCTCAACCTTTTGTAGTTGAGCTTCCTGCCTCGTCGCAGGATGGCTTTTTAGGCCGCTTGTATGAGCAGCAGTCATCTACTACATATTGCACCAGAGATTTCGCTTCGGAACGTTTTACTGATCAAACTGAAACAGTTTTTTCGACATAAATGTTTCATCCTGAGCAAAATGCAATACCTGAGCGATGCTTATAATGATGGAATAGATATATTTTATGGCATGTTAATAAATGATACGGCTGAGTGCAAAAAATTGACGTTTTTGAGATTGTTACGTGGAAATAAAAATAAGTATAAACGTTATACTGGCTCGCCTCTGCGTTATGCTGGTGGCAAAAGCTGGGCAGTCGGCTACATTGTAGAGCAAATCCCGCCTACAATACAGCGTCTCGTCTCGCCATTTGTAGGCGGAGCTTCAGTAGAAATCGCCGTAGCAAAAGAAATAGGAATACCAGTAATAGCATATGACATATTTGACATACTCGTTAACTACTGGCAAATACAAATAACAAAACCACAAGAAATGTATGAAATACTAAAACAACTAAAACCTAATCATCAAACTTACGCGCAAGTAAAACAAGAGCTCAGAGAGCATTGGATAGGCAAGACAAAGTTGGAACCTGTTACTTTAGCAGCATATTATTACTTCAATCACAACCTTTCTTACGGCCCTGGCTTTTTAGGCTGGCTTTCATCTGTGTATGCGAAACAAGATGTTTACGACAGAATGATTCAGAAAGTTAGAGACTTTAAAGTCGATAAGTTTTGGGTTGAATGCGCTGACTTCTCAGAGGTTATAAGAGGACATAAAAATGACTTTCTGTATTGTGATCCACCTTACTATATAGGTGAAGATAGTACTCTTTTTAAGGGTCTATATCCACAGCGTAACTTCCCCATACATCACAATGGATTCAAACATGAATTACTGAGAGATTTGTTACATTTACATCAAGGTGGGTTCATTCTTTCGTATAACGACAGCCCGACAATTCGGGAATGGTACAAAGACTTTGAGATCATAGAACTACCTGTGCATTACACTATGGGACAAGGTGAAAAGAGGATTGGAGAAAACAGAAGTAAAAAGCAAGTAAGTCATGTAAAGAAAACACTAGAGTTACTTATTATAAAGAGATGACAGAAAAGTCTATATCAACAGAAGGCACATGGCCTGTGCCTGTTAGCTTTCGTGAGCTTGTTCCGGAAGTCAGAGATACCGGTTATCTCACTCACGGTCTTATTTACTATCCTGCCAGATTTATCCCTCAAATTCCGCGTTTTTGTTTGCGTACCTATACAGAACCAACTGATTGGGTTATTGACCCGTTTGCGGGCTCTGGTACAGTAGGTCTGGAAGCCGTACTGATGAACCGCAATGCAATTTTGATAGATATTAATCCACTTCTCAATCACATAGTTCCTGCTAAAATTCTGTTCCAGTACGCTCATCTGGATCCCTACACACTTCGTGAAATGCTGGATGAGATGGTGCGAGCTGCCTCAGTTTTCTACCGACCAGCATGGAAAAATCTAGAATACTGGTATGATCCTTACGTTCTGGAAACACTTTGCCGATACTGGGGCTGGGCTAAAAATCAGGAAGGAAACCCTTATCAAACGATCATAATAATCGCCCTGCTCAAAGCAAGTAAACACTTTTCCTATGCTGAACACAGGACGCCTAAGTTATTTAGATCTAAGGCCAAGCAAAGAGAAATACATCATTTGCTTCAAGGAGACTGGGAAAGCGCTTTAAAGGAATTAGTTTATAAGACTGCTTTTGATGCCTATCGCCGTTTAACTACGCTTGCACGCTTGCGTGAAAAAAGTCAGAGTAGCGTACTTTACTACGGTGGGATAGACTCCTCAGATTCTGCTATTTACGAAAAGCCAGAGATTCGTTCAAAAACTGTACAGGCATTGATTACATCACCTCCTTATCTTCAAGCTCAAGAATATATTCGCACAGCCAAACTAGAACTCTACTGGCTCGGATACACAGAAGAAGAAGTAAAAGCGGTAGGCCGTTTAGAAATTCCTTATCGTCAAGCCAAAGAGAAAATTTCAACCCTCACGTTAGAACATATACGGGGAGCCATTCAACAGCAGGACTTGCAAGACATTCTGGATTCGTACTTTTATTATACACTCCGTTCGATAGAAAACGCTGCTCAAACGATCCGCTCTGGCGGCAAACTATGTATTTTCGTCGGCAATCCGAAAATCGGAGGAGTTGAAGTAGAAATCTGGCGCATCATCGCTGAGTACTTTCAGGAACGAGGCTACGAAATAGAAAGCATCTACGAGGATGAAATCAAAAATCGGAAGCTCTTTCGCAATCGCAAAAACAACAATCCAGAAGGGATGAAATCAGAATTTCTTCTTGTTATGAAAAAGTCTTGATTTTTACAAAATTATAGGAAATGCTTATGAAATGCCACAAATTTATTTGTCTTGTTTATTATTATTGAAAGCCCTATACATAAATAAAATAATGCTGAATATTAGCGAAGCTAATACTGCTATATAACCTACATAGCATAAGATAATAGACATAGTAGCAACTAATAATGTTATCTCTAAGGCAATAACAAATCCTACAGAAAGTTCAATAAAATCTTTAGCTAAAATAAACACGATAATCAAAAGTGTGATAAGTACTACACCCAGCATAAAACCCATTTGTTCCATCAACCTGTCGCATTCTAAATATATAAATGCGAACGGCCAGTTTACCATTAGTCTATTCAGTGTCGTGTTGTCTTTTGATGTTTTGAAACTCCAATGTCTATTATTATTCCTACCCGTTGCCATACTATTAACACGATACCTTAGCAAGGCAAAGATAATGAGCCAGCTATACGATGTACCTAATGACATGCCCATAGCCTAAGGTTTAGGTTTAACGCTTGTATTTCAATGCCATTGCTATCGAATCGTGATTCGTCGGGTACGTGATAAAGTACTCACTTTTACACTTTAGACACGCCCTTATCAGAGTCATAATATTCTTCTGTCGGTTCTTCTGCATAAAAAAGTCGGGGTTGCATTTCTATCAATTTCACTCGCTGTCTGGCTAATTCACAATATTCGTGGCTAATGTCAATTCCAATGTATCTTCTCCCCATTTCGCAAGCTACTCTCGGAGTTGTTCCACTCCCACACATCGGGTCTAACACAATATCACCCTTATTTGTCCAAGATATGATATGATCTCTCACAAGTTGGCAAGGGAAAGGGGCAGGATGGCCTTTGGCTTCTTGGTCTTCAGCTTTCTTACCAACTACATATTCCCAAATGTTGCCCTTTATCTTTTTGTCTTTTACAGGTTTGGCAAGTTTCTCTCTTATCTGCTCGTTTCTTGAATAATTCTTGT
>Ga0308418_1001043_pt1 | contig 15061 bp, 16 predicted proteins | sample HotsprSampleR4cd_FD_203517 | JGI IMG/M metagenome (GOLD analysis project Ga0308418, IMG submission 203517) | Hot spring phototrophic mat microbial communities from Mushroom Spring, Yellowstone National Park, Wyoming, United States - 20090729_R4cd ... | reverse complement strand
CAGCATCAGCAGTATGCGTTTCAGTGCTCTTCAGCGAGCCGAAAATTCCTCAATAGTTCTGGTCGCGTTTCGGATCGTCCGCCGTGGGCGGTTTCAGTGCTCTTCAGCGAGCCGAAAATTCCTCAATGCTGGAGCAAGTCGCCGTCGGCGCGCTGCGGCAGATGTTTCAGTGCTCTTCAGCGAGCCGAAAATTCCTCAATTCGTTGCCCGGAGACGATCGCCCGCAACGACCGGGGTTTCAGTGCTCTTCAGCGAGCCGAAAATTCCTCAATTTGACGGTGCTCGCGTTCGCGGCGGATGCGAGGAGGTGTTTCAGTGCTCTTCAGCGAGCCGAAAATTCCTCAATGCGACAACCGGGTAAGATTGCTGATAAGGCATCCCTGTTTCAGTGCTCTTCAGCGAGCCGAAAATTCCTCAATCATCACCGCCGACGCCAGACGCAGCGCGGCGCTGGAGTTTCAGTGCTCTTCAGCGAGCCGAAAATTCCTCAATCAGCGAGCAGCGCACCGTCCCCGCCGTCCCCGAATTGTTTCAGTGCTCTTCAGCGAGCCGAAAATTCCTCAATGCGCAAGCTTGATAGGCTGATGCCGGTCGAGGGCAGATGTTTCAGTGCTCTTCAGCGAGCCGAAAATTCCTCAATCGTGACACCCCTCCGGCGCGCTGTAGCGGGCGCGACGTTTCAGTGCTCTTCAGCGAGCCGAAAATTCCTCAATTCCTGACGTGGCCCGTTTTGCGGTCATCCAGAACTCGTGTTTCAGTGCTCTTCAGCGAGCCGAAAATTCCTCAATCCGAGAAAATCACCGACAAAGCATACCTTCTGCGTACTGTTTCAGTGCTCTTCAGCGAGCCGAAAATTCCTCAATACCGCGTAGTCGCGCGTCTCGCGGTCGAACAGAATGGTTTCAGTGCTCTTCAGCGAGCCGAAAATTCCTCAATCTCAGGCGCGGCGGGTAAGGTTGGATATTCGTGACTTATTTTTGTTTCAGTGCTCTTCAGCGAGCCGAAAATTCCTCAATTCCAGACGCTTTTTGGGACCGGCGCCACGCTGTACGTGTTTCAGTGCTCTTCAGCGAGCCGAAAATTCCTCAATTTGTACGAGCATCGCGTTCCCCGCACCACGTTGAGGTTTCAGTGCTCTTCAGCGAGCCGAAAATTCCTCAATGCGATCTGTCCCCAGGTGCCGAACAGACACTTACCGTGTTTCAGTGCTCTTCAGCGAGCCGAAAATTCCTCAATGGCCCGGCACTCGTAACGTCTCCGACGCGCGCCAAACGTTTCAGTGCTCTTCAGCGAGCCGAAAATTCCTCAATCCCCGTATCAAGTCTGGTTATATGTGTGGAACTACAGGTTTCAGTGCTCTTCAGCGAGCCGAAAATTCCTCAATCGACATCGAAATGACCACGCGCAAGCGCTACTATCGTTTCAGTGCTCTTCAGCGAGCCGAAAATTCCTCAATCAAGCCCTACGCCGTAGGCGTAGGGCTTGATGCATTTTACGTTTCAGTGCTCTTCAGCGAGCCGAAAATTCCTCAATCGCTGCGTATGACATCGAGGCGCAAATTTCGCTCCCGTTTCAGTGCTCTTCAGCGAGCCGAAAATTCCTCAATGCGCCAGACCGGCGTGCCGATCGAGCGCCCGCGAAGTTTCAGTGCTCTTCAGCGAGCCGAAAATTCCTCAATGAATACGATTACGGTGAACGCCTATGGCGTTACGATCAAGTTTCAGTGCTCTTCAGCGAGCCGAAAATTCCTCAATCGGGGGATCAACGATGCCAAGAGCAGCACGTGACGAGGTTTCAGTGCTCTTCAGCGAGCCGAAAATTCCTCAATCCGGTACGCTGACCGGATGTACGCAGCGTATCTGGGTTTCAGTGCTCTTCAGCGAGCCGAAAATTCCTCAATCGCTCGATCTGCGAGCGCTATCAGCACTTTAAGGAGTTTCAGTGCTCTTCAGCGAGCCGAAAATTCCTCAATCCGCACGCGGCGAGCCGCTCGCGCGGCATGAGCGCGCGTTTCAGTGCTCTTCAGCGAGCCGAAAATTCCTCAATCAATCAGCACCGGCGACCCGCGACCAGCGCTCGGCGGTTTCAGTGCTCTTCAGCGAGCCGAAAATTCCTCAATCTGACTCGTCCGGTTGCGCCACTATAACGTCCGATGTTTCAGTGCTCTTCAGCGAGCCGAAAATTCCTCAATCGTCGCGGCATTGGCCGCCCGGTTTCCTCGTGCCGCAGTTTCAGTGCTCTTCAGCGAGCCGAAAATTCCTCAATAGTATCATGGTCCGGGCATCTACTCGTATGTGTACGAGTTTCAGTGCTCTTCAGCGAGCCGAAAATTCCTCAATGACCGATGACGCGCCTGTTATATTCCGCCCTGTTCGTTTCAGTGCTCTTCAGCGAGCCGAAAATTCCTCAATTCTTCAAGAGATGATCCAATATCACGTAAAAAGCGTGTTTCAGTGCTCTTCAGCGAGCCGAAAATTCCTCAATAGGTATTTCCGTCGAAGACCGTAATTTTCGGTTTTCTGTTTCAGTGCTCTTCAGCGAGCCGAAAATTCCTCAATGCTGGTCTGGCTGGCGCTCGCCGCTGGTGCGGCGCTCGTTTCAGTGCTCTTCAGCGAGCCGAAAATTCCTCAATACGCCGGGCGGCACACCATGTCCAGCGATGACTTCGGTTTCAGTGCTCTTCAGCGAGCCGAAAATTCCTCAATTCGGTGATCTGATGGATGGCCTCGAGGCGCTCGGGCGCGGTTTCAGTGCTCTTCAGCGAGCCGAAAATTCCTCAATGAATCAAGGCGCGCGTTTGTCGGTGATGACGGCTACAGTTTCAGTGCTCTTCAGCGAGCCGAAAATTCCTCAATCGATTTGAATTGCAGCTTCGTGACGATTACGCAGAGCGTTTCAGTGCTCTTCAGCGAGCCGAAAATTCCTCAATGGACGTACTGACCGTCCTCTCCGATCTGCACCGCGGTTTCAGTGCTCTTCAGCGAGCCGAAAATTCCTCAATCGTCTATGCGTGTCAACATCGATTGCTATCGCATACGTTTCAGTGCTCTTCAGCGAGCCGAAAATTCCTCAATCATAAGACTTGCAACAAAACCCGTCACGTTCATTGCTGTTTCAGTGCTCTTCAGCGAGCCGAAAATTCCTCAATCTCGTTATCGATCTAATATCGGCGTCGATACTATCAAGTTTCAGTGCTCTTCAGCGAGCCGAAAATTCCTCAATATGGTTGTGAACGCCAAAACTCAAGAATTGATCCTTCGCGTTTCAGTGCTCTTCAGCGAGCCGAAAATTCCTCAATTGAACGTGACGGGTTTTGTTGCAAGTCTTATGACAGAGGTTTCAGTGCTCTTCAGCGAGCCGAAAATTCCTCAATGCAATCTCTGCGCCTTCTTCAATCTTCATCCGCAGCGGTTTCAGTGCTCTTCAGCGAGCCGAAAATTCCTCAATGCGGGCGCGTCACGCTACCGCCAACGTTTGCGCGATCGTTTCAGTGCTCTTCAGCGAGCCGAAAATTCCTCAATCAGTTTGTCCGGAACCGTTACCGCAACGACGTGCTAGTTTCAGTGCTCTTCAGCGAGCCGAAAATTCCTCAATGACCCGCTGGCAACCGGTCGGCGCGGGGTTTATGACGTTTCAGTGCTCTTCAGCGAGCCGAAAATTCCTCAATTGAAGATTTTCTTCCGACCGCGTGGACAAGCGTGTTCACGTTTCAGTGCTCTTCAGCGAGCCGAAAATTCCTCAATGCGGTTCAATATCGACGGGGACGACATCCAGTACCGTTTCAGTGCTCTTCAGCGAGCCGAAAATTCCTCAATGCGTCGTCTTTCGACGCCGGAAGCATCTGCGCTTTGTGTTTCAGTGCTCTTCAGCGAGCCGAAAATTCCTCAATGGCAATCGTTGCGGGTCAGGCGCTCATCAACGAGCGTTTCAGTGCTCTTCAGCGAGCCGAAAATTCCTCAATAGCAGATCGTCGATCTCCCACACCGCACGCATCGAGCGTTTCAGTGCTCTTCAGCGAGCCGAAAATTCCTCAATAAAATTAGGAGCGGAGGTGGCGGGCGAGTACTGCGGTTTCAGTGCTCTTCAGCGAGCCGAAAATTCCTCAATCTATCTGGGGCGGCTACGTCGCTGCGAGCGACGCGCGTTTCAGTGCTCTTCAGCGAGCCGAAAATTCCTCAATTGCAGACACGCGCCGCAACGAGGCGGCGATTGCGCGTTTCAGTGCTCTTCAGCGAGCCGAAAATTCCTCAATGCCGGGCTACTACCGCAACGCGAAAATCACCTCGCGTTTCAGTGCTCTTCAGCGAGCCGAAAATTCCTCAATTTACGCAAAGGGATGTGTGGTGCAAATCTCAAACTGTTTCAGTGCTCTTCAGCGAGCCGAAAATTCCTCAATGCAATCGCTTTGCTGCAGTGTGCAGATCGGAAAGAAGTTTCAGTGCTCTTCAGCGAGCCGAAAATTCCTCAATACTGCCAGCGTCGCCTGCACGTCGATCCGCGCCACCGATGTTTCAGTGCTCTTCAGCGAGCCGAAAATTCCTCAATACTGCCAGCGTCGCCTGCACGTCGATCCGCGCCACCGATGTTTCAGTGCTCTTCAGCGAGCCGAAAATTCCTCAATTCAGAACCCTTCACGCCGCCACCGGCGCTGTCGAGCGTTGTTTCAGTGCTCTTCAGCGAGCCGAAAATTCCTCAATTAGCAGGCTGAACCAGTTTCAGACACAATTTTCAACGGTTTCAGTGCTCTTCAGCGAGCCGAAAATTCCTCAATGCTGTCCTCATCCCAATACGGCGCGTCTGCCACGTCGCGTTTCAGTGCTCTTCAGCGAGCCGAAAATTCCTCAATGTCTGGTGTCCTCGTCGTGCAGCACAAGTTTCCTCAACGCGTTTCAGTGCTCTTCAGCGAGCCGAAAATTCCTCAATTGATCCGTCCAGTAGCCGCGATACTGCCCGTAGACGGTTTCAGTGCTCTTCAGCGAGCCGAAAATTCCTCAATCGGCGTCGCGGTTGCGTTCAGCGTTGATCCGGTCGCCGTTTCAGTGCTCTTCAGCGAGCCGAAAATTCCTCAATCGTAATCATCCCCGGCGCGCCGTAGATCGTCCCGGTTGTTTCAGTGCTCTTCAGCGAGCCGAAAATTCCTCAATCGTCGGTGAGGAGCGAGGTTGAGCCGGGGGTTGGATGTTTCAGTGCTCTTCAGCGAGCCGAAAATTCCTCAATTTGCAGAATATGGACGATATGACCCGCTGGCAACCGGTGTTTCAGTGCTCTTCAGCGAGCCGAAAATTCCTCAATTTTCAACCGGCATATGCAGTTTCTTCGCCAGTCCAACGTTTCAGTGCTCTTCAGCGAGCCGAAAATTCCTCAATTACCGCGCAATCGACCACCTCGTAATGCTGCCGTCGCGTTTCAGTGCTCTTCAGCGAGCCGAAAATTCCTCAATTCAAGCGCGACTAATCCTCAGCACAAACGCCAGAACCGCGTTTCAGTGCTCTTCAGCGAGCCGAAAATTCCTCAATTGGTGTTCGCCACGCCCTACCCGATACCGTTTAGCGCGGTTTCAGTGCTCTTCAGCGAGCCGAAAATTCCTCAATTAGAAGTTTGCTGCAAGGGTAACGGTGTATGAGACCGTTTCAGTGCTCTTCAGCGAGCCGAAAATTCCTCAATTCGCGCCGAACACTGCATTCCAGAGATAGTCAAACGGTTTCAGTGCTCTTCAGCGAGCCGAAAATTCCTCAATTTTGATGACGCGCATTGGTACAGCGTTGCGCAACTCGTTTCAGTGCTCTTCAGCGAGCCGAAAATTCCTCAATTCAATATGTGGTTGGCGGCGGTCTGGGCGATCCAGTGTTTCAGTGCTCTTCAGCGAGCCGAAAATTCCTCAATTTCACCGATCCCAAGCGCGGACTGGTCGGATTTGTCGTTTCAGTGCTCTTCAGCGAGCCGAAAATTCCTCAATTGTTGGAGGGAGTGAACGGAGCGACGGCGATGTTCTGGCGTTTCAGTGCTCTTCAGCGAGCCGAAAATTCCTCAATTTTCCGGGTTGTTGCCGTCCGCAGACGGCGCGTAACGGTTTCAGTGCTCTTCAGCGAGCCGAAAATTCCTCAATTGCTGTGTACGCGCCGTTCAGTTCTGGTCGTTCGCTTGTTTCAGTGCTCTTCAGCGAGCCGAAAATTCCTCAATTATCGTGCACATCGCCCCCGTTCGCGCGCGGATGCGGAGTTTCAGTGCTCTTCAGCGAGCCGAAAATTCCTCAATTGCGGCTTTGAAGCGACCGTCGTCGTAAACGCCTGGAGTTTCAGTGCTCTTCAGCGAGCCGAAAATTCCTCAATTCGAGCGCGGCGCATACGGACAGGCGCAGCGCTTCGCGTGTTTCAGTGCTCTTCAGCGAGCCGAAAATTCCTCAATTAAGAGAGTCGATCTGTGCGATCTTGACTCTGGTGTGTTTCAGTGCTCTTCAGCGAGCCGAAAATTCCTCAATTCGTGCGCGTTGAGTTGCAACTGCGTGACGACTATGGTTTCAGTGCTCTTCAGCGAGCCGAAAATTCCTCAATTGGTATGTCTGCACGTACCCGCCTGTGACGTGCCCGCCGTTTCAGTGCTCTTCAGCGAGCCGAAAATTCCTCAATTTTCGCACCCACTTCGAGACGCGGATCGGCTCGTCAAAGTGTTTCAGTGCTCTTCAGCGAGCCGAAAATTCCTCAATTTCTTTTCACGCTTGTACTTGTCGTACAGATAGGTTTCAGTGCTCTTCAGCGAGCCGAAAATTCCTCAATTCGTTCGTCTCTGGAGCGTCGCCGTCGCGCAAGCGAGTTTCAGTGCTCTTCAGCGAGCCGAAAATTCCTCAATTTCCAACGGCATTCTTCCGTCCCCCAAGCGACCGCCTGTTTCAGTGCTCTTCAGCGAGCCGAAAATTCCTCAATGCCAAGGAGGGAATGCGGTCATTATGGCGCAAGCAAGTTTCAGTGCTCTTCAGCGAGCCGAAAATTCCTCAATTTTCAACCCGTCCGTCCAACGCGCGTAAACCGCGAACTTTCAGTGCTCTTCAGCGAGCCGAAAATTCCTCAATTTCAGTTGCGTGAGATGCGGCAGCAGTGCGCTGCCAACTTTCAGTGCTCTTCAGCGAGCCGAAAATTCCTCAATTGCTGCTGGCGCTGTCGGTGCTGGAGAGCGCGCCGCTTTCAGTGCTCTTCAGCGAGCCGAAAATTCCTCAATTTAGATACGCATCGCTCAGATTCGACAGCGTTACCACGCTTTCAGTGCTCTTCAGCGAGCCGAAAATTCCTCAATTGCACTTGAACCGACGCCGGAACAGATTGAGTACGAACTTTCAGTGCTCTTCAGCGAGCCGAAAATTCCTCAATTCTCACCGTCCAGCAGCAGATAATCCAGCGGCGCGTCTTTCAGTGCTCTTCAGCGAGCCGAAAATTCCTCAATTTTTGGTCTCCAACGTCAACTGGTACTCGCGCCCGACTTTCAGTGCTCTTCAGCGAGCCGAAAATTCCTCAATTCTACACCAGAGATAAGCTCCCGGAACTCGTATCGCGTCTCTTTCAGTGCTCTTCAGCGAGCCGAAAATTCCTCAATTGCAATCGTTCGCGGTGTCGAGATCGACCTCTGTTTGTACTTTCAGTGCTCTTCAGCGAGCCGAAAATTCCTCAATTCGAGGGTGTCGCCGTACACCAGCGACTGTCCGTTGACTTTCAGTGCTCTTCAGCGAGCCGAAAATTCCTCAATTCACTCAGTACGAACCCAACCAATCTCGCGTAAACTTTCAGTGCTCTTCAGCGAGCCGAAAATTCCTCAATTTGTGTTGAACGTTCTGGCAGACTACGCCGCGCGCGTACCTTTCAGTGCTCTTCAGCGAGCCGAAAATTCCTCAATTAAACGGCGCTGTCGTTGTTGCGCGGATTGTTTGACGCCTTTCAGTGCTCTTCAGCGAGCCGAAAATTCCTCAATTCGCTCGCTATCGTACCCGAAACGCTTTCAGAAGCGGCTTTCAGTGCTCTTCAGCGAGCCGAAAATTCCTCAATTTTCCGGAATCGACGCGTGGTTGCTCGCTAACGCATTGACTTTCAGTGCTCTTCAGCGAGCCGAAAATTCCTCAATCCGCAGCGCAAACACCAGAACCGCCGGACGCGCGTCCGGCTTTCAGTGCTCTTCAGCGAGCCGAAAATTCCTCAATTTGACGAACACATACCCCTCCGGCGCGATAAACGCGCTGCTTTCAGTGCTCTTCAGCGAGCCGAAAATTCCTCAATCAGACGGGCGCGTTGTGGTGCACGAGGTGCGGATCGGACTTTCAGTGCTCTTCAGCGAGCCGAAAATTCCTCAATGGCGCGCCGACCGCGCGGATACGCTCCTCGAACTGAGCTTTCAGTGCTCTTCAGCGAGCCGAAAATTCCTCAATCTTGGTCTTGCTCCAGCACCGGCAGCGCTAATTCGCTTTCAGTGCTCTTCAGCGAGCCGAAAATTCCTCAATGTACTGCTGCTGCTTCGCCAGCGCCGCACCGCAGTGCCTTTCAGTGCTCTTCAGCGAGCCGAAAATTCCTCAATCGCAAAGCGATTGCGACAACCCTACCGCGATCTGGCTTTCAGTGCTCTTCAGCGAGCCGAAAATTCCTCAATTTTACGCTGCCGAAACCCACCGCGTCGAACAACGAGCAGCTTTCAGTGCTCTTCAGCGAGCCGAAAATTCCTCAATCGGGCACGTCCCGCCCTCGCGCACGAAGATCACAAAAACACTTTCAGTGCTCTTCAGCGAGCCGAAAATTCCTCAATGAAGGAGGTCTAAGATGACGACAATTACGATTTGGAACTTTCAGTGCTCTTCAGCGAGCCGAAAATTCCTCAATCGCGATCCGCGCCGCCGTCGCTGCGAAACGTCGTCCTTTCAGTGCTCTTCAGCGAGCCGAAAATTCCTCAATCTCGAACACACAGGCGGTGCGCATCGTTGCGCACACCTTTCAGTGCTCTTCAGCGAGCCGAAAATTCCTCAATAGAAATAAAAGAAGATGATGTGCTGTGACGCTGCTGACTTTCAGTGCTCTTCAGCGAGCCGAAAATTCCTCAATTATCGTTCCTTTCTTGGTTCACTAATCGCGTTTGACGAACTTTCAGTGCTCTTCAGCGAGCCGAAAATTCCTCAATCGGTCTGGGAACAAGTGCGACGAACGCTGCGTGCACCTTTCAGTGCTCTTCAGCGAGCCGAAAATTCCTCAATGGTGCCCGTTCAGAAAACGATGCGAACCGCTTGACAAAACTTTCAGTGCTCTTCAGCGAGCCGAAAATTCCTCAATCGTTCAGCGAGCACGTGAGGTTCCTCAAGCGCCAGTCTTTCAGTGCTCTTCAGCGAGCCGAAAATTCCTCAATCGAGCGTCTCGCCAATCCAGCGTTCGGCGACGGCGGCGACTTTCAGTGCTCTTCAGCGAGCCGAAAATTCCTCAATCAGCACCCGGTTGCGCTCGACGAAATCAACGAACTCCTCTTTCAGTGCTCTTCAGCGAGCCGAAAATTCCTCAATCGCAGATTGCCCGTCCGCCGGTAGCGCGATCCGGCGGGCTTTCAGTGCTCTTCAGCGAGCCGAAAATTCCTCAATGCCTTTACGCTGTGCACGCCGCGCGAGGGTGATGTTGCTTTCAGTGCTCTTCAGCGAGCCGAAAATTCCTCAATCAACGACGCCGATAGCGATGCGCTGTTCCCGTCCGACTTTCAGTGCTCTTCAGCGAGCCGAAAATTCCTCAATCAACGACCTCGACGGCTACGTTGTCAACTATCTGCGCTTTCAGTGCTCTTCAGCGAGCCGAAAATTCCTCAATGCGGTGTGCTTACGGTGGGGGTACGTCCACGAGACGGCTTTCAGTGCTCTTCAGCGAGCCGAAAATTCCTCAATTTTTCGCACAGACAGCACGCTGGTCTGGCGCTTCCCTTTCAGTGCTCTTCAGCGAGCCGAAAATTCCTCAATTCTGTTGCGAGCACAACGAGCAGCGGCAGCGGATCCTTTCAGTGCTCTTCAGCGAGCCGAAAATTCCTCAATGCCAGGCGAACGTTCGGTATTTTGCGCTATTTGTAGAACTTTCAGTGCTCTTCAGCGAGCCGAAAATTCCTCAATAGTGTCGGCTCTGGAGCGTGTCGCGTTTCAAACGTCCTTTCAGTGCTCTTCAGCGAGCCGAAAATTCCTCAATAGAAAGGGCACTGCTATGGCACACATCACGATCTGGGACTTTCAGTGCTCTTCAGCGAGCCGAAAATTCCTCAATCGACGACGGCGTGATCGCGCTGGCGCTGGCGGTCTGCTTTCAGTGCTCTTCAGCGAGCCGAAAATTCCTCAATTTAGCACGCATAGACGTGCAGACGACGTTTGTAGTCACTTTCAGTGCTCTTCAGCGAGCCGAAAATTCCTCAATCGAATGATTGACAGTTTTTCATTCGATACCGTCAAACTTTCAGTGCTCTTCAGCGAGCCGAAAATTCCTCAATCAAGAGCGCCAAAGTTACCGTTTCTTTCCCATCTTCTTTCAGTGCTCTTCAGCGAGCCGAAAATTCCTCAATGTGATGGCTAGAGGTCGTCCTAATCCGACGAACGTTCTTTCAGTGCTCTTCAGCGAGCCGAAAATTCCTCAATGTGACGGTTGATGATCCCGTCCCGTCGTCCCCGACCTTTCAGTGCTCTTCAGCGAGCCGAAAATTCCTCAATTGCGGTATCACATTCCGGCGCTCAACGAGAGCGCGGCTTTCAGTGCTCTTCAGCGAGCCGAAAATTCCTCAATTCGGCGCTCGCGAACGAGGTGTATCTGGACTACATCGCTTTCAGTGCTCTTCAGCGAGCCGAAAATTCCTCAATTATGCCGCGTGCGCCATTGCTGCGTATACCTCTGCGCCTTTCAGTGCTCTTCAGCGAGCCGAAAATTCCTCAATGCTCGGCGCAGCGCTGATCGACGGAATACGAAGCGCTTTCAGTGCTCTTCAGCGAGCCGAAAATTCCTCAATCGCATCCAGAAAGAGATTGATAACATTTTGGTTGTCTCTTTCAGTGCTCTTCAGCGAGCCGAAAATTCCTCAATAGTGGATCAACGACGTTGCGCCGGTGCAAGCGGGCGTCGCTTTCAGTGCTCTTCAGCGAGCCGAAAATTCCTCAATTGTGGTATGACTGATCTTATCGCCTGGATCATCGCCGCTTTCAGTGCTCTTCAGCGAGCCGAAAATTCCTCAATCCGCCACGCGGCGCGGGCGCTGCTGCGGCGCGCGTCTTTCAGTGCTCTTCAGCGAGCCGAAAATTCCTCAATCGATCCCGCGCCGCAACCGGTCTGCGCTTCGCGGCGACTTTCAGTGCTCTTCAGCGAGCCGAAAATTCCTCAATTCTGCCACCCGCGCTGCATTGCGAGTACGACCAGCGCTTTCAGTGCTCTTCAGCGAGCCGAAAATTCCTCAATCGGTTGGGATGAGGATCAGCGGCATCACCAGCGTGTTGATCTTTCAGTGCTCTTCAGCGAGCCGAAAATTCCTCAATTCAGAAGCAGACGGGCGACGTGACGCATCACCCACGCCTTTCAGTGCTCTTCAGCGAGCCGAAAATTCCTCAATGCAGTTCAGCGCACAGCAGGCGCTGGACGCGATGACTTTCAGTGCTCTTCAGCGAGCCGAAAATTCCTCAATACGGCTTTTAGCACGATTTTGCCCAACTTTGCTAATACTTTCAGTGCTCTTCAGCGAGCCGAAAATTCCTCAATTGACCGGGCGCGACTGCGAACGACCGGCATCCGCAAGCTTTCAGTGCTCTTCAGCGAGCCGAAAATTCCTCAATCGCCCCACCGACGCCGAGCGATCGCGGTTCGAGCAGCTTTCAGTGCTCTTCAGCGAGCCGAAAATTCCTCAATCTAAAAACGTCGCTCAAGAACATCTTGCAAGCGAATCTTTCAGTGCTCTTCAGCGAGCCGAAAATTCCTCAATCCCAGCGGGTAGTTCGATCACGATTCCGGTCACAAACTTTCAGTGCTCTTCAGCGAGCCGAAAATTCCTCAATCGTCCAGCGAACGCGGTGAATGACGATCCCGTTTTCTGTCCTTTCAGTGCTCTTCAGCGAGCCGAAAATTCCTCAATTCATCAAGCACGCGCCGGGGGAGCATCACCCACTCCCTTTCAGTGCTCTTCAGCGAGCCGAAAATTCCTCAATATTGCTGATGCGGTTTGGTGATTGCAACGAGCATAGACTTTCAGTGCTCTTCAGCGAGCCGAAAATTCCTCAATTACACCTCAGCGACATCAACCCCGTCATCGAGCAGAGACCTTCAGCGAGCCGAAAATTCCTCAATCGGAGTTGAACGGGGCGTATGTCGGGCGTTTTTTGGCGAGCAGAGACCTTCAGCGAGCCGAAAATTCCTCAATTAGAGATATGCATCGCTCAGGTTCGACAGTGTGACAACGCGAGCAGAGACCTTCAGCGAGCCGAAAATTCCTCAATTCGACCCCGATCCCGACGATCTCCCCGATCCGCTGCCGCGAGCAGAGACCTTCAGCGAGCCGAAAATTCCTCAATCGCCCCGGAAGCCGCTGCGTTGAAGTAGCGCAGCAGCGAGCAGAGACCTTCAGCGAGCCGAAAATTCCTCAATTGACCTGGCCAGGACACGATGTAGCGCGTATCTGCCGACGAGCAGAGACCTTCAGCGAGCCGAAAATTCCTCAATATAGATGACGACCGAGCCGGTTTCAGTGCGGAACACCCGAGCAGAGACCTTCAGCGAGCCGAAAATTCCTCAATTGCGCTATAGTGAGTTTTCCCTCATCGATTGCTCCAGCGAGCAGAGACCTTCAGCGAGCCGAAAATTCCTCAATAGCAGCGCGCTGCCAATGGTGATCTGCAACGTTTCGACGAGCAGAGACCTTCAGCGAGCCGAAAATTCCTCAATAAGTCCCGTTCTAAATCAGAGCCGCGTTGGAAACGAACGAGCAGAGACCTTCAGCGAGCCGAAAATTCCTCAATCAAGTTCGGGTTCCGGGCTAAGCCGCGTCTCGAACGTCCGAGCAGAGACCTTCAGCGAGCCGAAAATTCCTCAATGGAGTACGTCCATATCAGACGACAGCAGTACGAGGCGAGCAGAGACCTTCAGCGAGCCGAAAATTCCTCAATTTGTTACATCATCCCCGTCCTTCGCGCCGGTGAGGACGAGCAGAGACCTTCAGCGAGCCGAAAATTCCTCAATGATTTGCGCACTTAGTCCGCGCGCCGTCGCCGTAGGCGAGCAGAGACCTTCAGCGAGCCGAAAATTCCTCAATCCGTCCCACATCATATGCTCGCGTCCGAATCGGCGCGCGAGCAGAGACCTTCAGCGAGCCGAAAATTCCTCAATTTCAGTTGCTGCAACAAATTGTTACGGTTGGGTTATTCGAGCAGAGACCTTCAGCGAGCCGAAAATTCCTCAATTCTTCGTACTCGCGTTCAACTTCGCCCAACTCTTGCCGAGCAGAGACCTTCAGCGAGCCGAAAATTCCTCAATGCAGCGGAAGGCGTCAACGCCTTCACCGCCTGGGCTTCCGAGCAGAGACCTTCAGCGAGCCGAAAATTCCTCAATCGTCGTTGATCCACTTCGGCGCGCGCAAAACCCACATCGAGCAGAGACCTTCAGCGAGCCGAAAATTCCTCAATAGCAAGACCAAGCGCCGAACGTTGAATCGAGCGCGCCGAGCAGAGACCTTCAGCGAGCCGAAAATTCCTCAATGCAACTAGAGCGCGCTGAAGAATTCGTTGAGAACGCGAGCAGAGACCTTCAGCGAGCCGAAAATTCCTCAATATTTTCTGATCGTTGACGGCGGGCGACCGGTCGCCGCGCGAGCAGAGACCTTCAGCGAGCCGAAAATTCCTCAATTTTATCAACCGCCACCGGAACGCCGCGTTGAGCGACGCGAGCAGAGACCTTCAGCGAGCCGAAAATTCCTCAATTCACCGCCGGTCAAACACGAGATCGTCAACGATCTGGACGAGCAGAGACCTTCAGCGAGCCGAAAATTCCTCAATTCGGCGAGGAGACGCTGAAGACGCTGCTTTTCGGCGCGAGCAGAGACCTTCAGCGAGCCGAAAATTCCTCAATCAGCGTGGGGTTGTTCCGTCAACGCGCATTCTGTGTCGAGCAGAGACCTTCAGCGAGCCGAAAATTCCTCAATCGTTGGTCGCCGCGCGGTCTTGTCGGTTCGGCGCCGAGCAGAGACCTTCAGCGAGCCGAAAATTCCTCAATGGAGCGCCGCGTGGTTCAGCGTCAACAATGTGCGTCGAGCAGAGACCTTCAGCGAGCCGAAAATTCCTCAATGGCGGGTTGGGACGCTCAGCGAACGGTGCGGTTTGTGTCGAGCAGAGACCTTCAGCGAGCCGAAAATTCCTCAATCGCGTGCTGGACGGTTTGCACGCCCTATCTTGTGCTGATCGAGCAGAGACCTTCAGCGAGCCGAAAATTCCTCAATTACAAACGGCGAGTTGTTCACCGTGCGCGTGTACACGAGCAGAGACCTTCAGCGAGCCGAAAATTCCTCAATCAGGCGCTTGCGCGTGTACAACAAAACGGCGGAGTCCGAGCAGAGACCTTCAGCGAGCCGAAAATTCCTCAATTAAAACCGCTGAAAGCGGCATAAAGCCGCAACATGTCGAGCAGAGACCTTCAGCGAGCCGAAAATTCCTCAATGCAATCTGATGTATATGCGCGATGCGCTGGAGCAGGCGAGCAGAGACCTTCAGCGAGCCGAAAATTCCTCAATGGAATGTTGTATGATACAACTAGGCAGTGATTGTAACCGAGCAGAGACCTTCAGCGAGCCGAAAATTCCTCAATTGGCATTGGCAAAAGGCGGTTGGCGGCGATGTAGACGCCGCGAGCAGAGACCTTCAGCGAGCCGAAAATTCCTCAATTCAAGCCTCTCAATCACCTCTTGCATCGGAACCCCCGCGAGCAGAGACCTTCAGCGAGCCGAAAATTCCTCAATCTTGCTAAAAACGTCGCTCAAGAGCACTTGGCAAGCGAATCGAGCAGAGACCTTCAGCGAGCCGAAAATTCCTCAAGCGGTGCGGATCATCCCCGCG
>Ga0308418_1001028_pt1 | contig 15233 bp, 14 predicted proteins | sample HotsprSampleR4cd_FD_203517 | JGI IMG/M metagenome (GOLD analysis project Ga0308418, IMG submission 203517) | Hot spring phototrophic mat microbial communities from Mushroom Spring, Yellowstone National Park, Wyoming, United States - 20090729_R4cd ... | reverse complement strand
CAGGCGTACAGGGTGTTGCGGTGGAGGCCGTAGCGCTCTCCCACCTGCTGGGCGGTGAGGAGAAGCGAATCCATAATAAGCTATAATGTAAAGTAATGTACGCTAAATGTCAACTGTTGTAGCCTCCTAAGGGTCGGGAGGGGGTATGTGGAACGTTTTAGAATTCTCTTATTACTCCTTTCCGGCCAGAAAGCGCATGTAGAAAGAGTCATTAATCTTCTTCTCCGCCCACTGCGCGGCCTGGATCACGTCCTCCTCGCTCTGCACGACACCGCCTGTAGCCGCAGCCACGTTGCGACCGCAGCTGTAAAACTCAAAGGTCAGCCATTTGTCGCGGTACCACCAGGCCAGGGCCTCCTCCTGACCAAAGCGCTTGTGAGCCAGATGGGGGTAGCCCGGGGGGGCGGGCTCCCAGCCCAGGCGTTTGAGAACCTCGAGTGCCTCCGTCTTCTCCATAGCCTTCCTCCCCATTCAAACAGACAAGGCGGCTCTGCCGCCCTCTTGCTTCTTCCCCGCCTACGCGGGTTGCGGTTTTTTCGCCAGGATGGCCTCTACCAGGTCCTGCCGCGCCTCGAGGGCCTCGTACACCCGCTCGTCGATGGTGTTCCGGGCGACCAGGTGGTAGTAGGTCACCGGGCGGCGCTGCCCCGGGCGGTGGACGCGGGCTAAAGACTGCAGGTAGTCGCCCAGGCTGAAGCCCACGCTGTAGTAGATCGCGTAAGCCGCGCGGCTCAGGTTGACCCCTACGCCCCCCGCCTGAATCTGCGCGGCCAGCACCTCGAAGGCCCCCTTAAACTGGAAGGCCTCCCACTGGTCCTTGCGCCCGGAGAGCTCCCCGGAGCTTCGCCCCAGCCGCTGGCAGACCTCGTGCACCACCTCCAGGTCCGGCTGGAAGCGGCAGAACACCACCACCGGCTCGCCTGTGAGCCCCTCGAGCAGATCCTCCAGGGCCTCTTCCTTGGCGCGGTCTACCCGCACCAGGCCGTTTTCGCCGGGCAGGAAGCCGGAGGTGATCTGCTGGATACGCAAAAGCTGGACCAGCGCGTTGGCCGCGGTCACCCTCTCTTCCGCCACCTCGGTTTCCAGCCACCGCATGAGCTCCTGGTAATGCTGGAGGGCTTGGGGGCCCAGGTCGACCAGGATCTGTTGATGCTGCTCGGGCGGCAGCTCGACGGCCTCGGCCTTGCTGACCCGTAAGGCCCGGGTGTAAAAGCGCTGGTGGAGTTCCTCCTGGTTTATATAGTCCCGTACCCCGCCGAAGCTGTCCAGCACTGCGTAGCGGTCGCGGAAGTTCCAGTAGTTGGTGCCGAACAGGTGGGGGTCGATGATCCGCATCTGGGCCCACACGTCCAGGGGGCTGTGGGGCATGGGGGTACCGGTCAGGCCCACCCTGAAGCGGATTTTTTGACTTAATTCGGCCATGAACTTAGCCCGCTGCCCGTCGGGGGCCTTGAGTTTGTGGGACTCGTCCAGCACCAGCAGGTCCCAGGGTTGACCCATGGCCCATCCGGCCAGGGGTTCGCGCACCAGGCTTTCGTAGTTGACGGCGATGACGAGCGGTTTTCCCTCTTCCTCCGCCTCTCGCATGGCGGCCTGGGCCTGGGCCAGCTTGTCCGGCACCGACCCCTGCAAAGCGGCGCACACCCAGTCCAGGCTGCTGTGCATGGCGAACTCCCGCGCCCAGCTGGAGACCACCGACTTTGGGGCCCCTACCAGCACCCGGCGGAAATGGGCCCCGGCGAAAGCGATGGCGGTCAGGGTCTTTCCGGTGCCCATGTCGAAGGCCAGCATGCCGCCCGGCCGGTTTCTCTGGTAGAGGCGGGTCAGGAAGTGGTAGCCCCGTTTCTGGTGCAGCCAGGGGGTGGTTTTGAGGTGGGGGGGTTCGGGCAGCTCGGTGGCCCGGGCGATCTGCCGGGCCTCCTCCTCCCAGGCCCACTCCTCCTCCAGGGCCTTCCAGTCCCCATAGCGGCGGAGCATGGTGTCTTTGAGGACTTCCTCAATGGCCGTCACCTGGGCCCGGCTGGGGGTCGGGTAGACCCGGGCCTTGAGGGATCTGTCGTAGTAGCCCCCTACCCGCTCCAGCGCCTCGCGGAAGCGGTAGGGGGCTTCCACGACGAGCTGTGCCGGTTTCGCGGTGAGGGTGGCGCACTCGAGTTCGCGCCCTTCCCGGACGGCTTTGAGCAGGGCTTGTAGGTGTTCAGGATCGCATCCCTGGTAGTCCGGCCCCTCTACCGCCCAGCCCAGCCGCTGTAAAGCGGCCCTCAGCAGGCCCGCCTGGTTCCTGGAGATCAGCCACAGGCGCTGCTCCCGATCCCAGCGCCCGCTCAGGCTGCGGGCCAGCCGCACCACCTCTTCGTCGAAGGGTGTTTCCAGGCCCACCGGCCCCTCGAGCTCGCGCAGCGTAGCTTTGCGGGTCGGGCGGGGGGGTTCCCGGTCTTCCGCCTCCAGCAGCTCCATGAAAAGCGCGGGGGGCATCGCGACCGCGAAGCCCTCCTGGTGTAGCAGTTTGGCCAGGGCGCGGGCCACCGCGGGCTCATAGGGCAGGCTCCAGGCCTTTCGCTCCGGGTTCCAGCGGGCCTTCGGCAGGCCCCGCAGCCGCTCGCTGAGGGCGGCGTTGTAGTCAAAATGCAGGGTCAGGCTGTCCGCTTCTTTCTCCAGGTGGGCTACGCTGGCCTGGCCAGGCCGGATCGCGGCGGTGGGCAGGGCCAGCTCCCTGCGGTGTCGCTTCCTCAGCCGGTCACGGATCCGCTCTACCTCTTCGGCGGTGTAGTCCCGCGGGATATCCAGCTTTTGCGCGCACTCCGGGCCATAGCCCAGCAGGGTGCCCACCGGGTGGGCGATCTCCCGGCCGCAGCTATGGCAGTGGCTCGAGGGGGAGAGATCGCAGGTAAAGACCCCGCGCAGGTAGGTGCCGAAGGGGGTCTCGATCTCTTCGGCGGCCTCCGCCACCAGCGCCGGGGTTGCCAGCCCCAGGGCCCGCTGCAGTTTATTGGAGACGGTGACGCTTTTCATTTCGCTCAGCCTGCGCCTATCTCCATTGTATCGCCCTCTTGCTCAAAGGACATGGGGCTATCGCTTTGGTGGTATCTCAACCGGGCCATCGCAGGATGACGACTTCTTCCCGTAATTGCTCTTTCGTCGCCGTCGCGAGGCGCGTTCGAAAAAGATCTGTTCGGACAAACTCATATCCAAGTGCCTGCGCTATGTCGGCCAACAACCGACCCGTTCGAATCATGACCCGCAAATAAGAAGCCTGGTCGCCAACCACATAAGCTAATTGGGCGTTTGGGCGCAGTACGGATCGCAGCGCTGCCAGATGGCGGGCCATGCCGCCAAAATACAGTTTCGTCGTTCTGGCATATAACTTCTCAAATCCTGATGTTTTTCTGAGTTCAATTCTGCGCCTTTCAATTGCATCTGCGATGCGTTCAATTTCAGGGTAATCCTTAATCCACTTGTCGTCATCGTCGGTCTTATACACATTACGGGTGTTAGAGCGTATGAGAGCTTTCTTCAACACCTGTAAGTCGGTCCTGGTTCTTATGAAGCCTAATACAACAGACTCAAGCCGTGTGATTCTTGTGTAATCCTTTTCGTTGGGATAAGGGGGTGAAGTTATAACGGCATCAACCGACCTGGGCGGCAATACTGCCTCGAGGCATCTGGCATCTGCAAGATACACCTGAGTGCTGGCATGATTCAGACCTGTTACATTACGCAAATCGTTTATCATATCTCCGATCTTGGCGAGCCAGGGATAGATCACAGGCGCGTCAACTTTTGATTTCCCTACTCCAACTTCCGGGCCGAAGCGCAGATTGCTTGCCGTAGAAACAAGGACGCTGGCTATAGCTAACAATTGATGACGGTATGCCCTTTCTGTCCTGTATCTCTCCAGGCATTCAATTAGCACCAGTGCTTTGTGTAGAGGAATGGGGCTGATAGAACCTGAAATTATCAATTTGTTTTGTTCTGGGGAGAGCTGACGCAGAGGCAAATCTGAAGTGTTGCCATCAAAAGGTATCGCGTCATCTATCCCCTGCTTGCGAAGGATGTCAAGAGCTATCTCTGCGACTTCACACGACAGACTGTATAGCAGATCGGGATTGATCTCCCAATCCGTCTTTACCGATGTAGCGAAATGAGCGAACGGATTAGCTTCTATGCCAAATGATGATATTCCTCTTAGTTTGGACTCGACCAGTGTTGTGCCTGTACCACAGAATGGATCCAGTACTACACTCCGGTCACCAAGTCCGAAATCTTCTATGTACTCTCGCACCAGATGTGGAGGAAAGGAGAGCACGAATCTATACCAGTCATGAAAGGCGTGATCTCGCTGGCCAATCCTGTTTGTATTTCTATCTCTTGACATGGGCGCTGTCGCGGGAGTATCAGACCACATTTGTGCGCTTGGCACTATTTTAACCCAGGCGGTTGCCTGAACCATTTCCTGAGTTAGAAGCTTCAGGTTGTGGGCCAGGACGAAGGAAAGCGCCTTACTGCATGGGAAGCGGGACGACGGTGGTGGCAGCCGTTCGTGAACATCGCCAATACATTGGAATAGAAATCCTGGAAAAGTACGTAGACCTGGCGTGCCGGGGAGTTTCAACGGAGAGATGATAGGCGGTGGGTTATGGGTCTCGCCTCCTGCCGCCAGGCCTCGAGGTTTTCTGGTGCAGGGCAGATCCCCTTCCTCACCAGGTCGCCAGGCGGGCCAGGACCCACACCCGCTCTGCCGCCTCCAGGTTCCCTTCGCCCTGGAGAAGGGCCAGGACGGCGCTCGAGGGAAGCTCCCCCAGGGGGGTGTTTCTCCGCAGCGCCCTCGCCAGGCTTTCCCTATCGTCGTCCACCACCCCCTCGTCTAGAGGTGGGTTCAGGGCGAAAAACGCCCGCTCCCCTACCAGCACGTGGGTCGCCCACCCACCGGCCGCCATGGCGAAGCCTACCTGTCCGCGCCTCCATACTTCCACCAGGAAAGTCGGGCGGGGGTGGTCTGTCATTTCTGAAAGGGCTTCCTTGAGGGTGGGGTACTTCTTTAGGAGCCTGCCCTGGACGACCTCGAGTTCCTCGAGCACGGGTGGGGCGTGCCCCACCCGCCCCAGCACCCAGAGAGGGCTGTGGGGAATCCTTCCCCATCGCCCCAGGCGGGTTCGCTCGAAGTGGAGCACATAGGCTGAGCGCAGGCCATGGATACCCAGGGCGGTCAGAACCGAGACCTCCGTCCCCTCGTTGAGGACATACCTCAACGTCCCGCCCCCGTCTGCTCGGTGGGCGAGAACCCCCTCCTCCCCCCGCGCGGCCTCCAGGAGTCTCTTGACGAGGTGGAAAAGGTCCTCCTGGAGCTCTCCAATGGTATGGGAGGAGCGAAAGCAGTCTCGATAAGGGGCATCCACCGTCCTGATCTTTTCCGCGCACTCCTTCAGGCTCTCCTCCCTGGGTAGTTTCCCGAGGGGTGCGGTTAAGACCCAGTGGGCTTCGCGCTTTAGCTTTCTCCACAACTTTCGCACGGTTACTCCTTCTTCAGCGCGTAGAGGGCCCTCAGGCACACCTCCTGGAGGAAACGGGGTTCTCTCAGGGCCCTCAGGGGAGACCTGCGCTTTTTCAGTTCCTCGATCAGGGCTTCCATCCTCGGGGAACTCCTCCTCATGGCCCCCGCCCTGAGGGCGTAGCTGAACATCTTGTTGACGATTTCACCGTCTGGGATGTCTTTCCAATAGGGGAAGCCATTCCCGTTGTAGAAGAACTCGTCTTCCTCCCAGATGATGCTCAGCCCCTTGAACACGGGCCATCCCTGGACGAACGTCCCAAAAGGTTTGAAGGCCACCTCCACCCCGCTCGGGTAACGAAACACCACCCGCTCCCCCATCAAAAACTTTGCGTCCAGAGCGAGGTCGCCAAAGAGCTCCCCCTTGTGCAAGGTCGCGAGTATCAACGTCTTCACCAAGAGGTAGGGGCCCACCCTGCGAAACTCCCCGTTCTCCAGGGTTAGCAGGATCTCTAAGGCCTCCTCGAGGTCCTCGATGCCGAAGGCCCGCAACAAGGGCCTGAAGATCCTCAGGTCTTTTAGCTTTTCCCTTGCCCAGTTTGGGCTGTAGCAGGAGAAGACGACCCGTTCTTGGCTCAGTGAGAAGTTGCCAAACTCAACGACCACCCTCCCCGTCTCGTACCCCGTCAGATACACCTTGGGGAAGACCGGGCGATGAGAGGTGAGGTACGCCTTTTTCCACGGCTCATCCAGCTCTACCACTTCGCACCCCTCGCGGGAAGGCCGGATGGTTATCAGCTTTCCTTTGCCTTCTTTTCTTGGTAGCAGGACATCGCTCACCTCGGGGGGAACCCCCTGGCGTATTTCCAGGGCTTCCCAAAGGGCCTCTAGCACCCTTCTCACCCGATCAATGGCCTTTTTTCGGCAGACCTTCCGCCTCAGTTTTGACATGCTGCTCATGATCATTCTCCCAGCACTTTTCCTGAATAAATGCGCCTTCACCTGTAGAATGAGGTAAAAGGGCTGCCCGGCCCAGAAAGGAGGAAATGTGAAGATATATCACGCCAGCGCCTGGCGGGCGCTGGCTGAGGCCCGGGTGGGGGACGAATTTGTCCTTCACCCAGGCCCCCAGGGGGCTGAGGGGCGGGGGGTGTACTTTTCTGAAGGAGCCCCCCGCCCCTCCGCCAGCGACTCCTGCTACCTGGCAGGGGTCGCCGCCATCGTGGCCCTCGAGGTGACTTCCCCCGAGGGCTGGTGGCGGGGCAAGGCGGGGTTGGCCCGCAAGTTCGGGCGGCCCCGCACCTGGCACACGGACGGCAAATCCATCCGTGTGCGAGTCTACGCGGTGGAGCGGGGGGAGTACCCCCTGCTTCGCTGCGAGTGGAGGTGGGAAGCCTCCTAGCGGAAGGTTTAACCTCCCGCTTCACTTTATTTCTCCTGGTGGAGGATTATGTCCATCACCGCTTCGATAAACGCCGCGGCTTGCGGCGCAACGATCGCATTGCCATAACCGCGCAATCGTCCCACACGGGCGGGAGCCCCATCAGCCAGCGGGAATGTGCCGGGTTCAGCAGGCCGCGTTTTTCCATCCCGGCAGCGGAGCCATTCAACGTCCCGCCATCTGCCCGCCCAGGCGACCTCACCAGAGCCGCCACCTCGTTGAGCGGGCGGGAATTGTGGGTCGGAGGAGTATCTGGCACCCCCTTCCAGTCCCGCGCCGCTGGCGTGGGCCAGCCGGTAAGTTCCGCCGCCGTCTGAAGGTTCATCCCGCCGTCGCGGCCTAGGGTTCCCGGCCCGGTGGAACTGTTCGCTGTTGGCGTGGGCCAGCCAGTACAGCCGCTGCCGGATGTGCGGGGCACCGACGCCTGCAGCGCAAAAATCAACCGCCCCGACGGCGTAACCCGCCGCTTCCAGGTCAGCCGAAACAGCGTCGAACCACTCGAGGCCAGCTTTGCCTGCAACCTGCTCGCCAACAATTGTGACAGGTCGGCATTCTCGAATAAGCCGGTACCAGACGGGCCAGAGATGACGGGAGTCGGAAAAACCCTTTCTCCTTCCCGCCGTGCTAAAGGGCTGACAGGGGGGGCTGCCGGTCCAGATGGGCCGGTCGTCCGGCCATCCTGCGAGCCGGAGGGCGTAGCTCCAAACGCCGATTCCGGCGAAGAAGTGGCACTGGGTATATCCAGCAAGGTCGGTTGGCGAGACATCCTCGATGCTCCTTTCGTCCACATCGCCGGGCGCTATGGCCCCGGCTTTGATCAGCTGTCGCAGCCACTCGGCGGCAAAAGGGTCGTTTTCGTTATAGTACGCAGGCATTGTACTACTTTATCCCGTTACCGGTTCGCGCGGGGTATCAGTGGGGTGTCGCGAATAAAACTCTTTCCTTCAGGGATGGCCGCTTTGCCAGGTGGGGCGGGGATCCCTCACCTTTGCCCCTGGAAGTGAAAGTTTCCGGGGTTCTGACCACCCCGCCGGGACAGGGCGGGGTGGCGTAGACCTCGCCATGCGTCAACGTCCATAACGGGAGAACGCGAAGACAGGTCGTTCGGTGCCCGTTCTTGCCCCTCATCCAACCTTTACCCACTTCTACAGGGGCAAGAACCAGGCCGTTTTAAGTGGTTTTTTCAGTCGCTCTCGGAGAGAAACACCGTTCCCTGCCAGTTGACGATGAACCCGTAGTGCCCGTGCGCCAGCCCCCGGTACTCGGCCGAGACGCTGGTCTCATACCCGAGGGGCTCGAGGATGAACCTGAAGCCCACTTTTACGCTGTACTTTAGCGAACAGGGGATCTCCCAGGCCTCCCCCTTCTCGAGGGCTTCCCTGGCCAGCCCCTTCAGATCCTCCTCGGTGCCCCAGACCCCCCCGGTCAGGCTGTGGAGGGACTTCCAGGGCTGCTTGAGCTGCGCCCCGTCCCACAGGTAGTAGTCCGGAAGGGGGTAGCTCTCCTTCCACCCCTCCTCGCTTAAAAGCTGGTAGATGCGCTTCGGGTCGCCTTCTACCCCCATGGCCGCTTTGAGTTTTTCCAGGTAGTCCAGGGCGTTTTCCCAGACGATGGGATTCAGCTCTGCGGACGCCACCCGGAGGAACTTGAAGACGTTCTCTACGCCCTTGGGCAGCTTCCTTTCCTTTTTGGGCTTGAGGGGGCTGTGGGCGAGGGGCAGCCGCTCCACCTCCCTGAGGTGGCCCAGCCGGCCGTACCGCCTGCCCCGGCGGTAGTACAGCGCCCCGTACTCCCCCAGGTACACCCGGCGCCCCCTTCTTCCCCCGGCCACCACCAGGGGCAGGGCGACCAGCTTTTCGCCGCTGGTCAGGGTCACGAAGTCGCCGGACTTTATGGCCTTCTCCCGCATCTTAAGCGCTTCACTTGGTTGCATCCTTGGCCTCCTTCACCGCCTGGTTCTGTTCTCAGGCCAGCCCGGGCTGCCGGGCCGCTCGCTGGATGGCCTCCAGCACCCTGTACCTGTTCGGTTCCTCCAACCCCACCGCCCGGTAGCCTTCAAGCCGCAGGCTCTCCCGGATCTCGGGCCAGACCTCCTCCGGGATCGGGATCTCGGCCTGCCGCGAGGCCCACAAGCGCTCGCGGTAGGGCTCGGGCGCCCGGGCGAAGTAGCAGCCTTTCGCGTACCCGATGCCGTGTGCGACGTTCGCGCCAAGCTGCGCGCTGCGAAAGCTTCGGGGCCGGTAGGGGGCGCTGTAGCGCTGGCCCTCGATGAGGACGTTCTCGCCTTTAGCCCAGGCCGCCAGCACCCCCCGCACCGCCTCACGCGGCCCCACCACCGAAAGCAGGTAGCAGGTCTGCCACTTGTTGCAGACCATGGCCTCGACCTCTACCCGCAAGCCTTTGTACGACGCTTCCATCTCTCCTCCTAGGACACCTCGAGCAGCCTGTAGTCCTGCAGGTTCAGCGCCTTGATCCCCATGCGGAACACCTGGCGCTCTATCCGCTCCCCTTCGCCCTCGATCTGCACCACGTCCTTCTTCAGCACCCCTAAGAGCAGATGGGGCGTCCCCTCGATCTCGACGGTCTCCAGGTCGAGCATACCCCCGGCCACCAGCAAGGCCAGGTGGGCCGCCTTGAGGGGGAGCAACGGCTGCAGTCTCGGGGCCACCTCTTGCTGTAGCTCTCCCCACAGCGGGCTTTGCTCGGCCATCTCGACGAGCTGCTGCCGGTCAAGCTCCAGGTCTTCGATCAGCCGGGGACGCTCTTCCGCCAGGTACCCCCTGGGTAGTTTCAGCTCTTCCACCTGGTCGAGGTAGACCAGAGGGCGATCTGTCCAGGTCTTCGCCATGGCCTCGTAGCCGTAGACCCGCTGGGCCACCACCACCACCTGTCTGAACGCCCGGTACTCCGCCTCGGGCAGCCTCGCCACCAGCGCCGGGAGGTGGTCCTTTGTGAGCAGCGGCCACAGCTTTTCCAGGGTGTACTCCGGTACCAGCAGCACCAGCACCCCGCCCACCGCCAGGCTCTCCAGGTAGCGCTCGAGGAAAACCTCCTCCAACCGCTTGCCGTCCGGGCCGTGGTCGTAGGGCGGGTTGAGCCACAGCAGGCTGAAGCCCTGGGCCGTGAAACGCAGCGCGTCGCCCTGGCGCGCCCGGTACAGCCGTTTATGGGCGATGGCCGCCCGCTCCTGGTCGAGCTCGATACCGTAGGTCTTCATCCCCAAAGCCTGCCCCACCGCAGCCAGGGCCTCTCCCTCCCCCGCGCAGGGGTCGAGGGCGCTGCGCCCCCTTAGCTGGGGGGCCCCCTGAACTAAGAGCCGGCGGATGATTTCTAAGGTCTGGGGCGGGGTGGGGTAGAACCCCGCCTTGGCGGTTCCTTCCAGTCGCATCCTGGCCTCCTCAATCCTTTTTCACCAGGGCCACCACGGCCTGGTACGCCCCCTCCCTGAGCGAGAGGGTTCGCTCGCCGAGCTGCACCTGGGCTTTTTCCTCCACCGCGCTGAGCGTGTCGTAGAGGTACTTCTGCGCGACCACCCACGCCTTTTCGCTCTGGCCCTCGACCGGCACGCTGATCTGCCCGCTGCTGTCCGGGCCCTCGGCCTCGAGGACGGCCTGCCCGGCGCTGACGCTCACCTTGACGTTTTCGGCCCCCAACCCCCTGAGCGCCCTCAGCCCCTCGAGGGTCTTCTTCTTGTCCAGGACCAGGTCGGCGCGAAGCTCCTGCGGGAGTATGCGCTTCCAATCGGGAAAAGGCAGGTGAAACCGGCTGCTCTGGTAGGTCAGGCCCCCGTTTTCAAACTGCACAGCCTGGTCGTTCCAGGTCACCGTAACCCTGCCCTCCCCTAGAAGCCTTAACAGGTTTTTCGCGCTCTGCTGGGGCAGGGTTATGCCGGGGAGTTCTTTGCTCAGCCGGTAAAAAGCCGCCTGGTAGCCGTTGGTGGCCACCGCGTGGTCTGAGAGCAGCACCGCGCCGTAGGCCGGGTTGAGGCTGGCGTTGCCCGCGGCGAACAGCACGGTCTCCAGGGCCTTCCTGAGTTCTTCGGCCTCGATCTCTAGCGACGGGCCCGCCACCTCCTGGTAGGAGAGGTCGTACACCTCGCCAGGCACCCCCATTAGGAAGGCCGAAAAGCCGCCGCTTTTGAGTTCTACCCCGGCCTCCCGAGGCTCTAGCTCCACCTCTTCCCCGCACAGCGCCAGCAACTCCAGAAACACCGGCGGGATGGTCGCCTGCCAGCGGTCCTCGCCCTCTGTCGCCAGCCGGAGCCTGAGGGATTCCTGCGTGTTGCCGCTCGAGGCGCTCAAACAGCCTCCCGCCACCTCCAGGTGGACGTACCCGGAGCCCACCTTCTGGTCGGGTCGGATGAGGCCCAGGGGGGCCAGGTCTTTACTGTTGATCGTCACCATCTAACACCTCCTGTTACCAGAACAGCACCGGCTGCCCGGCCTCAAACCGCACCTTCCGCCTGCCCACCCGCACCACCACCGGCTCGGGCAGGGTCGGCAGGGTGATCCCTACCGGCGGCCGCTCCTCCAGGCGGATCTCGCCGTTCCAGGCCAGGTTGGACGCGCCGGCCAGCGCCCGGGCCAGGGCCAGGGTGGGGTCTTCCTCGGCCACGCTGACCAGGCCGCCTTCTACCAGCTCGCCTTCCAGGGCCAGGCTCGAGCGGGCCTTTTTGGCGATCAGGGCCAGCGCGGCCTCCTGCAGGGTCTCGCGGTAGGCCATGAAGACCACCCGCACCGGTTTCTCCTGCCCGATCCGCCAGCTGCGCCTAGCAGCCTGGCGCAGGGTGTAGACCGAGTACTCGGGCTGGTAAAAGACGACCGTGGGGAAGTGGATCAGGTCCAGCCCGGTCTGCACCACCCGCGGATGGCACAAGAGCACCTCCCCGCCCTGCTTGACCTGGGCCTCGAGCCACCGCTCGCGCTCCTCCGGCTTGACCGTCTCGGCCCGCAGCACGATGGGGTTGCAGCCTCGCTCTCGTAGCAGCCCGCCCAACCGGGCCAGCTGATCCCGCCGCTCGGTGCCCTGCACGAAGACGATGGCGCGCCGCCCTTTGGAAAGCTCCTCCGCTACCAGCCGGATCAGGGCCTCCTCCTTGGCGTGGCGGTAGCCGGCCGCCAGCGGCTGGAAGCGGGCCACCGGACTTCCCGTCTCAGGGTCGTGGACCACCTCCGCCTGCCAGGTGGTGTCGGGCACCTGGATCCCGGCCTGGACCAGCGCGCCCAGCAGCCTGTGCGAACCCTGGGCCAGGGCCTGCCTTACGGCCCCGCCCAGCCCCTTAGAGAAAGCCTCGTAGGCGGCCCGGTGCGCCGCCTCCATCTCCACCAGCCGCACCTCTTCCCCGTATGGGGGCAAAGCCTCGGCCACCTCGGGCAGCCGCACGAAGGCCCCCCGGCCTATCAGGTGCGTGAGCAACAGGGGCGAGAGGCCGGGGCGTTCGCGGCTGCGGCTCCTGACCTCGCGCCGCCGGGTGTAGGCGCCATACCCCCGCTCCTCCCGCTCGCGGTAGACCTGCTCGTAGACCCCGTACTGGGCGATGAAGTCGGCCTCGCTGGGGAAGTCCTCCCTTAGCTGCGGCAGGGCCCGCACCAGCAGGTGGTAGATGCTGGAGGCGTACCCCCCGAAGAGGGTGCCGGTGAGCAACAACGCCTTGCCGCACCAGCTCACTAAGCTCCCGGCCACCATCCCCTGGGCGCTGCCGCTGCCCTTGTACTCGTGGGCTTCGTCCAGAACCACCAGGTCGAAGAAACGCCGGGGCAGCCGCCGCCGCAGGGCGTGGGCCAGGGCCTCCCGCCGGGGCGGGGCTTCCTGCCACAGCGGTTCTTTACAGTGCTGGCACGCGCTGCGCCGGGTGGTGGGCAGGCTGACGATCTTGTGGTAGCAGCGCGGGCAGACCGGCGCGCTGTGGATCTTCCCGCCCACCCGGACCTTGCGCTGGGCGGCGCTCACCACCCAGCCGCTCCCCAGTTTGGCCTTTTCCCGCGAGAGGACAGCGAAGAGGGGCCTGGGCATCTCGCGTAGCCGCTCGATGTCCTTTACCGAGCGCAGGATCAGCGCCTGCGCGCCTTCCAGCCCGACCTCCCGCTGCCACTTTTCCACCAGGTGCGGCGGGCAGAGCACCAGAAAACGCCCTCTGGGCTTCCACTCCAAAGCCGCCCGGATGGCCATGAAGGTCTTGCCGGTGCCCATCTCTCCGGCAAGAAACACCGCGCGCTCCGCCTCGAGGGCCCGCGCCACCCCGGTAATCGCCAGGGCCTGTGCTCCCAGAGGTCGGCGGCTCCCCTGCCACCGGAGCGCCGGGGCATCAACCTTAGGCGGGAAAAGCCGCTCTGCGGCCGCTAACAGCGCGGGGCCGTTTTTTTCCAGGAATTCTCGGATGGTCATCGTGCACCTTATCCAAACAAACGGGGCGCCGCCCAGGCGACACCGGAAAGCGGGCCGGCCCACCCGGCGGGCCGGGTTTTCATCAGCCTCTTCTCGTCGCGTTCAGCCCTTCCTGCAAGGTCTGGATGCGCTTTTTCAGGAACAGGATCCGTCCGGTTTCTCGCTCGCTGCACCAGTCGAACGTCCCGCCCCCGTTGTTGTAACGCCGATCGAGGCGAACCCAGCGCTCCATCTCCTTCTCCAACCGCCTGAGCTCGGCCTTCTTCTCCGCCCACGGGTCGAGGGCCGCCCCCAGCCGGGCCACGGCCTGTTCCTTGGTGAGGGGGATGATCCGGCCCCCCTTCGTAGGCGAAAAACCCCCGCTTTTTCCCGGCGTATTCGTATATCCCCTCCGCCAGCCGTTCCAGGGCCGCCTGGCCGGAGGCCTCGAGCCTCACCCACTCCCGTTCCAGGTCGTACTCCGCCCGGGGCGTGTAGGCGCAGATCCGGGCCAGCCAGGGGCGCCTGCTGCCGGGGAGGATCCAGACGGTTCCGTTCGTCGCGATCAGAGCATATTTTCCTTTTTGTGGCGTGGGCCGTCGTTCCTCCCGTTAACCGTGTTTTTTTTCGAGGCGCGGGGCGCCGGACCTCCTGAGCCGTCTGCCGGAGGTGTGGCCGTCCCGGTTTCACACCCGCAGCGGCACCACCACCCCGCGGTACCAACCTCCTTCGATAAGCAGCGGCTTCTCACGCTCGACGAAGCGCAGCCGGCCGCCGTTCTTCACCGGCCGCAGGCGCTCGAGGAAGTACTGACCATCCACGGAGAACTCTACCACCCCCTGCACCACGCAGGGCACGCTGCGGCTGGCCTGGCCGTGCTCGTTGTTCACCTCGAGGTGGATCACCCCGTCTTCCGCCCGCACGTCTACCCGGTGTGCGGTCTTGCTTTTGTCCTTCACAAACAGCGGGCGCAGCGCCTCCAGCGCCTCTACCAGGGTAGGGACGTAGACCTCTACGGTGCTCTGCCATTCCTCGGGCTTGGGGATCACCCGCTCGTAGTCGGGGTACTCGCCCTCTATACAGGTGAGGCTCATCTCGAGCGCCCCCGCCTTCAGGCCCAGCTCGCGCTCCTGCAGCCCCAGGCCCACCTCGAGCTCCTCCACCCCCTTCAAAGCCTTCATCATCAGGGCCAGCCCCTCGCGGTGAACCACCGCCTTGCCCTCTAAAGCCCCCCGCGCCGGGATGGTGCGCTCGGCCAGCACGTAGCCGTCGCAACCTACCAGCTTCAGGCGGGTGGGGCTGAACTCAAACTGGGCTCCTTTAAACACGCCCCGCGTGGGGTCGGTGCTGGTGGCCTCGAGGGTCGCCTCGAGGCTTCCGATCAACTCCTTACGGTTGACCCAGACCTGTGGCTCCATACGGGGCATCTCGAAGGTGGTTTTCTGGCCTTCCAGGCCCACTTCGCCCACCCAGACCCTGCCGTTCAGGGACACCTGGGCGTTGCGCTTGAAGGCTTCCTTGAAAAGTGAGGTGTCCACCGCCACCACCGGCCCTTCGGCCTCCCCCGCTTTCCAGCGGGCGTAGAGCTTGTTTTTCTCGTCCAGCTCCCGCTGGCCCAGCAGGGCCAGCCCGTTGCCGGTCTGCACCATCAGGGTCGAGCGTTTATCGTACAGTGCCAAAAAGTTCTTCAGCTTTTCCATATGTCCTCCACGGAAAAAGAAAGGAAGCGGTGTCGCCCCCTATGCCGCCTCCTCATAACCCGCTTCCGCCTCCAGCACCTCCACGTACCCCGTGCCGCCACACGTCCGGCAGGGCACGGGCCGCTCATCCTGCAGGTAGTAGCCGTAGCTTTCGCTGTAGTAGTCGCGGGCCACCACCACGTAGCCGTCTCCCTGACACACCGGGCAGAGCTCCTCACGCATTTCAATCACCTCGGAAAAA
>Ga0308418_1001012_pt1 | contig 15354 bp, 15 predicted proteins | sample HotsprSampleR4cd_FD_203517 | JGI IMG/M metagenome (GOLD analysis project Ga0308418, IMG submission 203517) | Hot spring phototrophic mat microbial communities from Mushroom Spring, Yellowstone National Park, Wyoming, United States - 20090729_R4cd ... | reverse complement strand
ATCTTTCGCCCACTGCAGGAACGCTTCCATTGATTGCACTATCCCTGAAAGAACTGTTTTTTGCTTTGTCTCTTCCATTTTCAACCTCCTACCCCCAATTTTACCCCAACAAAATTGGGACACACCCCTTTTAAGGGAGAAGTTGGGACAGTTACAAGATCGGCCTCTATTAATGTCTGAAACATCGGTAATAAAGAGGGGGTATAAAAATGCTCTAATCGATCGGGATGTTGCTCAGGCAAGTAGAAAAGTAGATCGTCTAGTTCAAAAACAATGGGCTTGTTTTTTGCTCTGGCGCGTTGGATAACTTCTTGATATTCAGCATATCGGACAGGGAAATGGCGCTGGATGATGACTAAATCTCCTTCCGAGACCCGTTCAGGAAAAGTTTCTCCTTCTTCGTAGCCTCGGACGATTTCTATTCCGGCCCGCTCCAAAGGAGCAACCAGACGCAGATACCCCATCGGATCAACATCGGTTTTGTTTAAGTAAGACAAGGTGTAGCAAACTGCTTTCACGATTTTTCAATCTCTGGGCAAAAGATTTTATTATGTCTGTCAAGAAACACCCCTATTCATGCTAAAATTGCTCACCAAACTATGCCTATTCCCTTCGATGTAGCTATCCTCTCCGGTGTTCAAGGCGATACCCGGCGCTATCGCGCTTTTCATCTTTGTGAGCAACTTCGCTTGGCGGGCATCTCCTGCGCGCTTGAACATATGGCTTTGACAGACCTTAGCCTTCTCTCCACAAACGCAAATATCTACATCCTCCAACGTGTTCCATGGAATCAGCATATCGCTGCTTTTGTAGAGAAAAGCCATTTGCAAGGAAGTATTATACTCGCAGATATTGATGATTTGGTCTTTTTGCAGGACAGTTTTCAATGGATCGACTCGCCGGATTTTGTAGACCCGGTCAGGGCTCAATTATATCAAGAAAACTTAGAACGCAACCGCATTACCCTGGAGCATTGTGATGGTTTCATCGTCTCAACGGCTTTTCTTGCCGAACAACTCCGCTCTTTTGGTAAACCGGTCTGGGTACACCGCAACGCATTCAGTCTGGAAATGCTTGCTCGGTCGAATGAAGCTCTGATTAATCGCAGTTCAATTGAGGGTAAAGTAATCATTGGCTATGCTAGTGGCACACCTACACACGACCGGGATCTCCAGCTCATCCAACCTGTATTAAGACAATTGCTGAAAGAATATCCTCACTTGAATATTCATCTGATTGGTCACGTTAATAAAAAACTAGACTGGGGAGAATCGTCCTCTAGAGTACATTACCTTAGGTTTGTCCCGTGGCGACAACTTCCATTTTTGATTGCCCAATTTTCGATCAATCTTGCTCCCTTGCGTCTGGATAATCCCTTCTCTCAGTCCAAGAGCGAGGTCAAGTATATCGAAGCAGCCTTGGTCAAAGTTCCTACCGTTGCTAGTCCAACAGATGCTTTTCGTTACGCAATTCAATCCGGTCACAATGGCTTTTTGGCTGCTTCACCGGAACAATGGAAAACCTGTTTGCAAGAACTTGTCGAAGATCCATCGCTCAGAATGAGAATCGCAGAAAACGCCTATCAAGATGTGCTTAAACGATATTCTCCTTGGCAGCGGACAGAGGAAGCTATCCAGCTTCTCAATGCGGTTTCCAGACAACTTAAGGCAGATGCTCCGTCCTTCCCTTCTCTTAAAATCGAACCAATTATCGAACCAAAATCTCACGTTCATCTGTGGGTGACCGGACAAATTGAAAAGCACCCCACCCTATTTGAACGTGGCCTCTATATATTGAAAACCCGTGGAATGTTAACCCTCTTTAAGGAATTTTGGATTTTCTTGCGCCGCACCTTTGCGCCATGGTCGTTTCGTAGAGGAAAGCGTTAATGTTTCAGTGACGGCCTAAACGTCGTAATTTACCAATCCATTGCACTAGACGCCAAGAACGGCTATTGAGAATAGCGTCAAGGTCGCGATTGCGGCGTTCAAGTTGCTCAATATATTTTTGTTGATTATGCATTAAACTTTCACCTTCCATCGACCGCTCAATGAGTTGTTGCGCAAATCGATAAAAAGCCTGCTGAAAGGGTGTGGAACGTTCGACATAATTACCTTGATGCTTATCAATCGAATATATCTGACTCCACTCCTCTAAATGTAAACTCATCTTTCCCTGACGGACATAATGCAAATATGCACTTTGGGCAACGTTATGTCTCAAATCTCGATTATCTATCAACAATTTCAATACCTGATACCATTCTTCTGGTGTTGAGGCAAGAAAGCCATTCTCTCCGTTTGTTATTACTCTTGCATAAGGGTCTAGATTACTATAAACGCCGCCAATCCCCAAAGCACTATATTCCCAATACTTTATGGAGCTCTTACAACGGTTAAACAAATTATCCACAAGAGGAGCAATAAAAATATCAACATCCATTTGAGTCACCAGTTCAGCATGTTGGCGATAATCAATGATTTCTTCCATGTGATGTAGATATGTCCGGCCATTGATTAACCTACTTGGAGCAGAACCCCAAAAGTGAAATTCTATTTCCCTCTGGGTTTCATTTGCAAGTTGTTGAAGCACTGGCAGGATCATATCCAGATCAACGCCATGGGTGCGCCCTCCCATAAAACCAACTCGCACTTTATCATCTTTTGGTTGACTGGGTAGAGAAGGTGGAATCGAAGGCCAAATCCAATCGGGTGGATAGGATGGCCAAGTTTCGATCTCAGGATTAAATGGCAATAATACTTTCCTCAGAAGATCTGAAGACACAATTACACGGTCAGCCTCGATTACAGCCAGCAAAATATACTCTAGAGTAGAAGTAAACCATTTCAGGAACGGATGATCCTCCGGCATGGCAATTAACAGATCATCGATTTCATAGATAACTGGTTTATTCTCTTTTTTTGCCGTGTCCATGATCTTCCTGTAAGTTTTATAAGATGCGGGGAAGGTGCGTTGAATCAAAACATAGTCAGACTTTTCAATAAGGTCAAAATGACATTGACCATCCTGCCAACCTCTAAGAATTGTCCATCCCAACTTCTCAGCAGGAGCACGGTATCGTTGATAAGCTAAGGCGTGATCCCATGGATCAAAAGAGTAAACAACAATAGTTTTGCGGTTATATCCGCTGGTCAATTGATCGCCTCCAGTTTATCTGAACTTGTCAATCAAACGTTAAGTTTTCGTTTTGACATTCTTACTATATTTGTTTCAATAGTTGGGCTTGTTTGAACCACCGGATGTTATAGAAGCGGGGGTCAGTTGCGGGGTCGTCGCCGAAAGCACCGGCTTGGAGGGCATCCCAAATCTCCAGCACTGCCTGAGCGGCGCCACGTTCTGCCAGAAAACCCAGTTGACGCTGAATCTTCTCTGCCAAAACGTAGTAACTGCGTTCCCCACTTTGTACACTGCGGTCGCGCTTGACCTGGATCGACACCCCGCGATGTTGTTCCAACACTTCGGTCACCCAAAAGGCTAACTCTAAAATGCGATAATTCTTATGCAACACATTGAATATCTCGCCACGCACTTTCTTCAGAGGGGCAGATAACATGTAAATATAGGCATCCACGGCGTCGCGGATGTGCAACAGCGGTCGCCAGGCTTCGCCACTGCCGAATACGGTGAGTTTGCCCTGCTTCCAGGCATTCAGGGTAAAGACATTGATCACCAGGTCAAAGCGCATGCGCGGCGACAAGCCGAAAAGGGTTCCTTTGCGCAGGATAATGGGGCAAAACTCGGGGACTTGTTCGGCAATGCGCAACAACTCGATTTCCGCCAAACGCTTGGTCTTGCTGTAATTGGCGGTCGGGGATACAGGGGTTGCTTCGTCTTTGCCGTGCAGGTTCAGTTCTGCTTCGGGGGTGGCTGTGTAATACACCGAACAGGAAGAAGCGAAGACAAAGCGCAGCGGTTTGCCCTCTCGTTGGCTTTTTTGGGCAGCCAGTTCTGCCAGTTTTTGGGTTGCCATCACATTGCACTCGGCGTTCAGTTGAGGCGCAAAATCGGCAGTAGGATCGTTGGAGAGACCGGCTAAATGAATGATGGCTTCCACCCCATTGAGCCAGTCTGCCTGAGCCTGACGGACATCGCCGCGGATCAACTCCAGGTTTGGATGATCGGGCAGGGGGTTCTCAAACCACAATGTATCAACCACCCGAACTCGTTTCCCCAAAGCCAGTAATTCGGGGACTAAAACGCTGCCGACGTAGCCGGCGCCACCCGTGACCAGGATCATCTTGAACCTCCTTGAGCAAGGTGAAGGGAAATCTTCTGCCGCTCAGCAAGGTAATCGGCCAGAGCCTCTTGCCAGGCTTTGAGTGGGGGGATGCCGGCTTCTTGAATAGCCTGGTTTGCCAGGACGGAGTAATTGGGGCGGCGCGCTGTGGTTTTGAACGCAGCCGACGTGGTAGGCTGCAGGTTAGGTTGCAGGTTTGTCAGCTCAAAGATTTTGACGGCAAATTCATACCACGAGCAAGCTCCCGAACAGGTCAGGTGATACAGTCCGTAAGGGGCTTTTTCGATCAAATTGACCAGCCCCTGCGCCAGTTCATGCGTGTAAGTGGGGGAAAGACGTTGGTCATCCACGACCCGGATGTCTTTCCCTTCCCCAGCCAGGCGCAACATCAGCTCAACAAAATTGCCGCCTTTGCCAGAAGCGCCGCGCAGTCCATAGAGACCCGAAGTGCGCACAATCCAATGATTATGCCAGGTGGCCTGAATGAATTTTTCCCCGGCCAGCTTGCTCACCCCGTACACGTTCAACGGCGCCGGGCAGTCGCTTTCGGTATAGGGTGTCTGCCGATGGAGCTCGCCGCCAAAAACGTAATCGGTGCTGAGAAAGAGTAAGGCAATATCCTGCTGGCGACACAGACGGGCAAGGGTGAGGGGAGCAATGGCATTCACCGCAAAAGCCCGTTCAGGGTAGCTCTCGACTTCGTCTACTTTATGATAGGCGGCGGTGTTTACCACGACCTGAGGGAGATAGTGTTCGAAAGCCTGTTGAACCTGACGGGGATCGGTCACCTCAAGCTCGGCATGGGTGAGCGGGATGACCTGATAGGCGGCAGAGCGCTTGCCCAAGACTTGCACCAGATCGCTGCCTAACTGACCATTTGCGCCAATAACCATGATTTTCATTGCAGCATCCTAGGGAAAGGCTGGGTTCTGTAAATATTGCTTGAGAGTCAAGCCGTTTTGATCGCGTTTGGACAGGATGGGATTTTTGATCGGCCAGTCGATGGCGAGGTCTGGATCGTTCCACGCAATCGTGCCTTCGGAAGCCGGGGTGTAGTAGCCGGTCTGTTTGTATTGCACTTCGACAAACTCGTCCAGGGCTTCAAAACCATGTCCAAAGCCGGGGGGAATGTAGAGTTGCTTTTTGTTCTCGGCGCTCAGTTCGATGGCAAAGTACTTGCCGAAGGTGGGAGAGCTAAGGCGCAAGTCGACGGCAACGTCATAAATCCGTCCGAGGGTACAGCGCACCAGTTTCCCCATCGGGGCAGACAGGTCTTGATAGTGCAGACCGCGCAGGACGCCGTAATGCGAGCGCGAATGCCCTTCTTGGACGAACTCTTCGGTAAAGCCCGCAGCCGCAAAGTCGCGCTTATTCCAGGGCTCGATAAAAAAACCCCGCTCGTCTTGATAATATTCAATCTCAATAATGAGCACTCCGTCCAGAGGAGCTTGATAGATGTGAGTTTTCATATCACCTGCTTCTCCTGCATAGAATAAAAAGTCCATTTTCCCGACAAGGAGATATAGCCATATACTTCTCTGTTCGAATTCTCCACTCTAATCTGATACCCTCGATCATGATCATCGTACATCTCTGAGTCACTTGGATTATGAACAGCTACGCTTACCTTGTATAACCCTTGCAGTAGCGGTAATCGCTCAACTTCATACAGCACCCAGCCCCTTCCCTCCACACGCCCTAAATCTAAACCGGCGAACTGGGTGTTCGGGCCGGTAATGTGCGTGCCATCATTGTGATGAATTGCCATGCCAAAGACCGGCGAATCGATTGGCTCGTGAGCCTCGTATTCTATGCGCAGGGCGAAGTAGTCCCCGGTCTGAAAGATGTTCTTAGGCTGTCCCTTTTCGTCTAAGAATTCCACTTTGGTAATTTCTATTTTGCGATTGCCCCACCGCCAGGGCTGCGCTTCGGTTTGCGCTTCGGCTAGACGCGCTTCTTCGCGTTGACGGATGCGCCCTAAATAGCGATCCACTACCTGGGCAGAGCTGCCTGAGGCGACAATCTGCCCGTGACTAAGAAAGATTGCCCGCTGGCACATCGTCTCCACCCGTCCGATGTCATGGGTAACCAGCAAGATGGTCGTGCCTTGGGCTTGAAAACTCTGAATGCGCTCGAAAGATCGGGTCTGAAACTCGGTATCTCCAACGCTCAAGATTTCGTCAACGATTAAAATCTCCGGGCGTTCATCGGTTGCTACGGCAAACCCTAACCGCGCCACCATGCCGGAGGAATAGGTGCGCAAGGGTGCATCGATAAAATCCTGTAAGCCGGCAAACTCAACAATGCGGTCAACTCGCTTTTCCATCTCGCGTTTGGAATACCCCAAAATTGCCCCATTGAGAAAGATATTCTCGCGCCCGGTCAGTTCAAAATCAAAACCTGCGCCCAGTTCCAGCAAAGGCGCAACTTTCCCCACGACGCGCACCCGCCCTTTGGTCGGCCTCAGCACGCGAGAGACCACTTTTAATAAAGTGCTTTTTCCTGCCCCGTTGGGACCAATAATGCCAAAAACCTCTCCCGAATAGACCGCTAAGTTGATATGTTGCAATGCCCAAAAGGTCTGATGCCTGATCTGACCTCGTAAAGCACGGATGACGTATTCTTTGAGGGTGGGAATCTTTTCGCTAGGTAAGCGATAGCGAACCCCAACGTCTTCCAGTAGAATCACTGGCGATTTTTCCTGATGGATGGATTCCATGTCAGATGCGGTAGGCAAATTCATCCACCTTGCGGGTAAAGATGACCCATCCAGCGATGAGCGTAACCAGCCCCAAGGTAAATGCCAATCCCCATAAGGTCAGGGATGGCATTGTCCCTTCATAGATCAACGAACGAAAGATTTGCAACAAATGCACCAGAGGATTGAGCCGAAATAGAGGCAAAAAGCGCTCGGGCAAGATGCTGAGCGGATAAATAATCGGAGTTAAATAAAACCAGACCGATAATAACACATTGAAGATGTAAACCATATCCACAAAGAACACCGCTACGGTTGAAAGCAGCAATCCAAAGCCGAGGGTGAACATGCCCAGGATGATAATCGCCAGCGGCAAAGCAAGCAAGTTCACCGTAAAGGGATGCCGTAAAATGAGCATGACCACGCCGAGGGGAATAAGCGCCAGCAGGTAGTTAATCAAACCGTTCCCGACCACGGCAACGGCAAAAATAGTGCGCGGAATGTAGATGCGTTTGAGCAAATTGCTGCCCCACACTAGAGTTTCCATGGCATCATTGGCGGATTGGGCAAAAAAATTCCAGAACAGCAAGCCACTCAGGATATATATGGCGTAATTCGGCACATTGAAGCGGAAAATTTGCGAGAAAGCGATGGTCAGCACCAGCGTATTCAATAGTGGATTGAGCAAGGTCCACACTACCCCCAGTACCGAACGCTTGTAGCGCGTTTTGATCCGATTGACAACCAGCAGTTGCAGCAAATCGCGATAGCGCCAGAGCTCACTGAGCTCATTAATCGCCGGGTCACGCAACGTTGCCGTGTCATACACCCAGCTATTAGAGGTTGATTGAGAGATCTTGGGTAAGTTCAGCATCTTGGGTTCCAGGTCTCTATTTTAACCGCAGAACCGGGATTATCCACATGGAATCGCACATCTCCTATCTATCCTCTCTAGCCGGTTCCTCTCGTTTCTCATACATATTCCAGATTGGGGTCTTCGAGGATCGTGGCTGAAAGGCTGCCCAGAAAAGGTACTGGGGGTAAGCCGTGCCACTCGCGCAGCAGGTGGTAGGTCGGCGAGGTCAGCAAGCGACAGGCGTCGATGGCTTCGCGCCATTCGGGCTTGCGGAGTTCTCTCACCACCTCTACGTCGGGTAGCAAACCGAAATCCCAGGCGCTACACAGGCGGGCAAGAAAATCGATGCGCTCTTCCAGAGAATCCAGGGTTTCCGGAATTTCCTCATCGGGATATAAAGCGCCATCAATCTCAATCATCGCCTAAAAACTCCTCTCGATACCACTGACGGACTTGAGCAGCCTGCTGGCGTTGATCGGGGTCAGAAATTGATTCCAGTGGTCGGCTAAGTTCGATGCGAGCTAGGTGAGTCCGAAGGGCTAATTTTGCCCGATCGATATCTGCATTCGCCTTTGCCAATTGCTGTCGGGTTTGCCAAAGCTCCCAACATTGCTGGGTGTTGGTAATGCCTTGACGGCAAAGCTGGTAAATGTCCCGAAAATCGCGCGGCGCTCCTCTTTCCACGAGAGCGACCATTTTGCTGGCAATCAGTTCGGTGAGCGAGTCGAGTCGTGCTCCGCTTGGCCAGGGAGCAACAATCGGGTCAGCAAGCTGGGCTGAGCGCTTTGCAATTTGAAAACTAAAAATCACCTTATCTTCCTGGAGTAACTCAACGCTGACCACATCGCCCCACTCCCGCAGGCGTGTGCTGCCAAAGGCCGTTAGGGCTTGTTGCAGGGTGCGAATAACTTCCCGACGTTGCTCTTGGGTTAGCGGTTCAATCCACCAGGCGTCAACGTCATGCGTTGAACGATACTCAAAGAAGTACGATAATCCAAATGCCCCTCCAATGGAGAGAAATTGCCCTAATCCCTGCTGAGCTAGCGATTCAAGACAGGCCTTCGCATAAGGCGACATCTGGGTTGGAATTTTTGGGAGCATACAGAGAATTATACTTTGTTTCGCCCCCTAAGCCGACATGGCAAGGCGCAGGGCTTGATCCCAACCGGGTAAACGCAGCCCGAAGGTGCGATAAAACCGCTCGCAGTTCAAGGCCGAAAAAAGCGGTCGTTGGGCAGGGGTGGGAAAATCAGCCGACTTCGCCGGCAGGATTTGACGGGTCAGGCGAGACTCAGGTTCAGGATCGTTCTCCAGGATAGCCAGTGCCCACTCATAACGGCTGCAGAAGCCGTCGCCCGCCAAGTGATAGAGCCCTTTTCGCTCGGCAAGCCAGTCTGTTCGCTCTAGGGGATGACGGGCAAGCAGAAGAGCTGTAATCTCCGCCAACAGGCGCGCCCAGGTGGGATTACTGACCTGATCCTCCACTACCCGCAGCGTCTCTTGCTGACGCGACCAGTGCAAAACTTTGCGTACAAAGCTCTCACCACGCAGGCTATACACCCAGGCTGTGCGGAAGATCAAATATTTACCATCCACTTGCTGAATGGCTTGTTCTCCCATCCATTTGCTGTAGCCGTATTGATTGAGCGGATGGGGTTGATCCTCTTCCGAATAAGGACTGCCCTTCGTGCCGTCAAAGACATAATCGGTCGAATAGTGGATCAGCACGCAATCCAAGTTAGCGCACTCCTCTGCCATCACGCCAGGTGCGATGGCGTTGATCTGCATGGCAAGCTCGACTTCGCTTTCGGCCCGGTCTACGGCGGTGTAAGCCGTGGCATTGACCAAAACCGTCGGTTTGACTTCCCGGATGAGGGGGCGAATAGAGTCGGGGTGGCTAAGGTCAATTTCGGGATAATCAAACGCCAGAACCTTGCCCAACGGTTGCAAACAGCGCTGCAATTCCCAACCCAACTGCCCCTGTTTACCCAATAAGAGGATACCTGGTTGTTGCCCGGTAGGATTGTTCATAAGCGATATCTTTCACTGTCTAACCTGTCTGGGGGGTCAAGCAAAAGCTCATGATTTCTCAGTTCCTTTTTTCCGGCAAACTTTCCCTGGCTAAGCGTTCTAGGTATTCGCCATAGGAATTGTTAATTTTCTTTGCCAGGGCAAGCAGTTGGGTTTTGTCAATATATCCCATGCGAAAAGCGATCTCTTCGGGGCAAGAGATCATCATCCCCTGGCGTTCTTCGATCGTTTGGACGAAATTGGCGGCTTGCAAAAGCGATTCATGGGTGCCGGCATCTAACCAGGCAACCCCCCGCCCCAAGATCTCCACGCGGAGTTGACCTTTTTCTAAATATAAACGGTTCAGATCGGTGATTTCGAGTTCACCGCGCGGGGAAGGCTTGAGCGACCTTGCCAGCTCATAGACCTGTTGATCATAAAAATACATCCCTGGCACGGCAAAAGAAGAACGAGGCTGAACAGGCTTTTCCTCAATACTCAACGCCCGCCCATGCTCATCGAACTCCACCACCCCATAGCGTTGGGGGTCACGCACCGCGTAGGCAAACACCAGAGCGCCTTCACTGAGCGAAGCTGCCTGACGGAGCTGCTTGGGCAACCCATGCCCAAAAAAAATGTTATCGCCCAAGATCATGCACACCGGCGATCCCCAATAGAACTCTGGTTTGAGCAGAAAAGCCTCTGCCAGTCCGCCGGGTCTTTTCTGCTCTACATATTCAAAGCATAGACCCCACTGTTCGCCACTACCGAGCAGGTTTTCAAACAGCGGTAAGGCTTCAGGGGTGCTGATCACCAAAATCTCGCGAATCCCGGCCAGCATGAGCATCGAGAGCGGGTAATAAATCATCGGCTTGTTATAGACCGGCAGCAGTTGTTTGGAAACACTCACCGTTAAGGGAAAGAGGCGGGTGCCTTTCCCCCCTGCTAAGATGATGCCTTTCATAGCTTTTCTCCTCTTTGAGCGTAATTTTGCTCCATCCAGGCTTTAAAATCGCCGCGTTGGCGGATGGCGTTCACCCAGTCTTTGTGCTCTAAATACCATTGCACCGTAGCCAGCAACCCTTCTGCCAGGGTGTGCCTGGGCTGCCAGCCCAAATGGGTTGAAATTTTAGTGATATCCATGGCATATCTCCGATCGTGTCCCGGACGGTCGGTGACGAAGCGGATCAACCGGCGATGGGGCTTGTAAGGCGATTCGGGAACCACCTCGTCGAGCATCTCGCAGATGCTTTGCACAATTTCCAGATTGGTGGGTTGGTTGCCGCCGCCGATATTATAACTTTCTCCCAACGGCGCCTGGCGCAGAACCCGCAAGATGGCTTCGCAGTGATCCTCGACATAGAGCCAATCTCTCACCTGCTTTCCATCTCCATAAACTGGAAGCGGTTTTCCCTCCAGGGCATTGAGAATCATCAGCGGAATCAGCTTCTCGGGGAATTGATACGGCCCATAATTGTTACTGCAATTGGTTAGGGTGTAAGGTAAGCGGTAAGTATGCCCATAAGCCCTCACCAGATGATCGCTGGCTGCTTTGGAGGCTGCGTAAGGCGAATTCGGAGCATAAGGGGTATCCTCGCGAAAAGGAGGATCGGTGGGAGTCAAAGAACCAAACACCTCATCGGTGGAAATGTGATGAAAGCGGACGTCGGAAGCCGGTGGAGAGCGATCCAGCCAGCTTCTTTTCGCCGCTTCTAAAAGGTTAAACGTGCCAAAAACGTTGGTTTGAATAAACGTATCCGGCTCAAAGATCGAACGATCGACATGCGATTCGGCAGCAAAATGAACAACAGTGTCGATAGCGTACTCCCGAAAGACTCTTTCAACCCGTTCTCGATCGCATATGTTGCCGTGAATAAAGATGTGTCGTTCTGGGTCGGGCAGGTGGCGCAGATTATGCCATATTTTCGAAGATTGGTCAACGATTCGACTATAATAATATTATGAAACCCTTACCCGACTCCCCGCTCTCCCTTTGGCTAGATACGTACGGTGAATATCAGCCCCAACCCTCCCTGGAGGGGGAAACCGTTGTGGATGTGGCCGTCATTGGCGGCGGCTTCACCGGGGTGATGACTGCTTATGAACTCAAGCGCGCTGAGCCTTCCCTGCGGGTGGCGCTGTTGGAGGCAAAAACGATTGGTTATGGCGCCAGCGGCCGAAACGGCTCGTTTGCCATGACGGTGGTGGGACTGGGCTTCGGCGTAGCCCCCCTGATGATGGGAACAGAACGCTTCAAAGCCGCTCACCGCTACATGATGCGCGCGGTCGATGAACTGGATGCTTTTATCCAGCGCGAGCAAATCGCCTGCGACCGCATTCGGCCGGGCTTTTTACGCGTTGCCACCACGCCAGCGTATGTCAAACGCCTGCAAGAGGATGTCGAACGGATGAATCGCTTTGGATTTGACGATATCTACTGGCTCGATCGGGCACAAACCTGTCAACGCGTCAACTCACCGCGTTACTTAGGCGCATTGTGGGAGCCGCGCCTGGTTTTAATTAACCCCGCCAAACTGGTGCGCGCCGAGCGTAATCTAGCCTTACAAGCGGGGGTTGAGGTCTATGAAAACACCCCCGTCCTTGAAATCCGCACCCATCCCAAGTTTCAACTCACTACCCCCCAGGGCTACCTGCGCTGCGAAAAGCTCGTCTTTGCCACCAACGCCTATACCCATCACTTTCCGCTCCTGCGTCGCAAACAAATTCCAGCCTTCACTTACATGGTAGCAACCGAGCCGTTGCGTGATCAACAACTTGAACCCATTGGCTGGATGGGACGCGAAGGGATTGAAGATGCCCGCAACCTGATCCATTACTATCGCCTGACTCCTGACCAGCGGCTGGTGATGGGCGGTGGTCCGGTAGGCTTAACCTTTGCCAACGATCTAAATGCCGACCGCAACGAAGCTGCCTGGCGGCATCTGGAAGAGCATATCCAGTTCCTCTTCCCCTCGCTGCAAGGCGTGCGGTTAACTCATCGTTGGGGAGGACCTTTCTCGGTCACCGTTGATCTAGCCCCGGCCATGGGCTATATAGGAGATCAACGGGCAGTTTATAGCGTAGGATGTATCGGACACGGCGTCTCCGCCAGCCATCTCAACGCCCAAACCCTGCGCGACATGCTCCTCGAGCGCAAAACCGAATTAACCGAAAGCCCCTTCGTGCGCCGTTGGGTCATCCCCTGGCCGCCAGAACCGCTGCGCAGCCTGGTCGCTTACAGTTTACGCGGTTATCTCCAACTCGAAGATTGGTTTTTCGAGCGCGAGCTTTATCGCCAATCCTGACTCGCATGTAATTCCCTGCCATAGGCGCTACCTGTAAGGACAGACCGTCTCGAAGTTTTCACGAATGCACGAATAGCGCTGTCATTCGTTTACTCGAGGTCCATTCGTGGACGGTTCTCTCAGCAAACCATCAACACGACTTGTAATGGCAGGTTGTTAACTCTAATCTAATTACCAAAAGGGCAAAGAATCAGGTGGGATCGACAGCAACGGCACGCCCGTTCTCTGAAAGGTAAGGAGACGCCTAGTTTGTAAAATCCGCAAGTCACAAAATGGGAGACGGATCAGACGGATAAGCACAGATGATGCATCCGTGTCAAACCGTTGCATCGGTTTTAATCCGTGGGGCACTTCGGGACAAGGATGAAACAATTATTTTAAAAAAATCTACATTGCGATCTCTTGACTTTTATAGATGTTTTGGATATTATTTATCTTGTAATCCCAACCTTTCAGCCACCTCAACCTCATATACCGTATTTCTCCCCGCCTGCTTGAGGAAGGCGTTGCTGCAAGGCTATCCCCTTCTTCAAGGAGGTGTGATGTCATCTATCTCTTCCCTTCCCTTCTTCTGGCTGGCCGCCCTGACCGGTTCACTCCTACCCCTACGCCCACCCGCGCCGAAGGTTACCGGCCGTGCCACCTCACCGGATAACCCGTTCGCAAAATAAAAGGGCAGCGCACTTGCGACGGCGCTGCTCCCAGCCTCTTTAACGCATCCTTCACCCGCCATTTCAATAACCACTCTTTTTTACTAAAGAAAGGACAAACAAATGAAACCCCAACTTCTCTTCACCCTAAGACTCGGCTTTGTCCTCGCCCTCCTGCTCCTCGCCACCGCAGGCCTCGGGCAGGCTCAGGAACTCCAGCCTGAGGGTCTCCTCGCCCCACAAGCTGCGCTGGGCAGCGCCTTCACCTATCAAGGGCAACTCAAGAAAAATGGCAGCCCCATCAACGACACCTGCGATTTCCAGTTTTCTCTCTACGACGCCAGCAGCGGCGGGACGCAAATCACCAGCACCCAGACCGTAACGGGGGTTAGCGTGAGCAATGGGCTGTTCACCACCCTGATCGATTTTGGCAATGGAGCGTTCAACGGTGATGCCCGCTGGCTAGAGATCGCAGTCAAGTGCGCCGGGGATGCGAATTTTGTGCCCCTCTCTCAGCGTCAGCCGCTGACCGCGGTGCCCTACGCCCTCTTCAGCAAAGCGGCTGCGTGGAGTGGGCTGAGCGGCGTGCCAGCCGGGTTCGCCGATGGAGTGGACAACGACACTACCTATACCGCTGGCATCGGCCTCACCCTGATCGGCGGTCAGTTCGGTCTGGATGTCCCGTACAGCCTGCCTCAATCCTGCGCCAATGGTCAACTGCCCAAATGGAACGGCTCGGCCTGGGCTTGCGCTAACGACAACGACACCACGACTTTCTGGTCGCTTAGCGGCAACGCCGCCACCACGCCCGGCACGAACTTCCTGGGTACTACCGATAACCAGGCATTGGAATTCAAGGTCAACAATTTCCGCGTCCTGCGCCTAGAGCCCAACGCCGCCAGCCCGAACATCATCGGCGGCTTCAGCGGCAACAGCGTGACGGCCGGTGTTTATGGCGCCACCATCGGCGGCGGGGGCGAGAGCACCGGTACCAACCGGGTGACGGACGACTATGGCACGGTAGGAGGCGGGTTTAACAACCAGGCCGGCAATGGGAGTGGGTCAACCTCCGACAGAAACCACGCCACCGTCGGCGGGGGCATCAACAACACCGCCAGCGGTTATTCCGCCACCGTCGGCGGGGGCTGGAGCAACACCGCCAGCAACTTCGCCGCCACCGTCGGCGGGGGCTACAACAACACCGCCAGCGGTTATTCCGCTACCGTCGGCGGGGGCTACAACAACACCGCCAGCGACTCCATCGCCACTGTCGGCGGGGGCATCAACAACACCGCCAGCGGCTCCTACGCCACCGTCGGCGGGGGTAGAGACAACACCGCTGCCGGGAATTACAGCTTCGTCGTTGGGCGCCGCGCCAAAAACAATGACACAAATCACAAAGGCGTCTTCCTCTTTGCCGATTCGACCGACGCCGACTTCAATTCCACCCTGGCAAATGAATTCGCCGCCCGTGCCAACGGCGGCTTTCGCTTCGTGAGCAGCAGTGGCACCTGCACCACGACCGGCGGTGGCTGGAGCTGCACCAGTGATCGCAATGCCAAAACCAACTTCGCAAT
>Ga0308418_1000997_pt1 | contig 15459 bp, 17 predicted proteins | sample HotsprSampleR4cd_FD_203517 | JGI IMG/M metagenome (GOLD analysis project Ga0308418, IMG submission 203517) | Hot spring phototrophic mat microbial communities from Mushroom Spring, Yellowstone National Park, Wyoming, United States - 20090729_R4cd ... | reverse complement strand
GCTGGTTGCGCCGCCTGACCCCCGTGATTATCTTTGGCATCTTTGCGTTTCAGGTGATGGTGCAGCGATCAACGTAGGATCGCTGGCGCAGGTGGATCGATCAGGTTTCACGTGTGCTGCGCGCCGGCCGCTTCGTTGTGCCGATGATCCCTGGGAGTGCAGGCACCGCACGCTCCGATGCCTGTGCGACTATCGGATAGTCAGGCAGTCTGCCGATCCTTTCCTGGAACCATCCCTGCCGCGTGTTCCAGCGCCAGTTGCATCTTGCGCACCCGATCCACTGGTTTTTCGGAACTGAGACTTTCCCGCGATGCTCCAAAACATCCCTGGTACGGCATCGCGGTCTCCTCGACAGGCTTCTGACCAAACCATTCAATGAGCGCTTGCTCCGCATCCGTTTTCCGTCACACCTTTGCATCACACGCTTGACCGACCGACTCGAAGCATGGGGAGCGCGATCGATGGCGGCAGCGCATCGAGCTCCTCTAGCGCCTGGCGGAAAGCCTCCCTTCGGTTGGGATGCGCCAATGCGTCCGCCAGCGCGTCGGATTCGGGGCGCAACACGGCCCCGCTCGCGTGTGCGCGAGCGCGTTGCAATGCTCGATGAAGATGCCACGACCGGGCTTTGTTCCCACATGCAGGAGGGGGATTGCCGCGCCGTACGCCTGCGACACGATCCAATCCCGCAGTACGAGCGGGATCTTCCGATCCTCGCACGCGATCTGGATGAAGGTGACGGGGTTGGGGAGTGCGGGCAGTGCGGTGACGACGGCGGGAAGGGCGGTGAAGAGCAGATCGCGCACGGTTATGGGCAGGAGCGCCCAGCGCAGGGACGCCTCATTCGGCGCGTGGCGGCGCACGGCAGCGGTCAGATCGTCGTTGAGATGGGTGTGCGCCAGGAACGCAGGATCGGGCCGGGCGATCACACGGCGGGGGAGGCGTCCATCCTGCGCAGGGCATCGCACCACGCCCGCTACGTCTCCGCCGGCAGCGCGGTCCAGACCGCTGGTGTGACGGCGGCGAAGAACGCGCAGGCAGTCATCCACATGGTCGGCGGTGGTTATTCGCGCATGCCGCGAGCGAACGTAAGAGCGGCGCACACGTCATCGTGGTCGGCAGCGGACAGGATGAGCGTCTGCACATCTGTACGCAGATTGTCCCACGGTGCCGCTGCAACGACAGAGATGGCGTTCCAGGGATCGTCGCGCAGGAGCCGCACGACTGCCGCCCGTGCTGCGTCCATGCGGGACGTGACCGCGAAGCGTGTCAGTTCGACGAGCTGCTCCTGCCCAGCGCGGCGGATGAGTTTGGACAGAACGTCAGCGTGGCAGGCACGGGCGATCGAGGATGCGGCGGTGGAGGCAGCGAGTGCGTTGCCGATCTGACCATACCCGATTCGTCTTCGCCCAGTGATCGCCGCTAGCAGCCAGGGCAGGCATTGAGTGGCAAAGTACGTTTCGGCGTTCAGCGCATCCAGGAAACGATCCCGTTCTGTCGAACGCAGATGCTTCGTCCATGCCGTTGGGTTGTCGGGCGTCGCCTGCCTCCAGCGTCGCTCGGCGTGGGCGATATTCCGTACATCGTCCGGCAGCGCAGCGGCGTTCTCCGTGAAACCGATGAGCGTCGCTGCCCGGTGTGCGCAGCGCCCGCCCCGCACGGCATCGATGAGCGCAACGGCATGGGATGCGCCCCAGCCAGCGGGGGGTTCTCCGCCCACCGCAGGACGCGGACACTTGCATCCGTTCCGATCAAGGATGCAATGGTGGTGGACAGCACGGGCGATTCGCGCATGGCATGCGTGAGGAGGTCTGGGAGACCGCTCGCCAGCGCGCCGAGTGCCCCGACAACGTGATGCACACTCGGCGCGAGCGCCAGCACGCGGGCGAATCGCACATTGCTGAGGGCGGGTGCAACGACGTGTATGTCGGGTTCGCCACACAACGTCCGCAATGTCGCGGTGAGCGTAGCGTAGGGAAGGAAGGCTTCATGGCGGATACGCCTTGCAGAGAATCGTCGGATTCATGAGAGGCGCGTTGGCGTGAGTTGGACGTGGGATGACGATTGTTCCGCGAGAATGCTTGCAGCGGTTCGTCAGCGCCGCCGCCGTCTCTGGGCGGGCGCGGGGGCGGGATGCGGCGGGGGGAGATCGGCGCCGGCGACGGCGATGGCGGGAACCGACTCCAGCGCCGCTCGCACGTTGTTGCGCAGGAGCGGCAGGAGCGTCGCTGTCAGATCGGGACGCCGCGCCAGCAGCATAACGCCCCGTGCTCGCCGTCCCTCATCGGCATCGATCAGCAGGCGCAGTGCCAGCCATGACGGTGCGTCATCTACGTTCCCGTTCCGCAATGCCTGCGCCACGTCGTTCGCACGTTCTGGCGCGGCGACGGCGCGGAGGAGCGCATCACGGTCGCCAGGAATGACGTGTTGGATCGTCTCCGGCAAGAAGTTCCAGATGCGCGTCAATGTATCGAACGACGCCGCCGCGAGCGCATCAAGTGCAACGGCGGCATCGCCATCCCGCAGTGCATGCGCCAGGCGATGGGCGACGAGCGGGTCGGCGGCGGCGATGGCGCGCAGACTGGCGTGCGTCTCATCGTTCCGTGCGGGGAGCGCCTCCATCTGATGCGCGTCGGACAGGGCATCGACGAGCGCCAGGAAGCAATTGCCGTGATTGCGCAGCGCCTGCGCCAGACCTTCGCTTGCATTCTGTTGATCGAACGATGTGAACGCCTCCGCGAGCGCGTCGAGTGCGTGGAAGGACGACAGTGCAGCGGATGGCGGCAGCGCGGTAAGCGCATCCAACGCCTGGCGAAAGGCGTTCCGCTGGTTGGGATGCGCCAGCGCGTTCGCCAGTGCATCGGCGTTGGGGTGCAGTGCGACACGGGCGCTGTCTGGCAGCGTGGCAAGAAACGTTGCCGCCTTCTCGGTCGTCCATCCGGCGAACGCTTCCGCCAGCGCTGCGCAACGGGCGGCGGCATCGTCGCCTCCCGATCGCATCGCGGCGCGCAGCACGGTCGCGACCGTTGCCGCCGCTTGCGCGGTCGGATGCTCCGTGATCCAATCGCGCAGCGCGGGCGGCATCTCTGGCATGTGTCCCGCAATCTGCGTGAAGGGGATCGGGTCGGACGGCGGCGGCAGCGCGGCGACGATAGCGGGAACGGCGACGATGGGAGCGTCGCGCACGGCGATGGGGAGCAGCGTTCGCTGCACGGCGGCGTCATCATGGAGATGGCGGCGCACGGTGGAGACCAGATCGTTGTTGAGATGGGCACGCGCCAGAAATCTCGGATCGAGTCCCAGCGACCGTACGGCGAGATACGCATGCGGTCCAGCAAGGTGGCTGAGCCACGTGCGCCGCTCTTCCTCCGTCAGTGCGTCCCAGACCGCCGGTATGACGGCGGCGAAGAAGGCGCGGGCGGTCTCCTCTGTGATCGGTGATGGGTCGCTGCGCACACCGCGTGCGAACGCGATGGCGGCGCACATGTCGCTGTTGTTGGCAGCGAGCAAGATGGTCTCCCGCACGTTCTCGCGCAGGTCGTCCCATGGAGTTGCGGCAAGGACATGATCGGCACACCGGGAATCCGTGCACAGAAGATGTGCAACGGCATTCCATGCCGTATCCATGTGGGATGCCGCCGCCAGGCGCGTCAGTGCGGCAAGATCATACTGGTTGGCGCATCGGATGAGTGTGGAGAGCGTCGCAGCATGGCGTTCGCGGGCGACGGGTGATGCGCCGGCGTAGGCGTCGAGCGCATCACCCGTCGCCCGCACGTCGCTGATGGGTGCGGACATGCTTGCAGCCAGCGGACGCGGCAGCTAGGGCAGGCAGACCGCGGCAAAGTACGGTTCGGACTTCAGTGCGCTCAGGAGACGCTTCTGCTCTGTCGAACGTAGATCGTCCATCCATGCCGTCGGGTCGTCAGGCGTCGTCTGTCCCCAACGCCGGATGGCACGGGCGATCTCTCGCGCTGTGCGGAGCAGTGGAGCGCTCGCGTCACAGGGGCCGATCAGTGCCGCTGCCGCCCAGCACGAACAACGGTCATGCTGGACGGCGTCAATCAGAGCGGCGGTATGCGCGGCGCCCCACCCGGCGGGCGCGACTGTCGCCCACGTCGGCAGGATGCGTTGGACTGTGTTCGTTCTGATCAAGGACGCGATGGCAGCGGAGAGGACGGGCGAGGTGCGCTCGCCGGGCGAAAGGAGGCCCGGCAATTCGCCTGCGAGCGCGCCGAGCGCGCCGATGAGAGGGGCGATCGCCGGTGCGAGCGCCAGAACTTGTGCGAAGCAGAGATCGCCGAAGGCGGATGAAACGGCGTGCATGTCGGCTTCGCCGTACATCGCTCGCAATGTCGCAGCGAGGGCGGGCGAGTCGGAGGACATGGTGAACCTCCTGGTCATGACTCATTTCTCTCATGATGCTGTTCGTCATCGAACACTTCGCTCTTCGCGATGGTGAACCTCCTGGTCATGACTCATTTCTTTCATGATAGGGACATGCGCTCTCGGTCGATGGACCGTGCTGTTCGGTATCGAACCCCCGCGCTTTTCGTGAGCGCTGCCGCCGTTGCACGGATGCGGACGGTCACGATGGCGGAAGATCGACACCGGCGACGGTGGTTGAGGAGGCGCATACCGGGAGTGAGGCGCGTCGTCACACACGGATCGGAGCGCCGCAGAGCATCGCCGTCCCTGTGTCCGCCATTTATCGTCAGAATCGATGCGCATGCGTGGCGCCAGGAGCGTCTGCGCTCCATCGTTCTTGTATCGCCCAACGTTGGCGCCAGGTTGTCGGTGCGTCCCGTTGTCGCCCAGGTATCGCAGCGGACGTTTCATCCTGCAGCAATCAGTGCAGTGTCAGCGCGGCGTCTCGATCGACGGGTGTGATCTCAGGGCGCATCGACAGGAAGCGCTTCCGCGCCTCTGTGCGGATCGGCGATGCAATGGCGTTGTGGAGGGCAGGCGATGTGAGAAGCCTGGCGGAAGGATATCCGAACGTACGCGCACGTGCAAACTATGGATCGTGCCGTGTGAGCGCGATGGGGCAGGGGGTCGGCGATGCCGTGCGGATATGGGAGAGTGGACGCTTGCTTGCATGACAAGTGGGCGATACAGGCTTCATGCACCGTATGAGGGCAGGATATCCATCTCGTTTCCGCCCTCTCATCGCATGGCAATGTTTATCGGGAAGATAGCGTCGGAATGATCTTCTTCCATGGAACGATATCCCTCTGACGGTCTGTACTTCTTCTGAACCGTCGTCCCTCTCTGGAGTGACGCCCGTCAACGCCTTTGCGTTTCGTATCAAAAAATGCTGCTTTGCACGGAAACGCACTATACTAGTGAAAATGATGTGTGTTCGAGAGGTGCATATGACTGGGCAAAAAGGCTTTCGGATCGAGACATCTGACCATCCATCGGGATGTCGCGCTCTGAATAAAGAGGATCGCGCTGTACATCGAGTGTGGCGGACTCACTGACGACGCTGTGTTGGATGGGCTGATAGCACATACTCCTGGCATACCGGCGATCTGGAAGCATGCAATCGGAGCCGTAATGTATCGCTCAACACGACGTCCGTACGATCCCCCGCCCCCGCCCTTGCGCCATGCATGGGCGAGCATCCTCCTGCTCTTTATCATCATCATCTTCTTCATCCTCGTATTCCTTCTTCCCGGTGCATTGGGCGCATCGTTGCACATCGGCATGCGCTGGAACAGCAGTGATTTTCCCGCCCCGTACAACGATTCTGCCATGATTGCCCCAACCGCAGTGATGATGCCTGCCTCTGAACGACCGTTCGGCAATCCGTTGCGCGACCGTCGGGCAGTGATCACGCAGGGATATGGCGTCGGAACCCATGCACCCGCCGAGACGTGGGGAGGGATCGACCTGGCAATTGACGGAAATGGCGACGGTCGTGCCGATCCGAATGACACGTGGCGCGTCCCTGTGTACGCAACTCACGATGGGATTGCACGGGTGCGATCGAATACCTGGCCGGGCGGCAACTATCTGGCGATTGAGAATGGACGCTACAAGACAGCGTATGCGCATCTCGATTCGTATGCGGTCGTTGACGGTCAGGCAGTGACGCGCGGTGACGTCATCGGATATATTGGATCAACCGGTATGTCAACCGGACCGCATCTGCACTACGAAGTGTGGGAGTCTGGCATCAACCGTAATCCGCTTGACTTTGATGCGTTGTATCACCATGAGTGATATGCGTCTCGGAAAAAGGAAATCCATTGTCATTCGCTCGGAGCGTCTCTCCATGACGTTCTTCTCAGCGGTGCAGCGTATAACAGCGGAGGCGCACGGGCGTCGCGATGCGGTCGTCAATGTGACGTCGCGACGAACGCAAGTGAACCGTCGAGTCGATCAGGACGTTCTTCCCGATTGCGCACAGTGATCAGAGTCTGGAGGCGCTGTTTCAGGCGCACTTCCGAAGTGGAAAGGACGATCAGACGTATGGATGACATCCTTCGCTTGATTGTGGAAGGGGCCCCGTTCATTCTTGGCTTGATCGCGCTAAATATCGCCGGCGTGATCATTGTCAACATGGTGCGGTGGTCATTGTACTCGCGTTTTCCGTCCTCCGAACCGCATCGATGGACACGTGACCGACGGCAAGCGGGGAGGGAGACGATCACGATCATTATCCCTCCCCCCGCGCCCGCGAGCCACGAGGCATCAATCGTTCGGGTGGGTCGGCCGCGGTCGTCCGCGCATGCTGCATCACCGCAAGAAGAGAGGAGATGCGTGAGCCGTGAGGAGTGAGGATGGACAAGGCGATACCCATGGCGCGGCTGAAAAAACAGTCCTGATCTGCCGACCGTGGGCGAGCAAGTGTCGAGCGGTCGTCGCCGACTGAGGGGCATGGCGTTCCCATCAGTACGGCACATCGTGAGACGACAAGCCGCGCTCTGCAACGAGTGCGTGCGACGATTACATGTGCTGTTGCGGAGTGACCGCTGTCGGAGGGGGAGCGACCGGAGAGGATGTTCTTGGGCAAAGACGATGATAATGATGATGTGCGGGACGCCATGCGTGCATGTGGCTTTACGGTGTACATGCACAGTCGCGGTGAGGCGGACAGGGTGATCGCGCACGAAGCGAGCAGCGTATGCGCACGCTGGGCGGTTTCTTCTCGACAACCGTGGATCCATCGGTTTCGCCGTCTGCTGATACGCTGGGAGCAGAAGCCCGAACATTCCCTGGCTTTCTCCACGTCGCGTGTGGCGTGATTGCCGTGTGTGCCGTCGGGCTATGCGAATAGGCTCGACGCACGTGATACCCATGGGCTATTGTCCTGCTCTGACCTTCTACGAGTTCTTTGCCGGCGGCGGTCTTGCACGCTTTGGGTTGGGACCGCGATGGACATGCTTGTTTGCTAATGACATCGATGAGAAGAAAGCGGAGGTCTACCGGCGTAACTTTTCCTGGGCGCCGGAACTGGTTGTCGAGGATGTTCGTCGCATCACAACGGCGATGCTTCCCGGACGCGCCACGCTGGCATGGGCATCATTCCCGTGTCAGGATCTGTCGCTTGCCGGGAAGGGCGGAGGACTTCGCGCCGAACGCAGCGGCGTGTTCTGGACCTTTTGGAATCTGATCACCACCCTCGATCGAGAAGAACGAGGCGTTCCGATCATCGCAATTGAGAATGTTGTTGGACTCCTTACCTCAAACAACGGGCATGATTTCCAGGAGTTGGTAACAAGTATGATCGCGGAAGGATATCGCTTGGGGGCGATGGTTGTTGATGCGGTTCATTTCGTTCCCCAATCGCGACCAAGGCTTTTCATCATTGCTGTCAAAGACCATCTGCCCATTCCAGATGATCTCACACCATGCACGCCGCATGCCATTTGGCATCCCGTTCCGGTTGTTCGTGCGTATCGTCGCTTGTCGCCGCTGGTGCGCGAAGCGTGGATCTGGTGGAATCTCCCTGTTCCCGATGACGCGCGTCCACGCCTGCAGGACGTGATTGATCCAGAGCCGATCGGCGTCTCCTGGCATAGCCGGGAAGAGACGCTCCATCTTCTGTCACTCATGTCCCCACTCAATATAGCCAAAGTCCGTCATGCCCAAGCGACCGGTCGTCTGCACATCGGCACGGTGTACAAGCGGACGCGCATACAGAACGGGGTCAAGCGCCAGCGTGCTGAGGTGCGGTTTGATGGCGTCAGCGGTTGTTTGCGTACGCCTGCTGGCGGGTCCAGCCGACAGATCATTCTGGTCGTCGAGGGTGACACCATTCGCTCCCGCTTGCTTTCCGTTCGTGAAGCGGCGCGGCTTATGGGATTGCCTGACAATTACTGGCTGCCGGAACGGTATAATGATGGGTATCATGTGATGGGTGACGCCGTTGTGACATCAGTGGTTTCCTGGCTGGAGATGCATCTTCTGTGTCCGCTTGCAACAAGATATAGCGAGAGCGGAGCGAGTGATAGATGCGCCGACGGAAGAGATCACCCGTCAAAAGCGATGACGAGCGGAGACATTTCTGAATTTGTTCCCCCTTCACAGAAGACACGTTTTTGATGCCTCGTGAATGCGTCAAGATTCAGACGTTCCCAGATACATTCGCTTTTTATCATCGCTGCGTTCTCCGTTTGCATCGTCCGGTGTGGCGGATGGGAAGATGAGAACGCTGACGGGCGTCTTCGTGTCACGATTCAGCGCGGGTCGCGTTGAGAAGTCCCGGCACGATTCCATGGGTGCACCCGTATCGAACGGAACGAATCGGCAGTTCATTCTTTGGACATGGGCACCATGGGCGTGTGGCACCATGGTTGGAGCGCAGTGCGTTGAGCATCGTGCGGTGATCGAGAGCGATCAGCCGGACACTGTGCGATAGACCGTTGATGACGAGAGAAGTCCCGGCACAATTCCATCAGTGGATAAGCGATGCGCACAGACTCCTATGATAACGGTTGCTCGCTCGCACATGCCATGGTGCCATGATCGTCAAACGTGGTGCAATGGGCGATGGATCCGTTATTGGAGGATATAGCCCAGGGACAGGACAACATATGGAATCTATGTGTGGAGCGCCATTGTCGTCCATGCTCCTGTCGCATGCGGGTGCTGGTTGGGATTGCCCTCTCTCAATCCCTCAAGCGATGGTTCGAACGGAGCGGATGCAATGATCGTGTCGTGTTCGATATTATTGTACTCATATGCGTCATCACCATTCCAGGCGCCAGCTCAGTGGATAATGCCGATGGCATGGTGTTCGCTCCCGGATACGCTGGTGATGCCGAACAACGGCGTTCGTGTGCGATTCAGGGTCATGATGAACAATTTCTTGTATTTTTTTCTTTTTTTTTGTTCGGGATAAGAATAAGGATGTTGCAAGATCGGTCGCGATTAGATCGGTCGTGCTGGAATATCCATTAAACGCGCCCGATATACTTCAGCAAGTGGACATGAGCAAACGTGGGAAGCGGGATGGTGTGCGTACGTTGGGATTCTCCGCTGGGGGACCCGATATTGCCGGCGGCGCTGGTGCATCTGATGCAGATTTCGGCGGACGCGGACGTCAATCTGATAGACAACGCGATGCAGCCGACGACGACGGTGCTGGACGTTCCGCCGCCGCAGCGCGGCGTGGAGCGCTTGTTCATCCATCCGGAGCGGCAAGGTGCTGGATATCACGTCGTTTGCAACTCTGGATGAGCGGCAAGTTGGACTGCCGTACTCTCGGACGAACACAGGAATGCGGTTCGAATGTGAGGACGTTGACGGCAACGAACGCATCGACAGTATACTGGATCGACGCAGGAAAGGACAGGCATTATGGGCAAACGTCATGTCCATTCTGGACAAGCGATGGTCGAGTTCGCCATCGTGCTTAAGTTGATGCTATTGGTTATTTTCGGGGGGGTGACCTTTATCCAGTATGTCGGATCGCAGTACGCCATCGCTCAAGCGGCGCGCAACGCCGCCCATGTCGCTGCGTTGCGCGGTTCAACAGGAGGACTCCCAGACAATCAATGGGTCTCCCTGGCGTCTGCACCTGGTCCAGTCGCCCATTCCGTACGGGATACATTCGCCGGTAGTCCCTTCGTCACCGTCGCCGATGCAGAAATTCGTGCGACATGTGCAACAAGCCCTTGTCGCCGCTACAGCAACATTACTATTAGCATCCGCTATTCTGCGCAAGCATGGGCTCCGTTCCCTGGAATCCCGAACCCGATTCGCTTGTCGGCGGATGCGGCCCGTACGGCGGAACAAGACTCTCAGGGTGAATAGCCCTGTGCTCCTTATCATGCACCTTCGATCCATAGAAAGTGGGAGACGTACACATGGAGACGAAAAACAAGCGGCGGATGCCCGCCCATGAGGGACAGTCGTTGGCGTTTATTGCCCTGTTCCTTGCGTTTGTGACGCCGTTCATTTTTGCGGCTGTCGATATATTCGAACGACAGGCGCAGATTGCGCAAGCTGAGGATGCGCTTCGCAACGCTGCACGGGTTGGCGTTCAATCCTTTCGCTACGCCAACTTTGCGGCGAATGATGTCCACATGCATGAGGAGACGGCGCGGTCGCGCGCTCATGCGGCATTTCGCACCAATCTGAGCACTCAGCGCGCTTTTGATGCGCACAGTGTGGATCAGTTACTCCAACGAACTATCTGGCATGCGCGTCCGCAAGGCGGGACGATTGTCTTTGGAGATAACACGACTTGGTCCTTCACAACCCCCACGATCTGTGGCGAAACAACGGCTTTCTTCCGAGGGATCGGATTGACGTTTGCACCGGTGGAACGGCGGATTTCGGCTTGCGCAACGCTGGATCGTTTTTGATGAACCGCGCTGATACGCAACAATTCGGGCGGCGTGCATGCCAGGACTTCCTCCTGTCACGCAACATACTGGATTGCGTTGCGTCTGGTTTTCCAGATGCGATCCTCCCTCCCCCCCCCCCTCCTCCCTGATCAGCGCAGCGCGGTCGCTGCGCTGATCAGGATATCCGCGTACAGCAGTGCGTTGCGCTAAAGCAGGATGAAAGCAACGTCCTCCCGCCAGCGGACTGCGCCTTATCGCTGCATTGCGGCGCTTCGCCGAGTCCCTGGAGAACGGGCGCTCGCGTGGCGCGCCTGTCGTCCTGAAGTGCATCGCTCTATCGCTTGACGCTCCAACGCTGGCAATGCTTCCCGACTGTACAAACAATCCTTCGCCGCGTTCACCGACATCCGGGGGCAAGATGCCTGACCCATCCGACAGTCATGCTCAAACCAGCCAGTCTTCGTTACCTTGTGTCGCAGATACGTCCAGAGCAACTCAATCACGTTGATCTGCGGTGCATAGGTTGGTGGCTCACATACCTCCAGCCGATCGGGAGATCCCTCCAGCCGCGTGCGCGTTGCCTTGCTGTGGTGGATGATGAAGGTGTCTCCGACCAGCATCACTATCGTCCCTTCCCTGTGCTCGCTGGGGCAGGAGAACTCGACAATCGCTTCTCCAGGTGCACAAGGGGGCGGATTGCTCCGAAGCCGTCGCGCTTCTGGTTCTTGCTGCGAGGCGTTGGCGCCTTGCGTTGGCGGGCGCACCTATCCAATGTCCAGCGATGTCTGATAGCAAATCGCGATCAATTTCGTCCTTGAACAGCGGCGTCTCCTCGCCATGCCTGGCTGCCGCTTGATGGACACGCAAGCGCTCCACCTTCTCCGCGTCGTACTCATCTGGAGTGCTCACGTTCAGCGCCAGCTGGAGCACGGCGTCGCTGGGGCTATGCAGAGAGCGGCGCATTGTTTCATCACGCATCCCAGCGTCGCCGTGCTGGACGCGGGAGTCTGACAGGTCACGATCTGTCCGCGTCGAGGTGAACGGACCCATGGTGCGTGGTTCGCCCGCAACCGCGTGCTCATGGATTGGTCAACGGGGGGAGCGGCTTTTGGGCGGACTCCCAGAGCGAGGTCTGGCAGCAAGAAAATGTCCGGCTCCATCTTGCCACAAGCGGAGAACAGCAGCGCTATATCAGGGCATATCCCGTCGCGAAAACGTTTTGTGGTTCTCTTTTGAATCACGACGGGAAATTGTCGAACAATGCTTTGCGGACAATCGTTGCCATCGTGCACGCAACGGACGGAACGACGGCGTTGCCGATTTGCCGCAGTCGTTGACGAGCATTCCCCAGGATGATGTACGATTCCGGGATATCCATCGCCCGGCGCAGCTCCTGCTCCGTGAGCATGCGTGCGCCGCCAACGGAAACATCAACGAGCAGAAATTTATTGACAGTTGTCACGGTTCGGAGCGGTGCCTGGCATGACTGCCAACCTCGAGCGTCGCTCGAGTAATAAACCAGGATAAAGCGCGTCTCTGGAACGGAGGAGATGCGTCTCCTCGTGCACTCCTTCAGACGTGCGATATCGTTCAGCGGTGCCAACGGGTCAAGGATATCCAAGGCGCAGCGCCAGCGCGTTGGTTCTCGCCCCAACGTCGGCAGCATCGTTGACGCGCCAATGACGAAGAGTCGGCGACGGCGTTGCGGTACGCCGAAATCGGCAGAGTCTGCGATGTATTCATAGATAACATATGAATTCAATCGCCGCAGCATCTCACGGTAGGACGGAAATGTACGAAATTCCGGCACATTTTCCAGGAGAAACGCTTGGGGACGGATGGCATGCACGGCGCGGGCGAAGTGTAATGCCAGATCGCAATCACGGCGCGCTGATCCCGCGCCGCATGAAAACGTGACACACGGAGGCGATCCGACCACCACGTCAACACCCGCGAAAGCATCAAAGTCAACGTCGCGGATATCGGACTCGATGCATGCGGTAGTGGGGTGATTGGCGCGATAGGTCATGCACGCGACTGGATCGGCATCGATGCCACAGACAACGTGCATGCCCGCCTTTGCGAGGGCGTGTGACCAAAGCCCGGCGCCGCAAAACAGATCGATTCCCGTTATCATTGTGTTGCGAACGATTCCATCGGCTTGATTCACGCAGGCGCCCTAATCCAGCGGGGTGTAGGAACGCATCTCCTCCCAGCGCGCCTGAATGGTGCGTATGACGTCATCATCAGATCGCGATCGCGTTGTCACAAGTTCATCCGCCACAATGCGGGACAGCAGCCTCCAGGACTCCGGCACCTGGCGTGCGTCGTAGCGGGAGATGGTTTGTTCATAGGCGGCATATTCCTCATCGTTTACTTGTCGGTCACGTTGCCATGCCGCCCGTGTCACCGGAGCAGCAGGAATGGCACGAAGCGCCGTTCGTTGTCCGGCGGACGAGGCAAGGTCAACATCCCGAAGGATCGACCGGGCGGCTTCCAGTATCGGCGAATCCAGAGGTGGGCATGGTGTCGCCACGCCGATACCGAACACTTCTATCTGCATATCGGCGACGACGCCGTTCGGGAACGGGATCCGGCGAATGCCGTTGGGCGGCGTTTCGCGCCATGATGGGGCATCGAAGTCGCTCCAGATGACGGTCTGGCTAATAACGGACGCCCCGCGTCCGAGAACGATGGCGCCATCGCGGATGGCGCGATGGAGTTGGAGAGTCGCTGTTCGGTACGGGTCGCGGTTCAGCAGCTCCGCATCAGGCGATTCCGCCAATGCCTGGACGCGCTCTGTGATCAAGCCCAGCCAGATAGTATCGATGCCGCCCATGCTGGCGATGGATGCTTGCGTGCGAGTCAGAGCGACGATGTTGCTCCACGAATCCAGCGGCTGACGTTGTCCGTCATCAGAACGGAGCGAGAGGAGCGGCGCTTCAACAGACAGTGGTGCAAGGATGGGGGAGGGGTCGTTGGGGAAGGCGCGCACCAGCGATTCGGCGTACATGTCGGGATAGTGTTCTTGCGATAGCCAGACAGACGGCGGACAGAGACGATCTGCGGGAAGCGCAGTCGCGAGCGCTGCGGGAATGCCGATGATGACATCGACATCGTCGATCACCAACGCTGCCAGATCGTCCAGTGATGTTGCTGACGACCCAGACTCTCCCAGACGATCAAGGACATTTCGCTTATCGATGATACGAATGAGCACCGTCGGAGAATCGTGCATGAAGCGTTTCGCCCATTGTTCAGCAGCCGCGGGATCGATCATCCATATCCCAACACGAATCTCTGCGGATGGACGCTCCGGGATGGGTGACGGAAGTGTTGTCGGCGCCGACGCCAAAGGACGTTCGGATGTCGACGTTGGCGTTGGTCGTACGCCGGCGACGGGAGAAGCTATCGGAGTCGCAGGCGCGTTCGTTGTACATCCTGCGACAATGACGGAAACCATCAGGGTGATGACAAGATACACAGACACGTTCCGTTGATGCATGGAACCTCCTTCAGGGCGAGATTCTACAAGGTTGGCGAGATTGAGTCAGCCGTTCAACGGCGCGTGCGACGGCGCACGCTGTTTCTTGGAGGAAGTTCGCCGGTGCAGGGCGCAGCGCCGGTCGCTTCATTGATCCTCGCCCGGCAAACCATGACTCGACATACCAGGAGGCGAGTTCGGCGTGCAGATCGTGACCGACATGCGGGTCATTGAAGATGAAGCGATAGACATGCCTGATGTCAATCGCTCGTCCCGCAGGCGTTAACGCCTGCCCAACATTGAGCGATACTGTGCAGAGCCGACCGTCCCGCGCTCGCCATGTTCGTTCGGAAACGAGCACGCATGCATTGGGATACAGGCGTGCCAGCGCCTCGCGATCGCGCAAGATGGGCGACCACGCGCCGACGGTCGCATCGAATGCATACGCCACCACTGACGAATCGCCGAGAACCTTCAGCGTGTTCAAGTGTGGGAGCAGGATCTCCGGGTTTTCATCCACGGCGTGAGAGAGCGCAATTTGCTGTTCGAGTGCGTCAGTCGTCTCATCGGCGATGTCGCCGACACCGTACTGCCGCATGGCGTGAGCGATGGCGTTCCATTCCAGCATCGATTCAACGGTGTTCGGATGCTGTTCTACGGTATCAAAGAGGACGGCGAACACGGGATACCAGCATTGCCATGTCTTCCGGTCATCACTCGCTTGCCAGGATGATGCACGCAGGGCGCTGGCGATGCTCCGACGATCACGGTCTCTCTCGCCAAAGATGGCGCCGGTGCTGTCCTGACGGTGGATGAATGGCTTGAGCGGTGCAATCGCCAACGCACGCTGACGCATGGTCGGAACAGGACTGGCGGCGAAATGCTCGACAACCAGATTGAACGCACATGTGCTTCGCGGCTGGCTGAGGTGATGGTGGTCAAACGCATGCGCGCCGCCGATATCAACAATGACATTATGGCGATGCGGCGCATGTTCGAAGGGCGGCGCATTCGCGCCATCCCAAAACGATACGCCAGTCGGGACATCTGACGGCTGGGGTCGCTCGCAGATCCAAAACACGGCCGCCGTTGCACTCAGTGCGTCAAGGTCCGGCATTGTATGGGTGATAACTTGCCAGGAGCTCATCGCGTATTCCTGTTATCAAGAAAGTGCGCAAA
>Ga0308418_1000986_pt1 | contig 15522 bp, 10 predicted proteins | sample HotsprSampleR4cd_FD_203517 | JGI IMG/M metagenome (GOLD analysis project Ga0308418, IMG submission 203517) | Hot spring phototrophic mat microbial communities from Mushroom Spring, Yellowstone National Park, Wyoming, United States - 20090729_R4cd ... | reverse complement strand
TGGATAAGGGAGGGATTTTTCCACAGCCCAAAGGATTTTGCCTTCTTGGGATATGGAGAGGAGAGGGATAGCCTGTTCGTAGGGGCCCGGGGCCTCCTCGCAGAAAGCGACATAGAGGGTGCCGTCGGGTGCAAAGAGGTAAGCGGGGAAGCGCTGGGGCTTATAGGTCGGACGCAAAGGCTGAGGATTAGCAGGCCTGCCTAAAGGCCCCAACCCGTAAAAAACTTGATACACTTCCGGCGTGGCCTCGCTCCAAAGATGGTGAACCCGCTGGGTATCCAAGACAAAGTAAAATGCGTTACTCTGAAAAGTAGGCGTAGTGCGCCATCCCACCTCCGGAAAGAGAGGTGTCAAGCGCCGATAATACAAGTCAAACCCGGTCTCCTCCAGGCTGCGGCTATCGGTCCAAGTAGCATATAAGCCCCCCCGATACCTAAGCCACCGCGCATCACTCTGCACCCGATCAGCAATACAAACCGCAATAGGCCCCTCCCGAAAAGCCCTCTCCCCAGAAGCTAAAAAACCCTGCGCAAATAAATCATCCTCCACGTCGGATTCATGAAGCTGCCATAAAATCCAGATCGTATCACCCGTGGCTATAACATCTGAAACTCGTTCCTCACCCTGCTCCTGAAGCCCCAAAGGAAGGCCATCCACCGACCACAAGGGCCGCCCCTCCGCCGAAAGACATTGCAAATAAACCTGCGGCTTCTGAGTAAAATCCCGATTATCCTGCCAAGCTACGAGTAGTTTTTCCCCCCAAGCCTGAATCCATAACCGCCGTAAAGTCGCCTGCGCATGATTGGCGCCTTTGAGCTCCAGCTTCTTGTGAATAGTTCCGTCTGTTTTTACGTAGTACAAACAGGGGTGCGTGCCTTGCAAAGGAAGGTCTTCTAAAAACGCCACCCAAAAGTACTGAAAATCTTGAGGGTAAGCAATCAAATGTCGCTGAGCCTGCGGATTGGAGACCAAGGGGCGCCCCCCAAACTCCCACAAACGCTCCCCATTAGCCGAAATGCGCTGGTAGTAAATATCTGGCTGTAGGTGGCGAAAGTCTTCCCATACCACCACCGACTCGTTTTGAAAGTAATCTAAGATGAGATGGGGATTATGCTGGGGGCCTGGGAGTACGACCAGGGGGGCTCCTTCGGCCCTGAGAAGCCGTTTCCCCGAGCTAATCTCCACTCGCTGATAGTAGATGTCCCAGTCCTGATCTCGGTTATCTTCCCAGACTATGAGCAGTTCGGTACCTCGCTTATAGAGGCGCGGATTTTGCTGGTCGCCGCTTTCTAAGCAGAGGGGAACTTCATAGACTTTTTGGGCGTGGCGGTTATAGCGGACGAGGTAGAGGTCTTTGCCGGCACTTTGGAGGTGCGAACTTTCGTAGATACCGAAAAATCCCCCGTAACCGTCATCCGTGAAGGTGGCGTTGTGGATGGTGTGGGGGAGGGTAGAGAGGGGATAGGTGCTGGTGAGCGGTTGGCCTTCCCAGCTAAAGCGCTGGGCCATGAGGGTCCAGTTTTTGCCTGGAAAGGTTTCCCAGATCAGCCAGAAGCCGTCGTTTCCGCTGCTCATCCCTCGAAGGTGCCGTTTAGGATGGGCAGTCGTATCTACTCGGAGGGAAAAGCGCCGTTCGCCGCTTGTCGTGTAGCCATGGAGCGTGATTTCTCGCTCCGTAAGAAGGGCCATAATGAAGGTTTGTCCGGGGGTAGCCCACACGCGAAGTTCCCCTGTCTGAGCAGCTATGGAAAGGTCATTTTTCCAGATGAAGCGGTTATCCCCAGAAAGGCAGAATAGTGTAAGCCGCCCCTGTCGCAAATAGCTTCCATAAAACCGATTATCACTACTGACAAAGCCATCCCAAGTAAGCACAGGAAGGGTGTCCCCCGCGGAAATATTCCAGCCGCTTTGGGAGGTATAAGTTTTTCCACTGCTATCCACATGATGCAAGTACAGGTGCACCTGGCCCTGGCGCTGAGCTCGGTAACCAACCCAAGCGTCCTGAGCATAACCAGGAAAAAGTTTGAGCTCCTGAGCTACCTGGGTGCCCGAAGGGAAAATAGGCCCTATCTGCATCCACACTAAGAGAGTGAGCATACCCACAAAAAAGGGAAGATTCAGCCCATTTCGCTTACCTTTGCGCCATGCGAGCGCACCTGAAAATAGGCCTGTGGATAGCCTTTAGCTCAGCCTTCCTTACAATCGCTGGCTGCTGTCGGGGCCGAGGCACTAACTGTCTCTATGATAAACCCTGTGGCAGAGTCGTCGTAGGTGTCACCTGGACTCCAGTGGAAGATTGGTCATATGGTTTCACCATACAAGCCAAAGGCTCCCATGCCTCCGCCACCAAAGCCTTAGCTCTCATTGATGAGAACGGTGCAGATGGTTTCATCGTCTTGGGGGATGGAACTCTGCGCGCCTACAAATCTGCCTACTTCTATGCCCCCATCCAGGTTAAGGAAATTTACACTGAAAGCGGCGCCAAATGGCCCGACTATGTCTTTGAACCCTCCTACAAACTCCGAAACCTCTCAGAATTAGAAACCTTCATCCGCCAAAATAAACACCTCCCAGGCCTGCCTTCTCAATCAGAAATAAGCCATCAAGGCATCCCCCTCGTCTCCACTCAAAAAGCCCTCGTAGAAAAAGTAGAAGAGCTCACCCTCTACATCATCGCCCTCCAAAAGCAGATTGACTCCCTCAAAGCCTGCCTCCAAACCCAAACCGCCCACCCCCCAAAGAAGAACTTGGAATAAATGGAACTTCGCTACCTTTGCCTCGTGTTTTCACATTCAAATGAAATCAGCTATGAACTGGCTTAAACCCATCCTTGGAGCGGTGCTGCTGGGCACGCTTTGGGCTCAAGACGGCAAAGTCCTCTTTCAGGCGAACTGCGCCTCCTGCCATGCCGTAAATAAGCGCGTCGTGGGACCCGCCCTCAAAGGCGTCCACGAACGCTGGGGAAATGACGAAGCCGAAATCATCAAGTTTATCCAGAATTCCCAGGCCTACATCAATGGAAACTTCAAAAACTCCGCCTACGCTAAAAAACTCTATGAAGAATACAACCGAGCCGTCATGACGGCCTTTACAGGCCTCAGTGAAGCTGAGATCAAGTCCATCTTAGACTACATCAAGGCGGAAACAGAAGCCTTAGCCAAAGCCGAAGCGGCTCCAGCCGCCGCCTCAGGCGGAAGCACCCCAGCAGCTGGAGAAGGTACGGGAACTGCCTCCCCTATCTTATGGGTGTTAGCCCTTGCCCTCGCAGCCATATCCCTCGCCCTCCTCATCACCGTGGCTGCCCTCTCTAAAGTCCTTCAACCCCAAGAAGCTGAAAGCATCAGCCGAATCAGCCGACCTTCCCTTTGGGAAAGACTACAGCCCGTCCTCCGCTCCAAGCGCTTCATAGCCCTGGTCGTCCTAATAGGCTTCGTATGGTGGGTAAGCGCCACCACCGTCAAAGCCCGATCCGTCGGCCTACATAAAGGCTATCAACCCGTCCAGCCCATCGCCTTCTCCCATAAGCTCCACGCCGGCCAGTACAAAATCGCTTGTCAGTACTGCCACATCGGCGTCGAAAAAGGTAAATCCGCCACCATCCCCTCCACCAACATCTGCATGAACTGCCACAACTACATCCAAGAGGGCTCTCGCTACGGCACCAAAGAAATCAGCAAAATCATAGAATCCTGGGAAACAGGCAAACCCATAGAATGGGTCCGTATCCATAATCTCCCCGACCTCGTCTACTTCAACCATGCCCAACACGTCAAAGTCGGCGGTATCGCCTGCCAAACCTGCCACGGCCCCGTAGAAGAAATGGAAGAAGTCTATCAATATAGCGACCTTAGCATGGGCTGGTGTATCAACTGCCACCGCCAAACTAAAGTAGACCTTACGACCAATCCCTATTACGAGCGCCTTCACCAAGCGCTCAAAGAAAAAACCGTCACCGTTGAGCAAATTGGCGGCTTAGAATGCTCCAAATGTCATTACTGATATGAAGCCTTTTGACAAAGACATCCCAGTAGAAGACCTCGCCAATGGCGATTTTTCCACTACCCGCCGAGACTTCCTCAAACTTTGCGGCATCTCTATTAGTGCTGCTGTCCTCGCCGCCTGCGAAAAAACCCCCGTCAAATACGCCCTTCCTTATGTCAAAAAACCCGCTGAACACATCCCCACTATCCCGGACTACTATGCTACGAGCTTTTTTGACGGACAAATTTTCCAGTCTATCCTTGCCAAAGTCCGGGATGGCCGCCCCATCAAGATAGAAGGCAATCCCTCCTATCCTCTCACCGAAGGGGGTACTCATGTGCGCGGTCAAGCCGCTATCCTTACACTTTATGACCACACCCGCCTTCAAAAACCCCTCATAAATGGGCAGGCTGCTGACTGGGTCGCCTTAGGAACCCCCCTCATGGAAGAGCTCAAAAAGCAGTCGGGCCTCATCTACCTGCTTACCCCTCCTATTCTCAGCCCGAGCCTCCGAGCTCTCATCCAAGACTGGCTCAAAGCCCTCCCTAATGCCCGCCACATCGTTTACGAGGCCAACCCCTACGATGGTATCCGCACAGCTCACGAGCAAATCTTCGGAAAGGCCGCCCTTCCTACATACCGCTTTGAAAAAGCTCAGGTCATCGTTAGCTTTGGTGCGGACTTTTTAGGCACTTGGGGCGACCCTACCACCTACGCCCGCGGCTGGTCTAAAAATCGCATCCTCTATGGCGGCCGCAAAGACATGTCCCTCCATATTCAGTTTGAAGCTGTACCCACCATCACCGGTTATAGCGCCGATAAACGCATCCCCATTGAAGCCACCGACCTCCCAAAGGCCGTCCTTAGCTTGTACAATCGCATAGCCGAAAAGGCAGGCGCCCCCATAGTCGGCGAAGGCGCTAACTGGGATACCCCCGACAATGCCATCGCTTATACTGCCGAAAAGCTTTGGGAAGCCCGCAGCAAAAGCCTCGTCGTCAGCGGCTCCCACCTGCCCGCCATCCAAGCCCTCGTCGCCGGCATAAACCTCCTACTGGATAACTACGGCCAAACCCTCTTCATAACCCCCAGCTGCTACCTCCGTCAAGCCCGAGAAAAAGACTTCCTAACCTTCCTCTCTGACTTAGAAGAGGGCCGTGTAGGAGCCGTCCTCTTCCATCAGGTCAATCCTCTCTATGATGCTCCAGAAGCCGACCGCCTTCAAGCCGCCCTCGCCAAAGTTCCCCTCACCATCGCCATCCATACCCACCTCCACGAAACCGCCTCCGCCTGTAAGTATGTCTTAGCGGAAAGCCACTTCTTAGAAAGCTGGGGCGATGCTGAGCCCTATGAAGGCCTCTACACCCTCCAGCAGCCTACTATTCACCCCATCTTCTCTACCAAGTCCTTTGCTGAAATCCTTCTCTCCTGGATCGGCCGCTCAGAATCGCATTACGACTACCTCAAAGCCTTCTGGCAAAAAGAAATCTTCCCCCAATACGCCGCTTATAGAAAGGCCGTCGATTCTGGAAAGGCTACCCCCTTCTGGCCCGAACCAAAGGCCCTCCCCACAGACGACCCCGAAACCTTCTGGATACGAGCTCTGGAAGAAGGCGTCCTACTTACAACGACTGCCCCTGCTACCCAGCCTAAGGCCAACTGGAAACCTACCGAATGGCTCAGCCAGCTACCGCAAATGCCCACCGATGGCCTCACACTTTACCTCTATGAAAAGGTCACGATTGGGGACGGTACTCAGGCAGGCAACCCCTGGCTCCAAGAAACCCCAGACCCCCTCTCCCGAGTAAGCTGGGATAACTACTTCGTCGTTTCGCCTCTCCTGGCCCGAGAAATGGGCCTCCAAAATGGGGATATGGCCAAACTCTCCCTGGGAGAAAAAACGCTCACGCTTCCCGTTTATATCCTCCCTGGCACGGCGCCTAAAACTATCGGTGTAGCTCTCGGTTATGGTCGTACGAAAGGCGGACGAGCCGCCGTCGGCGTCGGACAAAATGCCTATCCGCTCTTCGGAAGGGTAGGGGAGTACCGCTGCTCCATTCAGAGCGGCGCCTCCCTCACTAAAACCGGCGAAACCTATAAGCTCGCCCGCATCCAAGAATGGGAAACTTATAGTGGCCGAGAATACATCCGAGAAACCTCCCTCTCCGCTTATCGTGAGGACCCTAAGGCCGGCAACCACGAAGAACCCCACCTCATCTCCCTCTGGTGGAAAGAACACCCCATGCCAGGCCACCGCTGGGGCATGGCCATAGACCTCAATACCTGTATCGGCTGTGCCAGCTGCGTAGTGGCCTGTATCGCAGAAAATAACATTGCGGTCGTTGGCCCCGATGAAATCCGCCGAGGCCGCGACATGCACTGGATCCGCATAGACCGCTACTTTACTTCTACGGCCGGCCATACCGGAAAACCCGAGGAGTTTCCCGCCAAGTCCGCCGAAGACTTTCCCCGGGCCTTCTTCATGCCTATGCTCTGTCAGCACTGCGACCACGCCCCCTGCGAAACCGTATGCCCCGTCCTCGCCATCGCCCACAGCTCCGAAGGTATCAACCAGCAAGTCTACAACCGCTGCGTAGGTACCCGCTATTGCGCCAATAACTGCCCCTACAAAGTCCGTCGCTTCAACTGGTTTGACTATACCAACGCTGAAAAATGGGTCTTCAACCCCGTGGATGAACTGGGCCGGATGGTGCTCAACCCCGATGTTACCGTGCGCGCCCGGGGCGTAATGGAAAAGTGTAGCTTCTGCGTGCAACGTATCCAAGCCGCCAAACTGGAAGCCAAAAAAGCAGGTCAGCCCCTCCAAGACGGCGCCGTCAAAACCGCCTGCGAACAAGCTTGTCCCACGGGCGCCATCACCTTCGGCGACCTCAACGACCCCAATAGCCGAGTCTCCAAACTCATGGAAGAACCCCGCGGCTACTACGCCCTCTCCGAAATCAACACCCGCCCCTCCATCCGTTACATGGTCAAAGTCCGAAATACCGAAATCCCTCAAACCCAAACCACATAACTTATGTACGAAAGTCCAATTCGGGAGCCGCTCATCTTAGGTCGCAAGACCTACAAGCAAATCACGGATGATATTGTAGGCCCCATCTTGGGTCCCGCCTCCTGGAAATGGTATGTAACCACGGCTTTTACGGCCCTGGTCATGTTTGCAGGTTTTGCCGCTATTGCCTACACTATCTGGGTGGGGATTGGTACCTGGGGCCTCAATAAAACCGTCGGATGGGCCTTTGACATTACCAACTTCGTCTTCTGGATCGGTATCGGGCACGCAGGTACGCTCATTTCCGCAATCCTCTTGCTTTTCCGGCAGCGCTGGCGCATGGCCATCAACCGCGCCGCCGAAGCTATGACCATCTTCGCCGTGATCTGTGCCGGGCTTTTTCCCATCATTCACATGGGGCGCCCTTGGCTCCTCTTCTGGTTTCTCCCCCTGCCTAATACTCACGGCTCCCTCTGGGTCAACTTCAACTCCCCTCTCTTATGGGATGTTTTCGCCATCAGCACGTACTTCACCATCTCCTTGCTTTTCTGGTACACGGGCCTTATTCCGGATTTGGCCACCGTACGCGACCGCGCTAAGCCGGGAAGCTTTGCTCGGATAGCGTATAGCATCTTATCCTTTGGCTGGCGCGGCACCGCCAAAGAGTGGCAACGTTTTGAGGCCGTCTCCCTCGTCTTAGCAGGACTCTCTACGCCCCTCGTGCTCTCCGTCCACTCCATCGTGAGCTTTGACTTCGCAACCTCCATCCTCCCAGGCTGGCATACGACTATCTTCCCTCCCTACTTCGTGGCTGGAGCTATCTTCTCGGGCTTTGGCATGGTGCTGACCCTCATGATCATCACCCGCGAGGTCATGAACCTCAAAGATTACATCACCTTAGAGCACATTGACGCCATGGCCAAAGTCACCATGGTCACCGGCATGATGGTCGGCTTTGCTTATGCTACCGAATTCTTCATCGCTTGGTACTCCGGCTCCTATTGGGAAAGATACATCTTCCTCAATCGGGCCTTCGGTCCTTACTGGTGGTCTTATTGGGCCATGGTAACTTGTAACCTCTTCATCCCCCAAGTCTTCTGGGTGAAAAAACTTCGCCGATCCCCCTGGTTTGTCTTCATTATCTCCATTTTCGTGAATATCGGTATGTGGTTTGAACGTTTCGTCATCATCGTTACTTCCTTGCACCGCGACTTTCTGACCTCCTCTTGGCGCATGTACGCACCTACTTGGGTAGAGGTTACCATTCTTACGGGTAGTTTTGGGCTCTTCTTGACGTTGTACCTTCTCTTTGCAAGGTATTTCCCAGTTATCGCCACAGCAGAAACCAAGAGTATCCTCAAAACTTCGGGGGATCAGTATGCGGGTCTGAGCTATGAAGCTTACCTGGCTCAGAAAAAAGCCACAGCACCAGCCCCTGCAGCTATGCCCGCTTTAAATCCCGACGAACCCAAATCCTAAAAATCCTATGGCTAAATACCTAATAGGCCTCTACGATGACGACGAAAAACTCCTATCTGCCGTAGAGCACATCAAGAGAGAGGGGGTTCCCATCCACGAAGTTTGTACGCCTTTCCCTGTACACGGCTTAGATACCATTTTAGGCCTGAAAAAATCCCGACTTCCCGACGCAGCCTTTGTTTATGGGGCGCTGGGAACCCTCACAGCCCTCTCCATGCAAATCTACATGTATACCATTGACTGGCCCACCAATATTGGTGGTAAGTCGCACCTTCCTTTTCCCAGCTTTATTCCCGTTACTTTTGAGCTAACGGTGCTCTTTGCGGGGGTACTCCTGTTTTTATCCTACTTAGCAGTCAATCGCTTATATCCCGGTCAAAGGGCGCGGGTCTTCCATCCTCGGCAGACCGATGACGCTTTCGTTGTCGCTATTGCGGATACTGCCGCCTGGGATAAAGCGAAAGAACTTTTCCAAAAAACCGGAGCTTTTGAAATACAAGTCGTAGAACTATGAAACGTCTATTGTCCTTATCGGTTTTGGGCTTTGTGAGCCTCTTCTATTTGGGGGGATGTGCAGCCAAGTCTGACCCTCGCGACCCCGGCATTGAATATGCCCCACAAATGTATCATTCTATCCCCTTAGAGCCTTATTCTCAGGTAGATTATTATCCTTACCTTCCACAGGGCAAACACCTCATTGAGCCGGTGGCAGGTACCGTGCCTCGGGGTAAAGCGGATTATATCTATCCCTTCCCCAATACCAACGAAGGCTATGAGGAGGCGGGCAAAAAGTTGAAAAATCCTCTCCCTAAAACCCCTGAAAACTTAGCCGAGGGTAAGCGTCTCTACGAACTTTACTGCATTCACTGCCACGGAGAAAAAGGAGATGGACAGGGCAGTATTGTCCAAGCTGGAAAATTCCCGCCGCCACCTTCTTACTATGGTCCGCAGCTCAAGGATTTGCCAGAAGGTAAGATGTTCCATTCCATCACTTACGGGAAAAACCTGATGGGTTCTCATGCCTCTCAGCTTTCTCCCGAAGAGCGCTGGAAAGTGATTATGTACGTGCAAGCATTACGAGAAGCAGGCCTCGCTGAACAAAACAAAGCAGCTGAACCAAACAACGCAGATAAAAAGTAATAAAAAGATTATGGCACATCACGAGTCGGTTTTCGTTAATTGGCAGGAACGTTTTCAAATGCCAGCAAGCTGGCGCCGCTGGCTTTTCATTCTCTTGGGGGCAGGTATAGCTTTTATTCTCATAGGGTTATTCACGCAAATGGGAGCCCATCACCCCCAAGCTGAAGCTGCGGAGGCTCATCATCATGCGGCCCCATGGCTCTCTCGCTTGTCGGCTAATCTCCTCATTTCTGCTATGTATCTCCTTGGCATCTCTATTTTGGCGTTATTTTTCTTAGCGGTGGGGTATGCGGCCAATGCCGGCTGGTACGTCATGATCCAGCGGATTCCGCAGACGATGACTACCTTTCTCCCGATTGGTATGGTCTTATTAGCGGTTGTAACCCTTGGACTTTCTGGCGTGTTGTATGAGTGGACCCACTCTGATATTGTCGCTAAAGACGAAATCTTACGGCACAAGAGCGGCTATCTGAATCTACCTTTCTTTATTGTGCGTTTGGTCATTATTTTGGGGGGGTGGTTTCTGTTTTGGCGGGGATTTCGGCGCAACTGGGAGGCCTTAGACGCTACGGGCAACATCCGCCACTTCCACAATCTTCGCCGATTGGCAGCCGGATTCTTGGTCTTCTTGGCGCTGAGCTGGTCGGTGGCCAGCTGGGATTGGCTCATGAGCACCTCGCCTCACTGGTTTAGCACCATGTTCGCCGTCTATAACTTTGCCAACCTCTGGATTACGTCAATCTGTTTCATCACGCTCATCGTTGCCACTCTCAAACTGCAAGGCTACCTCTCAGGTGTCAATGAGAGCCACATCCACGACCTGGGTAAGTTCGTTTTTGCATTTAGCATCTTTTGGACCTACATCTTTTATGGGCAGTTCATGCTGATCTGGTATGCAAATATTCCAGAGGAGACTTTCTGGTTTTACGAGCGTATTCGCGCCCATGTCAATCCGCAATATGTGCCGATCTTTTACATTACGCTGGTGCTCAACTTCCTTTTCCCCTTGCTAGGTCTAATGAGTGCCAGCATCAAGCGGAGTTTAGGGTGGTTGATTTTTGTAACCACAATTTTGACCTTTACCCACTGGCTGGATACATTCATGGTGGTAATGCCCTCGGTAGGGGGGGAGAGTGGGGGGTTTGGACTAATGGAGTTGGGCTTTTACTTGGTCTCGGTAAGTGGCTTTCTGATGTGGGTGGGGACTAACTTGGAAAAAGCCCCTTATCTTTTACCCCAGCGCCATCCATATTTGGAAGAAAGCGTACAGCACAGCTACGAGCCCATGTAAAGCGTGAAGCTCTTATTTCGTGCGGGGGCCTTCCTTTGGGAAGGCCCCATTTTTGATTTTCGCAGGGGGACACCATCGGCCATCAGAAATTTAACATAATATATCTTATGGGACAAAAGAGCATCTGGCACCAATGAGCATCCCCCCAAAAATCCCCATCTTTGTCGGGTGCGTTTTCGTCTCCACTCTCTCCTTAGAAGCCTTACTTTACGTTACTGGGCGGTGGGCGTTCTCCTGCTACCTCCGCTCGCTACCGCTCAGGATGCCGATCTCTTTCTCGGCAGCGAAATCTATTCGTACTTAGAGCGCTGGGATATTCAGTCTCGTAGTGATACTTTTCTCCCCATAGAGACCCGTCCCTGGGCCCGCGAAGAGGCCCGAAACTTTCTTCTCTCCATAGATACTACCCAGCTTCATCGTCTGGATAAGGCCCGTTACTACCGAGCCGCATTCCAGCTCTTGGACAGCCTGCCTACCCGGTCGGGCAGAATTTCCTTTCTCCTTCCTAATCGGCGTGACCTTGTTGAGGTGCGTGCCCCCTGGGGTTATATCGTGGCTGGGCCGCTTTTGCATCTTAGCCTCGGAAGGGACAGCGCAGGAAACCTCTACCAAAATACCCGCGGGGCTTATCTACGGGCCCGCCTCGGAAAAAAAGTGGGTATTTATGTAGACTTCTTAGAGACACAGGCGCGTCTTCCTCTCTTTATTAGCCAGCGCTATGGTGCTTACCGCTGCCTCTGGGGCGAAGCCTTCGTGAAAGTGATAGGGCCTCGCACCTTTGACTACAATAACAGCCGCGGTTACCTCTCCTACAGCCCTATTTCGGCGGTACGTATCAAGTTTGGGCGGGACAAGGCCTTCTGGGGAAGCGGCTTTCAAAGTCTCTATCTCTCGGATTAAGGCCCCGAATATCTTTACCTACACATTCGGACTCGCCTGGGCCGCTGGGAATACCATAACTTCTTTGCCCAGCTTATAGATTTCATCCCCAATAAGCCCGATGCTTGGGGTGATTATCCCCGTAAGTATGCCGCTATTCACCAGCTGCTTTGGCGGCCCGGACGCGGCATAAGTCTTGGTATCTACGAGGCCGTCCTGTACAGCCCTTGGACCCCCACCGGCCGCCGAGGCATAGAACTGCATTACTTCATCCCCATTATCTTTTACCGCTCCATAGAACAGTACCTCGGAAGCCCCGACAATGGCTTCCTCGGAGTCTTCGGTAGAGCCAACTTCCTGAAGCACTTTCAGATCTACGGCCAAATCCTCATAGATGATTACAACTTCTCCAAACGAAAAGAAGGCAAAGGCTGGTGGGCCAATAAGTATGCTTTGCAGGGCGGCCTCAAAATCATAGACGCCTTTCTTCCCACGCTGGATCTATTTCTGGAGTACAATCAGGTTCAGCCATACACTTACAGCCATTCCAACATCAGCAATGCTTGGACGCATTATGGACAGTTTTTGGGGCATCCTTATGGGGCTAATCTGCGGGAAGTGTCCTTGGCCTTTCGGTATCAGCCTGTGGGTGGGCTAACTTTGGAGGGAAGGTACATCCACCTTCTTCAGGGGCTCAACACCCCTACCCAAAACTGGGGTAGCAGCCCATTCATCAGTGATGTGAATTTTGTGCAGCCCTTTGGGAATCGGCTTTTGCAGGGGGAAAGGGTTAGTCGGCGGCTCCTTATGGGGCGGCTCGTATATCAGCCTTTCCTTCAGCCGGCCTATCTGGAAATGGAAGGACACTGGCGGGATGGAGCCATCACGCTTCTGGGCGGCCTGCGCTGGATGTTGGCTCCTAAGGTGCTTCGCTTCTAAAAGCCCCTCCCCCGCTCTTCCCATCTTGCCGTATCTTTGAAGAAATGCTGACCCTCGGCCTTTTTCTGCTGGCCTTAAGCATTTTGATTATTGTGCATGAGCTGGGGCACTTTCTGCCTGCTAAGCTCTTTGGGATGCGGGTAGAAAAGTTTTATCTCTTTTTTGACTGGCCAGCGAAGCTCTGGAGCTTTCGCAAGGGAAAAACCGAATACGGCATTGGCATTCTACCGCTGGGAGGTTATGTCAAGATTGCGGGGATGGTGGATGAATCCAGCATAGGGAAGGGGCAGAGCCCTACCCCCCCTCAGCCAGATGAGTTTCGGGCTAAACCCCTACCCCAGCGAATGCTGGTGATTGCAGGCGGCCCCTTAGCCAATGTGCTGTATAGCTATGTCGTCTTCTTACTCCTCCTTACCCTGGGCGGAAAAGAAAAAATCGCCTACCACGCCTGGCCTATGGGATTTGAGCCTGTTCCTTTCTTAGGAATAGAAGCCGGCGACCGCATCCTCGCTGTGAATGGCGAACCCGCCTACCATCCCAACCTATTAGACATTCAAAAAGTAGCTCAAGGCACTTACACTCTCACTATCCTTCGGGGAAAAGATACGATTCAGCTTACGCTTTCCCGGGCACAGTGCGACACCCTTTTACGAAAGCTCTTGCGCAAAGAGGAAGTTTTTATGCCTCGTTTGCCCCCAGTAGTCCTTCCTATGGAAAGTGGTCCTGCATATCGAGCCGGAATCCGAGAGGGAGACACGATCATAAGCATGGAGGGGGAAGCCGTGCATTCTTTCCAAGAAATGCGAGAAAAGCTGAGACGTTTAGGAAAGGATTCGGTGCATCTTTTAGTGGGGCGTTCTTCGGGGCGCTTTATGGTGGGGGTGAAGTTAGATAGTTTAGGGCGGCTTGGGGTGTGGCCGGCAGTCCATTTACCTGTGCAGCGGGAGAAATATTCTTTTTCGCAGGCGCTTTTGGAGGCAGGGGCTATGGTGTATCAGACGGCGGCATTACAAATAGAAGGTTTTCGGCTGCTTCTGACGGGGCAGGTTCGCCCTACGGAAAGCCTGGCCGGCCCTATCGGGATTGCCAAAATTACCGCCAAGCAGTACGAAGAGGGCGGATGGCTCCAACTTTTGTCGTTTTCGGCCGTCCTAAGTCTCATCTTAGCGATTATGAACCTTTTGCCGATCCCGCTTTTGGATGGGGGGCATTTGCTTTTTCTGGGATTGGAGGCGGTTTTTCGGAAGGAACCTTCGCATAAGCTGCGGGAAGTCGCTCAATACATAGGGCTGGCGATTATCTTGGGGATTATGATTTTAGCGTTTTGGAGTGATTTTCGGCGCTTATGAGAAGGTGGGTGATTTTGGGGTGGGTTGGGCTGATGTGGGGGCAATCGGCGGCGGCGTCAGAGGCGGTGATGCGCTTTCGGATGGGCCAATATGAGGCGGCCCTGCCCCTCTTTCAGCAAGCCTACCGACAGACAGGCGATAAGCTCTGGGCAAGTTACCTTTTAGAGTGTTATCTCCGCTTGGAAAACTCCGAAGCGGCAGAACGCTGGCTCTCCCAACAAAAGAAATCCCGCTCTACGCCCGACATCTGGCTCAAAGTCTGGGAGGGACGGTACCTTTTAGCTAAAGGGGATTCTGCCGGGGGCCTTGCTCTCTGGGAAAGCACCCTCAAAATCTCTCAAGCTGACGCGCATATTTATGAAGACCTTGCTGAGGTAGCGGCGCGAGTCTGGGGGTCGTTTGAATGGGAGCGGCGCTTTCTGTATGAGGCGCGCGGGCGCTCTCGAAGTCCCTTTGCTTATGCGGAGGCGTTGATCCCCTCTTTGGAGGCAGAGCGCGCCTATGCGCAGGCTTGGATAGAGTGGCTTCATCTCTGGCAGGGAGGACGCATACCTACGGATAGCTTGCTGTCCATAGCCTACCGATATCATGTTCAAGAGAGGGTGCCGCTGGATAGCCTGGAAATACCCCTTTTACGGCTTTATCAGGGTACGACGCCTCCTCCCGAATATCAGACGCTCTTGATGCGGTTTTATCTATTAGCGGAAGACTATGCGGAGGCATTGCGGTATGCCCGAGCTGTGAGTCGGCAGATGGGCCAATGCGAAGCTATCTACGAGGTGGGCCTAGCCGCCGAAATCGCCAGCGCCCTCCAGATCGCCCGAGAAGCCTATCAAGAGATTATTCGGACCTATCCCAACTGCCCTGCTTACGAAAAGACCATTCCTCACTACCTAAATGTGGAAAGCCTTTTAGAGCAGCCGCAGAAGGCCCTTGCGCGGGTAGATAGTTTGATTCGGGTGCAGGGGGATCGGCCTGCTCTCCTTATAGAGGCGGCGCGGTGGCTTTTGCGTACGGGGCAGGCTCAAGCCGTGCCCGCTCTATTGGATTCGCTCCAGCCGCCTACCACGGGGCTTTTGGCCCAAAAGTACTTTCTACTTGCCGATGCCGCCCTTTATATGGGGGACCCTGTCCAGGCTCGGCTCTATCTTTTGGAGGTAGAGTCGCGCCTCCCAGAGTCCGCATACCTCTCTACGGCCTACTTCAAACTGGCGGAGCTGGCGTTCTTTCAAGGGGAGTTTGAGCTAGCCCGAACGCGCCTCCGCCTTCTAAAAAACAATACCCAGGACGAGCTGAGCAACGACGCCATAGAGCTTTACTGGCTAATCTTAGACAACCTCAAACCCGATACGCTGACGGCGCCGCTTCTACTTTTAGCTCGGGCCCTCTTAGCCGAGCGGCAGGGGAATCTCTCTCTTGCCGAAGAGCTGTGCGACACCTTAGAGACCCAG
>Ga0308418_1000983_pt1 | contig 15542 bp, 11 predicted proteins | sample HotsprSampleR4cd_FD_203517 | JGI IMG/M metagenome (GOLD analysis project Ga0308418, IMG submission 203517) | Hot spring phototrophic mat microbial communities from Mushroom Spring, Yellowstone National Park, Wyoming, United States - 20090729_R4cd ... | reverse complement strand
GCAATCTCTTGGTCGATGTCCAGCGTGGGGATGAGGTCATCGTCGGTCAGGTGCGCGTTGGCGAAGTCGGTGATTAGCATCCGCAGCGCGTCGAGCTGCTCCAGCGCGACGGCGAACCCGCCCGCCGCCGCGTGCCCGCCGCACTTGAAGCACAACGGCTTCATCTGCGTCAGCAGTGCGGTTAGGCTGAACTCGGGGATGCTGCGCATTGAGCCGCGCGCGACGCCCGACTCGGAATCGATGGTCACTGCCGCGACGGGGCGGTAGTAGCGGTTCATCAGCTTGCCTGCCACCAGCCCGACGACGCCGTGATGCCAGCCCGACGACTGCACCACCAGCGCGCGGTGGCGCGTGAGGTTCTCGCGCTCAATCTGCTCAATCGCCTCCTGCACCGCCGCCTCCTGCAGCTGTTGTCGTGTGCGGTTATGGTCGTTCAGCGTCTGGGCAATCTCTTGTGCGGCGTCAGGGTCGTCGGTCAGCAGCAGTTGCAGCGCGAGGCGTGCGTCTTCCAGTCGCCCCGCGGCGTTCATGCGGGGTGCAAGCCCGAAGCCGATGTCGCGCGCGGTCGGTTTGCCCTTGACGCCCGCGACCTGCTTCAACGCCTGCAGCCCGACGCGCTTGGTTCGGTGCAGTTGCTCCAGTCCCCGCTTGACCAAGATGCGGTTCTCGCCGACCAGCGGCATCACATCGGCGACCGTGCCCAGCGCCACGAGGTCGAGCATCGTATCGTAGAAGCCGTTGCGCGCGAGTCTGCGTTCCTTCAGCAGCGCTTCGGCGACGCGGAACGAGACGCCCACCCCGCTCAGCTCACGGAAGGGATACTGCGAATCGGCGCGCTTGGGGTTCACGACTGCCAGCGCGTTGGGCAAGCGGTCGCTGGGCTCGTGGTGGTCGGTGATGACGACTTCCAGCCCCGCCGCGTTGAGCGCGTCGACGGCGTGGTGCGCGCGTATACCGCAGTCGCAGGTCAGCACCAGCTGCGCGCCGATGCGCTGCGCCGCCGCAATCGCGTTCGGGTGCAGGTCGTAGCCCTCCTGCTCGCGGTGCGGGATATACGGCTCAGCGGGGACGCCCAACTTGCGCAGCGTCGTCACCCACAGCGCGGTGGCGGTCACCCCGTCCACATCGTAGTCGCCGTAGACCAGCACAGGCTCCTTGCGCTCGACTGCCTGCGCGAGTCGGCGCACGGCAGGCTCGATGTCGGGCAGCCGCTTCGGGTCGCTGAGGTCGTGCAGCGCGGGGTTGAGGAACCGATAGGCGGCTTCGGGGTCGGTGTAGCCCCGCGCGACCAGCACCCGCGCCAACACGGGGCTAATGTTCAGCTCGCTCGCCAGCTGCGTCGCTTTCGCCGCATCCGTTGCACGCACGCGCCATCGGTACCGCGCCATAGGATGGCGTATTGTACCCAACGCCCAACAGGTACAATCTACCTACTATGGGACACCTACTATTAGTTGGCGCAGACAGCACTATCGGTCAGTCCGTTGCGAAGGCGTTTATGGAGGACGAATGGGAAGTGTGGGCGATTGGACGCCACGCGGAGCGGTTCGCGCCAGGCGTCCAGTGGGCGCACACGGTCAGCAATGTCGCCGATGAGGCGGAAATGCAGGCGGCGGCGCAAGCCCTGCAAGCGCACCTGCAGGCGCAGGGCGACCGCCAAGTGGACGCGCTGGTGTACGCCGTCGGCGACATCACAGCGCAGAAGGTTGCCGAAATGCCGCTGGAGGCGTGGCGGCGCATTCTGGACGCGAACCTCACGGGCGCGTATGTCGCAACCCGCGCCTTCAGCCCGCTGTTCAGCCCCGAACCGCACCTGTTCTACATCGGCGCGATTAGCGAGAAACTGATCCTGCCCGGCTTGAGCGCGTATGCGACGGCGAAGGCGGGGCTGGAGACCTTCGCGCAAGTGCTTGCCAAAGAGCAGCCGCGCTGGAAAATCACGGTCGTGCGCCCTGGCGCAGTCGCCACCCGCTTCTGGGAGCGCGTGCCGTTCCGCATGCCGCCCAAAGCCCTCCAGCCCGAAGATGTCGCCCTACGCATTCTGGAGGCGTACTACAACGAGCAGAAAGGCACGCTGGACATCCTCCCCGAATGAGAGCCATCGAGCCGATTCCCGACACGATGCAGGCGGTGGTGCTGCACGCCTACGACGGCGCGCCCGACTCGCTGCGCATCGAGACGCGCCCTGTGCCGCGTCCCCAGCGCGGGCAAGCGCTGGTCAAGATGACCGCCGCGCCGATTAACCCCTCCGACCTGATGTTCCTGAAGGGGCTGTACGGCGTGCGCAAGCCGCTGCCTGTGGTACCGGGCTGGGAAGGCGCGGGGCGCGTCGTGGCGACGGGCGACGACTGGCTCAGCCGCCTGCTGTTGGGCAAGCGCGTGGCGTGCGGCGCGCCGAACCAACACGACGGCACTTGGGCAGAGTATATGCTCACCCCCAGCAGCCGCTGCATACCCCTAATAGACGCCATCGACGACGAGGCGGGCGCGATGCTCATCGTGAACCCGCTGACAGCGTGGGCGCTGATGGACACCGCACGCAGGGGCGGACATCGCGCGTTCGTGCAGACCGCCGCCGCCAGCGCACTCGGACGCATGCTGCTGCGCCTGAGCCTGCACTTCGGCGTGGAGGGCGTCCACATCGTGCGCCGCGAGGAGCAGGCAGAACTCCTGCGCTCGCTGGGCGCGCGCCATGTGCTGAACAGCGAGGCGGAGGGCTTCGACGAGCAGCTGCGCGAGACCTGCCGTCAGTTGAACGCCACGATTGCCTTCGAAGCCGTGTCGGGCATGACCGCCGCGCGGGTGCTGCGCGCCCTGCCCGACGGGGGTCGGCTGGTGCTGTACGGCGCGCTCTCCGAGTCGCCGCTGATGGCAGACCCGCGCGACTTGATTTTCCAGCGCAAGCGCGTCGAGGGCTTCTGGCTCGCCGACTGGCTCGCGGGGCGCAGCCTCTGGGGGCAGTTGCGCCTCGCGCGGCAGGTACAGAACGCTCTCGGCGACCTGCTTCGCAGCGAGGTCGCAGGGCGATACCCCCTTCAGGAGGTGCATCGCGCCCTGCAGGACTACCAAGCCTCGATGACGGCGGGTAAGCGGTTGCTGGTGATGCGCGAAAAATAACGCGCCCCCGGCAGGAATCGAACCTGCGCACCAGGCTCCGGAGGCCTGCGCTCTATCCACTGAGCTACGGGGGCGTGTGGGAGCCTAATTATACCCAAAGTGCCTCCTTGCGCGTCCAATAGGTATACTACGCAACAGGGAGGTTCCTATGAAACACCATCTACGAGCGTTTGGACTGGGCGTGCTGTTGACGCTGGGCTGTGTGGTGGGCTATTCGCAGTTGGATAAGATTCTGAAGGCAGGCGGGATTGCGCTGGCGGTAGACCGCTTCGGCGGGGACATGGATCGTGCCCTGAACCGCCTGACGAACACCAAACCCGACAAGAATTTCGCGACCAAAGTCGTGCCGATTTTGAGCGCGGGCAACGGCGCACACATCGGCGCGGCGCAGGTGATGGGCAAGCCCGACTTGGTGCGCAAGGTGCAAGCCGTCGCGCAGATTGAAGGCGACTTTCTGGGGCGCGAGGTGCGCCTGCGCGCGCTGATTCCCATCTCCACGAAAAACCCGCAACGCGGTATTGACCGCGTGGAAGGCGTCGGGGTGTCGGGCATTATCGACATCAAACTCTGATGCAGGAAGGGCTGTACGCGATTGTCGGGAGCGACGGGCGCGGCGCGTTGGAGGCGAACTACCGCCTTGACGACGCCGCGCCTTTCGCCGTCGTTGCGCCCGCCAGCGAGTCGGAGGTGTGCGCCCTGCTGGAATACACGCACGCTATGCGCACGCCGTGCATCGCGGCGGGCAGCGGCACGCACCTGACGCACCTTACCCCGCCTGAGCGCGCCTGGTGGCTGCTCAGCACGCGCCGTCTGAACCGCGTCGTGGACTACTCGCCGCAGGACTTGGTGCTGACCGTCGGCGCGGGGATGACCCTGCACGCCGTGCAAGAGCTGCTGCGCGAGCAGCGTCAGTACCTGCCGTGGAACCCTGCGCTGCCTGCGCAGGCGACCATCGGCGGGATTGTGAGCAGCAACCGTGCAGGCTCGTGGCGCTATCGGTTCGGCACGCCGCGCGACCGATTGCTGGCAATCCGCGCCGTGACGCCCGACGGTGTCGCCTTCAAAAGCGGCGCGAAGGTGGTCAAAAGCGTTGCGGGCTACGACATCCATCGCCTGCTGTGCGGCGCGTGGGGCACGCTGGCGGTCATCACCGAAATCACGCTCAAGGTGCAGCCGTTGCCCCAGCACTTCGAAGCGGTCGGCTGGCAGACCACTTGGGACGCGCTGGAGCCGACGCTCGCCGACCTGATGCAGATGCCCCTGCAGCCCGATGGGATGAGCGTGCTGGCGATGAGAAACTATGATGTAGAGGTATGGCAAAAAGTGGCGCAGGTGGGGCACCTCATACCAACTGCGCAGTCAAAGTTTATTGCCCCCCTCCTTAAGGTTCCCCCCGCTTCGCGAGGGGAACCGCGCGGGGGTTCGATTTCCCGCACTTTGCGAGGGGAACCAAACAGAGGTTCGGTTCCCCCTGCTTGCAGGGGGAACCTTAAGGAGGGGGTTGTAATACCGCCTGCGCTGCCAGAGTTCACATTTGCCCCCCTCCGTAGGTTCCCCCCGCTTTGCGAGGGGAACCGCGCAAGGGTTGGTTCCCCCCGCTTTGCGAGGGGAACCGCGCAAGGGTTGGTTCCCCATGCTCGCAGGGGGAACCTTAAGGAGGGGGTTGTAAGAGACTGCTACGCCCGCTCAACCCTCCTCGAACCGCCCCCAGCCGTTGCGCCCCTCACCATGCCTGGGTTGCAAACCGAGCCGCGCCTGCAGACCGAGCAAGCCGCGCCGACGCCCTATGTGCTGCTGGAGTTTTCGGGCGCGCCTGAAGGCGTCGCGTGGCAGATTGCCCAACTGCGCGAACGCGGCTATCCTGCCGAGCCTGTGCCAGAGGCGATGCTGCGCCAAGTGCGCGACTGGCTCGCCCCGCGCCGACACGCCCTACTGCTGCAAATCCTACTGCGCCCCAGCGAGGTTGCCGACGCGATGGCGCGCTGGAGCGAGCTGCGTGGCGTCTCTGTGCTGGCGCACGCGGGCAACGGGGTGCTGTATGTCGCCGCCGACGAGAGCGGTCTCACGGACGCCCTGCTGCAGCGGGTGCGCGCCCTGACCGCCAAGTATCGCGTGCTAAGCGGCGCGGGGTGGCTGCGCGAGCAGTCAGGCGGCGAGCTGCCCAAACTCGCCCTCTCTGACGGCGAACGCCGCCTGATGCAACGCCTCAAAGCCGCGCTGGACGAGCGGGGGATACTGCCAGACCTAATTAGTCGCTAACCTCCACCGTCGCGGCGGGCGCGCCCACCAAGCGGATAATGAGGTAGCCCTCGTGGAGCGTCCAGCCTGAGCGGGGCGACTCCAGTTGCCACAGGAGCGCGTCCATATCGTCCACGCGGGGCAGGTCTACGCCGCCTATGCGCACGGCGGTCGGCGTCCGCACCCCCGCAATCAGCAGGTAGAGCGCGGGCAGGTCGCTGGCGGGCGCGGCAATCTGCACGCGCAAGACGCCGTTCTCCAGCGACGCGGCTTGCACCCCCGGCGCGGTGCAGGCAATCGTGCGCCCCTCCGCCCGCACGATGTGCGTCAGCGGCTCAATCGCAAAGCCCAGCCGCTGCGCGATGCACGGCGCAATCAGGCGCGGGTTCAAGTCCCAAGTGTACTCCTCCGCGTTTTTGGGGATGTTGAAGGCGTCGGGGTAGTAGCCCTCGCGGTTCGCGCGGCGGTCGGAGACCCACTCCTGCTGCTGCACAGCGCAGAGCGTGATGGTGTCCGCCAGTCGCTTCCAGTCGTAGGCGTCGTCCAGCGGCGCGAGGCGGTAGAGCGCGCGGGCGTACACCAGCCCGTTCCACTGCACCGCCACGCCGAACCACGGCTGCTGGTTGAGCCAAGTTGCGCCGAACACGGGGATACTCGCGCCGCGCATAATCGGCTTGTCGGGCGTGTGCCAGAGGTAGATGAACGGCGTCCCCCGCAGTGCCCACAGGCGCGCCTGCTCAAGCAGGTCGGGGTCGCCCGTGAGCGCGTGTGCGTACAGGTACGCCTCCACCGCGTAGGGCGCGGCAAGCAGGTCGGGCACATGCAGGGGCAGCTCCCAAGTCTGTGCGCCTTCGGGTCGCCGCTGCGCAGCGAGGTAGCGCAGGCTGCGTTGCAGGCTCTCGCGGGCGCGGGGCTGCAGCGTCAGCGTCGCCCAGCGCCCGATTTGCACGGCGCGTTGCCCTGTCCAGCCGCTGGCGCTGTCGCCCGCCTTGCCGAAAATCGCGTGGCGCGGCGACTCGGGCTGCCACGCCCAGCTGCCGTCCTCACGCTGCGCTTTGATGAGCGCGTCCATCTCGCGCTCCGCCTGCTCCAGCGCGCTAATCAGCCCGCCCACATAGAACGCCAAGTCCAGCCCGTGCGCGCCTTTCGGGCGAGCGTCCACCGCGGCGCGTACCTGATCGATTGCCTGACGCCGTCTGGGGTCTTCGGGGAACAGCCGATGCCCCAGCGCCCACAGCCCAATCGCTACCTGCGGGTCGTAGAACACAGGTCCCGTGTTTGTGTGCTGCCACTCGCGCTTGGCGGCATCGTAGCTGTTGAGCAAGCCCTGCACGGTCAGTTGCATCGCGGCGAAGTCGTTGCGTTGCGGGGCGGGCGGGTAGGGCATCCCGACGCGCTGCAGGTACTGCGCCATCGCCTCAACCACATCGGTGGCGTCCGTGCGCACAATCAGCGTCGCCTGCAGCAGCGCGGAGTCGCCCTTGATCAGGCGGAACGGCTCGCGCGCCTGCTGCGTGTTCTCGTCTGCCCAGCGCGGGATGCTGGGAACCCACAGCGCGAAGCGATGGTTCGCCCCGCCCTCCAGAAAGTTCGGCGACGCAAACAGCGCGTTTGGCGCACGCAGCACGCCCGACCAGCCCTGCGTCGGCTCCCACTCCATGCTGACGAGGTAGCTCCGCCAGCGCACTGCCATCACGGGCGCGGTGATTTTGTACGGGTCGGGCGAGAAGCGCACATCGTAGGGCGGGGCAGCGTTCTCTGACCCTGACGAGCGTTCCTCACCCAGCAGGTACTCCAATCCGGGGAACAGCGCCTCGTCTTTCGCGTCGCCGAATGCGCCGTCGCCGACGCGCCAGTCGGGGAAGCGGAAACGGTACAGGTGCGCGTTCACCTCGGCGACGATTCTGCCCGTGCAGCGCAGGCGGTTGCCCTGCAGTTGGTACTCCAGCGTGGCGCGTGCGGTCAGCCCCAGCCTGCCCTGCAGAATCAAGCGCATTCCCGTCGGGTCGGCGGTGATGCTCTCCAGCGCGAAGGCGTTCAGTTTGGGCGGCGCGCCTTCGGCGTTCACGACGGCGTCTGCCAGCGGCGCGCTGCTGGCGACAGAGACCCACTCGTTGCCCTGCCGTGCAAACAGGCGCGCGGCATGTCCGCCCACCGACGCAGGCGTAATCAGCAGGCGCAGCGAGTCGTTTTGCAGCGCGCCAACATCCTTCTCGGCGCGTGCAACCGTGCCCGTCGCGGGCAGGCTTATGGCGTTCATCGCAACTACAGGCGCGAGGATGGCGGCGTCGTTGCCCGCGCCACTGCGTAGCATGATACTCAAGCGCGGGCGCGCCCCCACACGGATGCGGAAGCGCGTCTCGGCAGTGGCGTTTGGCGGCAGCAGGTCGGTCGCCAGTTCGGGGCGGGTGAGGATGTCGGCGTCGCCCAGCGATTGCACGCTGAGTAGTGCGCGGTCATCCCGCCAAGTGCCCGCGCCGATGTTGCGGATGCGCACGACCACCTCTGTCGTCTCGCCTTGGGTCAGCACGGCGCGGCGCGTCGCTACCGTCTCAAAGCGTAGGCGCGGCAGGAACGGGTACACCCGCGCCGACGAGTTGGGGGGGAGGTCGCTTAGCGTTGCGCCCCGCGCGCCCGCGAAGGCATACCGCAGCCACAGCACGCCGCTTTTAGGTATCTCGGCGTTCACAGGGGGGTGATTCGGCGCACGCAGGGTGAACGAGCTGCCCGCCGTGCCGCGTACTTCCAGCACGCCTTCAGGCGGCAACTCGCGCGCGACCTTGAGGGCGAACCGCTCGCGCAGGCGCAGCACCTGTACCTCGGCGAAATATGCCCAGTCGTAGTTTGCGTTGCCCTTCGCGTCGGTCTCGAAGGCGACCGTGATGCTCTTGCCCGCGTAGGGGGTCAGGTCTGCCGACAGGGCGCGCCAGCCTGGGGTATCGCACTCGGCTTCGGCGACGACCGCGCCTTCTACAAGCAGCCGCGCACGGACGCCGTTGTGGGGGTTCTGCGGATCGTCGCGGCGGGCGAGGTCGTCTACGCCCACCCACGCAGTCAGCGCCAGCAGGTCGCCAGCGTTCACAGCGGGCAGACGCAGGGTGAACTGATTGCGGGCAGGGCGCGCCGTCGGGTGCAGTAGCCCGCCGCGCTTCTCCACACCGCCTGATGCGACCATGCGCACATTCGGCGCATTCAGCGCGTTCGAGACCTGCCCCTGCGCCCACCGCGCCATAAGGTCGTCCAGCACGAACACCCCGTCCGAGGCGGGCTGGGCAAAGGCAATACACGGGCTGAGGGGAACAGCGAGGCACAACGCGAACCACAGCGATTTCACACCAAGGGCGTTCATCACCCTACAGGATTCTACGCACGGCACGAAACTCCTTGCGGCTGACGCTGATGAGTTTCGCTGTCTACTGCGCACACGGCGGCATCACAAGGGGACGAGAACTACCCAGCAGTTCCTTGTCTATACAGATGACATCCACCAGATTTAAGCAGCCGTGCTCGCGAGGATCATAGAAGCTATACACCTCCAACAACTCTTCGCCCAACAGGGGAACCTCCGAAGCAGGTACTGCTATCGTTACTACATCCTTACGAACCACAACCGATAGCCACGATAGGATTGGTTCCTTGCCAGGCGCTTCATATCCTACAATCGCTGCTTGACCTGGCGACACCTTGCTGCCTGCACAAGCGTAGGAATAGCCGTGAAGCGGCGCTACAATCTGGCTGTCTGCAAAGTTAATCCGTAGCGCCATTAAGTTGTTAGAAGAACTTGGCAGCGGCGCGCACAACCGAATATGGAACTCTACCATGCCGTCCCGTTTCACCTCGTACCAAAACTCGCGAAGCATACTCCAGCAGGGTACCTCATAATTCACGGCTTTCGCGTTGCTGTCCACATAGAAAGTCGTTCCTGATTGTTGAGGACACGGTTTGGATGTAGAGACCTTTTGCAAAGGCTCTAACTTGCTAAACGAGATTTCAGGGGGGGGTTGTACACTCCCCCCAATCCACCAGATGACCATACCAATCGCTACAAGGACAGCGACAGTGAGAACTCCGTTTATCTTAGGCAACCACATAATCCTCCTTAGTTGTAGTTTTTCCAATCCCAGCGATAACCGTTAGGATTGCCCCACTCTTGACCTGCATCAGCCCGCAGGATTCTACGCAGGGTGCGAAATTCCTTGCGCGGGCAGGCGATTAGACCACCGTCCCGTAGAAGCCCCACAGGTGCGCTTCGTCGGCGCGCACGCGCACGAGTTGACCCGCCAGCTCGCGCCCCCCAACGAAGTGCATCATCTTGTTCTCGCGCGTGAAGCCCGCCAGCTTCGTCGGGTCTTTCTGGCTGGGACCCTCCACCAGCACCTCGAAAACCTGCCCGACCTGCGCGCTGTTGATCTCGCAAGTAATCCGATTCTGCAGCGCAATCAGCCGTTGCAGCCGCTCCTGCTTGACCGCGCGGGGCACTTGGTTCTCCATCTGCGCGGCGGGCGTGCCCGGACGCGGGCTATAGGCGAACATGAACGCCCCATCGAAGCGCACGCGCTCCACCACGCGCAGCGTGTTTTCGAACTGCTCGTCGGTCTCGCCGGGGAAGCCGACGATGATGTCGGTCGTAATGGCGATGTTCGGCACGCGCTCGCGCAGTTTCGCTGCCACTTCCTCGAACTGCTCCACGGTGTAGAGTCGGCGCATCGCCTTGAGGATGTCGTCGTCGCCCGACTGCAGCGGCAGATGCACATGTTCCATCACTTTGGGCAATTCGGCGATTGCGCTAATCAGGTCGTCGCGGAAGTCGCGCGGGTAGGGCGAGGTGAAGCGGATGCGCTCAATACCGTCGATGTCGCTCAGGAGTTTGAGCAGTCGCGCGAAGGGCACGCGCCCTTCCAGCAGGTTCTTGCCGTAGGAGTTGACGGTCTGCCCCAGCAAGGTGATTTCCTTTGTGCCGCGCTCGGCGAGTCGGCGCACCTCCTCGACGATGTCGGCGGTCGGTCGGCTGCGCTCGCGCCCGCGCGTGGTCGGCACAATGCAGAAGGTGCAGAACTTGTCGCAGCCGTACTGGATGGGCACGAACGCCTTGAGTTTGGGCGCGCGGTCAATCTTGCGTTCGGGGATGTCGGTGACGATGGCGCCTTTGCGTTCGGGCAGGTCGAGGCGCATCGCCAGCCGCCGTTTCTGGAGCGCCTCTTCCAGCAGCGCGCCCACTTGCGCCACATGCGCTGTGCCGACAATCATGTCCACGAACGGGGCTTTCTGGCGGATTTCGTCCGCGCGGAGCTGCGCCATGCAGCCGCACACGCCGATGACCATCTGCGGCTTGCGCTGCTTGAGCGTGCGCAGGTGTCCCAGCGTGCTGAACACCTTGTCTTCGGGCTTGCGCCGCACCGAGCAGGTGTTCAGCAGCACCACATCGGCGTCCTCCACCCGCTCGGCAGGCTCGTAGCCCCGCTCCTGCAGGTAGAGGCTCATCTGCTCGGAGTCTTCCTCGTTCATCTGGCAGCCCCAAGTGAGAATCTTGTAGCGCGGCATTCTCAGTTCACCCGTCGGGATTATACCTCACGGCTGGGGGGCGTCTAATACCAATCGCGCGTTCAGAGTTCATAATACCCCCTCCTTCAGGTCTGATAAGGGTACATCGCTTGAGTTCACTGTGTGCGGGGCGCGCACGCTTTTTCGCCCTCACCCCCAGTCCCTCCCCACGCTGTGGGAGAGGGGTGAGCCCCGCGCTGACCTGTTTGGAGTGCTGAAGTGAAGCTTCAGCATAGGCGGAAGCTCCGCTTCCGCACTCCACAATCCCCCTCGCCCGCAGGGGAGAGGGGGACAAAGGGGGTGAGGGCAATACAGCGCGCCTGCCCGTTCACAGTTGCGCTGGAAATAAACAGCCCTTGCTTCAAAGACTTCGTGCCGAACCGTTGTACCCTTATCAGGGAACCTGCAGGAGGAGGGAAATTATGAGCTCTGGCTCGGCAATTGGTAAGTGCCTATGCGTTAGATTTTCGACCTGAGCAACCCTGCGCGCAGGGGGCAACCACAGAGGGTTGCCCCTACAAAAGGGCGTCTCTGTAGGGGTAGACCCCCGTGTCTGCCCCCACTGGAATACCGAAACTGTACGGCGAAGCGTTAGTAGGTATGACTGCCCCCGATGCTGCAAGTGGGGCGCGTGCGTATGTTGCGAATCGTGTAAGTTCCCCCTGAAGGGCACTCTGGGACACGCTGCAGGAACTGAGGCACAAGGTTCGCCCATGTGGGGATTGCCGTGCCCGGACGACGGTTCACCAGCGCCCACTGCTCTTTGGCGGCTTGGATTTGGCGCAGGTTCGCGCGGCAGGCGTTTGCCCGCGCACGCTCGCTCGCGTTGAACATGCTCGGCACTGCAATCGCCAGCAGGATGCCGATAATCATCACGACAATCAGAATCTCGATCAGCGTATAGCCGCCACTGCTTTTTTGTCGAACCATCGTCTATCCTCCGAGAGAGGTTATGTCGTCGCTGGATTGTTGCTCCAGCGACGACATAGGTTTCGTTTACAGCGAGTGTCCTGTGATGTTACAAGTCGGGTTGGTGCTCATGTTGCCAATCGTGTAGGTGCCGCCAGATGGACAAACAGGCCAGCTCTGCAAAAATCCGTTCGTGAGCTGGGCTTGAGTAGGTTCCGCGTTCGGTCCCTGATTGTTCGCCATCGCCCACTGCTCTTTGGCGGCTTGAATCTGGCGCAAGTTGGCGCGGCAGGCGTTCGCGCGGGAGCGCTCGCGCGCGTTCATAAAGCTCGGTACCGCAATCGCCAACAGGATGCCGATAATCAGCACCACGATCATAATCTCCACGAGGGTGAAGCCCCGCTCGCGGCGTCGGTTCAGCAAAGTGCGCATCGTCATCTGTCCCTCCGTATCAGATTTTTGGTAGCAGGGGAGAAAACTGCACCTTTCGGGCGGCGATTGGCTCGCTTCTCCCCCGCTCTAAAGGCGTTATTCCATCTTGCGCATGGTGAGCAACACAGGCAAAGATGCGAGTTTTTGTGGCGGTGGTGCGCTGTAAGCCACGCACAGCAGGTCGCAAACAACAAAAGCCAGCCGCGCGTGCTTCGCGACGGCTGGCAGAGAAGTTAGCAGAGACCTGAGCTTAGAGCGAATGCCCTGTGATGTTACAAGTCGGGTTGGTGCTCATGTTGCCGATGGTGTAGGTGCCGCCAGATGGACAAACAGGCCAGCTCTGCAAAAATCCGTTCGTGAGCTGGGCTTGAGTAGGTTCCGCGTCTGGTCCCTGATTGTTCGCCATCGCCCACTGCTCTTTGGCAGCTTGAATTTGGCGCAGGTTGGCGCGGCAGGCGTTCGCACGGGAACGCTCGCGCGCGTTCATAAAACTTGGCACGGCAATTGCCAACAGGATGCCGATAATCAGCACCACGATCATAATCTCCACGAGGGTGAAGCCCCGCTCGCGGCGTCGGTTCAGCAAAGTACGCATCGTCATCTGTCCCTCCATGTCGCAAGATTAGGGGAATGCTGTGAGGCAAATCCTCCCCACTGAGGGTTGTTCCACTGGGGCGTGAGAAGGGGCGCTCGGAGAAATACGAGTTTTGCGGTTTACGCGCCGCGCGTGAACACCCACGCAATCAATCCCAGCGCGAGCGCAATCACCACGACGCTGGCGACTGCCTCTTGGCGGCTGAGTTGGAACGCGCGCCAGTTGAGCGCGAGCGTGACGAGCGCCATCGGCACAAGCGCGGGCAAGCGCGGCGCGATCCCCAGCGCGGGCAGCACCCACAGCACCAGCGCAAGATAGACCCACAGCGCGACGAACAGCCCGATCAGCGTCGCGCGCACGCGCAGCCCGAACCGTATCAGGCACGCCGCATACAGCGCAAGGAAGATGAAGTCGCCCACGCCGATAATCGCAATCGGCGTCAGGCGCGCGGTCGCTTCGGGAGCGTTGGGGGCTGCCATCACCGCCACCGACGCCTTCTCTGCGACTTCAGGCGCTTTCTCCATCACCTGCTTCACGAACCCGCCTGGGGTGAGCACCGTCAGCATGTCCACCATCGCCGCGAAGGGAATCACGGGCGCGAGCAGGTTCTTTTCGCGGATGAGTTTCGCGAGCGTTGCGCCCAGCCCGACCGCCGCCGCCATCAGCAGGTAGCCGTGCACGGCGTGGTAGACGCCCAACGCCAGCTCCGACGGCGGGTTCGCGCGGCTCCAGCTTAGCAGCGTCGGCAGCGCGTTCCAGCCCAGCCATGCCGCAAGCCCACCCAACAGCATCGCGGGCGCGAGCCAGCGCACCCGTTCCGCCTCGTGCGCCCACGCGAACACCAGATGCAGCAGGCTCGCCATCAACAGCAGGGTGGTCAGCAGCACGCCGCCGAGCAGCAGCCATCCGCTCGGCAAGGTCGCCATCGGCGCGCCCAGCTGCAGCGCGAAGTACGCCGCGCTCCACACCAGCCAGCGGGGAACCGCCTGCGCTACCGTCGTCGGACGCAACACGCCCCATGATACCAGACGCGCCTACACCACGCGCAGCAGTCGCTTCGCGAGCGCGTCCGCTTCGGGTTCGTCGTCGGGGCGATGCACGATATTGTAGAGGCTGTCGCGCTCCACAGGCACGCGCCCCGCATCGCGAATCAGCTGAATCAGCGCAGACCGCGTTAGCACCTGCTGGCGCACGCCCGGCGCATCGTCTTGGTACACGATCTCGTACTCGTGTACCGTGCCGTCCACATCGTCCGCGCCGTACCAGAGCGCAATCTGCGTGATGGCGGGCGTGTTCATAATCCAGAACGACTTGATGTGCGGGAAGTTGTCCAGCATCAGGCGGGCGACGGCGATATTGCGCAGGTCGTCGTCGCCGCTGGGGTGCGGTAGGTGCGCCAGTTGCGTGCCCTCGGGGTGGAACGAGAGCGGCGTCATCGCCAGGAAGTGCCCCGTCTCGTCCTGCAGCTCACGCAATTGCACAAAGTGATCGACGCGCTCCTCGAGGGTCTCGCCCATGCCATAAAGCAGCGTGGCGTACTGTTTCAGCCCTACCGCTGCGATTTCGCGGGCGATTTCCTTCCACCGCTTGCCGTTAATCTTTTTAGGGAACAGCTCGGCGTGGATGCGGTCGCTCAGCACTTCAATCCCGCCGCCAGGCACACTGCCCAGCCCCGCCTGCTTCATCTCTTCCAGCACCTCGCGCAGCGGCTTTTTCGCAACGCGGGCAATCTCCTCCCACTCGACGGCAGTGAACGCCTTGATGTGGACATCGGGGCGCTCCTCCTTGACCGTGCGCACCAAGTCCAAGTAATACGCATACGGCAGGCGCGGGTTCACCCCGCCCACGATATGCACTTCGGTAATCGGGATGTGCTTGTAGGCGCGCAGCCGTTCGCGCACCTCGTCCATCGTGAGCGTGTAGGGCTTCGGACCGCCCTTCTGCGCATAAAACGAGCAGAACTTGCAGCCCTTGTTGCAGATGTTGGTATAATTAATGTGCTGATTGCGGATGTAGTAGGCGTAGTCGCCATTGAGCCGCTCGCGCACAAGATTCGCCAGATACCCCACCCCCGACAGGTTCGGCGTGGTGTAGAGCGTCATGCCGTCTTCGAACGACAGCCGCTCGCCGCGAACAACCTTCTCATATAGGGGCATCAACTCGCGCCCCAGAATCGTCTCCAGAACATGCATAAGAACGCGCCTCCGTGAAATATTTCACAGAGATTATACCCGAACGGGGGCAGGTTTTTCCTGTGGGCGCGTCGCCAAAATCGTCGCACAGAAAACAACCAGCATAATCCACAGGATGTCGGTAATCAGCAGATGCACCAGTTGCATCCACACGGGGGCTTTGAGCCACACATTCAGCAGCCCCAGCCCCAACTGCGCCACATAGAGCAGATTGAAGCCAATCCCCAGCCGATAGGCGGTCGGCGACGGGCGATCGAGCATCAGGCGAGTCAGCACCACGAGCATATAGAACGCGATTCCGACCGCCAGCGTCGGATGGTAGATGCGCAAGGCAAGCAGCGTCTCGCCCACGACGGGGTTCGTGTGAATCACATCGAGGTGCAGCAGCGTGTCGCCCAGCGCGGTGACCGCGCCGCTCATGCCGATGACGGTCATCAGCACCAGCGCGCCCAGCGTCGCCGCGCCCGTCCAGCCCTGCCCGCGCAGCGGGAAGCGCGCCCCGCCCGACGCCCACCACG
>Ga0308418_1000976_pt1 | contig 15584 bp, 8 predicted proteins | sample HotsprSampleR4cd_FD_203517 | JGI IMG/M metagenome (GOLD analysis project Ga0308418, IMG submission 203517) | Hot spring phototrophic mat microbial communities from Mushroom Spring, Yellowstone National Park, Wyoming, United States - 20090729_R4cd ... | reverse complement strand
CTCAGTAATCTTTCAACATAAGGACCTCTCTCAATGCCAGTCGCAAGGTCTCTATCCCAAAAATTCCAGTCATAGAGTATTTTTATAATCTCGTTTTTCTCCATTACTTTTACCTCTATTAGTCAAAATTTTAAAATTTTGTCTAATAATATTAGACATAATTGGCAAAATTAGAAAAAATTTCTTTAAAATTCTTTTTGTTCAAAAAATTAATACATTTTGATAATTGATATCAAATTAACTTCTCCCAGAACTTAATTATCTTCTTTCAGCAATTTCCAAGATAGATTATCCCTCTCCACCCAAAGATGTGGAGTTTTTTTTGTATTTTTGTATTTTGTTAATTTGTTGGGAATTATGGGAATGGTTTTTCCTGATTTGACAAAATTGGAACTGAAGAAGCCAAAGAAAACATATAGCCTTGACTTTTGGAAAAGCGAATTTAAAAGAAGAACGGGGCTCGACCCCGAGGAATTAGTCCAAAACACCCTCGAAGGTATCGATGTCTTTCCTTTGTACACTATCGACGATTACAAACATTTTGAGCATTTGAATTTCACTGCTGGAATACCTCCATACCTGCGGGGTCCGTACCCGACAATGTATATCCAACAGCCTTGGACGATTCGCCAGTATGCTGGATTTTCCACTGCCGAGGAAAGCAACGCCTTCTACCGTCGGAATCTGGCTGCTGGGCAAAAGGGGCTTTCTGTTGCTTTCGATTTGGCAACCCACCGTGGTTACGACTCCGATAACCCACGAGTCGTTGGCGATGTTGGCAAAGCTGGCGTTGCAATCGATACTGTCGAGGATATGAAAATCCTTTTCGATGGTATTCCGCTCGACTTGATTTCCGTTTCGATGACGATGAACGGGGCAGTGTTGCCAATTATGGCTTTTTATATCGTTACTGCCGAGGAATCGGGAGTTAGTCAGGATAAACTTTCCGGCACCATACAAAACGACATCTTAAAAGAATTTATGGTTCGCAATACATACATCTACCCACCCGAGCCCTCGATGCGAATCATAACGGATATATTTGCTTACACCGCCAAATATATGCCCAAGTTCAATTCAATTTCTATCTCGGGATATCATATGCAGGAAGCAGGAGCCACTGCCGATTTGGAACTTGGCTATACTTTGGCAGATGGATTGGAATATCTGCGTGCTGGGCTGCGTGGCGGACTGAAAATCGATGACTTTGCCCCTCGCATCTCCTTTTTCTTTGGCATCGGGAAAAATTTCTTTATGGAAATCGCCAAACTTCGCGCTGCAAGACTTCTTTGGGCAAAAATTGTCAATCAGTTTAATCCGCAAAATCCTAAATCGCTGGCGCTTAGAACTCATTGCCAAACTTCGGGATGGAGTTTGACCGAGCAAGACCCATTCAACAATGTCATCAGGACTTGCATCGAAGCTTTAGCTGCGGCTTTGGGACATACTCAATCGCTCCACACTAACTCACTGGACGAGGCAATTGCTTTGCCAACGGACTTCTCCGCCCGTATCGCACGGAACACGCAACTTTATTTGCAGGAAGAAACGGGAATATGCCGAACAATCGACCCGCTCGGTGGTTCTTATTATTTGGAATATCTGACACATCAATTGGTTCATAAAGCTTGGGAACATATCCAAGAGATTGAATCGCTTGGGGGAATGGCGAAAGCAATTGAAACAGGGTTGCCCAAGTTGAAAATCGAGGAAGCAGCTGCACGACGGCAGGCTAAAATCGACTCGGGCGAGGAAATCATTATTGGTGTAAATAAAAATCGTGTTGAAGGCGAAACCCCAATACCTATTCTCGAAGTGGATAACACCGCTGTACTACAAAAACAGATTCAAAGGATTAACGAAGTGAAACAAAAGCGCGACACGAACGCAGTCGCACGTGCTTTAGATGCATTGACCGAGTGCGCTCACACGGGTAAAGGGAATCTGCTTGAATTGGCTGTGCAAGCTGCAAGAGTTCGTGCTACTTTGGGCGAGATTTCTTTTGCTTTGGAAAAAGTTTGGGGTCGGCATCAGCCCACAATTCGTTCCGTCACGGGAGTTTATAGCTCTGCTTATTCACAACGGGAGGAAATCGAAGAAGTTCGCCGTCTTGCCGACCATTTCGAAAAAGTTGCCGGCAGAAGGCCAAGAATACTTGTTGCCAAGATGGGGCAGGACGGACACGACCGCGGTGCAAAAGTTATTGCAACATCATTTGCCGATATGGGATTCGATGTCGACATTGGTCCGTTGTTCCAAACTCCCGCGGAAACTGCACGCCAAGCCGTCGAAAACGATGTGCACATTGTTGGTGTAAGCTCGCTCGCAGGAAGCCACAAGACACTTGTCCCGCAATTAATCGAAGAACTGAAAAGCTACGGCAGAGATGACATCCTCGTTGTTGTTGGGGGAGTAATTCCACCCCAAGATTATGAATTTTTGTACAAAGCAGGCGTATCGGAAATTTTCGGACCGGGAACCGTTATCCCAACCGCAGCAAAGAAGATATTGCAAACTCTACTCGAAGGTTTGGAGTAAGTTTTGAAAACAGCCGTAATCTATAAGTTTTCAATAAATTAAGAGGTTGATATTATGAAAAAAATTTTAAAGAAACCAATCACAAGCAAAAACAACCGGCGAAACGGTATTAACGAGGCTATAATAAAGAAATTACGACTTGCTTCCCTTGGTGATAATAATTACATTTACGAAATGCTCCAAAGCGACGAAAATGGTTTAACAGAGGAGATTGTAAATGAACGCTTGGAAATTTACGGACCCAATGAAATACAACACACCAAAGCCCCTGCTTGGTACATTCAATTGCTGGATTCATTTGCTAATCCTTTTAGTTATATTCTTTTAGCTATTGGTTTGGTTTCATTTATTATTGATGTAATCCTTGCAGCTCCCGGAGAAAGGGACTTCAAAACAATCATTGTGGTTTCTACGATGATCGTTTTAAGCGGTATTCTAAGATTTATACAGGAGTTTCGAAGCAATATAGCAGCCGAAAAATTAAATGCTATGGTGAAAACTACCGCCACAGTTTTAAGAAAAGAAAAAGGGAAAATAGAAATTCCAATAGAACAAATAGTACCGGGTGATATTGTATTTCTTTCCGCTGGGGATATGGTACCTGCTGATTGCAAAGTGCTGGAAAGCAAAGACCTCTTCGTCAACGAATCAATGCTTACTGGCGAATCAATGCCAGTGGAGAAATATCATTCCCCGATTCCCGACGCCGATAAGAAACAGCCAACAGAACTAAATAATTTATGCTTTATGGGTACAAATGTTGAAAGTGGGACAGCGAAAGCGATTGTTGTTACAACTGGAACTTCAACCTACTTTGGTAGCATAAGCAGTACAATCATGGACGCCGGTCCGGAAACCTCTTTCGAAAAAGGTGTCGGTTCTGTTAGTCGTTTATTAATTCGTTTTATGTTGGTTATGGTTCCAATCATATTTTTGATTAATGGCTTGTCGAAGGGTAATTGGATTGAAGCTTTTTTATTTGGAATAGCAGTAGCCGTTGGGTTAACGCCGGAAATGCTCCCAATGATTGTTACGGTGAACCTCGCAAAAGGTGCTATCAATATGAGCAAAAGGAAGGTCGTAGTTAAACGCTTGAATGCTATACAAAATTTAGGTGCAATGGATATTTTATGTACCGATAAAACGGGAACCCTTACTTTAAACAAAATAGTTCTTAAAAGACATCTTAATGTACAAGGGGAAGAAGATGATGAGGTTTTAAAATGGGCATACCTTAACAGTTACTATCAAACGGGTTTAAAAAATTTGCTCGATAAAGCCTTGCTCGAACATATTGAACTTTCCAGTGCCCTAAAAGTTGATGAGCAGTTTGAAAAAATAGATGAAATTCCATTCGACTTTAAACGCAGGCGAATGTCGGTTATTCTACGAACCAGTAATGGCAAACAATTAATGATTACGAAAGGTGCAGTTGAAGAAGTTTTGTCGGTATGCAGTCAAATGTTAGACCCGGGAAAAGACGGAGTGTTACTTACTGAAGACGATATTATTTTGCCAATAAATGAGAGTACAAAAGAAATAGTTCGAAAAGTCGCAGATAAAATGCAAAATGAAGGACTTAGAGTTCTTTTGGTTGCTATTAAAGAATTCGAAGAGAATCATCCTTTGAATTATACTGTTGAACACGAAAAAGACTTAATACTAACAGGGCTTATTGGTTTTCTCGACCCGGTTAAACCTTCTGCCAAGCCGAGTATTGAAGCATTGCAAAAATTAGGGGTAAACGTGAAAGTGTTAACTGGGGATAATGAAATTGTTACGAAAAAGATTTGTAAAGATGTTGGAATTCCTGTAAACAAAATCATTTTAGGGAAAGATTTAGACGAAATGAGCGATGAAGAACTAATTGAGAAAATAGATGAAGTTTCTGTTTTTGCAAAGTTAAATCCGATGCAAAAAGTAAGAGTTGTCAAGGCACTTCGTCATAAAGGTCATACTGTTGGTTTCTTAGGCGACGGGATTAATGATGCAGCTAGCCTCAAAGAATCTGATGTGGGAATAAGTGTTGATTCCGCTGTTGATATTGCCAAGGAAAGTGCAGATATTATTCTGCTTGAACAAGACCTTATGGTATTAAGGAAAGGGGTGATTTACGGTCGAAGAACTTTTGGAAATATAATGAAGTATTTGAAAATGACAGTGAGTAGCAATTTTGGCAATGTTCTTTCTGTTTTAGGGGCAAGTTCCTTTTTGCCTTTTTTACCTATGTTGCCGATTCAACTATTGACCCAAAATTTATTATACGACATATCCCAAACTACTATTCCTTGGGACACAGTTGATGCTGAAATTATAGAAAAACCACAAAAGTGGAATGCATCAAGTATAAAGCGTTTTATGCTTTTTTTGGGTCCAATAAGTTCTATTTTCGATTTTATAACTTTTGCTGCACTATGGTTCATATTTAAAGCAAATACTCCAGAACTTCAGTCTCTATTTCAAACGGGTTGGTTTGTCGAGGGCTTATTGTCGCAAACTCTTATTATTCATATTATTCGTACGCGTAAAATCCCTTTTATCCAAAGTTGGGCAACGGCTCCAGTACTTGCAATGACTTCCCTAATTATGCTTATTGGGATATTAATTCCTTTTTCTCCTATTGCAAATTGGCTTAAAATGCTGCAGCCACTGCCCGGGACTTATTTCCTCTTCCTAATTTTCGTATTTGTTGGTTATTTAACGCTGGCACAAATTGTCAAAAATTGGTACATACGGCGGTTTAATGAATGGTTATAGTGGTTAACAAAAAATGTAATTTTTCCTTTTCTGAATTAAATAGAACGAAAGAGATTGCTTTGAAAAGCGAAACAATAAATATTCGAGGAAGATTCAACAACTTTACCCTTCAACCTCTGACTTTTTGCTTTGCTTTTTGGGGTTTATACATTTTGTAGAATTCTTTGAGGGCTTTCCCGGTGTGGGAATCCTTGCATTGAGCAATCTTTTCCGGTGGACCGATAGCAACCACTTTCCCGCCTTCGTCTCCGCCTTCGGGTCCAAGGTCAATTACCAAGTCGGCGGAAGCTATAACGTGCAGATTGTGTTCGATGATAATGACGGTATTGCCTGCATCAACAAGTCGGTTGAGGCAAACCAATAGTTTCGATATGTCGTCCAAATGCAAACCGGTCGTGGGCTCGTCGAAAAGCAGAACCATATTCTCGGCGTCGGGCTGGTCGAGATACGAAGCAAGTTTAATCCTTTGCGATTCCCCGCCCGAGAGTGTCGTCGATGGTTGCCCAAGCCGAATATAACCCAGCCCAATGTCCTGATAAATTTGCAGTTTTTTCACGATTTGCGGCTCGTCGGCGAAAAATTCTACCGCTTCGTCGACTGTCATTTCCAGAACATCGACAACTGACTTGCCTTTGTAAAGAATATTCCGAACTTCTTTCTTGTAGCGGGTACCCTTGCACGACTCACAAACCAATTGAACATCGGGGAGAAATTGCATATCAACCGTGATAACGCCTTCGCCTTGGCAAACTTCGCAACGACCGCCGGGAATGTTGAACGAAAAATAGCCGGGTTTTAAACCGAGTTGCTTAGCGAGTTGTGTATTGGCAAAGACTTCACGAATTAAATCGAAAACTTTGGAATACGTTGCCAAAGTTGAACGACTGGATTTGCCAATCGGGTTTTGGTCAACAAGTTCGACCTTGTAGAAATAGCCATCCACATCAACTTTATCGTAAGCGGGATTGGTTGCTTCGTTGTGGATTTCGATATTATGCAAGCCTTTGTAAATCACATCATAAAGCAAAGTGCTTTTCCCCGAACCCGAAACTCCTGTGATAACAGTCATCAGTCCCAAAGGAATTTCCAAGTAGTCGATTTTAAGATTGTGTTGCTTAGCATTGTAAATCCTGATTGTACCAAGCCCCTCTTCGCGGCGAGCTTTTGGGATTTGCACTTGTTTCTGCCCCGAAAGATATTGTCCCGTGATGGAATTTTTAGCCTTCAAAAGTTCATCGTAAGTTCCTTGGAAAATAATTTGCCCGCCATTTTCGCCTGCACCGAATCCGAGGTCTAAAATCAAATCGGCACTTCGGATGATGTCGGGGTCGTGTTCGACAACAACGATTGTGTTGCCGGCGTCGCGGAGTTTGTAAAGAATTTGCAGAAGTCGGTCGGTGTCGCGAGGATGCAAGCCAATACTTGGCTCATCGAGAACGAAAAGAGTTTCGACGAGCGAAGCCCCAAGTGCATTCGCAAGATAAATTCTTTGAAGTTCACCCCCCGAAAGGGTATGGGCAAGCCGTTCGAGTGTCAAATAGTACAAGCCAATGTCAATAAGTAGCTTCAATCGCCATTTAATATGCTCAACAACCTGCCCGACCACTTTCCATTCGTAATCCGAAAGCGTAATGTTTTGGAAAAATTCGTAGAGTTTATCCAAAGACATTTTGATTAGTTGAGGTATGTTTTTGCCAGCAACAAAAACTTGGCGAGCGGAAGTCCTGATTCGTGAACCACCACAAGCACGGCAAGTTGTGAAACCACGATAACGAGCCAACATCACACGATTTTGAACTTTGTAGCTTTTTTCCTGCAAGTAACGGAAGTATTCATTTAAGCCCCAGAAGTGTTCATTTCCATTCCAAAGGAAGTCCATTTCTTCGGGGTTAAAATCCTTTATGGGCTTGTCGATGTCAATCCCACTTTTGACCGCAGCTTCGAGGATTTCGTTTAAAATATTGCCGAAAGCATTGGTTCTAAAAGGATGCAAGGCTCCTTGTCGCAAACTTCGGCTTTTGTCGGGAATAACAAGGTCTTCGTCGATATCCATCGTTCTGCCAAAGCCTTGGCAAACGGGGCAGGCACCATAAGGATTGTTGAAAGAAAACAATCTTGGCTCGGGCTCTTTGTAAATTATTTCACAGTCGGCACACTCAAAGCTTTCGCTGAATTTCTTGATTCTTTCCTTATCGGGGAAAATAAGCCAAACTCTGCCGGTGCCAAATTTGAAGGCTGTTTCGAGCGAGTCAATTATCCTGCTTTTGCTTTCCTCGTCCTTTTTGAAGACCACCCGGTCGGCAACAATGACGAAATCTTTGAAGTCAACAAATTTTTTCCCCGAAATATCTTCGATTGATACAACTTCGTGGTCTTTTAGATTGTATGCCCGCGTGAATCCCTGCTCGATAATCTGCTTAATGTAATCATCTACCCTTTTTATGCTTTCGCTAATCGGGAAAGTGATTAGCAACTTTGTGCCTTCGGGATAATTTTTTTCCAAGTAATTGTAAACAGTTTGAGGATTATCTTTTATAACTTCCTGCTTGCAATTTTTGCAGAAAGTTCGCCCAATTCGACCGAAAATCAAACGGAGATAATCGTAGATTTCCGTTAGAGTTCCAACAGTTGAACGGGGATTCTTCGATTGTGTTCTTTGTTGAATCGCAACGGCTGGGGGTATTCCCGTTATGCTTTCTACATCGGGGCGCGGCATTCTTTCCAGAAATTGCCGAGTGTATGCAGACATCGACTCGAGGAAGCGTCTTTGCCCTTCGGCATACAGTGTATCGAAAGCAAGCGAAGATTTCCCCGACCCACTCACCCCCGTAACCACAATCAACTTTTTATGTGGTATCTGTACGTCGATGTTCTTTAGATTGTGTGTAGCAGCTTTCTTTATTTCTATAAATTCTTGCATATTTTGGACTTATCTTGATTGTACCACATAGTATTCAAAAATCATAGCGAAGCTCGTTTTGTTAAATACTGCCTCAATGCTTTGTCGAAAGGTTCGTCGGTTCGAACAACATTAAAGTCAATGTTCATTTCGTAGCAGTTTTTCTTGATATAATTCACAAATTTTTCGAAAGTTTGGCGATAAACTTTTTCGTGTTGCACAGGTTGAGTTTGCAACATCTCGGATGTTTCCAAATCTTTAAAAATAACCGAACCGCTGAACCGAAAATCAATTTCCCGTGGGTCGAGCACTTGGAAAGCCACAACTTCGTGCTTTTTGTGTCGGAAATGCTTCAAAGCAGTTACAACCGAGTCGGCATCGTCGAAAAAGTCGCTGAAAACAATCACCAAGCCACGACGATGAATTTTTTCCGCAAGCTGGTTCAAAGCCTTTGCTGTTCCTGTTTTATCCGATGGGATTGTCTGGTCAATTACTTTCATCAAAGTATAAATATGCGAAGTTTTGGATTGCGGTGGAATGTAATTGACCAAGTTTTCGTCGTAAAGAGCCAAGCCAACGGCATCTCTTTGTTGCATCAAAAGATAGGCAAGCGAAGCAGCAAGGTATGCAGAGTATTCAAACTTCGAAATATTTCCTTTCGAGGCATAACGCATCGAAGCACTTTTGTCCAAAGCGATTATACAGCGAAGATTCGTTTCCTCTTCGAATTGTTTGACGTAATATTTATCTGTACGACCGTAAACTTTCCAGTCGATGTATCTAATATCGTCGCCGGGATTATATTGCCGATGCTCGGCAAATTCGACGCTAAAGCCGTGGTAAGGTGAACGATGCAATCCGGTGATAAACCCTTCGACTACCAGACGCGCCCGAAGTTCTATATTGCTTAATTGCGCAACCACATTGGGTTGCAAAAACCTTCGATAATCTTCCATCACTTACAAATTCGATCGAACTTCGTATATTGACGAAGAACTTCCGGGATTGTTATACTTCCATCTTCGGGATTGTAATAATTTTCTAAAAGAGCGACAATCAAGCGGGATGTAGCCAATCCGCTTCCGTTCAAAGTATGGACATACTCGGGCTTGTCGTTTGGTGTTCGTTTAAACCGAATGTTGGCTCGGCGCGCCTGAAAATCCTCGAAGTTGCTACAACTGGAAACCTCCAGCCATTTCTTTTCGGCTGGCGACCAGACCTCGAGGTCATAAGTTTTGGCGCTCGAAAAGCTTGTATCTCCACTACAAAGCAAAACCACCCGGTAGGGCAGATTTAACTCCTGCAAAATAGATTCGGCGTCGTGTGTTAGCAACTCCAACTCGTCGTAGGAACTTTCGGGTAGGGCGAACTTAACAAGTTCCACCTTATTGAATTGATGTACCCGAAGGAAACCACGAGTTTCTTTGCCATAACTTCCAGCTTCTCGGCGGAAGCAAGGTGTGTATGCCACAAACTTCTTTGGCAAATCATCTGCCGAAAGAACTTCGCCAGAGTAATAGTTTGTTACTGGTACTTCGGCAGTGGGAATCAAATAGAGTTCGTTTTTTTCGATATAATACATATCGTCGGCAAGTTTTGGAATTTGCCCTGTACCTATCATCGAGTTTTCGTTAACAACCAACGGGGGCAGAAGTTCTGTGTAGTTGTGTTCGTAGATGTGTTTTTCGAGCATATAGGTAATTAAAGCTCGTTCGAGAGCAGCACCTTTGCCCACATAATAAGCGAATCCAGAGCCAGTAACTTTGGCGCCCCGTTCAAAATCCAAAATGTTCAATTCCTTTGCGATTTCGAGATGCGAGGGGCGGGCTTCTTCGAGCGGGACGCCCCAAGTGCGCACAACAGGATTATCGGAAGAATCTTTCCCGGCGGGAACGCTTTCGTGCAACATATTTGGAATGCGGAGCAACTCTTGCTTGATTTTTTGTTCAATTTGGCGGAGCTCGTCGTCCATAGCCTTGATTTTATCGGAAACGAGCCTCATTTCCTCGATTTTTGCTATGGCGTCCTGCTTTTCCTTCTTCAGCCGAGCGATTTCGTTCGAAACGACATTCCTTTGGTGCTTCAACGACTCGACTTCGGCAATAATTTTTCTGCGTTCCTCATCGAGGGAAAGCAAAAGGTCTAAATCTGCATCCTCCCCTTTCAAAAGGATATTTTTGCGAACAAGCTCGGGATTCTCCCGAATAAATTTTAAATCCAACATTGGTATATGCCTAAATACAAAACTTCAAAATTACTTAAAATCGAGCAACTTTACCCCAGAAATTTTAAGGAATGAATTATTGAAAAAACAAACTGCCCCCACCTTTTTCATCATAAGTTTTTGCGAAAAAGCAAAAAATAATTGTAGGGGCAATTCACAAATCGCCCCTAAAAAACTTTCCAGATATAATGTTGCCGATGTTGCCAACATTGTAGAGGCCACCGGCCGGTAGCCCGAACGCTGTGGTCTACATCGATAACATTTTATCGGGGAAGGCTCATAGGTCTGCCCCTACGATGGTGATGATGATGGAATGTTTGTAAAATATGTTTTGTTGTAGGGGCGAATAATTATTCGCCCCTACAGGGTATTAAATTATTTGGTGGCTTGACCGAAAACCCTCGTTCGTGACCCTAATTGGAATCATCCCGAAAGACATCGGATGTTTTTGAAACATCCGATGTCTGAAAATACTTGTAGGGGCGACCGGCCAGTTGCCCCTACCTATAGGTTCCGCTTACGAAGTTCATCTTGGCAATCAAGTTATTTGTGTTGGATATGCCATTTAACATTGATATCGAGAAGATATTGATTTAATGATTTACCCGCTTGGGTGGAAAGAGTCTGGCAATCACCAACAAATTTATTTGAATTATCCCGAAATAATAATAAAATTGAAACAATACTTGTAAGTAAACAAAATTTTAGGTAATAAAGATAGATTTGTAACAACAAGATTTTTTAAACCTTCTTGTTAAAAAATCTATGCACAAACTTCGTAATTTTAAAATGGAGGGAGGCAAATCGTAAATTCTCCATGCATAATAGTTTCGAAATTAATTATTAATTTTGCATTTTATTATTTTATGAGGAAATTATGAAACCATTTGCAAATCAGACTTACTTGGATTTTTCGGACCCAAAGGTGATTGCGAAGCAAAAGAAGGCAATCGAAAAGGTTCGAAGCCAATTTGGCAAAGAGTATCCGAACTACATCGATGGTAAAGAGGTTTTCACCGAAAGGAAGACGAAATCTATTAATCCAGCCCATCCCAACGAAGTTGTTGGAATATTCCAAAAATCGGGCAAAGAAGATGCTGAAAAGGCTATTCAAGCCGCGTTGAAGGCTTTTGAGTTCTGGAAGAAAGTGCCTGCCCGCGAACGAGCCAACTACCTGTTCAAAGCGGCAGCAGAAATTCGCCGCCGTCGCTACGAAATTAATGCTTGGATGATTAGCGAAGTTGGGAAAAATTATCTCGAAGCCGATGCAGACACTTGCGAAGCAATCGACTTCCTCGAATTCTACGGACGCGAAGCCATTAGATATTCCCAAAAGCAGCCTTTAACCAAAATTAAAGGCGAAAAGAATGAATATTTCTTCATCCCGCTCGGTGTTGGTTTGGTTATTCCGCCGTGGAATTTCCCGCTGGCAATTCTGACTGGAATGACTTCTGCCGCAATTGTTACGGGGAACACCGTTGTGCTCAAACCTTCTTCCGATTCACCAATGATGGGATGGATTTTGTACGATGTATTCAAAAAAGTTGGCTTGCCCGACGGAGTTTTGAACTTCTTGGTAGCGAGCGGAGCCGAAGCGGGCGACTATCTTGTAACTCATCCCAAGACACGCTTCATCTCCTTCACTGGCTCGATGGAAGTCGGTCTGCGAATTTACGAACTGGCAGCGAAAGTCTCGCCCGGGCAAATCTGGATTAAGCGGGTAATTGCTGAAATGGGCGGAAAGGACGCTATCATCGTCGATTCCGAAGCCGATTTGGAAGAGGCTGTCAAGGGCGTGGTTGTGTCGGCTTATGGTTTCCAAGGGCAAAAGTGTTCTGCCTGCTCCCGTGCAATCGTCGATAAAAAAGTTTACGATAAGTTTGTCGAAATGCTAAAAGCAGAAGTCGAAAAAATCAAGATTGGCGACCCGAAGGATAATTACCAGATGGGACCCGTCATCAACGCCAGTGCAGAGCAGAATATCCTTTCCTATATTGAAATTGGCAAGAAAGAAGGGAAGTTATTATGCGGAGGCAACAAAGTTAAAGATTTGGATGGATATTATATCGAACCGACTGTGTTCATCGATGTTGATTCGAAGGCAAGAATTGCACAAGAAGAGATTTTCGGACCTGTTCTTGCTGTAATCAAAGCCGAAGATTTTGATGATGCTTTGCGTATTGCCAACGATACAATCTATGGCTTAACTGGTTCGGTGTATTCGATGAATCGCGAGAAATTGAACCGTGCCCGCGACGAGTTTCACGTCGGCAATCTTTATTTCAACAGGAAGTGCACCGGAGCCCTCGTCGATGTTCATCCCTTCGGAGGATTCAATATGAGCGGGACGGATTCGAAGGCTGGCGGAAGGGATTATCTCCTTCTCTTCTTGCAGGGTAAATCCGTTAGCGAAAAAATAATTAAAAAATAAAAACCTAAAAGATTCTTTATATTCAGCCTTTTTTTGATTTTCAAAGACATCGGATGTTTCGCAAGCATCCGATGTCTTGCTTTAGAAAGGCATACGATTTTTTAAAAACCTCGAATGACGAAAAAAAATCCACAAAGAGAAACAACCAGTTGTTCTGCTTAACTTTTGTGCGAAAATAGGAATTTCAACTTGTGTATGACTTTTGTTTTCTTTTTTTCTTTCGCCTCATCTCTATTATTCACGGAATTTGGCAATTGAGAATATTGTGTCTCGTCTTTCTTTGTTATGAAAAATTTGGATGTCATTTTAGGTAAAGAAAATTTAGATTTCGAGGATATACAGCAACTTCTCTCGTTAGAGGAGCCGGAGGAGATTGAATTACTTCGTCGTAAAGCTTTCGAGGTTAAGCAGGAAAATGTTGGACCGAAAATTTATCTGCGCGGGCTGATTGAATTTTCAAATTATTGTATAAATGATTGCTACTATTGTGGTATTCGCAAAAGCAATAGTTCCGTAAAAAGATATTGGCTCGATGAAGACGAAGTTGTGGAATGTGCCCGATATGCAATTAACAAAGGGTATGGTTCGATAGTTTTGCAATCGGGAGAGAGGCGGGACCAAAGATTCATTGACTTCGTATGCCGAACAGTGGAAAGAATAAAATCGGAAACAAGAAGCGAAAAACTTCCCGATGGTGCTGGAATCACGCTTTGCGTCGGTGAGCAAAGCTATTCGACATACAAACGTTTTTTCGAGGCTGGTGCCCACCGCTATCTTCTCCGCATCGAAACATCGAATCCTGAACTTTTCGCAAAAATCCATCCCGAAAGTGTTTCGTTCGCTCGCCGTTTGGAGTGCCTTTATTTTCTAAAAGATATTGGCTTTCAGGTGGGAACGGGCGTTATGATTGGTCTTCCGGGACAAACAATTGAGGATTTAGCTCGGGATATCCTTTTCTTCAAGGAAATTGACGCGGATATGATTGGAATGGGTCCCTATATTGTCCATAAACAGACGCCAATGGCTGAGTACGAAGAATACTTCCGCAAAAATAAATACAAAATTTACTTGCTTTCGTTGAAAATGATTGCAGTCACAAGGCTAGCTCTGAAAGATGTAAACATTGCATCCACGACAGCGTTGCAAGCATTGTATCCGTTCGGACGAGAAGAAGGTTTCCGCTTTGGTGCAAATGTTGTTATGCCCCTTTTAACGCCCGGTCAATACCGACGCGAATATGTGCTTTACGAAGGCAAGCCTTGTATCGACGAGTTCACCAACGACTGCGGAGAATGTTTAATCCGGCGAATCACTAATTTGGGAATGGAGCTTGGATTGAACGAATGGGGCGATTCTTTGCACTTCAGAAAAAGAAAGAGTGAGAAATAAAGATTTTGTAGGGGCAATTTATGAATTGCCCCTACGAAACTTTTTTGATTTCTACGCGGGATTGAGCAAAAAGATAAGGAAGAAAACACCAAAAGTGCTTGCCATAACCCAGCGCGCTGTCTTAATGTTCGTTGCCTTGATTTGATGCCAAGCCAGTGCGGTGAAATAGGACAAGACCCAGAGCTCGAGAATAATCAAAATGGTCGAAAATGGGTCTAACCGCGAACCCACATAATACCGCATTCCAAAGTTTGCAATAGAACCATAAACCAAAAGCAGATGGAAAACATAGATATACAGGGACTCTTGTCCACACAGTTGCAGAATTTTACCAATTCTTTTTTCTTTATACCAATTCTCGATGAGGTACAAAAGCGAAAAGGCGGCAACCGTACCCGAAATTCTAAATAAAGTGATAAAGTGTGGAATGGTGAAACTCGCCACCAGTCCTGATAGCCCGGATAGAACTCTGTCCAACTTCGTGTATAAAACAGGATAAGCATTAACGCAGTGCCTACGATTAACAGAACCCACGATAGCATTTCTTTGTTTTCTGTTTGGAAAAACATAGCGGTGAAGAAGGCTCCCGCAAAGAAGTAAGCACTCTACGGGAAAAGTGGGAATTTGGAAATTGGAACTCGGGCAATCCAACAAGCAAAGAACGGATGGAGAAAGCTGAATGGGTCGAGATTCCAAATAAATGGAGTGGCAAGCATTACTGCCAAAGCAATTAGGCCATAAATCCACCTCAAGACATTTAAGTTTTTTACTATTAGAAGCAGAATGAGGGCGAAAAGCGAGGAATAGACAATGGTTTGCAATATGTCAATCTGGAAGAACGATAGCCAATTTTCCCACTTCAATTGGAAAAGCCTTTGGAACGACATAGTTGGGAAGTGTAGCCAATAAGCAATCAGCAAAATCAGCCCAAGACGGCGAAGATATTGCCAAAGGGGCGGGGCGAAACGGCGGTAATCTTCGGCTTTGCGTGTGGCTGCAATCCAAAACCCAGCGCCAGCACAGAACAAAAAAGCAACTGCAACGAAGCCGCTCGAAATATTTAATAAGATGTAGAACCAGCCGCTTTTGAATGATTTCATCAGGACGACGTCGACCACGTGGGTTTCGACCATCCAAAGCACGGCGAGCCCGCGAAGCACATCGATAAACACATAGCGATGTTTTTTATGGCTGTTTGAGAGATTAAAGAATTTTTCATAAAATCACCTTTAATTGTAAATTTATTTAGAGTAGAAAATTATGAATTTACACGTTGTTTGCAATTTAGATGTTCAAAATGACGAATGTCCCGAAAAAAACAATCAAGCATTTAAACTTTTGAAATA
>Ga0308418_1000973_pt1 | contig 15604 bp, 9 predicted proteins | sample HotsprSampleR4cd_FD_203517 | JGI IMG/M metagenome (GOLD analysis project Ga0308418, IMG submission 203517) | Hot spring phototrophic mat microbial communities from Mushroom Spring, Yellowstone National Park, Wyoming, United States - 20090729_R4cd ... | reverse complement strand
CGTTTTATGCCGATTCGCCACAATGGCAGCTCAACCGGGCGGCGCTGACAGCAGCGATAGCATTCCTTCTCGATGCGTCAAATCTGCTTGAATTACGTGCCAGGCTGACAACCGTTCGTCAGCGGCTCGCCGATCCGAACGATCCACTCCATGCCCCTGATGGCCAGGCAGTTCTCTTTTTACCCGAGGTGCTGCTGGCCGAGCTGGATCAGGTTGCTACGGCACAAACATTAGAGCGGGCACGGTATTATGTCCAACGCTTGCAACGTGCGCTCGATGGCCCGCGCTTTGCACCAGCCAGTGACATCGATTTACATCGCTGGAAAGAATATGATGACATTCTGACCGATAGTCTCTGGCTGATCGAGCGTCGTGATAGCTCTGGAGTGCATCGTGCCGATTACTGGGGCAATTTCGTGCCTCAGATTCCTCATCAATTTATCCGGCGCTACACCCGACCTGGTGAATGGGTCCTCGATCCATTTGCCGGATCAGGAACAACGTTGATCGAAGCACGACGGCTCGGTCGCCATGCATTGGGGGTAGAATTGCAACCGGCGATGGTTCAGCATGTGCAGGAATTACTGGCTACCGAGCCTGCCCCACACGCGACGGTGGCGGCGATTGAACAGGGAGATAGCCTGACCGTTGATTTTGCCGATCTGCTCGCACACCACGGGGCGCGGAGTGTGCAACTGGTCTTCCTGCATCCACCGTACTACGACATTATTCGCTTTAGCGATGACCCGCGCGATTTGTCAAATGCACCGAGTATTGAAGCATTTCTCGACCGATTGGTATCCCTGACCAGGCGGCTAGCTACTGTCCTTGACCACGAGCGCTATCTGGTGTTGGTGATTGGTGACATCTACCGCCATGGGGAATGGTATCCACTCGGCTTTTACGCGATGGAAGCGATTAAGGCTTGCGGTTTTCGACTGAAGAGTATTATTGTTAAGAACTTTACCAGCACTCTGGGGAAGCGGGGGAGCGCGGAACTCTGGCGCTATCGGGCACTGGCAGGCGGTTTCTATGTCTTCAAGCACGAATATATCTTTCTGCTGTGTCGGCGCTGAGTGTTGTCGTGGAGGGGGACAATGACCAGATATAGTGTAATTATTCCAACGCTTAACGAAGCTGATCAGATCACCACATGTATCCAGGCGGTACGTCAGCTCGATCCAGACGTTGAGGTGATTGTGGCCGATGGTGGTAGCCGAGATCAGACGCCAGCCTTAGCGCAGGCAAGCGGAGCGCGGGTCGTCGCAGCACCACGTGGACGTGGTGTACAGCTTAATGCCGGAGCTGCTGTTGCGAGCGGTGACATCTTCGTTTTTTTGCATGCCGATACCCGATTACCGGCACAGGCATTCACGCTCCTTACACACATATTTGCCGATCCACACGTGCAGATTGCGAAATTTCGGCTTTCGTTCGACGACAACAACTGCTTGCTGGCGCTGGTCGCTCGGTTCATGTGGTTTGACTCGCTGCTCACCAGTTATGGCGATCAGTGTATGGTGATCCGCCGCGAACTCTTCACCGCGTTGGGTGGGTTTCCTGACTGGCCACTCTTTGAAGATGTGGAACTCTTTCGTCGGGCACGGGCGGTAACACCCATTTATGTTGTACCGGCGCAAGTTGTTACCTCGGCGCGTCGCTTCCGCACGAATGGCATTGTGCGTCAACTGCTGCACGATTTCTGGTTGTGGTGGCAATATCTGATCGGGGTATCGCCCCATGTGATTGCTCGCCAATACCGATGAAAGGTTGCAGGGCGCTCTTGAAGACCTTTGAGCACGGGATTGATGAGTCGGTGTACAATGAAATAGAAACAATAATGCCGTGGAGCGCTTGATTATGACGTATACCTCTTTTCAGTCGATTGACGAACTGCAAGCGGCACTGGCAGCCCATGCCTATATTGCCGACCGTGCCTTAACGACCGCGATCTTTCTTGCCCTGAAGCTTAATAAACCGCTTTTGCTCGAAGGTGAAGCCGGTGTTGGTAAAACCGAGATTGCCAAGACCCTGGCTCGTATGCAGGGACGCGAGTTGATCCGTTTGCAATGCTACGAAGGGCTTGACGTCAATACGACCATTTATGAGTGGAATTATGCCCGGCAGATGCTTCAGATTCGACTGTTAGAAGCGCAGGGAGCGGCGCAAAATACCGCTGCCCAGCAGAGTATTTTTGGCCCAGAGTTTTTGATCAAGCGTCCACTGCTCCAGGCAATTGAGGCACGCGGCGATCAACCGCCAATTTTGCTGATTGATGAACTCGACCGCGCCGACGAAGAGTTCGAGGCCTTCTTGCTGGAATTGCTTTCCGATTGGCAAATCTCGATCCCAGAAATCGGAACTATTCGGGCCGAGGTACCGCCGACGGTGATCATTACCTCGAACCGTACACGTGAAGTGCACGATGCGTTGAAGCGACGCTGCCTCTTCTACTGGGTGGATTATCCGACTCTGGATAAAGAGATTCAGATCGTCAAGGCGCGGGTTCCCGGTGCCAGTGAGCGGTTGGCGCGCCAGGTGGTATTGGTCGTTCAGGAGCTGCGGCGCATGGATCTCTACAAACTGCCTGGTGTGGCCGAGACGCTCGATTGGGTGACGGCGCTGGTTGCGCTTGATCAAACTGAGTTGACACCGCAGGCAGTGGAGGATACACTGGGAGCCATCTTGAAGTATCAAGATGACATTGCCCAGGTGCGGGGGCAACGTCTGAATGAATTGCTCAAACGGGCCAGTGTGGGTGTTTCATGAGTACCGAGATTGATGTCGCCGCTACGCTCGCTGCGTTGCGGGATGAAGTTCGTGCCCGACGTGCGGCATTGCCGACTGCTGAACCAACACCGGCTGAGCGTGAATTGCAGCAGGTGGTTGAAGAGCTGGAATATACGCGAGTGGTTAGTGCACATTGGCCACTCGAAGGTCGCAATGTGTTTGAGCAGGTCGTAGCCTTTGTGAACAAGGTCGTGCGGCGCTATTTACGCTGGTATATTAACCCGATTGTTGAGCAACAGAACGCCTTTAACGATACGGCCACCCGTGCCATTCGCCTGCTGGTAGCCGAGAATGCGGCTTTGCGCGCCGAATTGGCCGCTTTGCGTGCACAAATGCAGCAATCTCCCCCCTTATCATGAGTCGTATTCTCATTTGTGCAACACAGGTACCGTTTGTACGGGGTGGCGCCGAATATCTGGTTGAAAGTCTGCGCGACGAATTGCGGCAGCGTGGACATACCGTTGATGTCGTTGCTCTTCCCTTTCAGTGGCATCCGGTTGAACGTATCATCGATAGTGCACTTGCCTGGCGCTTGATCGATGTCAGCCATGTCAATGGCGAAGCGGTGGATCTGGTGATCGCCACGAAGTTCCCTTCGTACCTGATCCGCCATCCGCGCAAAGTGCTCTGGCTGGTACACCAGCATCGGCAGGCCTACGACTGGTACGGTACGCCGTTGAGCGATTTTGATGGTTCGCCATCCCATCGCGCTATTCGTGAACAAATCTTTCGGATTGATGAACGCGCCTTGCGTGAATGTCGGGCTCGCTATACGATCTCGCGCAATGTGAGTCGGCGGCTCGAACGTTTTAACGGTCTGAGTAGCACACCACTCTACCCGCCGAGCCGCTACGCCGGACGTTTGTGGGCGGGGTCGTATGACGATTACATTCTTTCGCCCGCTCGCCTTGATCGAGCCAAACGCATTGACCTGCTCTTAGCTGCACTGACGCACACTTCCACAGCAGTACGGGCCATCATTGTTGGTACTGGCCCCGACCGTGAACGCCTGCAACGTCTTGCTGCCGACTACGGGCTAGGTGAACGAGTCTGCTTCCGTGGTTTTGTGTCTGATGATGAATTGATCGACCTTTACGCGCATGCCCGTGCCGTGTACTACGCACCGGTTGATGAAGACTATGGCTTTGCGACGGTCGAGGCGTTTGGCGCCAGTCGTCCGGTGATTACAACCGACGATGCAGGCGGTGTGTTAGAGTTTGTACGCCATAACGAAAATGGCCTTATTTCCCTGCCCGATCCGGTAGCGATAGCCGCTCATCTTGACCTGCTAGCCAGCGATCCAGCAACTGCGGCGCGGCTGGGTGCTGCCGGTCATCCTCTAATTGCTGATATTACGTGGGATCGGGTGGTGAGGGCCTTATTGGCGGAATAACAGCCAATCGTTTCCGAACATCGCTGCGGCCTGCGCCTAGCGACTACCCTCTCTCACGAACCGCTGTCGCATCTGTAGCGGGTGGGCAACCGTTCGCCACCTCCGTCCGCTGTACTGCATCCCTCTGTAGAACTGACCAACGTGCTATACTGCCTTCAGACAGAAGGAAAGGGGTATGGTACAGATACGATTCTATCGTCGTTTTACCGCATTTCTCGCGATCTACTTGTGCTGTTACACGCTCGTGGCCTGCGTTGCATTGACAGCCCAACCATCACCGACGGTCACGCCTGTTGACCTACCGGCGACACCGATGCCGACACCGGTAACAGCCACTGCCTTGCTGCAAGATGCGTTGGCTGCGGTTGAAATCGGTGATGACGAGACGGCTGCGAACCTGCTGAGTCAGGTGGTACAACTCTTTCCAGGTGCACCTGAAACGAATACTGCTCGTTTGCTCCTGGCCCGTTCATTTGCTGATCGAGGCCGCTGGACATCGACCGTGGAAGTGTTACGACCATTGTTACAAAACCCAGCCACGCCGACGTATGCACCAGCCCTGTTTCTAACGGCGCGTGCCCACGAGGCTGCCGGGATGCACGAGGCGGCAGTTGCGACCTATGCTCAATACGAAGCGTTGAACACACCACTGGCACCGTATGCGGCAATCCGTGCGGCCGCGCAGTTGAAAGTATTGAATCGGCTTGTTGAAGCCGAAGCAAGCTATGTACGAGCGGCAAACGGTGAGCTGGCTGCCGGGCAGCGGGCTGCCGCTTACGAACAGGCAATGGCGCTGGCTATCGATCAGGGTCGATCAGAGACGGCTCTCATGTATGCACAGGCAATCCTCTCCTTCGCCAGCCAGTCTGATTACCGGGCACGCATTCTCGTGCGGGCTGCCGATCTGTATGCTGCCGCCGGTGATGTGACCAGAGCCAATGCGCTTCGCCGTGAGGCGCTAGCTGCTTTTGCCGGCCCAGAGACGGTAGCGGTAGTCGATGCACTTCGGGCAACTGGTGATATGTTGCTCGATCCCTTCGCTGCTGCTCAGGCGTACCGTTCTGTAGAGCGATGGAATGATGTAATTGCCATGCTCGATCTGGCCATCGCAAACGCGCAAAATCCGGCTGAAGCGCTCCGTCAACGTGGGCTGGTCCGGCGGGCACTGGGTGATTTCAATGGCGCCCTGAGCGATCTGGCCGCAGCCCGTGACCAGGCACCGGATAGCGATACTGGTCGTCAGGCGGCGCTAGACTGGATTCAAACCTATGGTCAAAGTGGCGCCGTGGCAGAGGCAGCCGCTCTCTACCAACAGTACGCTAGCGAGCGACCGGATGATCCGCGTGCACCCGTTGCGCTCGACCGGGCTGCTCAGTTGTACGACCGGCTAGGAGAAAGCACAGCCGCTACGACAATTCGTCTCACATTAGGTCAGCAGTATCCAACGACTAGCCTTGGCATTGCAGCGTTACATCGGGTCACTTTGCAGCGCTTCGACAACGGCGATCTTGCTGGTGCTGGTGATCTGTGGCGTATGCTGGCTGAACGAGGACAGGGGATCGGTCAGGCGTTAGGTGCTTTCTGGGCCGGTCGGGTAGCCCAACAACTGGGAGAAGAAGGAGCAACTGCTCTCTTTCAACAGGTTTTGCTGGCAGCTCCGGAGAGCTACTACGCGGCGCGTGCGGCGGAAGAGCTGAACGCAGTACCGGTGGGTACGATACCCATCGATTCACCGATCAGCGATGATGACTGGAGTGCAGCTATCGCCTGGATACAGCACTGGTCAGACGATGAAGCCGATCCGATGCTAGCCGGTGTGGCCGAACGGGCACGGCTATTGCGTGAAGTGGGATTGTACAGCGAAGCACAGGGCGAATGGCTCGATGGTCTGCGGCGGGCAGGCGAAACACCTATCAGTCTGTTGGAGCTGGCCCGCTATGCCTATCAGGAAAAGATGATCTATCCGGCGTTGCTAGCCGCTGAACGCATTGCCAGACTGGCTCCTGCGGAGGCTGGTCCTCTCCCACTCGCCCTGCAGCGGCTCCGTTTTCCAACCCCGTATGCTGCCATTGTGCGACGTGAGGCCGGTCGTTTTAGTGTCGATCCACTGCTCTTGTATGCGCTTATCCGGCAGGAGAGTCTGTTTAACCCACGGGCAACATCGTGGGTAGGTGCACGTGGGCTGACGCAGGTCATGCCCGATACCGGTCGGGGTATTGCTCAGAATCTCGGTATCAGTGAGTTCGACCTCGATGATCTCTACCGACCATACCTCAGCATTCGCTTTGGCGCCTTCTACCTTGGGCGGCGAATCGGTGACATGAGCGGCAGTCTGCACGGTGCGCTGGCTGCATACAATGGCGGTTTAGGGAATGCGCAGCGCTGGGCTGGTGGCAATCTTGTTGCCGACCCGGATCGGTTTGTCGAAACAATTGATTTTAGCGAAACACGCCATTATGTGTGGGCGGTCTATGCGTTCTACGGTGTGTATCGTGGATTATACGCTTCATGATCTCAGAGCATGGTCGAAAACCTGGGCTTTATGGCATCTCTAGAATGGTGCGGGGAACGGCCCCCTCACCTACCCCCCGGCCCCCTTCCTCTCCCGCACTGCGGGAGAGGAAGGGGGAGGGTGCATCCTCACTTTCGCCCTAGGCCGTTCACTTTCGCCCTAGGCCGTTCACTTTCGCCCTAGGCCGTTCACTTTCGCCCTAGGCCGTTCACTTTCGCCCTAGGCCGTTCACTTTCGCCCTAGGCCGTTCACTTTCGCCCCAGGCGCCCTCACCCTCCCCCTGGCCCGCCTTCCGCTCCCACACGGGGCGAGGAAGGGGGGAGGTTCGGTGGCGCATTTCATTCGTCATCTGCACAGCGAGGCGAACCTGGGCAGCGCACTCGTTCAATCGCTTAGAACCGCCGATAACGCATCACCTGATAAATTCTTTTGTTCACAACGTTGACACGTTACCAATAAGCAGGTACCATGATGAATAAGAAAAATTCCAGATCGTAATAATCTTCAGCTAGAATCCAACAGGGTGAGTAGAAAACCACTTAACTCTGATTGGGGCATCCGCCACCCTTGAGGACCAGGGTGATGGGAGATGGCATTTGCGCTTTCGTATTATATGCGTGTGATTTCACAGAGGCATATTACGCTGAAGATGTGGAAGTATTCATATCATCGATAGCTAGTTTGTGAGATAGCCAATTATTCAATACTACTCAGAACAGCTAACCATGAGTCGCAGCGGGTACAAAAACTGATATTTCAATGATCGGACGGAGCGGCACTATGGAAGTCCGAGCGAATGTACAAGAAGAGCAGCAGATAGCGACGAACCGTGCTACTGCACCACGACACTCTCCGTTGGATATTGCCCGCCGGTTACTGACTCACCTCGGTCATACAGACTTGCCCCAACACGTGGTACAGCTCGGCTGTGAGCTGCTAGGCGCTGATCGCGGTTCGTTGTACCTGCTCGATCAACAGCAAAAGGTTACGTTGATCGCTCAGTATCCCACCCATAGCGATGATCTGTCGTCTGATGCGCTCGATGAAGAACGACTATCTTGGCAGACACTACACGATTTCCTTCCCCAACTTGTTGATTGTGACCACGATAGCGAAGCGCGGTTCCACTACTGCCATGGCGGTGATTGCTGGCTCACGTTGAGTATTCCTTTGCAATGGGAAGGACAGAATATCGCCGTTGTACAACTGTCGTATAATCCTGACGCATCGGTTAACCAGAACCACCTGCTGGGAATAATCTACGAATATGCCGATCTGGCGGCACTGGCGTTGGTACAACACTGGCGTTACCATCATCCGGCTGATCAGCAGCCGAACCAGGCGGTTCGTTCACCGCTGATGTATGAATACTCGTTTAAGTCGGGAGTATCACTAGCCCTGGCCGCCAGCGAAGCAGAGCGGGCCAGAATTGCTCGTGATCTGCATGATGGTGGTCGCTCGGCACTGCTGGGTATTCAGTTCTACCTCGAAGCAGTGCGGGCGGCGTTAGTACAAGGCGATCACCAAACGGCCCAGGAGTATCTTACGCGCACGCAAACTGCTCTCAACGCCATCGAACAAGAGCTGGCTCACATTGTGCGCGATCTGTATCCCCCTCAACTGGGCGAAGCCGATTTCCCAACTATCCTCTCCGAGTTAGGTAAGCGTTGGTCGGCTGTCACGAAGACGCACCTGGACTTCACTGCTTCACCAGACTTGCCGATACCAGACACCAATCAATTGGTTGCCTTATACCGCATCGTGCAAGAAGCACTGGCAAACTGTCACCGTCACGCGCAGGCATCGCAGGTAACGATGAGTCTGGTGTATGATACCGATCAGCTCGTCCTTACTATCGCTGATAATGGCCGTGGCGGTGCTTCGCTACGCAGTGGCGGTATTGGTTTGCTTAGTATGGCGCAGCGCGCCTACGCTATTGGCGCCGATTTTCGTCTTGAATCCCCAGTTGGTCAGGGAACGCGGATTGTGGTGACTTTGCCATTCAAACGCGAGACAACGGCAATCCATCATTGCACAGGTGACTGCCAGCACGGTGCAGACGTCTGATCGGTTGCGATGATTTGCCTAACCTTACGCTCTCTGCTCCGTATTGCCCCACACCTCCACGGCGATACCATCGCGTTTACCACTCCACAACCTGACGCGGCAGGTGTCACGGAGCAGCCGTTTCCAGAGTTGTGCATGCTGGAAGACCTCTTCATCAGTAGCGAAGAGTTGAAAGACGGTGCGCGCGGCGATCAAGATCAGTTTGTGACGAGCCCGACTTAACGCGACGTTCAGGCGCCGTGGATCGAGCAGAAAACCGCTGGTCGTGCGCAGGTAGTTAGGATCGCTCTCAGTTGCCGAAACAATGATCACATCGCGCTCATCACCCTGAAAGCGCTCTACTGTATCGACAGTCGCACCCTCATGTTCGATGAGTAGCTCTTTCATCAACGAGGGAAGTTGGTCACGCAATGCCAGGCGCTGGGCACGGTGCGGGACGACAACCCCAACCCCACTGCCGGGATTTAGATTAAGCTGCATCACCAACGTTTCGATGATCGGTCGGATCAGACTGATTTCAAACGGATTGATATCCTGACTCTGCGCCTCCTCGTGAACGATGACGATCAGCGGATGCTGGGGATCGAGGGCTGCCGCGACGAATGGGTCGTCAATCTTGCCCGGATCGAGTCGAGTAACGCGACGAGAGAAGTAATGAATGCCATCCTGCTCGTAGATCGCACGGCGCAGGAAGTCGGCGAGATCGCGATGGAGCCGGAAACTTTCAGCCAGCCGTATAACCGGCGGTGGCGGATCGAGGTGTAACAGCGTCTCGAAAAGTGAAGCGTAGACCCGGTACGCCTGAAACGTGCGCTGTCGCTCGTTCTGCCATTCATGTTGCACAATCGGCGGCATCTGACGATGATCACCGACGACGATCAGGCGTCCATGTTGATGCAGGGCAATAGCAGCCATACAGGCTTCGGCCAGATTCATCTGTGATGCTTCATCGAGCACTAGCAAATCGGCAAAGGTAGCGGTGTGGTAGCGTTGGTTCTGTTTGAGGAGTGAACTGACGGCAAACGGCGTGGCAGCAACAAAACAAGCCGTGCCTTTATTGATTTCACTTACGTCATTTATAGTACGAACGATTGCAGGGAGATCACTATCGGCTTTAGGACGCACTCGAAAGAGAGGAACGTCGAGCAGTCGGGCGTCGAAGTATTTTGCAAATAATTCCGGTTGGCGTTGCCGCTGCTCAGCCAAAGTTCGTTGAACGTCAGCAATCTTACGCAACAACACATCGGTTGCCGCATGCGTCTTGCAGCTCAGCAATACCCGACACGGCTGCCCGGCCTTGAGCAGACCTTGCATGCGAGCCAACAGCGCAAACGCCGATACATAGCTCTTGCCGGTGCCAGGCGGCCCTTGCACGAGCAAGGTTGGGGCATCGCCGTAACCGGCGATATAGCTCATCTGATGCTCATCAAACGAGTGGAGTTCACCTGCGTCGGCCAGTGCCCGTAATCCCTCGGCAAAGTGTTGCTGACCTTCGATGACCGGTTTTGAGATCGAGCAGGTCACGCTTGACGGTGCAGCAAGCCGGTCGTAAAGTGCATTACGTGCTCCCTGACGCAGCTCATCAACCACCTCCATGCAACGCTGAGCGTATATATCGTTTGGATCGGCTTCGATGGTGTACAACACACCAGCCTGCGGCCAATGCCAGGAAGATGGAAACGTAAAGCGCCGATCACCAGTGCTATACTGCAAATGGGGCTTGAGCAGAATGAAGCCAGTAGCGGCGTCGATAGCTACCAGCGTTGCTCGCGACTGATACAGCAGTTGGCGGGCCGTCGTCGTGAAAGGTTGCTGTTGATCAGGTGGTAAACGCTCATCGACGCTCCAGCGCGGGGATAAGATAACTTTATCACCGGGTGACAAGCTGGTCAGCCGTAAAGCTGTATCCAGATCACACTCGACGCCATTCAGATCAATACGTAACCGCAACGGCACATCCGGCAGCGGCAATGGCTCAACCGCCTGTTTTTGCTCTTCGGTCAACCGCACACGCTTGCGATTCCCGCTCAGTTCGGCCTTCAACGCCCGTCGTCGTTCATTTTCAGCCAGAACTTCGATCAAGGTTGGGTCTTGATCTTCCGGTTCATAACGCACGATCAGGCTTACCCCAGCCAATACCCGCTGCTCAGGCGGAGGCAGGTGCTGTTGTCCCCAGGTCACCAGTGCAACATAGCGTTCGATCAGCAAAAACTCGGCCAACGCATCGGCCAGCGTGTGCGAACGACGGGAATATGTCGTAATACTGCTCAGATCAAAGGTCGGTTTAGTTGTACGCGGATTAGCCGGCAATTGCAACGCCAGTAATTGGCAGGCTTCTAAGCGCTTTTCTACAAAACCTTTCAGATGTTCAGACGTCACTGCCCGGTAGTCAATCAATTCATCATCACCACGATCAGGTGGTGGCGGTAGCGCATTCCAGGCGGCGTAAACATATTCGAGCGGTATCTGATTGTTGAAACGAATCCGGCGCGTATACCATCCAACCTCTTTATCGTTACTCAGATCGTCAAAAACCCGTCGGTAGAAACGTCGCCGATAGTCTCCCCAATTGAAACCCTGCATCTGGGCCAATCGCACCAGCGAATCGTAGGCCAGTGGATCGTTGTAAAAACGGCGTCGCTCATTCACCACCACGGTTACCACCGGCGCCTCAAAACCGGCGCTCTGCGCAGCCAGATCGTAGAGCGGTGTGGTACCCATGATCTGCGGGTGACGGGCCAGTCCGTCAAGAAGTGTTTGCAAACAAAACGAATCGGGGACGATCAAGTGAAGAGGAGCCTGCAACTTCCCATCCGCATCAGGTGTCGCTACTTCGACCACAGCCTGCAATAATTCACCGATCCATCCTTCCAGCAACATCGCTTCGTCAGCTAGGGTTTGCGGTGGGCTATCGAGAAGTTTCACTACGAACCGTTTCCGTTCGTCGGTCAGTTGCCCATGATCGTAACCGGTGACTAATGCACCGAGCATTACCAGCATCCCCTTAGTATGGTCGTAGAGCGTATCGAGATAGATAGCAACGAGATTGGGATGGAGATCAGGGCCAATGGCAGGCATCGTGCCATACCCACGGTATGGCAACCGTTTCGGAGTTGAGAGGTGATCCCCCCGCCAGCGACGAAACGCACGTGCGCGCTGGATCAGTTCATCGAGCCGCGGCGCCAGCACCGGATGATGGAGCAGCTCGCTAACCTTTTTGCGGTGTTCAGATGGGGTTACTAGTTCACCATTGTCTGTGACCTCTTTCAGCAACGCAAGCTGTTTGGTCTCCTTGATCTGATGTGTGTGAAGCGCCGACTTCTCAGCCTCGGTCAGGGTCGGTATGAGCGAGAGATCGTCGTACAGAGCCGCCCATCGCATACAAATCTCATTGTATAGACACCCATCACATTTAGCTGTCAAGTGGAAAGGTAATTCGGCAAATGGTGCGGTTGCGATGGTGGATAAGATTGCCGATGGGCCAGCCAGTAACGTCTCGATCTCGGCCAGATAGGGGGTTGGATCGGTAATGATTTCCAGATAACCGGTAGTTACCCCCAGCCATTCCAGCGCCTGCCGTTGCTCAGCTTCAATCCGTCGTCGTTCGGCTAGCGTCTGGTTCGTTGCTGCAAGTTCACCTTCACCACGGTACAGAATACCGAGCCGAACGGTTTGCAATGCTACATTTGCATCCTGGCAAATCTGCTCGACGAGCCGCTGATAGCAGGCCAGTTGCAGACGATGCTCGATCTTCGCCATTGCCGAACTTTTGGTATCAACGATCAGGAGTTCCAGCCTGCCGTCATCAGTACGTGCCAACAACAACAGATCAATATCACCACTGACCGCCCAGCCATCAAGATGAGCGGCCACCCGCGGTTGAAAGAGAACTTGCTTCGTACCAGGTGCGAGCTGCCGGATGTGTTGAAGCACAATATGATTGTGATCGGAGGTCGTAAACTGCGGATCGCCTGCGCGCTGACGCTGTGCGCAGTGAACGGCATTGGGAAAGTGTTGCCGTACCTGATCTTCAATAGACTGTTCAAACTGCCGACCGGCGATGGTCAACATCGGCGGGAGCGGTTGCAACGATATGCGGTATTTTGGCAGCCAGGTTAGCTCTTTCCGTCGTTCGTGGAGGCGCAGACGCAAGTAGCGCCGACACTGATCGAGGCGCAGATACTGAGCCAGGTCGGTTGGTGAAAGCGAATGTGGCCGATTCGGATTGTTTGGCAGCGGGGGAAGGTGTTCATCCATATAACTCATACCAATGTAGCTTGTGGCGCCTGTACGCACGTTTGCCAGTATACTAGCCGCGAAATCTATCCCTAATACTTTACAGCCTTTATGATAAAACGTTCAGTCAGATTAGCTGTACTAGTACTAAGGTCAAGTATTCTCAGACGTGATTGTACATCGACCGGTTTAACCACTTCGCCCAACACCCGTTCGTAGCCGTCAAGCGCAGTAACAGTGGTATCACAGTCTTTCGCCCAATGATGAACAGTTACCGGTATTCTGTCTGGATCATCGTTGACAACACCTTTCGTCTGTAACGAGGTAACAGGCAGGTTAACGTCTGTTTTCATCTGTGCCACCGAAGTGCAGAGGTGGCATCAAGGCAAGTGCTTGTTGAGCGGCTGGTAGATCCAATTCGTTTGCAACCGGCTTACTATTCAGCAGCTTCTTCCCTAAAAAGGAGCCTCTGGTAAGCTTCTTCCGTGTACGCTACCAACTGCCGTTCCGCCAGCGTTTGCGCAATCTTGCCCTCTTTCCCCAACACTCGCGCAAGAGCTATCAGATCAAGCAAGTTAAGAAGTTGGGCCGTAATTGGCCGCTTTGCGTCCCAGAAAATGAAGGCTGACCAAAACGCTCTGGCAGGGTCGGACATCACCAGCTCGTACAGGAAATCGCACTCTTCTTCAGACGCACAGGAGAAAAAATAACAGGTATCGTCCAGAACCACTGGGCGTCCCCGAAACGGTGGTACTTGGACAAATTCGAGCTTCTTGTATAAACCTGAGATAGCAACCTTCCAGGGAGCAAAGGTATAGGATCCAACCCCAAAGACCGAGAAGGGCGGGCGGTTCTTGTAGATGGAACTCTTTCGTTTGTCTAGAAGATGAGCGTGCTCAGTAAGATAATGCCACGTCTTGGGGGCGTCAGACCTAAGATGGCTTGGATCGTCGCTCATCGTCCGTTGTGGAACAATCATCCAACGACGCGGCTTCCTGTGCGCTGCAAGATCGGAGCTTTTGAGCAACGGAAAGAGCACTTCAGGTTCAAGCTCCACGAATTCTCCCAGCCCGTTAACAAACTTACCAGACTCAACGTTCAGTTCAAAGACCTTGCTACAATCGTGTTTTATCCCTGACCGCCAACCCCGGAAACCGTTCCCTCTAAGGTCTTTCCATTTCTGGTATGATTTGACATCAGCCACAAGCATTCCATCCTGCAAACCAAACGTGCTATCAGGGTGGTGTGCATGAATAGAATAAAAAACCCGGCATTCCTTGCTATTGCCGTTTGGCTCGCTCCGAACGAACAAAAGGCAGGCGTCAACCGACGCCCCAAAGTATTTCTGCGCGTCGAGGAGATACAGTGATGCTGACTCAATTCGTAGGCCATTTTGCCAGGCGTATAAAAGAACTTTACGTGCTACTGTCGTTTTGCAAAGCATCGCAAGCATGCCGTTTTTACCATTGAGCCATTCGATGTTCTTTCTAATCATCCATTCCGAAATGTCGAAATTGCTTTTACCGGTGAGCGCATCAATACCGCGGAGATTGTTGAGGTTTGACTTCGTCGGAACATTGCTACTGCCCAGCATGCTTAACGCTGTATTTGTGACCCAAGGTGGATTGCCTATGACAAGGATGGGTTTAGGCAACGATTCAACGATCTCAGACCAATTCGTGAAGAAGAAATCAGCTTGATAAACTTCAGTGGACGCATGAGGGAATGCGTGTGCAACAGCCTGCTTTGCCTGTGCTACGTATTGCGGGTTGATCTCAAAGCCAAGAGCACGTGACACGTTTGGAAATGTTTCTAACGATGCTTTGAGAAATGAACCCGTTCCGCAAGTCGGCTCAAGAATCGAAGCAGGGCGAAATCCAGTCCGAGCGATAAGGGAACAAATTTCCCTGGCCAGGCTGATGGGTGTTTGAAAATCCCCGAATTCGACGTTGCGCTGTGTTTGATTACGCATCGCTATCTCAGCCTTTCAACACCCGTAACGAGGCCAGCCTTCTCGATGACTCGACCATATTGAAGTCTCCATTGAAGGGCATTCGAGATGGTAAGATAGCCTACCTTAGGAGGATCAGAAAGGATTTCGTCAGCTATCGCTGATGACTCGATCTCGTCTACTGGCAGTCTGCGCTCCTCGATGAAAGCCATAATGTCATCCTTGTTCCCCTCATTCTCAAGGATTCGGCGAAGACCTGTGGTCGTTTGAAAGTCTGCCGTCCGCTCTTTACTGACAAAGATCGTGTGCAGAACGTTTAGATTTCCCGTAGCTGTTTGGGGGTCATCTGTTTTTTCGTATACGAACACAAGCAAAGAATAGCCCAAGCCGTAGATTTTCTGCCGAGCAGATTTAAAAGGACACGATGATTGCGGTTGCCTTATGCTTGTTACCTTCATGTCAACTTCAAGTTCGGAAAAGTCGATCCCACTTGCAGAGCTTCCTTCCTCAAAGTCGTACTTTTCGCGGAGGTAAGACCGAAACTTGTGCTCGAAGTATGTGCCAACAGCCTTCCCATCTGTAACACCATACAATGACGGCTCGCGGTGTGCTGACTCGATACCGGCAAACGTCTGCGCTTCTACCTTAAGAATTT
>Ga0308418_1000970_pt1 | contig 15615 bp, 13 predicted proteins | sample HotsprSampleR4cd_FD_203517 | JGI IMG/M metagenome (GOLD analysis project Ga0308418, IMG submission 203517) | Hot spring phototrophic mat microbial communities from Mushroom Spring, Yellowstone National Park, Wyoming, United States - 20090729_R4cd ... | reverse complement strand
CCATGATAAACTTTAAGCTTGTTATCAATACTTTTTATTGACTGATTGATAAACCTTAGGTGTCGAATATCACTATCACCATAATTTATAACTGATGGCTCAAAACAAAAAATAACCAAAGTTTTAAAACCCAAATCTTGCGCTTTTCTAAAAAGAATATTGTCCTCAATTCTTAAAGAGTTTTTTTTAAGAAAAACAATAGTAATTAGCTCTTTATTTTTCATAAAATTAAATGCTAAAATTTTATAACAAAGACTATAAATCCCTACTATTTTAACCAATAATCTCTTTAACTTTCAAAAAAATTTTAAATCTTAATAATCATCCAAATAAAACAAGTTCTTTTTATTTATAAACAAAACTAAAAACAAGATTCTTGCTAAAATGTTATAAATATGAATATTAGTAACGAACTTCCCGCTCTTATTCCACCCCAAGAAGCCCATAAAGATTGGAAACCTGAGAAAAAACCTAGTTTTTTAGAAAAATTAATCCGCCGATTTAATGGAAAAAAAGAACCATCTTTTTGGCAGATTTTAACTGGACATCAAAAAGTTTTTGGTCAAAGAGATGTTAATGAATTTTTTTTCCCAAATAACCAACTTACTCTTCCTCAAAGCGATTTAAAATTCTTTGAACCTAAAGTGAAAGAAATTGATGAAAAACAGTTTCACAGAGAGCTTCAAAATCCAATTTTAGTTCAACCTGGAAAAGAAGGGTTTTCCCCCCAAGAAGTTATTCATCAATCATGGCTTGGGGTTAAAGATAGTTTAAGAATGTATGTTTTTGATAAGGAAGGATTAGAAGAGCTTCAACAAAGATTAAAATTTTTGGGAATTCCTTTTGAATCTCTTAAAACCGGTTTAGGAATTATGGTAGAAACAAAAATCCCAGCAATTGTCAAAGATGAACAAAATGGAGAAATAAAAAAAGGAGAAGTTGATGGCGTGGTTTTTTTCTTAAAAGAAGAAGCTCTTCAAACACCAGCTGACGCTTTGGCTTTGGTGGCGGAAATTGCCAAGCTTCATCCAGAAACAGCCAAAGATTTGATGTCTTCTTTGTTAATCAAAGCAAGAGTTGTTTCTCATAATATACAAGTTTGGCGGGATGTTTTAAAGGCGTATGAAACAGGTCAATTACTTTCTGAACTAGATTTACCTTCACTTTCTCAACTGCCTCAAGATCTTCAAGACATTTTTTATCAAATAAAATCATATCTTAATAAAATCCCAAATGATTTAGTTGAATTTGAAAAAGGATTAACTGAAAAATTTAAAGAATTTAAAGCTACTCCTTTAGAAGAAATCGATGATCTTCCTCTTCCTTTTATTGATAAACAAAAAGCTATAGAACATTTAAGAAGAATATTGAAAATTGCCTCAGAAAAACCGGAAGACTCAGAAAGACTACAACAACTATTAAGAAGATTGGAAGCTAATATTATTAAAACACCTGATATTGTCAATGAAGCTTACGATCCAAAGAAATTGCTTTTAACTGAAGTGGCTGAAAGAGGTCAACAGCTGATGCTTGATAGAATGGAAGCAAGTGATGGGATGATTTTTGAAATGATTAGAATATTAGATGAGGAATTATTTAATAACAAAACTATAAAAAGTTGGAATAATTTAATTGTTGAAAAAAGTAAGGAAATATTTTCTCAAATTTTATTTTATGGAGATATTTTAGATCCCGAAGCTATTGATGAAATTCAACAACAAATAGATAAATTGAAGCCGCACGTAATTGAATTATGGAATCAAAAACATCCTGATAAACCGCTTCCTAAAAATGTTCGGGAATGGATTAAAGTAATGGGAATTAATGAAGAAATGAGTAAATTAATAGCAGATATATCAGACGCCGAAGGAAAGCCACTTAATGAAGAACAACAAAAACAATATCAAGCAGCTTATCAATCAGTTGAGCAAGAAATACAAAAAATTTTAGAAACTACAACAGCCGATGAACAACAAAAAAATCTAAGATGGGATCAATTTACCCCTCATCCAGTTTTAACAAGATGGGGAGAAATTGAGGAAATAATAGATAAATTACCTGAGGGACCAGTAAAAGATAAAATAAGAGCTGTTTTTGAGGCAAAAAGAAAATTAGCAGAAAAACAGGAATATTATACTAATCTTTTCTTAGAAACAACTATAAAATATATGCCCGGTGGTTATTATGGCTGGAATGAAGAATTAAAAGAAGCATTAAGTGGTCTTCTCGAAGCCTCGCCTTATTTTGCCCCATTATTTAAAGAACTAGATTGTGTAGGAAGAATGATTCTTTCATCAGGAATGCTGATGGAGGCTCAAGTTTTTAAGAAGGAAGATTTAGTAACAATGGCAACCTATAAGCACGCATTTTTAGGTGGTTTTGATGCTTTGGGTGTTGGAAGAGTAATTGAAGGATCAGGAAATCCAAAAGATTCTTATTTTGGCATTCCTAAAGAAAAAGTTTTTCAAGTCAAAGTTTCTGATAATCAAGAAATTATTTTTCAACTTCCTTTACAAATTGCTCTAATAACTGAAGCAGGAAATAACTATTTAACTTATTTAGAAAAAGAAAAAGCAAGAAAATTAGCACTTTATTTTTTACAACAAAGTGGATATATTAGAGATACTTTATGGAATAATTTATCCGCATATTTAAATAATTTATTAGATTTTCTTTTTACTCTATCTCGCGCTGCTTCAATTAATAACTTTTACCCTGATCCATTTTATGATTTACTTTACAACAATAAAATATTTAATAAAACTTTTAAAGCTTTAGAACAAAAAAAATCTTCTCCACTCTTACCTTATATTAAATTAAATCTTTTAGTAATGGAAAAAGCTTTAAACGATGAAAAAAATGCAAATGAATTAAGAATACGAATTAATAAGGATAAATTAAAAGGAGAGGAATTCAAAAAAGATGATGTTGAAACGATGAAAAAAAATCTTCAAAGATTATTATCTAATCTTACTGACATAGAAATTCCGCCTCATTGGCGAAGTAAATATGGTCAAAATCTTCAAAACGCCACAATAGAACAAATGAGAGAAGACCTTTGGAATCCCAATCTTTTTCCAAAACCATTAGCCATTGATGATGAAGGTAACGCTACATGGAAAATACCATCTCCTTAATCTTAACCTTCCAAAACAAACAATTCATATCAATGTCTTTTCTTTAAAAAACCCTTCTTAAAAAAGATGGTAAAATTAACCTATGAAGCCCATCATCCCCGCCATTTTAACTGATAATTTTTTTGACTTTCAACAAAAATTAAAAAAAGTTGAAAATTTATCTTCTTGGCTTCAGATTGATGTTTCTGATGGAAAATTTACAAAAGGAAAAACTTTGATGCCCGAAGAAATTTTGTCTTTAAAATTTAAACAAAATCTTGAACTACATCTTATGGTTTTTGAACCAGAAAAGTATTTTTTAACGGCGGAAAAATTAAAAGTAAAAAGAGTGATTATCCATTATGAGGCGGTAAAAAAAAACATTGACAAAATCTTTTCAAAAAAATATCCTTTCACCTTAGGTTTGGCTCTAAACCCAAAAACAGAAGTTGAAAAGATTCTTCCTTACCTTTCAAAAATCAATCTTATTCTCATTTTAGCTGTCACCCCAGGCGCCCAAGGCCAAGAATTTCAAGAAAAAGTTTTGGAAAAAATTAAAAGAATAAAAACTTTATCTCCAAAAACTATCGTTGAGGTTGATGGCGGTATAAATGAAAAAACCATTCAAAAAGTCAATCAAGCTGGCGCTGATATCTTTGTAGTCGGAAGCGCCCTTTTAAAAGCCAAAGAGTCAAAAAAAATGATGACAATATTAGAGAAACAACTAATTTAAGTACTCTATTTATTAAACATTAATTAAAGGTAGCTTATTCTTCTTTATAAAATCATTTATTAGGTTTTCCTGTTCTTGATATAATTTTTTCAAATTTGAAGCATTTCTAAGTGCTTTATTATTCTGCCAAAAATTAAGTTCCAAGGTTACAGCTCTTGTCGCCAACGGCTCAATATCTTGTTCCAAGACAATCATCGCATTTAAAAATTCTAGATAACTTTCATTTTTAATTGCTTTTTTAACATCATTCACATTATTTTTAATAATTTCAATCGTTTTTAGATTATCCTCATGAAGTGGCTTAATTCCTAAAGGAAGATCTTCTTCTTTTACAAGTAAAATGTTTGAGTTAATTTTTGATATTGTGCTTTTCAACTCTTCAAGCCGGCTCAAATAAATATCCGGCTTGGAAGACTGGGCAATTTCATTAATAAGCGAAGCATAAGAACTTAAAAAAGGGGTTAATTCAATCCTAATGTCCACCATTTTGTAATAATAATTAGCTGTTTTTGAGGCTTCGGAAAAATATTCGGTAGTTTCATCATTAATCTTTTCCAACTTAGAAATTATCTGATTAATCTCGGTTCCTAATTTTAGATTCTTTGGACGATCTTTCAAAAGCTCTTTCATTTCTTCAAGTTTTGCTAAACCTTTTTTTGAAGACTCTAAAGAAGCACCAGAGACTTCTTTAACCTCTCTTAAAGCGCTGATTAACTTCGGCTCGAGCGTCTGTTCTCCTAAGATATCTTTTTTTATTCCGCCAAAAAAAGAGGTATTTTTTAAATTATTATTGACTTTTGCCATATTTTCTAAAAATAAACTGACTTCATTGAGATTTTTTTTAGTTGTGACACCAGCCACCTGTCCTTTTTGATTGATATTTTTTATTCGACTTAAAAAATCATCCACGTTTAATTGAAGTAAAAGCTTCTCATCCCCGCTTTGATTATCTTGAGTGATTAAAGAATAAATTTTATTAATTGATTGATCTACCTCAGACAAAGCAGAAACAACTTTTGGCATTTTTTCCTGAAGGCTTTTTGAAAAAGAGATTATTTTAATCTTTGGTCGAAGAAATAAAAAATAAAAACTGATCATTCCGATAATGATAATAAAAAAAGGTAACAAAAAAATCATTGATGTTTTTGTAGGTTTTTCATTGTTTGTCGGCTGGGAAGAAGGATTTTGGGAAGAAAAAGCTGAAGACGCTACTGTTAAAGGCGTACTATTATTAATTATTGGTTGGCTATCCATAGTTTAGAGTGTAAATAAAAAAATTTGTTTTGTCAAGAAATTGTTTAACTTTTATAAAAATTTTTTTATAAAATAAAAAAATAAATAAAAATGAATGATAATTTATGAAAAAGATATTTTTTATAATAATCCTCAGTTTTGTTTTACTTTTCCTTTTTATTCAAAAATATATTTTAGGAGTAAGTCTAATTTGGAAAACATATAAAAACCCAAATGTTCCTTTTACTTTTAAATATCCTTCTAACTGGTATCTATGTGAAGAATTATATCCTAATATCAAACAGAACTCAATCCATATCTCAGATCAACCAATTGATTGTAAAAGAATTTTTTTAAAAAAAGATTCACGAAGTTTATCAATCTCCAATTCAGGCGAAACAACAACTGAAAGTAACATAAAAATTTTTTTATAAAAAATGGAGCTTGAGCAAAAAATAAGAAAAGAAAGAGGGGAACCACCAATAGTCCCAGGATTTATCTGGCGCTTTCAAAGTTACCGAAATGATCTTCTAACTCTTAAAAACTCATCAACTGCTAAGATTTCTGGACTTCCTTCTCCTTTTTTAGAATATGCAACACTATATAAAGGGGGGGATTTATCTTTTTTCTTTGTACGAGATAGACACGATAAAAAGTTTGCCGCTTCGTATTATCTTATGGACATTTAAAGTTACTAAATAAAATAATCAAAGATATTTAGAAAATAGAAAATTAAAATATGAAACGAATTAATTTCTTTTCTACTTTAGTGTCGTTATTAATGCTTTGTTTTTTTGTTTGGACAGTTTTTTCCTCACGCAAATGTGATTTTTGTTATTCGACCCCAGCCATATGGTTGCGAACTCTAATTTCTGGAATAATTTTCTTCATCGGCGCCATATATTGGTCAAAAGAATTCCTAAAAGTGGAAAAAATCATCTATCAAATTGAGGGGCTACCACTTCTTCAAACCGATGAAGCAGTTGAAGGTCTACCTTTTGCCGGTGAAGGGATTATTGAAACAGATAACCCCATTAAATCTCCTTATGCAAAAGTCAACTGTGTTTTTTATCATAGTATTAAAGAAATAAAAGAAGGAAAGTACTGGATAGTCAAAGAAAATAAGGCTTCCTTTTGCCCTTTTTATCTTAAAGATGATCGGGGAAAATTAAAAATAAATTTAATTTTTATTGATAAAGACTTTTCCGGTTACGAATTAAATAATCTTGATGAAAGAACCTTTTACCAAGCAAATAGTGAAGTTGATGGTGATTTGGTTTTAAACAAAAAGGAAGGAATAGATTATCAAAGTAAGCTATTGGGCATTCCTATTTTTGGTATTCGTTATCGTTTAACGGAGTTTGTTCTTCGCCCAGAAACAAAAGTTTTTGCTTTTGGTAAAGTGGGAAAAAAGAATGGTGAATTGGTTTTAAAAGAAGATAAAGACTTTCCATTAATAATCAGTAAAAAATCGCGCAAACAATATGTTGAGGAGTTTTATCGAGGAGAAAACATAATTTACTTGCGTCATCTTTTAGCAACCATTGGATTTACTCTAATTGTTTTTGCCAGCCAATTTTTTTTAAAAATAAATGAAACTTCTTTTTTGTTAATTTTATTTTGGGGTAATTTCTTAATTCTTTTAAGCATTTTATTTACGATTTACAATCGAATGACAACCTTAAAAAATCGAGCTTTATACTCGTTAAGTAATATTGAAGTTGAATTAAAACGCAGAAATGACTTAATCCCTCAATTGGTAACCCTAATAAAAAATTTAACCCATTTTGAAAAAGAGATTCAAAACCTGGTGGGACAAATAAGAGAAAAAATATTATTTTCTAAAGATTATATTCCCTCAGGCGAACCTTCTTTTATCTTCTCTTTAAAGGCCTTGTCAGAAAAATATCCAAAGTTGGTTACATCAGAAAATTATCAAAAATTAATAAGAACCTTAATTGATACTGAAGAAAGACTGGCTTACAGTCGAGAGTTTTATAATCGCAGTGTTAGAAAATACAATGTTCTTATTACTCAGTTTCCTTTTAATCTTTTAGCTTTAGTTTTTGGTTTTAAACAGATGGATTTTTTGCAAATATGATTTTTGATTTTCATTCTCCTTATTCAAAACTTCCCCAAAATCAAAAAATGGCTTGATTAAAAAACCGCTTGATTTAATAATTTTCCTTTTTATTTCATTTATTCTATCTAATTTCTCTTTTTTTTAGCACTCACTTGACAAATATGCTAAAATTATTTATGATTAGTTATACGAATAATGCAAATAAACAATGTGTAAAAAGAGTTTAAGAATAATGTAAAGGTTTTTGAATGAAATTTTTTAATTTTTATTTGTCACTTTTATTTTTTCATTTTTAGTTTTTAATTAAATACTATGGACATTCACTATCAACCGCAAGAAAATAATACCAATCCTTTGGAAAAATACACTATTAATTTAACTCAAAAAGCAAAAGCGGGAAAACTTGATCCGGTAATTGGCAGGGATGAGGAAATAAGACGGTTAATTCAGATTTTATCAAGAAGGATTAAAAATAACCCAGTTTTGTTGGGTGATCCGGGTGTTGGGAAAACCGCCATTGTTGAGGGACTATCCCAGCGGATTGTTGATGGTGATGTGCCTGATACTTTAAAACATAAAGAAATTTTAGCCTTAGATCTGGCTGGTCTTTTGGCTGGCGCTTCATATCGGGGAGAATTCGAACAGCGTCTTAAAAAACTACTTGAGGCAATTGAAAAAAGTGAAGGAAAATATATTTTATTTATCGATGAACTTCACACATTGGTTGGTGCCGGTGCGGCTGAGGGAGCAGTTGATGCCTCAAATATGTTAAAACCAGCATTAGCTCGGGGCACCCTTCACGCTATTGCCGCAACAACCGTTAAAGAATACCGCCAATACATTGAAAAAGATGCGGCTTTGGAACGCCGATTTCAGCCAGTTTACGTTGATGAACCAACGCCTGAGGATACTTTAACCATCCTTCGAGGCATAAAAGAAAAATATGAAGTCCATCATGGGATAAAAATCTCAGATGATGCTTTAATCGCTGCTGTTAATCTCTCGGTTCGCTATATCACCGAACGCTTTTTGCCCGATAAAGCAATAGACTTGATTGATGAGGCGGCCGCAGCGGTTAAAATTGAAATCGAATCCATGCCGGTAGAAATTGATCAGATAAAAAGAAAAATTTTTCAACTGGAAATTGAACTGGCAGCTTTAAAAAAAGAAAAAGGTTTGGAGATAAGAAAAAAAACCCTGGAGGAAGAAAAAGAAAACTTACAAAAAAAATTTGAGGAGCTTAAAAAAAGATGGGAAGAGCAAAAAAAAATTGTTTCAAGACTGCAACAACTAAGACTTCAAATTGACCAACTTAAAAATGAGTTAGAAAAAGCAGAAAGGGAGGTTTTGCTTGATAAAGCGGCCGAAATCAAATATGGCAAATTCCCTGAGCTAGAAAAACAATTAAAAGAAGAGGAAGAAAAATGGAAAAAAATCCCCAAAGAAGAAAAACTTTTAAAAGAAGAAGTAACAGATGATGATGTGGCCAAAATTGTTGCCCGCTGGACTGGAATACCAGTTGCTCGCCTCCTTCGTTCTGAGGCAGAAAAACTTACTCATCTTGAAGATGAACTAAAACAAAAAGTGGTTGGTCAAGATGAAGATTTGGTAAAAATTGCCAAAGCAATTCGCCGCTCGCGGGCTGGTTTGGCAGAAGAAGGAAGGCCCATTGGCTCGTTTTTGTTTTTAGGACCAACTGGGGTGGGAAAAACCGAAACCGCCAAAGCCTTAGCTTACTCCCTTTTTAACGATGAAAAAGCCTTAATTCGCATTGATATGAGTGAATATCAAGAAGCCCATACTGTTGCTCGGTTGATTGGGGCGCCACCTGGATATGTTGGCTATGAGGAAGGCGGTCAACTAACTGAAGCCGTAAGACGAAAACCATACTCAGTCATTTTATTTGATGAAGTAGAAAAAGCCCATCCGCAAGTATTTAACATATTTTTGCAGATTTTTGATGAAGGAAGATTAACTGATGGACGGGGGCGAACCGTTAACTTTAAAAACACGATTATCATTTTAACCTCCAATTTAGGTTCAGAAATTTATCGCGAGGAAAAAGATGAGAAAAAAAGAGAAGAAAAAATCTTGGAAAAAGTCCAAAAGTTCTTTCGACCAGAGATAATAAACCGCCTTGATGCCATAGTAATTTACCGGCCATTAAATTTAGAGATGATGAGAAAAATTGTTCACTTACAACTTAATCTTTTAAAAGAAAGATTAAAAAAACAGTCACTTGATCTTGAAGTATCGGAAAAAGTCAAAGATCATCTTTTAAAAGTGGGTTTTGATGAAGTTTATGGTGCAAGACCCTTAAAACGAGTGATTAATGAACTTATAACTGATGAAATTGCTTTACAAATCGTTGAGGGAAAGATAAAACCAAATGATAAGATTGGGGTTGATTTTAAAAATGGAAAAATTGTGATAGAATTAAAATAAAATTATTAGTTAAGATTTTTTTATGAAAAACAAAAATAACTCTTGGCCGGAAAAGGTAATTAATTTTTTAGGTTGGCTTATTTTACTTGTTGGTATTTATGCGACGATTAAAACTTCTTTTAATTTTTTTTATTACAAAAAATATCCCGTTGATCCAGTCATAGGTACAAGTTTCCTTTATCCAAAATACGAAGAAGAATGTTACGAACAAAACAACTATCCTCTTTTTGATGAAAAAGGTAAACCAAGAAAACCAAGTTTAGAAGAAGAAAGACTTCGCAAAGAAAATATAAAAAATTGTATTAAAAAAATTGATAAACAACGTGAACAAACAAAGCAAAATGATGTGTGGATTTCTTTTATGTTAGTTTTTTTAGGCGCAGGAATTTTATATACGAAAAGATTTTATCTTAAAGAAAGTTAATCTTTCTATCTAAATCAAAACTTAAAATTATAATCCAATCGCTTTTTTTAACTAGATTTTGATAAGAGACTGATTAAGGAATCTTTATTTTATTAGCTATTTCTCTAATCCAATTTAAAAGATAATCGCTTATTCCTATAGAAATGGCTCTTGTTGTCGGTTTAAGACTATGAAAAATAATCTCTTTTTCTATCATCTTCTTTCTCCTATTTTCCCCAAAAATATTGCCAAAAAGTTTTTTTGGTTTTGTCTTTTTTATTCTTTTTATTTTGTTTTTTTTGTTGATTTTTTAGGTTTCTGAGTGATGTTTAAAAGTTTGGTATTTGAGTTAAAGCTGGAGTTAAAGTTGGCGTTGGTGAGAAAGTATGGGTTAAAATTGGAGTATTTGTTGGAAGTATGATAGGAGTGTTAGTTAGTTGAATTTGATATTTTGGTATGTAAATTTCCTCTTGTGTTTGCTTGTTATTATTTAAACATTGTGGATAATGTGGTAGACAGGTAGATGATAAAGGTATCCCATCGCAACAAAAACAAATACAAACGCCACCATGATGAGAGAAGCAGCATCTTCTTGCCTCAACGAAAGAAAAGGAGTTAAAAAAGAAAAAAGCGGTGCTTCGCCTTAGGACTTTGCGCCACAAACACTTCGTAAGTTTATTAATAAATATTCTCTCTTTATAAAAATGGTTTACCCATAGAAAGCTTCCTAACAAATTATGGCCTGCCACGCGAAGCCCTGCCGAATTAGGCGGGGCGGAGTGTGGACCTGAGGGGGCTCGAACCCCTGATCTCCTGACTGCCAGCCAGGCGTTCTAGCCAACTGAACTACAGGCCCAAAAAGATATTTTATATTTTATACCACTTTGCTTTAATTTTGCAACTTTTTGGTTTATACCCAACCTAACTCAGGTTTGCAATTTTTATTATATTTTTTTGTAATCCCGACTGAGTTGGAATCTAAATAATTGACAACATTATTGTCATTCCCGCGAAAGCGGGAATCTATATAACCATACCTTAACAAACGAATGAAAGCGGTTAAAAATTTTATAGATTCCTGATTAAATCAGGAATAACATAAATATTTCTGATTAAACCCACCCTCCAAATCAAAGAATATCATGACAACAGCGTAAGTTACAAACTCAAGTAGAAGGAGTATAGAACAAAAAAGTGATAAAATTATCTAATGTGCTGCGGAAATAAAATTTCTCAAAAAACTCTCCTTTTAATTTTTACTTTTTTAATATTTTTTTCTTTAATCAATCAATTTTTAAATCAACCAAACCAAAAAAACAGCTCTTATTCCAAAAATTTAGCCCAGTCAAAAACAACTATTCCAACAAAAATTGCCTCAACCGAAGCTTTTTTGGTCACCAAAGTTATCGATGGTGACACTATTGTTTTAGAAAATGGGGAAAAAGTCCGTTATCTTGGTATCAACACCCCAGAATTTCACCATCCTAAAAAAGAAGTTGAGTGTTTTGCCTATCAAGCCCATGAAAAAAACAAGGAGTTAGTTTTGGGAAAAAAAGTTTTTTTACAAAAAGATATTTCTGAAAAAGATAAATACGGCCGTCTTCTTCGCTACGTTTTTCTAGATGAAAAAATGTCAACCGATGAAGGATCATTTGTTAATCTTTACTTAGTCAAAAATGGTTTTGCTTATGCCGCTACTTTTCCTCCTGATGTTAAGTACACCGATCTTTTTTTAAAAGCTCAAAAAGAAGCTTATCAAAAAAATCTTGGTCTTTGGCAAAAATGTCAAAATTAAAATTACTTCTTAAATTTTTAGACAAAAAGAAGGTAAAGTTAGTGGGGGTTAAGATAATTTGATAATTTCTCAACCAAATCAATCAATCTTGTTGAATAACCCCACTCATTATCATACCAACCAAAGATTTTTACTAAATTTCCGGCGATAACCTTAGTATAATTGGCATCAAAAATACAAGAATAAGGTGAACCAATATAATCTGAAGAAACCAAAACTTGCTCTTCATAAGCTAAAATCCCTTTCATTTGATTTTGTGCATATTGTTTAAAAAGATTGTTTACTTCCTCAACAGTAGTTGGTTTTTTGGTAATTACCGAAATATCAGTAAAAGAAACCGTTGGCGTTGGCACCCGAAGAGACATCCCATCAACTAAACCTTTTAAAGAAGGGATGACTTTGGCCACGGCTTTGGCTGCCCCTGTAGTTGAGGGAATGATGTTTAAAGCAGCCGCTCTTGCCCGATCTGGTTTTTTACCTGAGTCATCAACTAAATTCTGAGAGTTAGTGTATGAGTGAACAGTAGTTAAAAATCCTTTCTCAACCCCTAAATTTTCTTCAATTACCTTAAACATTGGCGCGGCGCAATTGGTGGTACAAGATGCCATTGAAATCACCTTTTGATTTTGAAAATCAAAATCCTTATCATTAACTCCCAAAACCACTGTTTTCGTTTCCTCATCTTTAGCCGGCGCGGTTAAAATCACTTTTTTAACCGAACCTTTAAGATGTTTTTCTAAATCTTTCTTTTTAGTAAAAGCACCAGTGGCATCAACGACAATATCAACTTCGTATTTATCCCAAGGTATGTCATCGATTTCTGACATTTGCAAGGTAAAGATTTTTTTTCCAGAAACCAAAATCCCATCCTCTTGCTCTTTTACCTCCATTTCAAATTTGCGATAGATAGAATCATACTGAAGTAAATAAGCCATCATTGAATTGGGAGTTTTTCTAGTATTAATTAAAACAATATCCAAACCCCGTTTTAAAGCAATCCGGGCAAAAGCACGACCTATTCGACCAAAGCCATTAAGACCGATTTTCATAAGAATAAAAAAATAACTTTTAATTTTTTTATTTATATAAATGATGATGGGTGGTAATATATCTTATTGTCCCAGAAACACCGCGAATCACCACCGAATGAGTAATAATTCTTTTTTTCTCAAAAACCACTCCCTTCAAAAGTGGTCCATCAATAACACCGGTTGCTGTGAATGAAAGCTGCCTCCCTTTGGCCAAATCTTCACTTTTATAAACTTTCTTTAAATCTTTAAATCCAAAAGAATGAACTTTTTCTTTATCTTTTTCATTTTTTGGTTTAAAACGGCATAAAATTTCTCCACCCATTACCTTCATTGCCACCGCTGCCAAAACCGCCTCAGTCGAGCCACCAATTCCCATATAAACATCAACTCCTGAATCTTCAAAACAAGTAGCAATAGCAGCCGAAACATCACCGTCAGTAATAAGTCGCACTCTTGAGCCCACCTGTCTTACCTCATCAATTAATTTTTGGTGTCTTTCTCGATCTAAAATCATTACTGTTAATTCAGAAACTGGTTTTTTTAAAGCTTTGGCAATATTTTTTAAATTTTTCTCAACCGAAAAATCAAGACTAACTACATCTTTAGCGGAAGGCCCAACTGCCAGTTTTTCCATATAGGTATCTGGAGCTTTTAAAAGAGAGCCTTTTTTGCCAGAAGCAATAACCGATATGGCATTATAACGACCAAAAGCTACACTATCAGTACACTCCAAAGGATCAATGGCCAAATCCATCTCCTCCCCTTTTCCTGTGCCGACTTTTTCGCCATTGTAAAGCATTGGCGCTTCATCTTTTTCTCCCTCGCCAATAACCACTGTTCCTTTGAAATCAACTTGATTAAAACGAGAACGCATTGCACAAACTGCTGCTTCATCAGCTTTTTTCTTTTCTCCACGACCAACCCATTTGGCTGCCTCAATTGCGGCTGCCTCAGTCACCCTGACAAATTCTAAAGCAAGATTTCTATCCATTTCTAATAATTTACTCATTTGACAAAAAAAAGTCAAGCGGTTAAAATTTTATTAATTAAAAATTTAGTCTTAAAAACTATGAATAATTTAAACCAAATCGCCAAACAACTTGTTTCAGAAAAAAAAGGCATATTAGCGGCTGATGAAAGTTTAAAAACAATGACCAAAAGACTGGCTTCAATTGGGGTTGAATCAACCCTTGAAAATCGCTCTATGTGGCGCCAAATTATGGTCGAAACCGAGGGATTTGAAAACTATATTTCGGGAATTATTTTGTATGATGAAACTTTAAGAAATCCTCTTCCCAATGGCAAAATGATTGCTCAAATTTTAAAGGAAAAAGGGGTTTTAGTTGGGATAAAGACTGATGAGGGAACTTACAAATTTAACTTAAATGAGGAAACTTTTACTTTAGGTCTTGATAAACTGGAAAAAAGATATGAAGAATATAAAACAATGGGTGCAGTTTTTGCCAAATGGCGAGCGGTTTATAAAGTGGGCGATGATTTACCCTCAAAAGCAGCTCTTGTTTCAAATGCTATTGGTTTAGCTCAGTATGCGTTAATCACTCAAAAAGCTGGTCTTGTGCCAATTGTTGAACCAGAAGTTTTAGTCCTTGAAGACAATCATAATATTTATAAAAGTAAAGAAGTAACCATTGCTGTTTTGAAAAAAGTTTTTAAATGGTTGGGGAGATTTGGGGTTGATTTAAGTGGTATTCTTTTAAAACCAAATATGGTCCTTCCTGGTAAAGACTGTCAAGATAAAACTTCTGCTGAAAAAATTGCTTATGAAACAGTTGAGGCATTAAAAGAAGCTGTTCCAGAGGAAGTGCCAGGAATCGTCTTTTTATCCGGTGGTCTTTCTCCAGATGAGGCAACCGAATATTTAAAAGTGATGAATGAAAAGTACAAAAATGACGTGCCTTGGCAGTTAAGCTATTCTTTCGGAAGAGCTTTACAACAAGAGGGATTAAAAGCGTGGGGAGGAAAAGATGAAAACATCAAATTAGCTCAACAAGAGTTTTTAAAACGCTGCCAAAAAGTTTCGGATGCAAGAGGGTAAAAATAAATTAACGAACTATCTCCACCACTTTATTAACTGGTTTTGGGGAGTTTATGATAAGAATCTCTTTCGTTTTTTCAATTGATGGTAAAAAGTCTTTACCAACTATCCTATCACCATCAATCCAATAAACATTTAAATCCAAAAACGTATTTTTATTCCAAAAAGTACGATAGTTTTTATTGGAAAAAATAAAAATCATACCATCGGCTCCTTTTAATTCTTTTTTGCTTCGATAAAACATCAGTCCTTTTTGATGCTCAAAAGGTGTTTTGGCGGGAAGAAGCTTGTAGGTTTTGCCTTCAATTGAATAAGAAATGAATTTTTGGGGCTTTCTATAAAAAAATAAAACCAATAATAAAAAACCAACGACCAATAAAAAAACATATCTTATCTTTGCCATACAATCTCTTTGATTTCTAAAAATCTTTTTGGCAAAACTTCGACCAACATTTTTTCTTTTTCTTCTTCGTTTTTATCAATAACATCCTGCCACAAAGCTCTTCCGGCCAAAAATCCCAAAGCACCATTTTTTACGGCAAAATAAAGTTTATGTTTAAAAGATAAAAATGAATCACCCCGCGTTAAAAGAATCCAAGTAATTTCCTTAAGCATCGCCGATAATCTTTGACAAGCTTCCTCACTTCCTGGATATTCTAATTTAAAAACCGAAGGGTAGATACTTTCTGCCAAAAATCTCTCAACCGCTTTTAGCACAAA
>Ga0308418_1000966_pt1 | contig 15634 bp, 15 predicted proteins | sample HotsprSampleR4cd_FD_203517 | JGI IMG/M metagenome (GOLD analysis project Ga0308418, IMG submission 203517) | Hot spring phototrophic mat microbial communities from Mushroom Spring, Yellowstone National Park, Wyoming, United States - 20090729_R4cd ... | reverse complement strand
ATCGGCGCGACCGCGCTGCCTTCGCGCTCTTCGACGGCGCGGCAGCGGTCGCACTGGCACGCGCCCGTCCAGTCCTCTTGTGAGATGGAGATGATTTGCGCCTGCGGGTTCTCGCGCAGGATTTGGCGCACGCGCTCCACCAGAAACGCTCGCAGGTCGGGGTTCGTCCAGCACAGTTGCGCCTTCTCCCAGCGACGCTTGCCGTCGATGAGGCTGTACCAGTCGGGGTGCTGCTCAAAGTAGGTTTGCGGAGGCACAAGCCAGAAGGAGGTATGCACGAAGCCGACATACTCGATCTTGCCCCCGTGTCGGCTGGTGAGGGCAGGGCGATGCCCGTTGGCGTAGTTGCGGGCTGCCCAGTCGCCGTCGAAGGCGTGGTACCAGAATGGCTCGCGGTACTCGAAGGCGGGCTGCTCGCGTCGGCTCTGTGCGGGGACGCTCAGGTCGCGCTTGCGGGGAATGTGTGTCGCCCACGGCGCCCACCAGCGCACGCCCAGCCCGTGCAGGAATCGGTACACGGCGTAGAGCGTCCCGCGCGGGCGACCGCCTGTGAGGAGCAGGTAGTCCCGCGTGCATTCAACGACGGCTTCCTCCGCGCCGAGTCGGTTCGGGCGCAGGTCGGGGCGCAGGCGTTCGGTGGGCGCGCCGTGCCCGACCACAATCGCGCGTTCGGGCAGGGCGTCGGTTTCGCGCACTTCGAAGGGCGCGCCTGTGATTTGCGTTAGGTGTCGGCGCAACTCGTCCGCGGCGTAGCGCTCAGGTTCGCTCGCGCCACGCGACACGACGATAGGCACAAGCGGCTTGCCCCGACGGCTCAGATGCAGACGCATGGCTGCGCGAGACTTTTCGTCGCCCAAGCGTCTTCTCCTGCTCCTGCGGGCGCGTTCGTGGTACAATACCGTTGATTATGGGCGCGCTAAAGGACTGGGCGTTCGGGCTGATTCAGCAGTATGGGCTGGCGGGGCTGTTCGGCGTGGCGTTCATCGAGTCGTCGTTTTTCCCTGTGCCGCCCGATGTGCTGGTGATTGCGCTGCTGCTGGCGCCCGACGCGCCCTCGCCGTTCTGGGTGGCGACCATCTGCACAGTCGGCAGCGTGTTGGGGGCGGGCTTTGGTTGGATTGTCGGCGCGTATGGCGGCTACCCCCTGCTGCACCGCCTCTTCAAAGAGGAGAAGGTGCAGGCGGTGGAACGGCTGTATAACCGCTACGGCGTCTACACGATTTTCATCGCGGCGTTCACGCCCATCCCCTACAAGGTGTTCACGATTGCCAGCGGCGTGTTCCGCTACAATGTGCTGACGATGATGGCGGTGAGCATTGTTGGGCGCGGGGCGCGCTTTTTCGCCGTGGCGTACCTGGTGCATTGGTTCGGCGACGCGGTGGTCAAGCAGTTTGACCGCGCGCTGCTGGTGGGCACGGCGCTGTTTCTGGTGGGGGCGGGGATTTACATCTACTACCGCACGCGCTACGGCAAGGTGCGGCGCATCGCACGGCATGCGGTTCAGAACGAATCGACGGGCGAGTAGCAGGCAGGTCGGACGGGGTAGCGCGTGCGCCATTCAGCGGGGATAGTGACCTGCGGTGGGTCGGGCAGCCCCAGAAGCAGCGCGAGCGCGCCTGCCTGACCCACCTGCGCGAGGTTCTCTGGCGCAGGTGCGCGGAGCGACTCCAGGGCATCGTACACCGTTTGCCAGCAGCACACGCGCACCATCGCGCTGCCTTGCCCCACCCAGCGCACATCCGAGAGCAGCGGGCGCACCCAGCGCTGAATGTCTGCTTCGGGCAGGAAGAGGTTCAGCCGCACGCCCGCCATGTGCGCCGTCTGGCTGGCGAAGCCGATGAGCATGCGCATGGCTTCCGTGTCAGTGGGGTCTGCGCCCAGTTCCGCCAACCCGATACCCTCCACGATGCGGTTGCCCTGCGCGTCGTTGCCGTGATAGGTCTCCAGCGCGAGGTAGCCGCGCGGGGTTCCTGCAGGGTCTTCGGCGAGGTAGAACTTCGCCCGCCAGGTGGGGTCGTCCCAGCGCGTCCAGTTGCGCCAGTAGGCGTCGTCGCGGGCGACGGTCAGCGGATGGTCGGCGTAGAAGGCGTCGTACCAGCGTTGCAGGTGGGGCAGGTCGTCGGGTTCGGCGATGCGGAACCGCCAGCCGCCGAGGTCTACAGGCGCGGGCGTCGCCTGATACAGGGGCAGCGGCAGCCGTTCCCAGCCCAACCGCGCGTAGAAGTCGTGAATGCCCGTGAACAGCAGCCCGAAGGCGAAGTCGCCAGCGTCCATCACAGTGTGCAGGTCGCGCAGGAGCTGCGAGGCGTAGCCGCGCCCGCGATAGTCGGGCAGCGTAGCGACATTCGCGATGCCCGCCATCCAGAGCGTCGCGCCGTTTGCCAAGCGCACGGGGCGGCGCACGACCTGCATCGCCGCCACGAGGCACCCCTCCAGCACGCACACGCGCGTGTAGTCAGGCTGCCAGAGCGGGTCGCGGAAGTACCGCTCGAAATAGTCGTGGCTGGGCGAGAAGACCCGCGCCCACAGGTCAAGGCACTCGGCTTGCTCCTGTGGGCGTAAGGCGCGAAACTGAGGCGACATTATGCTTCTGACTCGTCGTCCAAGTCGGCGTCGAACAGGTCGTCGTCGCCAACGATTCGCTTGCGATCGCGCCGCTCAAGTTCCTCGATGCTCTCCATCTCCCCGCGCATGAAGGCTTCCTCGTCGCCCAGCGGCTTCTCCTCTTCAGGCTCGTCCAGCGTTGCGGGGAGCCAGTGCTGCGGGTTCACCTTGCGACAGGCGTCGCAAACGAAGCGGATGTTCACCGTGCTGTACCACGACGGCACTTTCTCCAAAACTTTTTCGCACTCAGCGCAAATAATCATCGTGTGGTCGCCTCCTGTTGGCTGGCGGGGGTCTGCTTCGCCTTCTGCTCTTCTTGTTCGCGCAGGTACTGCTTGTGCGACAGGATGCCGTTGATGAGCATAATCACGGCGGCGATGAGGTAGAGCCACGCGAGGCGCGGGTCAACATCCTGCCCTGGATCGGCAATCGCCTCGTTGCCCCGCGCGAAGCCAATCATGCTAATCGCGAACAAGATGAGCGCGATCCAGAAGTCGGTCTTCTTCCACCAGCCCATGCGGGGGTATTATACCATGCGTGAGCATCGCGTGGCTTGCGGAGCCTGCGCCTGACCGCGATGTGGTGATTTCGGGGCGCGTGCGCTTAGCGCGGAACCTGCTACACTATCCGTTTCCCCATCGGGCGAGCGAGGCGCAGTTGGAGGCGATTGCGCAGCGGTTGCGCGAGGCGTTGAGTGCGGCGGGGCTGACCCAAGCGATTGACCTCAGCGCACTGAGCCTGCAGGAGCGTGCGCGGCTGGTGGGGGCGCGCATCATCAGCCCCGCGCTGCTGCAGGCGCAGGCGCAGCGCTGGGCGTTGCTGAACGCCGACGGCAGTGTCGTCGCCGCCCTCAACGAGGAAGACCATCTGCGGCTACAAATCACCTGCGCGGGGTGGCAGCCCGACCGCCTGCAGCGTGAGTTGATTCGCTGGGAGCGCACGCTGAACGCCATGCCGTTGGTGTGGGCGCGTGCGCCGAAGTGGGGCTACCTGACCGCCTCGCCCATCAATCTGGGGTCGGGGCTGCGGCTGGGGCTGCTGTTGCACCTGATGGGGCTGCAGCGGGCGCGGCAAATCACGCGCTGGCTGGAGGCGTTGCAGGCGTTGGGCTGCCACACGCGCGGGCTGTACGGCGAGGGGAGCCTCGCGTTCGAGGGCTATGTGCAAATCTCGCTGCTGGGCAGGCGCGACCCGCTGGACGAGTTGCTGGCGCGGCTGCGCGGCACGCTGCGCACGCTGATAGACGCCGAGCGCACGGCGCGCGAACAAATCAACCGCACCGCGCTGGAAGAGGAGTGGGGCGAGTTGCAGGCGACGCTGCGCCATGCTGAGAGCCTCTCGCTGGGCACGACGCTGCGCGCGTTGGCGGTGTACCGCATGCGCGGGATGCTGGACGAAAACGCCGCGCTGCGCGACGCGGCTGACCAGATGCTGTTCGAAGCCGCCGTCTACCCCCCACCCGAACCCGAACACGCCGCCGCCGAACGCGCGAGTTGGCTGCGCAAACGGCTGTGGGGCGGTTAGCCCCCTCTACCACTCGATGGGCGATACGAGCTTGAGCGCGATACGGTTTTGGGTTCGCTCAGCGTTGTGCAAATGCGCGTCGGCGTCTAAAGCCGACGCGCACTGCGACGGTTGTAGAGACTGTTCTTACTCCTCACGCCAGCGATAGCCGCCTTGAAGGCTCAACACGCGCCTGCCCCACGGAGGCGGCGACCCGCTACTGAGAATAGACGCGATTTGCAGCCCGCAGCCCTCCGCAGACGCTTGCTTGGACGGCGCGTAGCGCAGATAGGCGACATCCACCCTGTCGATCGCGATGGGCAAGCGCAGATGCACCGTGTCGTCCGCAAGGGACGCCTCGCCATAGGCAACAACTGCCTCCTTCGTCGGGTGCGTGGGGTGAATCACCGCGATTGCTTGGGTCTCTGTCAGGTCGGGCGTGGTCTTGGGGCTAACATTGTGCCCCCACCAGAGGAGAAGCGTGTCGCCGCTGCGTCGGGCGACAATCTCCACGCAGAAGCCCGCTTGCTGCAGCGTCTGCAGGGACACAGGCTCAGTGAAGCGGATTGCAATCGCGGTCTGGTTGCCGTCCGTGCGCCACTCCAACCTCTCCAGTTCAAACGGGATGCGGAACTTGACGGGGCGGGTGTTGTCAAAGCCCTCGTCCGTCTTCAGGTAGAAGGTTTCTCGCGCTTGGCGCGCAGCTTCTCGCGCCAGCACGCCGTGTTGGGCGGGGGCGTTCGCGCGCCAGAGGTGCAATCCCAACGCGCCTGTCGCTGCAAGTCCTGCAGCCGCGATTATGCTCGCAACTCTCCGTCGGATCATCAGATCATCTCCTCACAGTTTTGCAGCTTACCCTCGTAGGCAAGTATACCCCATCCATGAATTTTCAGACGGTCGCGTCTGGGGTCGTGTATACAGTGAAGCGATGGAGTGTAGGGCGAGGGCAGGTAGAATTTGCGCCGATGCGACTGGGCATACTCAAAGACTGGCTAAACAAGGTCGGGCAGGTCTTCACACGGCGCGGGGTGGACGAAGAGCTGCTGGAGGAACTGGAGGAGACGCTGATCGCCGCCGATGTGAATGTGAACGCCGTGCAGGAGATTCTGGAGACGCTGCGCGCAGAGGCGCGGGCGCAACGGCTGCGTGAGGCGGACGATGTGCGCGCCTGCCTGCGCGAGTTGCTCAAGGGCTGGCTGGGCGACCCCGCGCCGCTCACGGTCAGCCCGACCCCGCCGACGGTCTACCTGTTCGTGGGCGTCAACGGCGCGGGCAAGACGACCAGTATCGCCAAAACGGCGCACATGCTGCAGCGTCAGGGCAAGCGCGTGCTGCTGGCGGCGGGCGACACCTTCCGCGCCGCCGCGATTGACCAACTGCAGATTTGGGCGGAGAGGCTCGGCTGCGACCTTGTGAAGCACAAGGAGGGCGCAGACCCATCCGCGGTGGTGTTCGACGCGATTCAGGCGGCGCGGGCGCGCGGGGTGGACTTCGTGCTGGCGGACACTGCAGGACGCCAACACACGCACGCGCGCCTGATGGAGGAACTGAAAAAGGTGCATCGCGTCGCCGAGAAAGCCCTCGGACGCCCGCCCGACGAGGTGCTGCTCGTGCTGGACGCCGTCGCGGGGCAGAACGCGATACGCCAAGCGGAGGAGTTTTCGCGTGCGCTGCCGCTGACGGGGATTGTGCTGACCAAGCTGGACAGCACCAGTCGCGGGGGCGCGGTGCTGACCATCCGCAGGCAGTTGGGCATCCCGATTAAGCTCGTCGGGCTGGGCGAGAAGGCAGACCAAATCGCGCCGTTTGACCCCGACGCTTTCGTGGACGGCTTGCTCGCCGCCGAGTAGCCTACAGTCGTTCGGCAATCTGCACGGCGTTCAGCGCGGCGCCCTTGCGTAGCTGGTCGCCGCAGGCGAACAGCGCAACGCCGTTGGGGGTTCCCGCGTCGTAGCGGATGCGCCCGACCAGCACCTCGTCGCGCCCGGTCGCCTCGATGGGCATCGGGAAGTGGTTGCGGGCGCGGTCGTCCACCAGCTGCACGCCCTCGAAGGCGCGGTACGCCTCGTAGATGGCTTCCAGCGGCGGGCGCGTCTCCAGCTCGGCGACGATGCTCTCGCTGTGCGCTCGCAGCACGGGCACGCGCACGCAGGTCGGCGAGACCGCAATCGCAGGGTCGTCCCAGATTTTGCGCGTCTCCTGAATCACCTTGCGCTCCTCTTCGTTGTAGCCGTCCTCGCCGATGGCGGAGTCGTGCGAGAAGAGGTTGAAGGCGTAGGGGTGCGGCAGCACGGTCGGGGTGTACGACTCGCCGCTCAGGTACGCGCGGGTGGCGTCCAGCAGCTCTTGCATCGCGCGTGCGCCCGCGCCGCTCGCCGCTTGGTAGGTGCTGACCACAATCCGCCGAATGCGCGACAGGCGACGCAACGGCTCCAGCGCCATCAGCAGGATAATCGTCGAGCAGTTCGGGTTTGCGATAATCCCCTTGTGCGTGGCGATGGCGTCGGGGTTGATTTCGGGGATGACCAGCGGCACTTCGGGCTGCATGCGGAACGCGGACGAGTTGTCGATGACGACCGCGCCCGCTTGCACGGCGAGAGGCGCAAACGCTTTGCTGCGGCTGCTACCCGCCGAGAAGAAGGCGATATCGATACCGCGAAACGAGTCGGGTTGCAGGCGTTCCACGCGCACGCGCTTGCCACAGAAGGACAGCTCTGTGCCCGCCGACCGCTCCGACGCCAGCAGGCGCAGGCGGCGCACAGGGAATCGGCGCGCCTCCAGCACCTGCAGCAGTTCCTGACCGACCGCGCCCGTTGCGCCCACGATAGCGACTGCGTATTTCACGGCGGGGGATTGTACCCGATGGGGGGGTATAATCGGCGCGCATGCGTGGATCGGCTTGGCGGCGGTTGGGCGCGTGGGTTGCACTGCTGGCGATGGCGTGCGGGGCGTGCTGTTTTGCCCTCACCCCAAGCCCCTCTCCCGCCGTGTGGGAGGGGGGTGTTCCTGATAGGTGTAGATTGCTTGAGTGGGCTGTGAGCGGGGCGCGCATGCTCTCTTTGCCCTCACCTCTAATACCAATCGCGCGTCCAAAGTTCACAAATTGCTGCGCATGCAGAATCCCCCCACTCCCTGCCCTCTCCCCCCTTGTCAAGGGGGGAGAGGGTCGGGGTGAGGGGGGATTCGAAGCCGACGGATTTATAAACTCTGGCTCGGCGATTGGTATAACTCCCCTGCCACGATGTGGGCGAAGGGAACAAACCATCAAGCGACCTTACTATCCGACGGCTTCGGATAGGTATCCGACAACTTTGGATAGGTATCCGACAGCTTTGGATAGGTATCCGACGGTTTCGGATAGATATCCGACGACTTCGGATAGGTATCCGACGGTTTCGGATAGATATCCGACGACTTCGGATAAGTATACGACGCTTCCGTATACGCATACGATAGCTTCGTATGCGTATACGACGGCTCCGTGTGCGTATACGGCGTTTCCGTATGCATATACGACGGCTCCGTACGCCACAATCCCCCTCTCGCCGCGTGCGGGAGAGGGGGACATAGGGGGTGAGGGCTCCGCGCTCCAAATCCGCGCGACCGATTACACGCTAACGCGCACGCCTGACGGCGGGCTGCTGCTGGAGTTGGCGGGCAAAGTGCGCGTGGAGTATCAGGGGCGTCGGCTGGAAGGCGAGCGACTGCTGTTGGACACGGATGCGGAGCTTGTGCGCAGCGAGGAGCCGTTCCGCCTGTTCGCCGAGCAGGGCGCGCTCACTGGGCAGCGCGGCGAGTATTTCTACGAGCAGGCGCGCGGGCGATTCGAAGGCGTGCAGGCGAATGTGTTGGGCGTCTATTTGGACGCCGCGTCGCTGGAGGGCGACCTGACCGACTTTGAGGCGCGCGCGGTGGTGGTCTCCACCTGCGACCCGTTCCGCCCGCCGATTCAGGTGCGTGCGGGGCGCGTGCGCTTGACGCGCGGGGCGCGGCTGACCCTACGCAACGCGCGGCTGTTCATCTACGGGCAACCGTTGCTAATCCTGCCGCAGCTGACGGTGCGCGTGGGCGAGACGGCGGAGGTGGTCAGCCTGCCGTCGCCTGTCTACAGCGCGGAGACGGGCTGGGGCGCGCGGGCGCGGCTGGAGTTGCCGCTGGGCGAGCGCACGCTGTTGCAGGCGTCGGCGGCGAGCTACCTGCGCGCGGTTCCCGAAGTGCGCGCAGCGGTCGGCGTCGCGCTGCGCGGCGACGAACCCGCGCTGGGCGACCCCGACATCCGCCTGCGCTTCGAGCAGTCCGCGCTGTATAACCTGCGCGTGCGCCCCGAACGCACACCCCCAGCCGACGCGCTGACCCTGCGCGCCGAAATCGCCCGCGATGTGCGCCCGCTGCTTGCCCCGCGCGAGCGACTGCGCGTCTCCCGCACGGAACTCGCGCTGATTGCCCCGTTGCAGTACGCAGGCGGCTTCGGCGAGGCGAGCCTGCGCTACGGGAGCCTCAGCGAGCGCATCGATGGACAGCGCACGCCCACCCGCGCGCGGCTGGCGCTGGAGAGCGACTGGTTCCAGCCGCTGCTTGGGCGCGGCGCGTTGCAACTGCGCCTGCACCTGTGGGCGAGCTACGCACACTACACGGGCATCGGCGACTACCAGTGGCTGCGCCCGCAACTGGAACTGCTCTGGCAGCCCAACGGCTCGCTGACGCTGATGGCGGGCTACGCGCGTGCCTCCACCCGCGGCGACAGCCCGTTCCTGAGCGAGCAGCTGCGCGCCCGACGCGAAGCCAGCCTACGCGCCGAGTTCCAGCAGGGCAACCTGCGGCTGGGCGTGCTGCTCAAGTACGACTGGGAGCGGCGCGACCTGTACGATGTGCAAGCGATTCTCGGCTGGCGCGATCGGTGCTTGGAGCCGTACCTGTTCTGGCGGCGCACGCCCAGCACAGCGCTGGTGGGCGTCAACCTGACGACGCTGGGTTTTTAGACTCCACGAGTGCTACCCTACATCGTGCAAGGATTCGCAGGGTATCTCTCTCTCACCAGTCCGAAACGAACACCCACGGCGCATCACGAATAGAAAGCTCCGAATGATACTCCAGGTAGCTCTCGTCTAAACCTCGGCAGTGCTCACTCTGCGCTTGCAACACCCGAAGAGCCGCGCGACTGCCGATAGCCGAGAGAATCTCGTAAGCCTGTCGTATCATTTTGTGCGTGTGGGGGTAAGGCTCGTTCGGCTGCTGTCTTTTCTCAATCGCGCGTTCATCCCAAAGCTCCTGAAGCCACTTTTCCAACGCGGGTATCGCGCGGTCGCCCAAGTCCGCAATGGCTTGGGAAAGATAACACTCGGCTGGGGTCAGCACGGTCTTGGAGCGCATCTGTTCCATCAGCCAGTTGAGCCGCTGTTCGGGGGCGCGCGTGGCAAGCTCCACGGTCAGCTGTGCGCCGATGTCTGCGTCCCACGCGACGCCCGCGTGTTGGAGCCACCTAAAGCTCTCACGGCAGCCCTCACGATAAGCCTCTGCCGCCATCTCAGCAAGGGCGCGCAATGCTGCCCGCGCTCGTGGCGGAGAGGAGTGATGCACATATAGGCGCCGAGACTGCTTCTCGTCGGCGAGCTGCTGCACCATCTCAGGAAGGGACATCCCCACCGCGTCAAAGAAGTGTCGTACCTGCTCTTGCCACTTCGCAAGTGTGTTGGCGCGCGGAATTGCCTGCTCCGCCTTGATACGCGCAACAGCGACTTCCGCAAACGGGGTTAGAGGGAGCAAAGACCAGTTCGCTTTGGGCTTGGACAAGATAATCTTCTCCAGAACTTCGTTATCAACCCCTGTGGGATCCAACGGGTGAAATGGGTCGGATGCGAGAATCTTCTCTAAAACGGGGAGCGCACGCGGGTCTCCTATGCGTCCCAGCGCGACAATTGTTGCCACCTGCAGGTGCGTAAGGTAGCTTGCACTCCAAGGGAGAGCAGGTTTTAGGCGATTACGATTGACAGGATGGTCTGTGTCGTCGAGGCTTGCCTCTAAGATTCGGATGAGTTCCGGAACGGCAGAGCGGTCTTGGCTTAATCCGAGCTGACGGACGCGATGGATGTCTGCCCGCATCTGGGCAGCAGCGATTAGGGGGTGCACCCGCTCAGGGCGCGTTTCCGATTGAGCCGCGCTATCCCATCCCACGCCCCAAAGGAGCGCGAGGCTCCCTATTCCCAACAGTCTGTTTCTCAAGCGCCACATTCCAACATCCCTCCTTATGGATAGACGAGCGTCCTCGCAAAGTATTCTACCTGTCGCGGATGCAGTGATTTCATCGTTAGTCAGCAAGCCCAAGCAAGTTGTCTCCTACAAGGTATACTTTTCGGCGCATGCGAGCGTACCTGGTGCTGGAAGACGGGAGCGTATTTGCGGGCGAGGCGCTGGGCGCAACGGGACGCGCCACGGGCGAGCTGGTGTTCACCACCAGCATGACGGGCTATCAGGAGATCCTCACCGACCCCTCCTATGCGGGGCAAATCGTGCTGATGACCTACCCGCTGATTGGCAACTACGGCGTCAACGACGAGAGCGACGAGTCGCGCCGTGCGCAGGCGGCGGGCTTCGTGGTGCGCGAGGCGTGCGAAACGCCGTCTAACTGGCGGGCGCGCGCCGCGCTGCACGACTACCTCGCCGCGCGCGGCATAACAGCGATGAGCGGCGTGGACACCCGCGCCGTGACGCTGCGCGTGCGCTATCACGGTGTGATGATGGCGACCATCACCACCGACGAGACGCCCGACGAGGCGCGCCACCGCCTGCAGACCGCCCCACGCTACGACGAGGAGGACTTCGTGTATCGCGTCACGACGCCCGAACCCTACAAATGGGGCTACGACGGGATGGAACCCATCGACGCGCCCGACGACCGCTACCGCAAGCGCGTGGTGATTTTGGACTGCGGGGTCAAGTGGAACATCCCGCGCCGATTGGCAAGCCTCGGCGTGCGCTCCATCATCGTACCTGCGACGGCGACCGCCGAGCAGATACTGGCGTATCAGCCCGACGGGGTGCTACTCTCGCCAGGTCCGGGCGACCCTGCGCGATTGCAACCTGTGATTGCGACGGTGCGTGAGCTGCTGGGCAAGGTTCCCATCGCGGGCATCTGCTTGGGCAACCAGTTGGTGAGTTTGGCGTTGGGGGCGCGCACCTACAAGCTCAAGTTCGGGCATCGCGGGGGCAATCACCCTGTGAAGAACCTGCTGACGGGGCGCGTGGACATCACTTCGCAAAATCACGGTTATGCGGTTGACCGCGACAGTTTGGCGGGCACAGGGCTGGAGCTGACGCACATCAACCTCAACGACGGCACGGTGGAGGGGGTACGCCATCGCGACCTGCGCGTCATCACGCTGCAGTACCACCCCGAAGCCGCGCCGGGTCCGTGGGACAGCCGCCCGTTTTTCAACGAGTTCCTCGCGCTGATGGACGGGCGCGGGGCTTGAGGGGGCGATTGCTATGAGACAGTCTCCGAGAGATGACAAGGCGCAGGTTACGCTTGCTCTTGCTGCCGACTATCTTGAAGTGCTGGCAACCGCGCGCTCAGCGCGCTTGCTGCCTGCACGGCGCTGTCTGGTTGCGCTGGTGCGCAAAACCGCCGCTGCCCGTGCGGGGGAGCCGAGCTATCAAGAGCCTGGCAATGTCTATGTAGTTGTTTTGGAACCGCGCGCCGCTCAGCCGCCAAGACGCCTCTGGGGGCAACTCGTCGGGCACGGCTGTGATGGCGCGCTGTTGGTGCGCGACCTGAACCGCGACGGTAGGGACGAAATCTTTTTCTGGGTAGATGGGCAGGCGTGCGCGGCGGGTGTGCTGCAAATGACACGCGCAAACCAAGCGCGTTGGCTCTACCGAAGCGAGGGTCGCTTCCGCGCAGAGGCGCGCGATGTGAACCGAGACAGGCTCTGGGAGATTGTGGAATCGTGGCTCACAGTCCAGTTAGATGAGCCGCACTACTCGCAAATTGCCCGACAGCGATGCTTGTTCGCACGCAAGCTATGGCGGTGGGACAAACGCGCGGGCGCGTACCGCTTCTGGAAGGTGGAGCCAGACTGGGCGACTCAGAAGGGGTTGTCGCGCGACGCATTGCAACGCACGCCTGGAGCGCGTGAAATCTTGGGGCTGTGAGCAGACCTGTTTGGAGTGCTGAAGCGTCCGCTTCAGCGTGGGCGGAAGCTTCGCTTCGGCGCTCCACAGCCCCCCTCGCCCGCAGGGCAGGCGAAGGAGACCCAGAAGGTGAGGACAACACGACGCTCCTGCCCCAGAGATACCGTGCCAACGCTCGTACCGATGTCTGACAAGGTGGGGGTATACTCCACGCGGGGAACGACGATGCGCAACCGACGACGCGGGTGCTGGGTTGCCATGGGACTGATGATGCTTCTGCTGGGGGGAGGCGTGTTGTGGCTGGTGCGCCCTGCGGGGCTGGAACTCCCGCCGCGCCAGTATCCGCCTGGAAACGCCTATCCCAAGCTGGTCGCCGTCGCCCAGCGTGTGTCGCAGCAACGGAATGCGTCGCCGAGCATCGAGCGACTCGTGCGGAAGCTGGGCGATCCAAGCACGGAGGCGACCCTCACGCCCGCTGACCACCAGACGCTTCAGCAAGCCTTCGAACCGCTGCTTCAGGAGTATCGCCCCTACCTCACGCAGCCCAGTGTGGTGGTGCTGGAGTATACGCCAACGCCTATAACCAGTGAGTTAGCCGCGTTTCGCCAGTTGGCGCGTGTGGAAGCGTATTTCGCTCGAAAGGCGTTCATGAGCCGTCGCCCTGCAGAAGGCGTGGAACGGGCGACCGCGCTGATGCAACTGGGCTGGCAAATCAGCCACGAAGGGAGTACCTCACACTTCCTAACAGCCGCCGTGATGCGTTTTCTCGCGAGGACAGCTCTTGTGGAGCATCTCGCGACGCTTCAAGACACGATTGCGTTGCAGCGACTGCTCGATTGGGCGCGCGCCGAAGAGAAACGCCGCCCTGAACTTGCAAAAATCATCCAGACGGAATACTTCTTGGGACTGGCGGTCTTTCAGATGGCTTTCTCGGTCTACGAGGTCTCTTGGGACGACAGTGTGTCGCCGTGGTGGTGGCGTTATCCCGTTGTGCGCCAGTGGCACGCTCGCGTTGCCCTACCCGAGTACCGTCGGGTGATGCAGCAGCTGACACAGACAGCGCAAAAGCCCGCTTGGGCGCGCACGCCCGCCGATTACCCGCAGTTCAAGCAGGCGTTCAATACGGAATTCCTCGATAATGCGGAAGCCTTCCGTGCGATGATGGATACTGCGGCGCTTGAGGCGACATATTCGCGCCTGCTGGGTTGCGTGGCGGCGATACGGCTACACAGGCAGCGCACGGGACGCTATCCCGACTCACTGGCAGCGCTTCGGCTGGGCGATTTGGCGATTGACCCCTTCACAGGCGCGCCGTTCGTCTACAAGGTAGACCCGCAGCGGGGGTTTATGCTTTACTCCGTAGGCACAAATCGCGTAGACGACGGCGGCATACAGCGCGACGGTTGGGGCGCGCAGGGCGACCTTGTGATTCTGCCCGACTGGGGCGCGCAGGGTAACCCTGTGATCCTGCCCCAGTTCGACGCGCCGAAAGGCGAGGTGCGCGCGAAATGGCTGCGCTAACCCCCTAAAGATTGTCAGACCTTCTGCCGATAATTACTGGTGGCGACAGGGTACAGGTTGACCTTTGAACCTCCTGATCAACTTGGTCGCACCTCCCCTACCCCTGGAGAGGCGGGTTCCTCCCCACCCGCCTCTCGCTACGCTTTAAAAAATCCCCCTGCGGAAACGCTGCGCCGCAGGGGGTGTGGCGGTGGCGCTGGACGGTGCTGATGAGAGTCGTTCAATTCAACCGCCGCCTAAGCAGCGCCTCCCGCTTGGGGTTTCCCCCGCGCCTAACTGGATTATGCCCCCTTCGCTTGCGCTTCCTTTCCGCGTGAATACGGGCATGCGCCCAAAACTCGCACGGCTACGGGTATAATCGGCTCGGTATGGCGGAGCTGGTCATCTACAACACGCTGACGCGCCGTGAGGAGCCGTTTACGCCGCGCGAGGCGGGCAAAGTCACGATGTACGCCTGCGGGCTGACCCCGCAAGCGCCCGCCCATGTGGGGCACATGCGCGGCGTCGTCGTGATGGACATCGTGCAGCGGTGGCTGGAACAACTCGGCTACCAAGTGGACTTCGTGCAGAACTTCACCGACATCGACGACAAAATCATCCGCCGCGCCCACGAGGAGGGCATCTCCACCGCCGAAGTCGCCCGCAAATACAGCCAGATGTATATCGAAGACGCCGAGGCGCTGGGCGTGCGCTTGCCCCGCTTCGTGAAGGTCACTGAGAACATGGACGCCATCATCGAGATGGTGCAACGCTTGGTGGACGACGGCTACGCCTATGTGGTGGACGGCGATGTCTACTTCGAGGTGAACAAGTTCCCCGAATACGGCAAGTTGTCGGGGCGCAGCGTGGAGGAGATGCAGGCGGGCGCGCGCGTTGAAGTCGACGAGCGCAAGCGCAACCCCGAAGACTTCGCCCTGTGGAAAGCCGCCAAGCCGGGCGAACCCGCTTGGGACAGCCCGTGGGGCAAGGGGCGACCGGGCTGGCACATCGAATGCTCCGCGCTGAGCCTGAAGTATCTCGGCGCGGCGTTCGACATCCACGCGGGCGGGATGGACTTGATTTTCCCGCACCACGAGAACGAAATCGCGCAGTCGGAGGCGTACCTGCACTGCGAGCAGCCGTTCGCCCGCTACTGGCTGCACTGGGGTCCTGTGCGCCTGCGCCAAGAGAAGATGTCCAAGTCCACAGGGCTGGTCGTGCCCATCCGCGAGTTGCGTCAGCAATACGAGCCTGCCGTGATACGGTACTTCTTGCTGACGGTGCATTACCGCACGCCGTTGGAGTTCTCGTATGAGCGGTTGGACGAGGCGAAGGCGGCGTTGGAGCGGGTGCGCACCGCGTACCAGCGTGCGGAAGCGTTCCTGCGCGAGCGCGGCGGCGCGCAACCTGACCCCGCCGTCGCCGAGCCGTACCGCCAGCAGTTCCGCGCAGCGATGAGTCACGACTTCAACACGGCGCAGGCGATTGCCGCTGCGTTTGAAGTGGTGCGCGAGATGAACACACGCCTGAACACGCCTGAGGGGACGACGCCGCCCGAAACGCTTGCCGAACTCGCGGGGCTGCGGGACGCCCTGCAGTGGATGATGGAGACCGTGCTGGGCGTCTCGCTGCACGCGCCCGACACCGCGCAGAGCGAGACGCTGGAACAGCTGATGCGCTGCGTGATTGCGTGGCGACAGGAGCTGCGCCGCCGCAAACTGTACGACCTCGCCGACCGCATCCGCGACGACCTGAAAGCCATCGGCATCATCTTGGAAGACACGCCACAAGGCACACTCTGGCGAATGGGGTGATCCCGCGTGCGCACGAAACTGATGTGGCTTACCGTAGCGGTTGCGTGGGTCAGCATGGTCTACGCAATCGCTAAATCGCGAGAGTT
>Ga0308418_1000957_pt1 | contig 15709 bp, 17 predicted proteins | sample HotsprSampleR4cd_FD_203517 | JGI IMG/M metagenome (GOLD analysis project Ga0308418, IMG submission 203517) | Hot spring phototrophic mat microbial communities from Mushroom Spring, Yellowstone National Park, Wyoming, United States - 20090729_R4cd ... | reverse complement strand
GCAGCCGTTCTATTTCTGCTTCCAAATTCTCAAGCCGTCTGAGTAGAGAGGTTGTCGTCAATGCTTGTTGAAGCATAAGTATATTTTACACTATTCAGGGTAAAATGGGTAGGTAGTTACCAATTTTTTGTCTGGATCGCGAGTCGCTTGATGTGGCGCGTTTCAGTGCTCTTCAGCGAGCCGAAAATTCCTCAATTTCCGAATACGTCGCCGCGCTCGCCGAGCGACTGCGGTTTCAGTGCTCTTCAGCGAGCCGAAAATTCCTCAATGAAGCGCGCCGAGACCGTCGCCATTACCGCTGCGACCGGTTTCAGTGCTCTTCAGCGAGCCGAAAATTCCTCAATGTGTGCGCAATAAAGTGCGCCTGTCCGTGGCTATCAGTTTCAGTGCTCTTCAGCGAGCCGAAAATTCCTCAATCTTGCACTCGGTGTTGACGCCGCGCGGGTTGTACGCTGGTTTCAGTGCTCTTCAGCGAGCCGAAAATTCCTCAATCGTCGCATTTTGCGTCACTCATCTGACGGGTCTGACGTTTCAGTGCTCTTCAGCGAGCCGAAAATTCCTCAATCAATACGTTGAACTGCTGCGTTTCGCGTGGCTTGCGCGGTTTCAGTGCTCTTCAGCGAGCCGAAAATTCCTCAATGCCGTTTTGATCGGTTGCGCGTGGTTCAACCAAATGTTTCAGTGCTCTTCAGCGAGCCGAAAATTCCTCAATCGTTGTTGACGAGACGGAACGGTTGCTGATCGCGCGTTTCAGTGCTCTTCAGCGAGCCGAAAATTCCTCAATTAACGAGCAGTTTCTGGTGCGTACTCCGGCGTTGGTGTTTCAGTGCTCTTCAGCGAGCCGAAAATTCCTCAATGCCGACGACGGGTTCTATCATCCGAACGAGTTCATCGGTTTCAGTGCTCTTCAGCGAGCCGAAAATTCCTCAATCAAGAGCCATCCACGCACGCGCATTGAGGAATTTTGTTTCAGTGCTCTTCAGCGAGCCGAAAATTCCTCAATCTGGCCCAGAAAAACACCGTACTCGTACGCGGACGGAGTTTCAGTGCTCTTCAGCGAGCCGAAAATTCCTCAATGCCGGCCGTGTACGGCGATGCCGGCGTTGTCGCCGAGTTTCAGTGCTCTTCAGCGAGCCGAAAATTCCTCAATCCTCTAAACGCGAGCCATTGCAGACGACAGAGAGCGCGTTTCAGTGCTCTTCAGCGAGCCGAAAATTCCTCAATTCGCCTTTCGTCGCATACCACGAGCCGCCATCCGGCGTTTCAGTGCTCTTCAGCGAGCCGAAAATTCCTCAATAAAATCGATCCACTGCCCGCCGCCGCGCCAGAGACGTTTCAGTGCTCTTCAGCGAGCCGAAAATTCCTCAATCGCTCTCGCCGACGCCCGCGCCGTCGTGTACACGCTGTTTCAGTGCTCTTCAGCGAGCCGAAAATTCCTCAATCGTCAACGTGCTCGTTGACGTCTGGAACAGCTGGAGTTTCAGTGCTCTTCAGCGAGCCGAAAATTCCTCAATGTGTAGTCAGCGATACCGCCGAGCCAGTCCACTACCCAAGTTTCAGTGCTCTTCAGCGAGCCGAAAATTCCTCAATCGACCGGCATGCCCGGCACCCGCACGCCGACGCCGACGTTTCAGTGCTCTTCAGCGAGCCGAAAATTCCTCAATTCGTGGACTATGTCGCGTACGCGTCGGTGGTCCAGCGTTTCAGTGCTCTTCAGCGAGCCGAAAATTCCTCAATGCGCGGCATCAGGGCGCGGGCGAGTCGGTGGAGATAGGAGTTTCAGTGCTCTTCAGCGAGCCGAAAATTCCTCAATGGCCGTCGGTGCGCGCGCCACCGCACGCGCTTTAAAGATAGGAGTTTCAGTGCTCTTCAGCGAGCCGAAAATTCCTCAATCGGCGCCGATTGCTCGTCGCTGCCCTATCCCCTGCCGTTTCAGTGCTCTTCAGCGAGCCGAAAATTCCTCAATAAACGTGCGATGGTCTCGACGTTGCGACGCATCGCGTTTCAGTGCTCTTCAGCGAGCCGAAAATTCCTCAATCTAGTCGATACGTATTCCGAAACATTGTGCGCGGCTCCGCGTTTCAGTGCTCTTCAGCGAGCCGAAAATTCCTCAATGGAGCGCCGAACCGTCGCCCAGCGCGGGTCTTCTACCGGTTTCAGTGCTCTTCAGCGAGCCGAAAATTCCTCAATTTCTTCAACGAGAATCACCCCCGACGGGGTTTTTATGTTTCAGTGCTCTTCAGCGAGCCGAAAATTCCTCAATTAACGGGTGGGCGATCCACACTGCGGTGGCGCTGCCGTTTCAGTGCTCTTCAGCGAGCCGAAAATTCCTCAATCGGTACCATGGCCCGGGTGCGTATCCGTACGTATTTCGGTTTCAGTGCTCTTCAGCGAGCCGAAAATTCCTCAATCGGTCCTCGGTTTCGTTCGGCTGCCGGTAACCCTGAGTTTCAGTGCTCTTCAGCGAGCCGAAAATTCCTCAATGTTGACCGCCGCTGGCGGCGATGATTAGGCGCGGAGTTTCAGTGCTCTTCAGCGAGCCGAAAATTCCTCAATGCGACGCGGCTTGCAGAAACGCTGCTCTACACCGTCAACGTTTCAGTGCTCTTCAGCGAGCCGAAAATTCCTCAATGCCTCGCGCCGGCGCATGTACCAGACCGCCGCGCCGAGTTTCAGTGCTCTTCAGCGAGCCGAAAATTCCTCAATTTGGCGAGGTTTGATGTGCAGACGATTAGTATCGCGCGTTTCAGTGCTCTTCAGCGAGCCGAAAATTCCTCAATGGAGACACACAAAATGCAGACGTACAAGATTTGGGAGTTTCAGTGCTCTTCAGCGAGCCGAAAATTCCTCAATTGCACGCCCGAAACACAGTCACGCGCCATCATCGCCGCGTTTCAGTGCTCTTCAGCGAGCCGAAAATTCCTCAATGGCCGATCGCCGTCTCTGGTTTATCCAGGCCCGACGGTTTCAGTGCTCTTCAGCGAGCCGAAAATTCCTCAATAGGGATCAGGCAGATCAGGCGCCGGAGTCGGCGTCGGTTTCAGTGCTCTTCAGCGAGCCGAAAATTCCTCAATTATGCCGAAGTGGGTATGATGCTCTTGGTCAACATGGTTTCAGTGCTCTTCAGCGAGCCGAAAATTCCTCAATTATACTGCAAGAAACAGTCACCACAAAACCACAAGGGTTTCAGTGCTCTTCAGCGAGCCGAAAATTCCTCAATCAATAAACCCTGCGCTGAGCCGGGCGAAAAACCGCAGTTTCAGTGCTCTTCAGCGAGCCGAAAATTCCTCAATCCGCTGACGCTCACCGCCCGCCTCCGCTTCCGACGTTGTTTCAGTGCTCTTCAGCGAGCCGAAAATTCCTCAATTCGGTTGCTCATCGAACTGCGACAGAAACAGCCGCGCGGGTTTCAGTGCTCTTCAGCGAGCCGAAAATTCCTCAATACGAGCGGGTGCTGCCGCAAATCTTTGAACCCGATGGTTTCAGTGCTCTTCAGCGAGCCGAAAATTCCTCAATCCGCGAACTCGCGCAGCGCCCACGTGAGGATGACGAGTTTCAGTGCTCTTCAGCGAGCCGAAAATTCCTCAATATGGCGCGTGACTGTGCTGCGGGCTGGTACGCTCTGGTTTCAGTGCTCTTCAGCGAGCCGAAAATTCCTCAATTATTCCGCCCTCCCCGCGCAGGCTTGTACTGGATGGGTTTCAGTGCTCTTCAGCGAGCCGAAAATTCCTCAATCTGAAGCGCATCTGGGGTTGTGCTGGCGTCTCGACGGTTTCAGTGCTCTTCAGCGAGCCGAAAATTCCTCAATGTCCAGCCGACTTTCGCCAGCACCACCGCCGCGCCTGTTTCAGTGCTCTTCAGCGAGCCGAAAATTCCTCAATGTAAGAGATCGTCGATCTCCCACACCGCACGCATCGAGGTTTCAGTGCTCTTCAGCGAGCCGAAAATTCCTCAATTCGGCGTAGTACCAGTAGCGATCGCTGGGAATCCAAGTTTCAGTGCTCTTCAGCGAGCCGAAAATTCCTCAATCGTTGATGGTTGTGGGTTTTGTGTTCTGGACCGCCTGGCGTTTCAGTGCTCTTCAGCGAGCCGAAAATTCCTCAATCAGAAAGGAGCGGATATGGCGACAGTCATCTCATACGGGTTTCAGTGCTCTTCAGCGAGCCGAAAATTCCTCAATTATGCTGGAATCGTCCAGCAGGCGCTGCTGGCTCAGCGTTTCAGTGCTCTTCAGCGAGCCGAAAATTCCTCAATAAATTTATGCTGTCCAGGCAATGCACGCGCCGGTACAGTTTCAGTGCTCTTCAGCGAGCCGAAAATTCCTCAATTGGCATCCCCACTACCACGCGCTTGTGTTTATTGCCCCGTTTCAGTGCTCTTCAGCGAGCCGAAAATTCCTCAATTTGTCGAATCCTGCGCCGGGGATTCACATGCATAACTAGTTTCAGTGCTCTTCAGCGAGCCGAAAATTCCTCAATCCGCCCAGGCGATGCCGTCCGTCCCCGCGTTGCGGTGTTTCAGTGCTCTTCAGCGAGCCGAAAATTCCTCAATGATACCACCGAGCCAATCCACAACCCAGCGGAGCGCGGTTTCAGTGCTCTTCAGCGAGCCGAAAATTCCTCAATCTTGATCGGGAATGCGATCTGCCCGCCCGTCATGCGTTTCAGTGCTCTTCAGCGAGCCGAAAATTCCTCAATGCGTCGTGCTCCCGGCTGCGTTCGCGTATTTCACGTGTTTCAGTGCTCTTCAGCGAGCCGAAAATTCCTCAATTTACCCGTACCGCGCGCGCGCCGTTTAAAGCGCGTGGTTTCAGTGCTCTTCAGCGAGCCGAAAATTCCTCAATTCAGTGGGCGCTCGTGCAGCGGTATCCGGATTTGGTAGTTTCAGTGCTCTTCAGCGAGCCGAAAATTCCTCAATCAACGACCTTGCTCCAAAGATCCTCGAGCCAGTCCATAAGTTTCAGTGCTCTTCAGCGAGCCGAAAATTCCTCAATGAGGACACCCACGAACGGGTTGAAGATGCTCGTCGGTTTCAGTGCTCTTCAGCGAGCCGAAAATTCCTCAATGAAAATGTGCGCGATACTACGCGAATTACGTACAAGTTTCAGTGCTCTTCAGCGAGCCGAAAATTCCTCAATGGCCGTCGAGCAGATCGCCGACGATCGATCCCTCCCGTTTCAGTGCTCTTCAGCGAGCCGAAAATTCCTCAATGGATGTCCGCCAAGTCGCGCATGACGGCGTGGCCGGTTTCAGTGCTCTTCAGCGAGCCGAAAATTCCTCAATGCTGATCTCGCTGTTTGCATAGTTGTGCAGGGCGCAGGTTTCAGTGCTCTTCAGCGAGCCGAAAATTCCTCAATCGAGCGAAACCGACCATAGTCGTAGAGCAGTTGCGGTTTCAGTGCTCTTCAGCGAGCCGAAAATTCCTCAATCCTGTGTTCAATGCTCCGTCGATGAGCGCCATCATGGTTTCAGTGCTCTTCAGCGAGCCGAAAATTCCTCAATAAACCAATACGGATAGACACCCGGACCGTGATACTCCCGTTTCAGTGCTCTTCAGCGAGCCGAAAATTCCTCAATCATTGACCTCTGACCTCAACCCCCGTCCGCCTGCGAGGTTTCAGTGCTCTTCAGCGAGCCGAAAATTCCTCAATTTCTCACGTCTCCCATGCCACGGCACCGGCGTGAAACCGTTTCAGTGCTCTTCAGCGAGCCGAAAATTCCTCAATTCGCTCTACGGCGCGCATCACCTGACCGTCTCCCCCGTTTCAGTGCTCTTCAGCGAGCCGAAAATTCCTCAATTCGTGAATTCCGTATATCCCGTATTTTTGCAGTATTGTTTCAGTGCTCTTCAGCGAGCCGAAAATTCCTCAATCTGCTCCAGCCTGGTTTGGGTGTGTAGTTAGATAGGGTTTCAGTGCTCTTCAGCGAGCCGAAAATTCCTCAATTGATCTCGCTGTTCGCGTAGTTGTGCAGGGCGCAGGTTTCAGTGCTCTTCAGCGAGCCGAAAATTCCTCAATCTGAGGTACGCGGCGTATGCGATCCCCCTCGCCTCGGTTTCAGTGCTCTTCAGCGAGCCGAAAATTCCTCAATGAGCCCGTCCATCAGATCGCCGACGATCGATCCCTCCCGTTTCAGTGCTCTTCAGCGAGCCGAAAATTCCTCAATTATTCCGCCCTCCCCGCGCAGGCTTGTACTGGATGGGTTTCAGTGCTCTTCAGCGAGCCGAAAATTCCTCAATCTGAAGCGCATCTGGGGTTGTGCTGGCGTCTCGACGGTTTCAGTGCTCTTCAGCGAGCCGAAAATTCCTCAATTTCCCACCGGCGGGCGGTTACGGCGACGAGGGACAAGTTTCAGTGCTCTTCAGCGAGCCGAAAATTCCTCAATCGGCGGTAGAACAATTCCGCGCGGTCGGCGTCGGCGGTTTCAGTGCTCTTCAGCGAGCCGAAAATTCCTCAATTCTAGTATGGGCGACGTCTGGTGCGGTCGCCTTCCCTGTTTCAGTGCTCTTCAGCGAGCCGAAAATTCCTCAATGTTCCAGGCGGTGGCGGGCGACTCGTTGACCAAAGCGTTTCAGTGCTCTTCAGCGAGCCGAAAATTCCTCAATGCAAGACCAAGCGCCGAACGTCGAATCGAGCGCGCGTTTCAGTGCTCTTCAGCGAGCCGAAAATTCCTCAATCGAGACGAAGCGCTTGCTGCGGTTCAATCGCTGCTGGTTTCAGTGCTCTTCAGCGAGCCGAAAATTCCTCAATATGTGTTGTGACAGGCGTTCCGAGAAACTCAAACACGTTTCAGTGCTCTTCAGCGAGCCGAAAATTCCTCAATGCCGATGTCGTTCATCAGCGCGCTCTTTGCGCGGATGTTTCAGTGCTCTTCAGCGAGCCGAAAATTCCTCAATAGCAAAGCGCTTGATGAGACTTCCGGCGCAAGCGGGTTTCAGTGCTCTTCAGCGAGCCGAAAATTCCTCAATGGCGCGTCGGTGATGAGTTCCGTCGCTGCGGCAACGTGTTTCAGTGCTCTTCAGCGAGCCGAAAATTCCTCAATTCAGCGAGCACGTGAGGTTCCTCAAGCGCCAGTCGGTGGTTTCAGTGCTCTTCAGCGAGCCGAAAATTCCTCAATCGCATCTGGACGACATTCTCAACGACAATCCAGCGCGTTTCAGTGCTCTTCAGCGAGCCGAAAATTCCTCAATCGGTACGGGTTTCTGGCGGCTTCTGGTGCGTTCTGGGGTTTCAGTGCTCTTCAGCGAGCCGAAAATTCCTCAATCGTCGCTGCGAAACGTCGTCCGGTTGCGGCGCGGGATCGTTTCAGTGCTCTTCAGCGAGCCGAAAATTCCTCAATTGTGCCGGCGTTGCGGTGGATTGTCGACTGGCTGGGGTTTCAGTGCTCTTCAGCGAGCCGAAAATTCCTCAATCGAACGGGTTGAAGATGCTCGTCGCGGCCTGCATGAGTTTCAGTGCTCTTCAGCGAGCCGAAAATTCCTCAATCGATCCGCGTCTCGAAGTGGGTGCGCAAACCGAAAGTTTCAGTGCTCTTCAGCGAGCCGAAAATTCCTCAATTATAAGGCGCTGCGGCTTCAGTCGCTGGCGCTAGGTTTCAGTGCTCTTCAGCGAGCCGAAAATTCCTCAATCGGAACTTGTGAAAGGAGGCATCAACGTCAAAGACGTAATGTTTCAGTGCTCTTCAGCGAGCCGAAAATTCCTCAATTAATCACTTGAACCGCCAACGAACGCCTCGCCGGAGTTTCAGTGCTCTTCAGCGAGCCGAAAATTCCTCAATACGTCGCTGCGTGATTGGCGCGTAATGGTTGTTCCGTGTTTCAGTGCTCTTCAGCGAGCCGAAAATTCCTCAATCCCGCCTGATCTCGTTGTTTGCGTGATGCAGGGCGCAGGTTTCAGTGCTCTTCAGCGAGCCGAAAATTCCTCAATCTATGTGGTCTCCCGCTCCGCTGGTCGTCGAGGTGCGTTTCAGTGCTCTTCAGCGAGCCGAAAATTCCTCAATACAGATCATCAAGTAGATTTCGCTCCTCCCCAGCGTTGGTTTCAGTGCTCTTCAGCGAGCCGAAAATTCCTCAATTCAATATCCAAATAGCGCTGGTTGATACGCACCGCGTCGTTTCAGTGCTCTTCAGCGAGCCGAAAATTCCTCAATGGCTTCTGGTGCGGTACGGGTTTCTGGTGGTTTCTGGTGTTTCAGTGCTCTTCAGCGAGCCGAAAATTCCTCAATCCAGCGATACCGGCGATACCAGCGATACCAGCGATACGTTTCAGTGCTCTTCAGCGAGCCGAAAATTCCTCAATAGTTCTTGGTCTGCCGCGTCCTCAACGAACTGCGGGGTTTCAGTGCTCTTCAGCGAGCCGAAAATTCCTCAATCGACGGGCGCGCTGCCTATAGCGGTCTCTACCGCTGGTTTCAGTGCTCTTCAGCGAGCCGAAAATTCCTCAATAAGCGCGTCGCGCCCGAAGTCCAACCAACGAAACGCGCGTTTCAGTGCTCTTCAGCGAGCCGAAAATTCCTCAATCGCTCCGCGTCGGTGGGGCGCTGGGCGAACATCCAGAGTTTCAGTGCTCTTCAGCGAGCCGAAAATTCCTCAATGGGATCGGGTCAGTCATCTAAGTCGTATGGTGTCATGTTTCAGTGCTCTTCAGCGAGCCGAAAATTCCTCAATTCGTTTTCGGTGACGACGTTCCGACGCGCACCGAAAAGTTTCAGTGCTCTTCAGCGAGCCGAAAATTCCTCAATCCTGCCGCGCTTGCGGTCGTGACGTACATCGTTGCAGTTTCAGTGCTCTTCAGCGAGCCGAAAATTCCTCAATTCTGTTGTCGCACTGCGGTTTATCGTCTCGGCGGGGGTTTCAGTGCTCTTCAGCGAGCCGAAAATTCCTCAATGGCGATGCCGTCCAGTCCTCAGCTGCGCTGGATAGGTTTCAGTGCTCTTCAGCGAGCCGAAAATTCCTCAATTGGGTTAACTCGTTGGTCGAGATTTGGAACGGCTGGAGTTTCAGTGCTCTTCAGCGAGCCGAAAATTCCTCAATACTGTTTCTGACGTTGCTGCCGACGTTGATCGAGTGTTTCAGTGCTCTTCAGCGAGCCGAAAATTCCTCAATGCAATTGCTCGACGACTACGTGCGCTATCGCTCGTGTTTCAGTGCTCTTCAGCGAGCCGAAAATTCCTCAATTATGGCAAGTGTCGGCGAACCCATTTGACTTGGTCAGTTTCAGTGCTCTTCAGCGAGCCGAAAATTCCTCAATTCGAGCGAGCGGCGCACCGGCGAAGCGGTAGGTGTACGTTTCAGTGCTCTTCAGCGAGCCGAAAATTCCTCAATTAATTCCCTCACCAATCGGCTTCCAGCGCTTCAGTTTCAGTGCTCTTCAGCGAGCCGAAAATTCCTCAATAAAAGCGCGCCGCAACGATGTGCAGCGCGCAGAAGAGTTTCAGTGCTCTTCAGCGAGCCGAAAATTCCTCAATGCGCACAGAATGGCGAGGAACTCAAACGCGAACGATGGTTTCAGTGCTCTTCAGCGAGCCGAAAATTCCTCAATGGAAGAGCAAAAGCGCGACGCAGAGCGGAAGGTTGAACGTTTCAGTGCTCTTCAGCGAGCCGAAAATTCCTCAATCAGCGTCAGCCATTCCGCCCCCGTCGCGAGCACGTCGGGTTTCAGTGCTCTTCAGCGAGCCGAAAATTCCTCAATCGTTCAGATACGGCGGCGACGTGATGACCGCATCGAGTTTCAGTGCTCTTCAGCGAGCCGAAAATTCCTCAATAATGATCCAGCGCTTGTTGCCCGGCAGCGCTACCGGTTTCAGTGCTCTTCAGCGAGCCGAAAATTCCTCAATATCGCCGGAACCCCGCGCACCCCGCGCGCCCAGTCAAGTTTCAGTGCTCTTCAGCGAGCCGAAAATTCCTCAATTTTGTTCCGCGCCGGGGGCGACAACCACAGCGTTACCGGTTTCAGTGCTCTTCAGCGAGCCGAAAATTCCTCAATACTACGACCCAGCCTCGATCTCGACAAACGGGCTAAGTTTCAGTGCTCTTCAGCGAGCCGAAAATTCCTCAATTTTGAGACCGACCCAAACGGAACCATTTACGGTCCGCGTTTCAGTGCTCTTCAGCGAGCCGAAAATTCCTCAATGAAAACGATACGAACACTATTCTGGCGATGATCCAGGTTTCAGTGCTCTTCAGCGAGCCGAAAATTCCTCAATCGAGCGGCAGAACATATCCGCCTGCCCGTTACCGCTGTTTCAGTGCTCTTCAGCGAGCCGAAAATTCCTCAATCGGAACGGCGCGCAACGGGCGCGATAGGTCGGATCAGTGTTTCAGTGCTCTTCAGCGAGCCGAAAATTCCTCAATCGGCGGTACGCGCGTAATGCTTGGCATGACGTGCTGTTTCAGTGCTCTTCAGCGAGCCGAAAATTCCTCAATGAAGCGCAGGGAGCGACGCGGGATAGGTCACACCATCGGCGTTTCAGTGCTCTTCAGCGAGCCGAAAATTCCTCAATAGCGCCGGCGCGTAACGCGGTGCGGTCTGGTATGCGTTTCAGTGCTCTTCAGCGAGCCGAAAATTCCTCAATGTCGCTGCTTCCACCAACGAACGCCTCTCCGCTGGGGGTTTCAGTGCTCTTCAGCGAGCCGAAAATTCCTCAATGCGCTTCCGGCTACAACGAGATGGGGCAGGCAATGAGTTTCAGTGCTCTTCAGCGAGCCGAAAATTCCTCAATCGGGGTGTTCGTTGTGCGTCACAACAACGAGCAGTTTGGTTTCAGTGCTCTTCAGCGAGCCGAAAATTCCTCAATACACCCGTACCGGCGAGACGGCTTGAAATTACGGATGTTTCAGTGCTCTTCAGCGAGCCGAAAATTCCTCAATGGTTCGGCGCGCTGCAGAGAGACGCGCGAATATCGGTTTCAGTGCTCTTCAGCGAGCCGAAAATTCCTCAATCTTCTGGCTGGTTCTGGCGCGTTCTGGGTTTCTGGGTTTCAGTGCTCTTCAGCGAGCCGAAAATTCCTCAATGGATTATTATCAACGTTGTGGATCGAAAATACGGTATGTTTCAGTGCTCTTCAGCGAGCCGAAAATTCCTCAATGCAAACGATCCCGACCGCCCGACGGTCGCCGACGGGTTTCAGTGCTCTTCAGCGAGCCGAAAATTCCTCAATTGGACGAGTATGTTGCCGTTCGTCTTCCGGTATACGGTTTCAGTGCTCTTCAGCGAGCCGAAAATTCCTCAATCCAGCACCGCGCGCCCGCGCCGGTCGAGCAGTGCGGTTTCAGTGCTCTTCAGCGAGCCGAAAATTCCTCAATCGCCCACCGCGCTGCTAGAACCGGATCGTAGTAGTCGTTTCAGTGCTCTTCAGCGAGCCGAAAATTCCTCAATTCAACTCGTAGCGCGAATTGTCCAACTCGACCGTCAAGTTTCAGTGCTCTTCAGCGAGCCGAAAATTCCTCAATTGATATTCGCGTCGAAAAACCGCAAGAGCGGCTGGAGTTTCAGTGCTCTTCAGCGAGCCGAAAATTCCTCAATCGCCGTCCGTCGGGACGGGCGTCTCAATTGACATAGAGTTTCAGTGCTCTTCAGCGAGCCGAAAATTCCTCAATCAATAAATACACATCAAGAAAGGACGGCACACAAAAGTTTCAGTGCTCTTCAGCGAGCCGAAAATTCCTCAATTCCTCGAGCCAGTCCATACGCGACTCCTAGCTCAGCGACGTTTCAGTGCTCTTCAGCGAGCCGAAAATTCCTCAATCGCTATGCTGCAGTTGATGGTGTACGTTGCGGTACGTTTCAGTGCTCTTCAGCGAGCCGAAAATTCCTCAATGCCGCCGGTGAAGTACGAGATCGTCAACGACCTCGAGTTTCAGTGCTCTTCAGCGAGCCGAAAATTCCTCAATGGTGTCCCGCTGGTCGTCCGGGTGCAGGTCGGGAAGTTTCAGTGCTCTTCAGCGAGCCGAAAATTCCTCAATAAAGAGTTGTCGCATTGTTATGTTCCTTCACCGCAGCGGTTTCAGTGCTCTTCAGCGAGCCGAAAATTCCTCAATCGCGCAGCGCCAGATGCTGCACGCTGAAGGTGAGTAAGTTTCAGTGCTCTTCAGCGAGCCGAAAATTCCTCAATGCCACGCGAAACGCAGCAGTTCAACGTACTGCTCAATGTGTTTCAGTGCTCTTCAGCGAGCCGAAAATTCCTCAATGCGTCGTACTGTTGGTCAATCGCGATACGGGTGAGAGTTTCAGTGCTCTTCAGCGAGCCGAAAATTCCTCAATCCCATTCCGTCGCCGGTTCCGCCGCGCCGGACGCGCGTTTCAGTGCTCTTCAGCGAGCCGAAAATTCCTCAATGCGCAGCGACGGCGTACCTCGCCGACACCAACGGCGGTTTCAGTGCTCTTCAGCGAGCCGAAAATTCCTCAATGCTCCTCCCCGGCGTTGAGAATCGACAACCATTCCTGTTTCAGTGCTCTTCAGCGAGCCGAAAATTCCTCAATCGCCAGATACTGCCGCGTTACGCGCCGTCGTCAGAGTTTCAGTGCTCTTCAGCGAGCCGAAAATTCCTCAATCGTTCCTCCCCAGAGTTAAGAACCGACAACCATTCCTGTTTCAGTGCTCTTCAGCGAGCCGAAAATTCCTCAATTCACCGAAAGTTCTTGACAGACTGGAACTTGTGTGCTGTTTCAGTGCTCTTCAGCGAGCCGAAAATTCCTCAATTCAAACGCGCGTCGCAGTACGTTCGCCCAGATCGCGGCTCATCGTTTCAGTGCTCTTCAGCGAGCCGAAAATTCCTCAATGGAATGGCTGGATGGACGCCCTGCTGCATCCGGCCCGTTTCAGTGCTCTTCAGCGAGCCGAAAATTCCTCAATAGGACGCGACAGAGGCAGCGCTGAAGGAAGCGCTTGGTTTCAGTGCTCTTCAGCGAGCCGAAAATTCCTCAATCGCGCTGTTCCCGTCCGGGTGGGCGCGGTTCGTCTGGGTTTCAGTGCTCTTCAGCGAGCCGAAAATTCCTCAATGCGGCCGCGGCGCTCTGGCTCCCGCGCTGGGCGTTGCGTTTCAGTGCTCTTCAGCGAGCCGAAAATTCCTCAATCTTGTGTGCTAGGCTAACGACCGGCGTAGTAGACGCCGTTTCAGTGCTCTTCAGCGAGCCGAAAATTCCTCAATTTCGGCTATTGACAAATGACGCGGTGTGTGGTATGCTGTGTTTCAGTGCTCTTCAGCGAGCCGAAAATTCCTCAATGCCGTCTGGTGGCGCGTGTCGTGGCGCGCGCACCGACGTTTCAGTGCTCTTCAGCGAGCCGAAAATTCCTCAATGATGCGGCGCTCATCCATCCCCGGCGCGGCGTTGAGTTTCAGTGCTCTTCAGCGAGCCGAAAATTCCTCAATCCCGCCCAGGCGATGCCGTCCATCCCGGAGCTGCGCTGTTTCAGTGCTCTTCAGCGAGCCGAAAATTCCTCAATCAACAATACTCGGGAAATGGAGATGGAACCATAAAGTTTCAGTGCTCTTCAGCGAGCCGAAAATTCCTCAATGACCTGTAAGGGCAGAACCAGCACGACGACTTTGCGTTTCAGTGCTCTTCAGCGAGCCGAAAATTCCTCAATATAGTATACGTGATCGTTCCGCTTGTCGCTGACGAAAGTTTCAGTGCTCTTCAGCGAGCCGAAAATTCCTCAATTCCCCGACGGGCGCGCGTGTTACTCTGGGTTGTACGTTTCAGTGCTCTTCAGCGAGCCGAAAATTCCTCAATGTTGAAATCTTCCAACTATTGGCAGCGGGTCACGTCGTTTCAGTGCTCTTCAGCGAGCCGAAAATTCCTCAATTGAAGAAGTCCCGTTCTGAACCTCGCTGGAAAAGAAGTTTCAGTGCTCTTCAGCGAGCCGAAAATTCCTCAATCGCAGGTGGAACGGGTAGGGCGGGTCGAGTAGAATGCGTTTCAGTGCTCTTCAGCGAGCCGAAAATTCCTCAATAGCGCGCCGAGACTGTCGCCATCACCGCCGCGACCGGTTTCAGTGCTCTTCAGCGAGCCGAAAATTCCTCAATCGGCACTACGCAGGCTTGCGCTGCACAGTGAAGAGTTTCAGTGCTCTTCAGCGAGCCGAAAATTCCTCAATCGATACCGGCGATACCGGCGATACCGGCGACCTGGTTTCAGTGCTCTTCAGCGAGCCGAAAATTCCTCAATTGGGTGTCGTCGCCGCTGCCGCGCGGTTCGTTCAGGGTTTCAGTGCTCTTCAGCGAGCCGAAAATTCCTCAATCGAAGAGTACGGGTTGGTAGAGGTTGAGGGTGAAGGTTTCAGTGCTCTTCAGCGAGCCGAAAATTCCTCAATCAAGCGCGTCCTCCAGATCGTTGATGCGCCGCGCCGGTTTCAGTGCTCTTCAGCGAGCCGAAAATTCCTCAATGATCAGAGCGGCGCATCGTGCTACGACGGTACGGGAGGTTTCAGTGCTCTTCAGCGAGCCGAAAATTCCTCAATCCCGATCATCACCGTCAGCGCCGACTGCACCTCGGCGTTTCAGTGCTCTTCAGCGAGCCGAAAATTCCTCAATGAACCGGCGAAGTACGAGATCGTCAACGATCTGGAGTTTCAGTGCTCTTCAGCGAGCCGAAAATTCCTCAATCGCACTGCTGGCGGTTGAGGAGTTGGAAAGCGCGACGTTTCAGTGCTCTTCAGCGAGCCGAAAATTCCTCAATTCCAGTTCGGCTGTGTCGTCAAACGTTGGACGGGAAGTTTCAGTGCTCTTCAGCGAGCCGAAAATTCCTCAATTTACGGCTTGCGCGGCGTCGCAGTGCGCACGCGCAACTGTTTCAGTGCTCTTCAGCGAGCCGAAAATTCCTCAATGGCGAGGTAGCGGTGCGGGTTGACGTTGTGGAGCGCTGTTTCAGTGCTCTTCAGCGAGCCGAAAATTCCTCAATCCAACAGCGCCAACGGTTGGCGTCGCGCGTGGCGCGTTTCAGTGCTCTTCAGCGAGCCGAAAATTCCTCAATGTCGGCGTTCTCGATGATGTCGCGCAGATTTGCGTCGTTTCAGTGCTCTTCAGCGAGCCGAAAATTCCTCAATTATTCTGAGAGACGTTGATGTGTTTATCTACTCACCATGTTTCAGTGCTCTTCAGCGAGCCGAAAATTCCTCAATCAGAGATAGCAAAGGCGCTGGACGAGATAGAGACAAGTTTCAGTGCTCTTCAGCGAGCCGAAAATTCCTCAATTTGTCGCGTTCATTAACTCGTTGGTCGAGATTTGGAAGTTTCAGTGCTCTTCAGCGAGCCGAAAATTCCTCAATTATGCTGCGCGAAGTGCATCGAGTGCTGAAGTGCGGGTTTCAGTGCTCTTCAGCGAGCCGAAAATTCCTCAATCAATACCGATCACGGGGAATCCAGGGACAGTTCGAGTTTCAGTGCTCTTCAGCGAGCCGAAAATTCCTCAATAGCGCGGCCTCGACAACACGTAACGTGAATTCCGAGGTTTCAGTGCTCTTCAGCGAGCCGAAAATTCCTCAATTCGCAAACACCGCATCCGTTCGCGGTCTACGCGCGCGTTTCAGTGCTCTTCAGCGAGCCGAAAATTCCTCAATTCCGCCAACGCGCGCCGCAGCAGCGCTCGCGCCGCGGTTTCAGTGCTCTTCAGCGAGCCGAAAATTCCTCAATCGACCGGCGCGCCTTTGAACTCGACCGCGAAGTCGCGTTTCAGTGCTCTTCAGCGAGCCGAAAATTCCTCAATGTGGGA